>Ga0315307_1000009_pt1 | contig 85726 bp, 87 predicted proteins | sample TDP2_MG_FD_203079 | JGI IMG/M metagenome (GOLD analysis project Ga0315307, IMG submission 203079) | Freshwater sediment microbial communities from Lake Towuti, South Sulawesi, Indonesia - TDP2 | ecosystem: Environmental > Aquatic > Freshwater > Lake > Sediment | place: Indonesia: South Sulawesi...
CTTCTTCGCCAAACCATAGTCAAAAAGCGCCTTAGCAAACGGCATATCCGGACCACACATCTTAAACTCCACATACTTAAGATCCTTGAGATACTTAGGCAAAGTAGCTGGCTCCTCATGCAAATGCTGATAACACGGCTGACACCCAACTGGATCAGGAAAAACGTACATTTCCTCCTCGCTGAATGGTGGAACACTCTTAAACTTTCCATTCTGCCATACTACAGCATCATTTGTCATATCTCTCCACAACAGATCAGGAGCCCACGTGGAAACAATTTCCTTAGCCTTCAACACACTACAGTCTTTCATACGCACCTCATAGAGATGATCCAAATTATCCGCAGCATAACCAGCAACCACATCGGTTATTCCAGGATCCTCACCGGTACTGATCAACGCCACGGCACCCACATCTCTAAATTTCTGATCAAGCTCCAACTCCTTCTCTATAGCATCCACCATCGGCTGATCCATTGTCTCAATAGACCAAGAAGAGGCAAGATCCTGATAGTTTACCCCGCTTTCGGCGCAAGCCTTCATCAATCGCAGGTTATAAATATAGGACGCAGAGTTAACCACCAAATCAACGCCTTTAACCGCCTTACGCACATCGTTAACATTGTCCAAATCTATGCGACTAGCCGAAAGCTTCTCATGCTTATACCTTGAAACAAACCGTTTAGCCTGCTCAAGCCTCCGTCCACTGCATATAACCTCTGAAGCTTTAGGATTTTTAACAAGCTCACGACAAATAACCTGTCCTTGAGCCCCATATCCGCCAAGCACTAAGATTCGCATTTTCTACCCCCTGTCAAACTTAGACTTCTCCTTATTTCTGAAATGTGTAAATAAAGCATTCGGTTAGTATAAACCAAATAGAAATTCATAGGAAACAACATTAACTTTTAAGATAAAGCTTATCCCAAGGTATGCATTTAAAGCTCAAGAAGCCAAAAAGAATGTACGAGCAAGAGCAAAGGCGTGTCACAATAACAAATAGAGGCTATGCATGCATGGATGGAGGTTGAACACAAGCTTGGGTAAAGTGCGACCGGAAAGAGTGAAAAAGATAGCCAAAGAGTTAGTGAAACGTTTCCCCAACAAGTTTACTACAAACTTTGAAAACAACAAGAAAGTCTTGAGCTCCATTACACCAATCTACTCGGCTAAACTGAGAAACCAAATAGCGGGTTACATAACACGGTTGATCGCCATCTCGCAAGCAGCCGAGACTGAAGCTGAACAAGCCGAAGAAATCGAAGAAGTCGCCGAGAAAACAGAAACGGAAAAAGAAAGAGAAACATAACGACACGCTGCACGTGTGAGAAGAAAGAAAGAGGCCTCCCAAATGTCTTTGATAAACAATTATCAAAAGGGATGGGCTCTGCGCTACTTGAGAGAGGCTAAGGCTGAGTTGATCGCTGCCCAGAAAATCCCCTATTTGGCTCCGAACAGGCTCATTGAAGCCATGCGCAAGGCTCAAGCAGCCATCTATTATAGTTTGGGCGATCCAGCTTCAATCGAAGCTATTGTTCGTCAAACCGTTTTACAGAGACGATCCGTGGAAGATCCTGTTTTGAGATGCTTGGTTGAGATTGAACAAACGGTGCAACAAATTGCCCAAGTGCCTGACTCAGATCGCGAAACAACGATGAAACAAACAGACGACATCATTCAAATTGCCTCAGACATCGTGAAGCTCTTCACAGGCGAGAAGGCTGATTGACTACTTCTCCCTCTGACCCGCAAAAAAATTCGCCCTTTGCCTACGTTATCAACAACGAGAGGTTGACTCTCTCCCTCGCCATAATGAACATAAGTGTTCTTCGCCTCCATGAAGAAAACATTCCAGAACTGCTCGAACAATTGGCTAAGTCAATCAAAAAAGATGGATACGTCAAACATCCAATTATGGTGGATGAGAAATCCTTAGTCGTCTTAGACGGAATGCACAGGGTTGCTGCCCTGAAAAAACTTGGATGCAGACGAATTCCTGTATGTTTGGTGGATTATGAAAGCCCAGCGGTCAAGGTTTGCAGTTGGTATCGGACAATAAAGGGAGCCAAACCACTGGAGCTAATTCTTGCACAGGCCGAGCAGGCGAGAAGCACTCTACAACAGACAAAGGAGCTAGAAAACACAATCGGAGTTTCCCCGATTGTTGCAGCCATAAAAACACAAGACAAAGCCTTTCTCATAAAGGCCTTTTTTAAAAACCTTGAAGAAGCATACAACATCGTCAAGCTCATCGAACTGCGCTTGAAAACCGTTGACTTCGAAGTCAAGTATGAAACCGAGTCAGACGCCTTGCGCAAGCTGCAACAATGTGAGGTTGATGCCGTGCTCTGCACTCCCAAACTGACAAAATCTGCAATTGTTGAGACGGCACTTTCAGGCAGACTGTTCACCTACAAAGCAACTCGACACGTTTTTCCCGCAAGAGCGTTGAATCTTAACGTGCCTCTCAACCTCTTAAAAGACACTAAGCGCCCACTAAACGAGGTTAACGCTGAGTTGAGAAGCATGCTCCAAAAGAGGCACTTGAAACGGCTTCCAGCTGGAAGCATATTTAAGAGCAAACGATACGAAGAAGAGCTGTATGTTTTTGAGGAATAGCAATGGCCGTCAATGTGAAAGTTAGACTTTTGGGAATTTATCACGGGTTCTCTGAAAAAAGTTTTGTCTCACTAAAATTAGAGCAACCAACTGTGCGAGAAGCCATTAAAACATTGGCTAATTCATTGCCGTCTGAAGCTGAGAAGTTATTAATCGACCCGGAACTCAACAACCCTAGACCCAACGCGCTTATCCTTGTAAACGGAAAAGAAATCAGCGCTTTAAAGGGGTTGGAAACGAAAATTAGGGAAGGCGACGAATTGACCCTAATCCCAGTCTCACATGGTGGCTGAACACAAAAAAGCAATAGTTAAATTGAAATCTGCAAGCTCGGGTTAAACAAGTAGTCGAGATACGTATCTAGCATTCATATGCATTAAATACTCTTACCTTACATTTTTGAAGTAAAACCAACGTATGGTGGATAATGAAATTATGAACTTTGATGCAGACGATGAAGACACGCTCTTAGGGTTGGCTATTGGAGCCATCATTTTGGGACTTGGATTCTCAATGTTGTTCATTCGCAATTTTACAGGAGACGGCGCTGTTGTGCTGTCCATAGGTCTGATGACACTGGCTATCGTAATCGCTATTCGGTCGGAAAAAGCTTGGAGAGTTAAGAGAGAAACAGCGTTACCTCAACGCCAGCCTGAACCTACCAAGCCGGTAATCACACCATCGCAAAGCGTTGAAAACATTGTGACTCAAAGCGCTCAAACCACGAACGTCGCTCAGTCGCAACTGCCACAAAAGGCAGAGCCTATTGTGACTGAGGCAGTTCAGCAACCTCAGCCAAGTTCTGAGGCGCCTAAGAAAGAAGAAGAGCCGATTGCGGCAACACCCAGCTAGACTGTTTAACCAGAGTCCAAGAGATGTACATTGCCTATTCTAGTGACAGCGCGCCAACATTGAAAATATAATATTTAACAAGCCTGAGCCGATATTCAGTTACGTCTTTAGTCGTCGTAAGAGCCTTTTTTCCATTCTTGCATTAACAAATTGCCTGAGCATTGATTTTAGTCATTTCCGCATTAGGACATAAGGCGCAGGTTATCTTAGATAGTTCTAGATGGCAGTGACCTAGTTCGCCCTCGCAGCCTCTTATTCTGCAATCAGTAGCTATCGGTATTTTCTTCTTTGCATCGCTTTTGAGGAAAAACAATGCGCATTGTTCGTCTTTAGCATATTTGCAATTTTCCATTTTTAAGCTTCCGAAGAAAGTTATGGTACTTAGGATTTCAACTAGAGTTAGGGTGTCTTCAAAATCACGTTTCTCAAGTTTATTTAGGCGCTTCTCTAACTCTTCCAGATTTTTGAACGTATCAACACCCCTGTTTTGAACATTAGTCGCCGTCTAAAGTTCATTATGACGGTTGATTAATAAACTAAGAAAAACTTTATAAGTTTTACATGAATGTGCATGAATTAACTTCTATGCAAATGGTTTTCCAAACAACTAACTACTGCTTGCATCCTTTAGCAGCTTTCAACTCAAAGCAGTCTTTAGATGACCTTTCAATAGACCTGCTTGGCTTGTCAAGATGCAATCTAGTGCGAGCTTCTTACTTGACACTAATCTGCTAATTTTAAGCTCGTTGCTGTAAACGGTACGATGTGAAACATGGAAGGCTTTACCAATTTCCTCCTTGGATATCTTTATCTTTCTACTTCGGCAAACGAAGTAGAAAGCACCAGCTGCCAGTGACACAGGGTTTCCGCTTATTTCCCTTCGGAGGCTCGTAAGCAGTTGATCAGCCTCTTGCATTAATTCGGCGTCAGATGTTAGCTGCCATCCGTATTTTCTTAGGTAGTCTCTCGCTAAGAAGTTTCTGTGAAAACTGATCATTTTTCGCATAATCCAAGCATATTTCATAACTAGACGTTGGTCTAGAGAGAGCGTGTTAGAAATCTCTTTTAACGACCTCATTTCATTGTATTTTTTTAGTATAAGGTGAACTAACGCCGCGACTGCTTCAGTTTTGTTCTTTCCAAATCTTTGAGATCGAAAAAGCACGTCGCTCTTCCGCCTAATTAGGCGCGCTGCTTCTTCCCTGTGAGGAAAATTGGGTAGATTTAATCGGCACGAAACCATTCGTAATGTCGTCAACCATTCTCTCAATGTGTCGGAGTCACTTTCATTCCAGTTGTAAGACCATTTAGGCGTCCACTCGGTAAAGCTTTGGCTGATTCGAGCTCGACTTTTAACCAAGCCACAGCTCTTACAGACAATCTCACCGTTTAATCCTTCGGGAAAAATGAGGACGCCGTGGCATTGAGGGCAACGCAATGTTTCACACTCTTTCATCAATCGGTTCATCTATAAAGCGATGGAGCCATACAGCTATAAACCCATAAGGAAAAAATTTCGAGAACGCGAGCGAGCAAATTCTATTGAATTGTTCTATAGGATTCTTCTAATCTACTTAGAATGAGAACGAAATCCGCTAGAACAGTAGTTTCAAACATATGGCTAAGAATCCTGATACTACAACTGCGCCTATGTAGATATCTAACATAAAGACAGTTGTTGTCAGTATCCATAATCCCCTTGGGAAATGCTTCTGGAAAAACCGATATCCGGAAAAGAACACGGTTTCCATGCATCCTAACAATAGCATCCTAAACGGTACCCAAAATTGAAGCCCCAAAATAGTAACCACTGGATTTAACTCGATCAATCCAACCCTTAAACCAACTATCGTATTAAGGGCGTCCAACAGAGTAAACACGGCAAGGGCTAGCAGAAGGGTTAGATACGCCATTTTTCTCAAACCAGTAAACGGGTCAAGTTCTTTTTTTACATGCAAAAGGAATAAATAATTTACTCTCAGTTTTCGAGGTTAAAAAATAATCGAGTGCACTTGATTAAGCTCTGCGAATTGAGAGCTTCTTTTATGAAAGAATATAAGCAAACCTCTTTCATAAAATGTGAGGTGACGGTTTTGGGTGAAATCAGAGGGGTTGTTTCCGAGGAGATTGAGGGGAGATTCAGGAAGTTGGCGATGAGGAAGTTTGGTTACGGAAAGGGCAGTTTATCTAAGGCTTTAGAAGAGGCTCTGCTTCAGTGGATTGCCCTGGTTGACAATTGATGGCTCGCCCGCTTTGATTTTGTCCACTAGTTTTTCTGATTAATTTGTTTGGGTTATATTTCTTCGTTGCGAGTTCACCTTTCGCAGTTTATAAAGGAACCTCGGGAATTGAGAGATGATGAGATGAGAGAGAGTATGGAGGTGAAAAACGGATTGAGAAAGCTTAGGATGAACAATAAGGGTTTGTCAGTAATCTTTGGTGTGCTGATACTTATCGCCATAGCGGTTATTGCGGGTATAATAATCTACCTGTACACTTCGGGCTATCTGGCTACGATGATGGGCGGCGGCGGAGCAGGACAAGAAAAAGTATCAATAATATCAATCACAAATAACGCAACCACAATCACAGTTAATGCAAAAAGTGTAGGCGGTGGTGCCGTTGAAATTACAGACGCTGTTATTAAAGATTCAGCAGGAACAACTCTATTTACCGTGCCAGTCACAGCAACCCTTCCAGCAAGTGGGGCAACGACGCCAGTAACCATAACTAAAGCTCTTACTACAGGCAATTACTATACAGTGACGCTAGTTAGCAAGCTGGGCAACACGTTCGTGTCAACGGCGTTCAAGGCATCATAGCCATACCTTTTTTCTTTTTTTCTTTTAGCAGAAACTTCGAATCTGACAGACAGCAGAGCACACATGCCATTTAGGGAATGGTGAAACCTCAGTTGAGAATATTCCACAACCATAGGGGTATTTCACCCATTTTTGCCGCTTTGATAATGCTGGGTATTGTCACAGTCCTGTTCATCCCAATTTTTATCTGGTCCACTGGGCTCACAGAGGGAGTACGCTCCTTCTGGGAACTCTCAGGCTTGGTGGCAACTGAACGCATTGTGATAGAAGAAGTGAATCTTAGAGGCGACTCATCAAACTGCACTATTTACGTGCGCAACATAGGCAAAACCGCCGTCAAAATCTCCGATGTCTTCATTTCGGAAGGAGAAAGCGGCCCAACATATCAATACGGCACATCTAAGTTCATGACAAGAGACCCCGTGACGAACAACCCCATAGACTCCATTATGCAAGGAGATCTCATGAAAATATACATCGGCAATCTGGCGCCTCTGAATCTCAAAAAGGAAACAACCTATTTAGTGAAAGTTTTCACAACACGGGGAGTCGGAGACGTTTATCAGGTCAAGGCGTGATTGAGGGAAGCCGATGTGAGACGCAAACTCGTTCTCGACCGCCGAGGTGTCTCCTCAGTTGTGATAGCATCTATGTTCTTCCTTCTCCTAACCTTTTCAACACTAGCCCTACTCCTATCCGGCTTCTTCGGTTACAACCTTGCCATAAACGAAGAGATGAAAATTGAGCAGGAGAGGGCGCAGGAGAAGATTATCTTAACCGAATTGGGGCTCAATGAGAATGCAACATATATTACTCATGTACGGATTAACAACACTGGAACGATCCAAGTCAAGATCAGAGCCATATACGAGATCAACAAAACAATGACGGTCTTTCTAGGCGACCCGTCTACGTACATGGATACCTACATTGAACCCAATCAGCAACTGCACATTACGCCGCCGCCAAACGCCACTTACATAACGCACTTTCAACCAAGCGCAAAACTAGTACTGGTTACCGAAAGAGGCACAAAGACAAGCGACTACGAAGGCGTGGTAATCTACGGTATTTCCAAACCTCCACAACCCTATGACACCACAAGGTTCTATATAGGTCCATTAGAGCTGATGTTCACAGCCTTCTATTATCGAAGAATCGACCAGTTCTCAGGAGTCTTGGATCCTAGTGACTATTGGCACCCAGGCTGGAACATCTCTAGAAGCTATGGATACACCGCTTGGAACATAACTGTCCGAAACATAGACAACAGAAGCATAACCATTAACAGATTCTCAAGCTTCACAGTTGTGCCCAATGAATCTCCTCCATCAAACGACTTGACTTGGTATCTTGAACCAGTCAATCAAGCAGACAACACCCAGCTATTAATTCCAGGTCAGATTCAATATATCGTCTACAAATGGTCTTTTCCAAAAGAGGCAAGCGTAAAAGCTCAACAGATCTATTCAGTGCCAACCAGATGCCTTGTCTTTCTAACCTTCTATGGGGTTTTTCACGAGGAAAACGGCAAAACAACAACCTACGCGCAAACCATACCGTTCGAGGCAGCAATAACGGTTTTATAGCGAGGAATAATGCTTGAAAAAGCAAGCAAAGAAAGGCATATCAACAGTTGCTGGCACTGTACTATTCATAATTCTGATTTTTACGCTTCAAACCATACTATTCGTTGCAGCCTACAGATACAACAGCTTCATACAAGACGCAATAAAGACAGAAACCGATCGAAGACAAGAAAAAATAGTCCTTGTCTCCCTCTTGACGGATAACTCCACAGGGATCGAAAATGTTTACGCGCTCATGGTTAACAACACAGGAAGTATAACGGTTAGAATAAGAGCCATATACATAGACAACCAATTCTTGTGCGACCCATCCGACAGGACCATTAACCCAGACGACACATATGTGAACCCAAAGGAAACATCTTGGATTCTAATGCCCCAAGGAGTCCCATATAACCCCGCCTCCCAAATAACTGTAGCAACAGAAAGAGGAACAAAATCAACCGACTACGAAGGAAAGCTAAAACAGGCTGAGGGAGGAAAGCCTCCAACCAAATTTGAAAAATTCTATCTAGGCCCGTTAATGCTCGACTTCACCAAATTCTACTTCGCCAAGGTCAACCCACAAACTGGCGATTTAACATCTGAGTGGAGACCCGGCTGGAGCGTAGACACCGACGCTGGCTCAATAGCTTGGAAAATAACCGTAAAAAACATAGATGATCGAGACATAACAATAAACCAGTTCTCAGTCTTCACGCTTTGGGCTAACGATCAACCCTCCAATCGCAGGCCTTGGTACATTGAGCCGCCTCCAAACTCCTTGACGCAACACATAAAATCGAATGAAACCGTCCAAATAATATACAAGTGGGCAACACCCAAAACAAACCAGACCAAGCTTCCAAACACCCAAGGCATATACACTACAGAAGCCCGCTGTAGAACCTTCCTCACATTCTTTGGAATATTCCACGAATCAGATGGGACGACGAAACCATACGGACAAACCATACCCTTCGAAGCAGTCTTAGTAGTAAAACCAGCAACAATCCAAGTTACTGCATCACCTAACGTGATTGTAATCAAGTCTACAATGACCTCTACAATAACCGCCGTTGTGAAGAGAGGCACAACCCCTATTGTAGGAGCGAACCTAACTTTCATAACAACTGCAGGCACCCTCTCAAAACTGTGGAATATAACCGATGTCAATGGAAGGGCAATTGTGTATCTTAACGCCCACAGCGTGATGTCACCTGCAACGGCTATGGTGACAGCCACTTGGCTAATCTATTCGGGTTCTGTGACTGTGAGCTTAGCAGTGGAAACAATTCAGGTCTCAGCATCACCGACTGAGGTTGCTATTAATTCAACCATGAACTCCACGATTACGGCTCAGGTCACGGCAAGTGGAACTCCTATTGTAGGAGTAACAGTGACGTTCACAACAAATGCTGGCAGTCTAACAGCGCCTTCTGCAATTACTGATGCAAACGGAGTAGCAAGGGTGAATCTCACTGCAGGCATTTTGCCCACAATTGCCAATGTAACAACCATTTGGATAAACACATTGGGCTACACCACAGTACGCTTCACAAACTTATACATTACAACTAACAAACCGACCTACTTTCCACACGATAACGTAACAGTTTCAGGTCTCTTGCGCGATGTCAACGGAGCCATTATTCAGGGAGTCGTTGTCTCAATAAGCGTCAGCGCTCCTAATGGCACCGTAATTTCAAGCGAAAACTCAACCCCAACAGATTCAAATGGTGCATTCATCTACGAGTTCCAACTACCAATCAATGCTACACTTGGCACTTACACCATTACTGCAGCATGTCAAACATACGAGGAGAAATACCAATTCACTGTAACCTAGGTGAAAAAATGAGAATCAAACTCATCAGAAACAAAAAGGGCGTCTCCCCCGTCTTCGTCTCGGTTTATCTAGCCCTGCTGGTGATTCTTCTCCTTTCAACCCTTTTCGTTGCTGTATACACGTACGGCACAGCCGTGACGGAGCGAATGAAGATGGAAGAAGAAAAACAACAAGAAAGCGTTGGATTGATTGGACCGAAAGCACTAAACAAAACTAGTACTGGAGGCTATTTTGAGGCTCTAAGAGTAAACAACACAGGCACAATTACGATAAGAATACGCGCGTTGTACATTAATCACGAATTCGTATGTGACCCGTCTAAATTCCAGGGAGATTCTTATATAAACCCCAAAGGATACCTTTGGATCAAACTGTACCCAAACGTAAAGATCGAATTAAATCAAACAACCCTAGATGCCTACTGGAGTGTAACCTCCGAAAGGGGAACGAGAGCCCGCGAAACTGGAGCAAGATTGCTTTATGGACAGCCTGAAACACCTTATAATCCAATGAGATTCTACATTGGTCCTTTAATGATAATGTTCGACATGTTCAATTGGAGAAGCGGCACAGGTCCATGGCAAAGTGGATGGGCAATACCCAAAAACACCCCAGAAGTGACTTGGCGCATACTCATATCCAACATTGATAACAGAGACATAGAGGTCACAGACAGGTCATCGCTTACCCTCATAAGCAACGACAACAGTCCCAGTGCTCCCGTACCATGGTACATAGACCCCTTGCTCAGTAGCACGCGCTACAAGCCAGGATCCTTCTACTTCGTCTACTATTCATGGAACAAACCCTACAGCGAAGGTGGCGCCCAGAGGCAATCAGCTAACGTATTCGGAGAAAGAACCACATCCATCACGTTCCTCATGTTCCTCGGCTATTTTATAAACCCAAACGGGACACCCACGCCGTACGGTCAAACCATACCGTTCGAAGCAGTCTTAGTAACAGGAGGAACCATGCCCGGCTCCCTCAAATTAACGGCGAACCCACAGAATATCCTCAACGATGGGGTATCCACCTCAACTATAGCAGCTACAGTGAGAGATGCCGGAGGAAACCCCATGCCAAACGCGTGGGTAGACTTCTACACAACCGCAGGCACACTTTCAGTCACACACGCCACAACGAACGCCCTTGGAGTAGCCACGGTCACGTTAACATCAGCAATCACTAAAACGACAGCCTACCTTACCGCTCTGTGCCAAGGCGTGGAAGGAACGACTAGAGTAGGTTTCACTCCAGCCCGGAAGATAAGAGTCTCCGCTAACCCAATAACAGTTCCTAAAGACGGAGGGGCATCATGCATCACAGTTCAACTTGTGGACGCAAACAACGCAAATGTTTCCCAATCAGGGATAACCATAACAGTTGCAATCTCAGGAATAGGCGGTGCTAAAAACAAACAACCGATATTGATCTACGGCGACCAAATGGGACAACAACTGACCGTGACGACCGATGCCAATGGTCAAGCAATACTAACCTTCAAGGCCAGAGGAACAGCAGGCAAAGCCACAGTAACAGCAGACGCAGGTGGACTAACTAGTGGGAGCGTCACTATTACCGTTTCATAACTCATCTGACCCATGCGTTGTTTATATTGACTCTTCGGAAATGGAATAGCTGACGAGACGTGAAGTAAATGCCTAGGAAACGGCTGGTAATCAGACTCAACGTACATCGCAAACAAAACAAAGAGGGAAACCCCTCAACCGAGACTAAACTCGAAAATGCCCTACAAAATCAAAATCACAGCTTACTAGGTATTGCTCAGCCCATTTTTAGAGAGCATTATCCACTCCTCGAACCCTACTCTAGAGCGGCTATAGTTGAAGAATCTCGCGGACGAGTACGCTACCTCCTACTTGAACCTACTTTAACCAAGGCAGATGAAGAGTGGATCAATCAAATCAAGAACATTCTCTGGGACGAACTCGCAATGGGAATCAGAGAATTCAAAGACAAAAAAGAAGCCGAAGAATTTCTCAAAAAAAGAGTCGAAGAAGACGCACTCAGATACAAAATCACAGTTGACCCCTTCACCCTAGCAAAATACCAATATTATATCACAAGGGACTTCCTCAACTTTGGTAAGATAGACGGCTTGATGAGGGACGAACGCATCGAAGACATCTCATGCGACGGAATCAACATCCCCATCTACATCTGGCACAGAGAATACGAATCCATGTCAACCAATGTAACCTTCAAAACACAAGACGAACTCGAAAACTTCATACTCAAACTCGCCTATTTATGCAACCGACAAATTTCCCTTGCTCAACCCCTCCTAGACGGCACCTTACCCGACGGAAGCCGCGCCCAGCTCACCTTCGGCAAGGAAGTAACGCCAAAAGGAAGCACTTTTACCATAAGAAAATTCAAACGCAGTCCACTCACAATCACAGACCTCATCAGCTATAATACTATATCACCTGAACTAGGCGCATACTTTTGGTTCGTCATAGAAAACAGACACTCTATCATGATAGGTGGAGACATAGGTGGAGGTAAAACCACCATGCTCAACGCCATCAGCCTCTTCATCAGACCTAACCTAAAAATCTGCAGCATCGAAGACACTCAAGAAATACGCCTGCCCCACGAAAACTGGCAAATGATGGTTACCAGACAAGGCCTAGGCACAGGCGCAGGAGCCATAGGAGAAACGGGGAAAGGCGCCATTGGAATGTTTGACCTACTGCGAGCCGCCTTCAGGCAAAGACCAGACTACATAATAGTAGGCGAAATCAGAGGCGAAGAAGCATATGCCTTATTCCAGGCCATGTCAACCGGTCACCTAGGTCTAACCACAATCCACGCCGAACACATCCAAGGCGTCTTACACCGTCTAACAACTAAACCCATGAACATTCCACATACTCTCATCGAAAACTTAGACGCCGTAGCTATAGTCCGCAGACTAGTCGTCGATACAGTGCCAATAAGACGCACAATGTCAGTTTCAGAAATGCTCGGATGGGATGAAAAGAAAAATGACTTCAAAATCCATGAAACGTTCCACTGGGAAGCCAAAAATGACACGTACGAATACGTCGGCCGCAGCTACCTCTTGGAAGAAATTGGCCAACAACGAGGCTACACACTAGACGAAATCAAAGAGGAACTAGAAAAAAGAGAAGTCATACTTAACTATATGGTCAGAAAGGGCATACGCACCTACGAAGATGTCTCAGCTGTAGTGATGCAGTACTTCTCCGACCCAGATGCTCTGTATCGAAAAGCCAAGGTGAGCTAAAACAATGAAGAAACCAAAGTTTGAGCCTTGGACCTACGCCTACAAACTGTTCGGAAAGCGGATTCAGTGGATTCTGCCCCAGTTTGTAGATCTCCATAGTCAGCTGAAGAAGGGCGGGGTGAGGATAAACTTCACAGCGTATCTTTCATTCACATTAATGTGCACTGTAATAACATTTATCGTATCCATGACGTTATTTCCTTTTCTGCTACCTGGCTTTATGCACTTCGGTGTCTTGTCGGGGGCGAATTTCGGGTTCAGCCTCCTGTTCTCGCTGTTGACCTCGCTGCTAGTGTTCATTTTACTTTATGCTTATCCAGGAGCGAAAGGCAGTCAGAGAAAAGGTCCCATAGAGGCTAATCTCCCATACATCTCAAGTTTCATGGCTCTGCTCTCCAGTTCAAACGTTCCACCGAGACTGATATTCCGTTCCATGGCCAAGATTGGCACTCTTAGAGAAATTCATCAAGAATTCGGCAACATAGTTCGGGATGTTGAAATTTTCGGCCAAGACTTGCTGACCTCCATCTTGGAAAACGTGAAGTATACGCCAAGCAAGCGATTACAGGAAGTTTTAACAGGGTACGTTTCAACGATCAGGACAGGTGGAGACCCAACAGAATACCTGCGAGTTTCAACAGAGAACATCATGAAAGAAAAAATGGTTAAACTGGATTTGATGTTGGAGTCACTCTCTGCCTTAGCCGAGATCTACATCATGGTTCTTGTGGCTATGCCACTGCTCTTCATTGCAATGTTTGCTGTGCTTGGAATGCTTGGTGGCGGAGGTGGCCCTATGAACCCGGCTTTCTTACTTTACGCATTGACATACTTCGGCATACCGCTGATGGCGTCACTGCTGATAGTGATTATATCTACAGTTACCACGGGGTGAAAAAGATGAAAATAACTAGGCGAATTCTGAAAGAGATAGCCATTGTGTCTTCTGCAGCGGCAGTCGCACTGTTGATTGTGTCTGGGTTCTTTTATGGAACTTCTCCTGACTTCGACTATTTCATCGTTGCCGCCTTTACAGTGGCAGTGGCGCCCCTAAGTCTAGCCGGACTTATTCACAGCAACTGGAAACACAAAATAGAGCGAGCAATGCCTGAGTTTCTAAGAGATCTAGCCACATCCATTCAAACTGGCGTGCCAATTTACGCATCTCTTGAGCACGCCTCTAGGAAGGAGTATGGCCCATTAAAAGATGAACTTCGAACATTGGTCTCTCAGATGAGTTGGGGCATGAACCTAAATGAGGCGCTAACCGAACTTAGCAAAAGGGTTGACTTGCCTCTGGTCAAGAGGGCAACCGTGTTGATTTCCGAAGCGAGTACGTATGGAGGAGACCTATCAGAGATTTTTGAGGCCACCGCGCGCTACGTAGAAAGCGTCAACACATGGCGCTTGAGGAGAAGGATGCAGACGTTACCCTATGTAGGCATATTCTATTTTTCTGTAGTTCTTTTTCTGTTTATAATTATCTTGCTCTCAACTATGATTTTCATACCCATAAGTCAACTGGCGCAGAGCGGCATTCCCTTTATGAGGCCAGTGTTAGATCCATTGCAGGCAAGAAGAGTATTCATGCATGCATCATTGCTAGAATCGTTGTTTGGAGGCATCTTAGCTGGAAAAATCAGTGAAGATTCATATGTAGATGGATTAAAGCACGCAATGATTTTAGCTGTAATCTCAGGCGTGGCGTTTTTCTTTTTCTTTCGTTAATTTTCTCAGTTTAAATAAGCCCTGTCGCAATGGACTTTAGAGGGAAAGTGACAGCTTTGTGGCACAGACTGATTAACCAAGGTGCTGAGCAAACTTTCTTGGTATATATCGCAGTGTCTCTAGCGGCGTATGTCGTGACAATTGCGCTGCTCTGGTACAATTTCAAGCGGTCTAAGAAAGAATCCGTAGAGAAATTAGAAGCTGTGATAGAAGAAGAGAGAAAGCGATCTGAAACCCAAATAGACTTCGATAGGCTTAGGGAACTTGTGCTTAAGCCAGATTCAGAGGAAATGAAACTCGAAAGAATGAAAGCCTACATAGAACGTCCTACGCAGAAGGTTCTTCGAAGTCTTCTTGAGAAGGACAAAAATTCAGAAATAATCCCAATATATGACCCCGTCATTGGATTCAGATACAAAACGGCCGAGTTGGCTTTTGACGGAAATATTTCGTCTCTGGAGGTGGAAGAACTCCTTGAAAAACTAAATCACCTTGGCATTCTTTCAAAGAACTTCTATGAGACCGTTTCAGCCTGTCCCATCTGTAGCGCAACAGCCCTTACATTGCATTATCGCTGTCCAAGATGCGGCAGTCATCATGTCGTCAAGACAAGCCTAACAGAGCACATAAAATGCGGCCACATAGACGAGAAAGAGAAGTATTATAAAACTGGTTGGAAACCGCTTTGCCCAAAGTGTGGGGCTTCGCTTGTCGAGGGTGAATATCGAGACATGGGGGTATGGTACAGCTGCAAAGAATGTGGGGAAAAGTATGACCGTCCTCAGCTGAATTTGATTTGTCGCAAGTGTGAAAACGAGTTTTCGATTCAGACAGCTGCTGTACGAGAAATATCCAAGTATGCCCTCAACCCTGACAGAGAGCAAGAAATAAAGCAGAACGTCACAAGCCTTGAGAGCATCGAAGAGCTTCTAACTGAGCTTGGTTTCAGCGTTGAAATCGCAGCCACAGCTTTGGGAGAAAAAAGCGGAATAGAGCACAACTTTAGTCTTATAGCGGCCAAAAAAGTTGGGGATCACACCAAGCTCGTGGCCATTGACCACGCTGTATCTAGCATCGAGGTAGGTGCACCTCCACTGATACTCTTTACATTTAAAATCTCTGAGGTGAAGGTAGACCTGCCAATCTTCGTCGCCATTCCCAAACTGAGTGAAACCGCGAAAAGAATTGCACAAGGCTACAACGTACTCGTTATCGAAGGGCTTCCGAAGCAAAAAGACGAGTTAGCAGTTCTCTACAGCGAGATTCAGAGGAGATTAAAAGAAACTCCGTCGAAGAAGGAAGAAAAGAAGGGCGCTAGGTCAGAACCCATCAAAAGCGAGATCTAAACAACGCCTTGACCGTTGTTTTTTTGAATTAGATTGAGAATCTTCTCTGTGGTCTTTACATTTACAAACGTCTTATACCACTTGATGAAGTTCTCGTGAGCTTCTCGCGTAAGAGTTGTGCAGGCGTCTTCAACTAAGGTGACATAATATCCGAGATTGACTGCTTGAATCGTGTTTAATAGAACATCTTGATCAGTCATTAGTCCACAAATTATGAGACTGTCAACGTTCATATTTCTTAGTACAAAGTCGAGTCTTGTGCCAGTGAAAGCTTCGCGATTTGTCTGGGGAAAAACGAGTTCTCCTTTTCTAGGTCTAACTGCTTCATAAGTCTTTAAGGCTTCTGTTCCAGAGGGAACTACAAGTCCGGTCTTCCACTTTGCTCTTGTAGTACTTTCTGGTTTCTCAGATGGTGCTTCTGATTTTACGTGGATAATCTCAAAGCTCTTGTCTCTACAGGCTTTCAAAACTCTACTAGCGTTGTCCGCCGCTTTTCTGGCTCGGAGATCAAAATCGCTTAGTGCTTCATTCACCTCAATCTCTGGCATACCCGCTCCCACAGCTGTCTTGCCGAAAAAATCTATGTAATCTAGAAAATTTATCAAGAGTAGGGCTGATTTTTCGTGCTTTATCTCAAATTCAGGAACGGGCTGGAATAAGACAGTAATAATGTCTTCTATACTTACTCTGTGTTTGCTCATTTGTGCGTCATGACTATTGTCAAAAGCCTGGTATTTGGGGGTTTGCATTCTATTGCGAAAGTTATGGCGTGGGAAGAAAACAAGTTTTGTTGGCGTAAGAACTACACACGTATAGTAATTATGTGATCTATCAAATCTGGCGCGTGAGGTTATTGAGATTTCAGTTTCGACATCATCACAGTGGAAACCCGTTTTTCAGACTATATATAGGAACGCAGACAATGAATTTTTGTACGCAGTTAAACGAATGTCTCGCGCATGTGCATGCAGGGAATGTAAATGTCCGCCAATTGGAGAACTAGTATAGGTATATGGATATCAAGTTTCTTTACCTTCCTAGCTGGCTTGAACGCTATTAATGCAACGACTATTTGGGCTTTCCACGGAATGGAAGCAACTGTCCCCCTGTATATCATCGGCAATATTGTGCCCTCCTTGAGCCCCATTTCAGTGGCAGCCTACTTCTGGATGTCCCTTATCTTGACTTTCATACTGTTAGGTGTGACAACCGTTCAAGTCCTGCGCAGACCACCATTAGGACTAGAAGTGCAAAGGATGGTTTCAAAAGTAGAAGATGAAATGGTCGCCACCCGAGGAACTCTGGAGGCGACAAGGATAAGTCTGTTCGCAAAAATGGAAGACGAGAAAATAGCCCGACAAGATATGTTAACAACTCTCAACACAAGCATGGATCACACCAAAAAAGAGATGCTGGACGAATTGGAAAAAGATAGAAATGTCGTGGAGAAAGATCGCAAAGATTTGGAAGAGGTCACTAGCGAACTTCGCAATCTCAAAAAAGAATTTCTGGACACCATGACTAAACACACAAAAGTCGTTCAGGCCATTGACTACTCAAGCAGGACAACCACGGCAATCACTGAAAAAAACATGAAAGAACTGGCCAGTTTAAGAACCAGAATAGAAAAGCTAGAAATGGAACTCGTTCCACCAAAGCCGAAGTTGACAAGTGGAAGTAGAACAGAAGAGGTCAGGGGAGTCGGGTCACGTCTCGCAGAGGAACTGAAAGCCATTGGCATAACAAACGTCGGCGAACTTCTTCTAACAGACCCGAAGAGCATAAGCGCAAGAACTCGAGTCACGCCAGAAATGGCGATCCGCCTACAAGGCCGCGCTCAATTGCTGATGGTTCCAAGCATCGACGAAATAGACGCGGAGATGCTGATGGATTTAGGAATCGCCTCAAAGAATGAACTTGCAACACAGGACGCTGTCGAACTAGGCAAAAAATTAAGCAGAGTAGCAGCAAAATACATCGAAGAGGGAAAGATTTCAGAAAGTGAAAAACCATCGATTGAAGAAATATCAGCGTGGATAAAACTGGCGAAACTCTAGTTAAACCCCAGTATGCGAGCATAAGCATTTTTCTCATTGTTTTTTCTTCATTTTGCTAGGCGCGTGCTAGTTAGAATTCTGTGAAAGTAAATTTATGTTACCTATTCTAACGTTTTCTACATACCTCTTTGCAACTTCATAGCAACGGTTGGCTTGTTGACGACTCGTTGTGGGCAACTCGTTTAACACGTATTGAGGATAAAAGGCAAGCAGCGTGTAAGGGATGCGTGCGTTTATTTCACCTATGAATCTGGCTATGTTTCTAACTTCCTCCTCGTCCACGTAGCCAGGAACAAGGAGAGTGCTCGCCGTCAAGATGGGCAGTTCGATTCGCTTTTCAAAGAATTTTTCACCGATGGTTTTGAAGGTTTTGAGTGTAGGCTCGTTGGAAACTCCACATAGAGCTATGTTGAGGTTTGAATTCCATGTTTTCAAGTCAAATTTGAGGTTTCCTCCACTCTTCAGTGAGAGTTCGGCGGCTTTCAATGCCAGTTCTGTTTTCTCGTAGCCATTGGTTTCCCAACAGATGCGCAAAATGCGTTTTTCTCGTTTAGCCCTCTCGAGCGCCATTTGGCTGGTTTTTATGGCGTGGGGCATCTGAACCGACGGGTCGCCGCCAAAGTAGCATATGCAAGAAACGTGGCTGTCTGCTTTTTCAGCCAAACTCTCAGCACTCATTAATGGTTGCAGTTTGCAGGCTAGGTTGCGATAGTGCCAGTTCTGACAGAATAGGCAATCGTAACTGCAGGCGCCGTAAAAAACGGCTAGGTTTGAGTGGCTGGTTTCAGGTCCACTCTTGTAAGCATATTTTGGATATCCCGCGCCGGTGCAGCCTGGACAGAACCACCAAGCTACGCAGTTGGTGGGTAAGGGGTCATAATACCATTGAAGAACTCCCTTTTCAGGCGTTCCACCCATACGAGCAATTCGACCATTTATGTTGAAGACTAGGCCGCAGAAACCTTTTTCGCCCTTGCCTATTCTGCAGTCGTTGGCGCACATGCCGCAGGCAATGCCGTTTGGTTCTCTGGGTGGTTTGGGTGGAAAACCAAACATTTTGCGGCTTTCTGTGTGAACTCTGTCTGTTATCTTTAGGGCTTCTTCTGGCTTCTCTCGAATGCAGCGCAGACACACGCCTAACTGGTTGGAAATGAGAGGAGAACGGTCACCGCAGAGTTGGCATCGACCCAAACCTTGCACCAAAAAGAAAAGTTGCTCTGGATGTGTTTTAACTTGTTGTTTTTAAGGCAGTTTCGTGAATGGGCTGCTCCCGTTGAGTCTTTTTCCAATGAAGTATGTTGGCAGCCTTATAGTTTGCGGCTCATGATGTAAGCGCCTTCGCCGTCAGCGTAGTAACCGTGCATGATTCTCTCGTTTTCAAATTTCAGTTTGGCGTAGAGGTTTAGGGCTGGTTTGTTGCTAACCCGCACTTCTAGAAAGCATTCTTTCACTTTATACAGCTTCATGCCCTGCATGGCTCGTTCCATGAGTGCTACTCCTATGCCTTGACGCTGGTGTTCGGGTAAAACCGCTATTGATATGACGTGGCCTCGTTTGGCTATTCCGAGTAAGCCGAAGTCTGGGAGTCCGGTTTCGATGCGACACATGATGTAGCCAATGACCTGATTGTTTTGTTCGGCTACGATGAAGGTTTCTGGAAAGCGCTCGTGCAGTTCCATGAAGAAGTAGTTGGTGTAGTTTTCTGGCAGACAAATTTGATTGATGTGCATAACCTGTTGCAGGTCTTGGGGTTGGAAGCGTCTCAGAGTGACGGTTGTCTGCACCATGGGTTGGAGCGCCACTTTGTTGCAGAAATTAGTTGGGAGAATGAATTAAGTGTTTTGATTTTTATTCTGGGCTTTTTAGAACGGGTAGGGTTATGTTTCCATGGGTTGCAACCCATATTTTGGCGTCTTTGCCTGTTGTGTCAAAGGCGTCTCGTAGGGCGTCGTTTATGGCTCTGGCTGTTCTCAGTTTGAAAACGCTTGTGGCGTAGTAGTCTGGTAGAGTGGAAACGAGGATGATTTGGACTTTTTGTAGTGCTCTGAGCAGGTAGTAGGCTTTGTGTCCTCCCAGTTTGAAGCGGTGTTTTATTTCGTTTTCCATGTCTTTTGGTTCTTTGAATTTTGTCATCCATTCGTAGAAGACTTGGTTTCCGTGTCCTTCTGGGCATTCGGCTGTCCAAATGATTACGCCGTCTCTTTTAACCACGTCGAGGACGTCGTCTACTCCTTTGTAGGCTTGGTATAGGTCTACGTCGTGTGGGTGGCCGCCTGGGCTTACAATCACAATGTCGGCTCTTTTTTCAATTGGCACCTTGTACATTTCGTCGACTAGTTTGACGCCTTCTTGGAATGCTTGTTCTAGGTCGCCTGCAAATGCGCGGACCAGTTGGCGTTTGCTGTTGGTCACTATGTTTACGATGAAGTCTGTTCGTGCGGTTTTTGCTGCTTCGGTCATGTCTTGGTGTATGGGGTTTCCCTCTAGGACGCCTGTTCGAGCCTTGGGGTGCAGGAGCATGGCGTGATTGTGTTGTATGGTTTCTTCGCCTGTTATGGCTGGTAGAATGCTTTTTCTTCCTCCTCCGTAACCCGCATAATAATGGAGTCCTATGTCGCCTGTTAGTATGTGCAGGTCGGCTTCGGCGAAGGCTTTGTTGACGTAGACTTTTGTTCCGTATGTTTTGGTTTTGCCTATATAGACTAGGTCTTTTGCGGTGCAGTTGTGACTTATGGTTTTGACTCTTTTTATGGTTTCTTCGCCTAATAGTGTGTTTATTTCTTCTGGTTTTAGTGGGCGGTGGGTTCCGCAGCCGAATATGATTGTGATGTTTTCGTCTTTTGCTCCTGCCTTGTTGAGTTCGTCTAGGATTGGTGGCACAATGAGGTGGCTTGGTGTGGCTCTGGTGTGGTCGTCAACCACGATGGCGATTTTCTGGTTTGGTTTGGTGATTTCAGTTAGGGGCGGTGAGCCTATGGGTTCTTGGAGTGCTCGCTCTATTTCGGCGCGTGGGTTTTCGACGCCTTGTTTTTCTTTTGGCTCGATGTTGCCTAGGTAGTTTTTTGCGGGGATTCGGGCGCAGATTTCTGTTTTGCCGTATGGAAGCCAGACCTCGACCAAGTGGATGTCGCCTTCTAAAGGAATATGGAATATGGAATGGTTGTGTGGGTTTGATTTAAGCATAACGGATTGGTGATTCGCTTCGGGTTGGGGGTAAGGCTTAATAGTTTTTCTTTTACGGTATAGGTTTGGGCGGGTAGATCAGTTTGGAATGATCGCAGCGTTGGCATCGCTGAGGTCGCGGGTTCAAATCCCGCCCCGTCCACCATGCGTGAATCTCGCCTGTTTTTTCAGGTGTTATTAACTTGCGCGTAGAACAGTTAATAATAACTTCTTGGATGTTGTGGTTGAGTTGAGTCGGTTCAGAGCAGGTCTACGCTGCATGTTTGACTGAAGTTGTTTCGGTTCCTCGACCTTTGATGAAAGAACTCTGTGAACACTTTGAGAAGTTATAGCTTTGCATTCATAATCTTTCGAGCAATTTGTTTATTCTTTCCTTTAGGGTAACTTCTTGTTCCCTTATGAACTCTCTTCCTGTAAACTCTATCCACATTTTCTTTACTAGACCTTTTTTTAGGTCTGCCAGAAAGGAATTCAACCTTTTCCTTACGTGTTGGTCCAAATTTGATTGTTTGCTGTTTGCCCAAAATCTTCGCACGTTTATTTTTTCAAATGAGTCGAGAATCATTGCTATTGCATCAACATGGTCTCTTGTTCTTTCTGTCAGCTTGCTCGAATCCATATTTCAATAGCTCAAAAACTCCACGCAGAGCGGTCAAATCTTTTCTTGTTGTAATGAAGTCGATGTCTTTTGTGAACCTCCAGCTTCTCGGTTCAGTATAAGCTCTTACAGCGTACCCGCCGATCACGATGAGGTCGATTCCAAAATTCCTTGCTTCTTGGTCTATTCTTTCCAGATCCTTCAAGCTGACTGCTTCTGTCTTTGCTTCACTTCTTTCCAAGTCTGGCACCCAGATCTTCTAAGACTTTTCGTATGACGTCTTTAGGCAAGATTGATTGAATGCCCCACTTTTCGCTCAACGCATTGTATCCTTCAAACCTTCGCTTAATCCTTTTCAGTTCCTCCATCTCTTCTTTTGTCAATAGAGCTTGATGCGCTAATTTGTTCCTTAGTTCTTTAAATCTTGCCAGGAAGATTTCATCCTTCGGGAATATCTCGTCGCTTTTTCCTTTCACATCTTTCCTTATCTCCTGAATAATTTCAGCCTTGATTACAGGTTTGTGCGCTTCAAGATTTATCGCGTCGAGCAGAAGACCCAGTTTCCTTAAGAAACCTATGCTGTCTGCAAGCCTTATGATTCCATTATCGCCATGCCACCTGAGATCGTCTTTTTTCTGCAGAATGATTGCAATCGCTTCTGTTATGTTGGTTTGGGTTTGCCTTTCTAAAAGCTCCATCAAAAGAAACTCGGGCTTTTCTATGTAATATCCTTCTTCTGTCTTTGTTCTTATCAAATCGATTGGCCTAGTGGAGTGGGTGAGCTTGACGTAGTTGCTGACTTTTCTTGCTTCTATTATATCTCCTATAAACACCCTGGTTTTTTCATCCGTCAAGAAAGCTATCCATTTTCCTTCATCCTTAGGTTCTATTTTTATCTCAACGACACTTGGCGGTAGCATGTAGTGATGGTAATGGTAAGCGGCATAGCTTCCAGTTAACGTATATGGCAGCTTATCATCGATGAAAACAAGCTTTTCAATCAGACTTTGCTTCCCAAGTTTTTCTTTTTCGACTAGGGAATAAAGCCCGGTGGCAAAGCTGATGTCTTCTGGCGAAATCAGCCTGTAAGTTCTTGTCCTGTAGTCGATTTCGCTTCTTTCCTTATTGACAAAACCCCTCTGTTCCAGTTCCCAAAGTGTTTTGATGGTCATCACTCTGCTGATGCCAAGATCTATTGTCACGTCTTTGAATGTGAACGCTTGGTTTCTGTGTTTCAGCCAGAGTTTGTTGTAGTATTTTTTGAGCCATTCGGGCATTTCTTTTCGCATCGTAATCACCGGTAAAACTAATCGGATTATATTACTTAATTTGGTAAACAAATTTAAATAGTTTACCAAACTTCCTTCTTGAAAATTTTAATCACGTGATGAAATGTAATTGGAGAAACTCGCGAATAAGGAAGGTTTGGAGAGAATAGAGAGAAGCCTTCCACAATACAAAAAGAAGCAAAACAAAGCGCGCGCTAGCCTCCCAAAAATACGTAGTATGCAGCACGTCAGGACGCGCATTAATTATGTTATAGAAGATTGTTTCCCATAGATTTAAGAAGAAACGACGATCTTGTTGAAGGGAGATAGTGAAGAGAGAGAAAGGAGAGTAAAATTCTTTTGCCCTCTTCGCCACGCGCGATTTGTTAACTGCAGTTGTGTTGTTTTATCGTTTAAGTCGAGTCTTATTGACAAAATAAAGAAAGGGGGAGTTTGGGTTGTTGTGAAGGATCTGCTTGTGGTTAGGTCTGTTCTTTGGCTTGGAAGTTCACTATGACAGCCGTGTCTTTCTTGGCGAACCAATTGTTTCAGAGGCTTGGAGGAGATCAGAGAAAAGTTTAGAACCGTAAGGTCTGAAGACCGTTTCAAGTTGCTTATTTTCTTGCACCTGGAGACAAGCGGCTTCAGGAACGGATTCAAGTAGAAGTATACATGTCGTCTTAAAAACAATCTCACAGCGATGTCTCAAAAATCGTAGGGGGGAGGGGGGTTGAAAAAGACTAGGGTTAGACATGCCGTAAATGAAGCCTGATATACGCCAGATTCATAAACATCTTAAGTTTGGGATTTCAAAAATAAACACGAGGTTTGAACATTAATGGAGAAAAACTCTAGGGCAAAATCTACAACCTTCAAGGTTGCTGTACTAGTTGCCATATTAATAGTGACAATCGTAGGCGTATACGCGGCACTCACATACCCCAGAACCTTAATCGACTTCCCAGTGTCCTTCACCCTGGGCGCCGATGTTGAACGCAAAGAATTTGACGTGTCCATTCTGCACAGTCAGGTTCAAGTGGAAGTAATCGTCAACAGCGGCACATCACTGTGGACCGCACAAATCCTCAGTCAAGACGAAACCCTCTGGACCCACGCCGCATATCAAGGAGGCCAAACAACATACAAAAGCGATTGGATAAAACTATCAAGCGGACACTACAACTTCACCTTTGCAACAGCCGGACTTGGCTCACTAGAAGCAGAGATAAAGTTAACATCCAAAGGCGGATTCTGGTAAAAACACGTATGTTTACCTATTAGCCAAATCCTTACTCGCCCTCTTCATGATACTTTGAATCTCCCTCTGAACATCCTTCTCAAGCGGCTCAGGCTTGTGCTCCCCAAGTATTGCTTTAACCTTCTCCCTCGCCCTCTTCACAATATCCTTGGCGCCATTTCTCAACCATGCTTCATAAGATCGCCTATCAGTCAACTCTGGAATAAACTGTTCCTCCCTCAAATGTTCCAAAGTGTGTCTCTCAGCCAAATAGTTCCCACCCGGACCAACCTTATGGATCAAATCAAGCGCCAACGCAGCATCATCAACCCTTACCCCCTGCGCAAGCCGGAAAACCATCTTAACAATTTCATCATCGATGACGAGTTCCTCAAAGGGCAAGGTGTTACAGTCTTCGATAAGTCCAATTCCAACAATTATGCTGCAGCCGGAAAGAACCTGTGGAACGCCACTGATCATTTTCTCATAACACGCCTGTCCACTTGGCTCCTTCGCCGTTGAGACAAAACCGCCAACAACTGAAGGCAAGCCATAATACCTGGCTAATTCACCCACAGCAGCCGAGAACAACCCCTGTTCAGGGGATCCTCCAGTTCTACAACAGAATTTCATGTCGAATGCAGCGCCGCCTGTTCCATAAATCACAGGTGCTCCCGGCGAGGCCAATTGAGCCAAAACGAGACCGCCCAACACTTCAGCGTTGCCAACCGTGAGAGAACCAGCAAGCGTCACTGGTCCAGTTGCCCCTGCTTGAGGCATCGAATAAAATGCAACCGGCAAGCCAGCCTTGGCGAATTCCAACGCACCCTCCATAGATCCTCCATCCTGTTGGAGCGGCGCAGTGCTACAGTGAACCGAAGACACAATCGGCCTCTTCTTTAACTTTTCTCTTCCCCCAACCACGGCTGCAGCCATATCGATTTGGCATCTTGCCTCCTCAGCTGATATGGTTGTTTCAAATTGAACATGCTTTTCCGTGTTGGTTAAAGCGGCGTCAAGGTCATGCAGATGTCGCACATGGGCAGGTGTGTCCTGAGAACTGACCAACGGCCAAAAAACACGAACCGTGTCGAGGGCATCAGCGATAACCGCCGCCTTTGCTATGTCATCCTTTACGGATGGTCTTCTCTTTCCCGTTTTCAAGTCAATTGTTCTTGTTCCATTGCCATCAGTGCTGATGTAAACGTGTCTCCCATCCAGTTTCGCATCATATTTTGAGTTTCTGGCGCACAATGTAACAACTCGACTCTTTTTCCTCAAAGCTTCCTCAACAAGATGAGATGGAATCAATGCGGTTTGATCCTTATAGTTCACTCTGCAACCTGCCTCATCCAACAGCTTCAAGCACTTTTCACTGTAAATTCTGTAGCCAGTCTGTTCAAGTACGGCAAGAGTAGCCCAATGAATCGCCTCTAAATCATCCTTAGACAAGACCGAGAACGATATCCTCTGAGTTTCCCTGCTAAAGCTCCCCAATTTTGGCTTCCTCTCCATAAAGTCAGCTGAATTGTTATTGACTATCCTGTTAGCCAACTCGTTTTGATTCTCTCTTTTCAACCTCTTTAATGATTCTCTTAAGTTCCTCTTCAACATCTCGATCCAATGGTTCAGGTTGATGCTCCTTTAAAATTCGCTTAGCCTCTTGACGGGCAACTTTCCAGAGATCCTTGGAACCAGCCGTTTCCCATTTTTCCCTTTTCTCCCTGTTGACAAGGGTTGTAATATAATGCTCCTTCCTCAAATGCTCCAAAGTGTGCTTCTGAGTTAGAAATTGCCCTCCCGGACCAACAGCATCAATTACATCAGTTGCAAGCGTTTCATCACTAATTCTTATCCCACGCAGGGCTCTAGACACCATCCCACATATTTCGTTGTCCATAACCGCTTGTTCATAACTGGCTGTCAACGTCGACTCAAGCGAGCCAGCAGCACAGTAAATGAAGTTTATTCCAGCCAAAGACGCCATCATAAGCGTCAAAGTTTTCTCCAAGCCTGCTTGAACATCCGGAATCTTGGATTCAGTACTGCCCCCGGTTCCTCGACTTGGAAGACCATAATATTGAGCCAACTGTGCTGCTGCCACATTAATGAGGCCGGCTTCAACGGCTCCATAGGCTAGGTTACCAGTTTTCATATCCATAATCGTTGAAACACTTCCGTAAAACACAGGAGCACCAGGGTTGACAAGTTCAGCTACCACTATTCCACTTAGCACCTCAGCATTTTGCTGCGCCAAGACACCCGCCAACGTAACCGGCGCCGTAGCACCCGCTTGAGCCTCTGGAGCCACGAGCACAGGCTGTCCATATTTCGCATACACCATAAGTCCAGCAGTTAACTTTTCAGAAAGCTGCAACGGGCTTACAGGGTTGTGAAAACCTAAAAGCACGGGCCTCTTCCTGAGCTCTTCTTCGCCGCCAGCAACCACCGACGCCATCCTTACGGTATCCAGAGCAGCGGCTTCACCATAAATCTCACCATCTGTGGTTTTTATTGTATTCTTGTACCCTGCAAGCATCTGGTGGACATGGGCCACATCTTCAGGAACATCCCTCGGCATGACCGCTTGCGTCGAATGATGTATATATTGCAGGGCGTCAGCAAGCCTGTGGAAGTTCTCCAAATCTTTCAGGGTGGAATTACGCTGTTTGCCAGTCTCTAAATCTAAAACGAACACAGACATGCCCTGCGTTGAAAAATGAACTCTCCTATCCTCGAATCTCAACCTATACTTTGGGTTCCGGCCGAACAGAGTAAAACTGCTCGGAGCCCTCTTGATAGCTTCTTTTACAATGTACTCTGGAATTCTAGCAATCTTTTCCTTACCCACAATGTAGGCTCCCGCCTCCTTGAGCAAACGTAAAGCCTTAGGCTCTAACACCTTTACACCAGTGCGCTCAAGAACCTCAACTGTGGCTAAATGGATCTGATACAATTCGTCACTGGTGAGAATCCTCAACTGACCTCCTCTAATCTCCACTTTTATCACCTTTTCCCTAGTTTTCTCAGCTAAGGGAGCTACCTCTAATTTAATATTTTCCATCTGCGAAAAATGACTCTTCTCCGAACTAATACTTGAATTCTAAGCCTAAATCTTCTAATTCCCCTTTAACCTTGTTGTATACCTCTAAGCTTTTTTTACCCTGCTTTCCCGTCTTAACGTCATAGCATTCTTGATACTTAAGGCCTAGAGGCGGATTCCTGATCTTATCAACGTATTTTAGCAGAAGGCTTTTCACTATATTATCGGCATCTTCTCTTTTCATCCCTACGGCTGCGTGAGCCACTTCCGCGGCAAATCTTGGCTCCATCGGCGTCAAATAGTCTTCATGCTTCGCTTTTCCCACTCCAACAGCTTCTATGGAAATCCCTGATGTAACAGCTGCCAAGCGCTGTGCCGCTATTTCGTACAGACACATTTCAGTGCAGGGACCAGCAGCCGTGTAGTTTAGGTGCAGTGACAACAGATGGGTATTCCTGCTTACAGCTTGAGCTAAAACGCTTGTCACCCACAGCAGCTCGGGGGTACTGTTCGCCACGTAATGAATATGTATTGGGAAAGGTAAGAGCCATCCTGCCTGATATACAAGAATTCCCATGAGATGACCGGCAACCGCCGCGACAGCGGTGCCTTCAGGTCCGCCGCAATAACCACCTAATATGGGACCATAATCTGCGCCTATGCTTCCTCCAGCGCCCATAGATTTCAGAGCACAGGCTTTGTTAAGGAGGTCAAAATTTGTCTTAAACTCTGCAAGAGTAGCTACAAAATAGCCATCGGTTTTCCTCAAACCATAGTCAGGATAAAGCGCTGTGTTTAGCGCCACAGCTGTACTGGCGGTTGCGAGGGAGTTCATAATTGGCAAGCCTGGTCGACCACCTCTTCTCAAAGCTTCTCTCGCCAGAACAACGTTTCTTATGGCTCCCAAAATCTCCAAGGGTGTTCCAGGTCTTATCCTAACTCCACTCACCGACGTCAGGGCGGGAGTGGTTATCGCATTTGCCAACGGTATCGAAGCATATCCCTCAACCAATTTCAAAAAGATTTCCTCAGAGGATACGGCTGCACCGCCAGCGCCAATGAAACACCAAGGAGGAATTTTACTCTCTGGCTTCCTAGGAACCAACGTCCCAGCGTCTGCACCCTCTCCGAAGAGCAGTTTGGAGGGCGCGGTCTCCAATGCCTCTTTGATCTCACCTTCGTCAAATTTGATTATTCTTCCCGTGTCTATACAGTAGGTGCCCACCTCACGGTAAAAGTCTAGGGAAGCCTTAAACAGGGCGTCTGCTAAGCTATCGTCGGATGGAACAGGATTTTCTGAATCATATTTTATGCCGTGTTCTTTCACTATTTCCCTTAGCTTCGTTGAAAAAATTTTTAAGTCGTATTCTCGTTCTGAGCATGGGGTTCCGTTTAAGGCTCTCTCCACCACATCCAAGAAGGCGACCATACAGAATCACTTCTTTTCTGTGCGCACTATTGAAGATATCATCTATGTCGAAAAGAAATATAAATTCAAATGCCAAAAGCCAAAACAGATATCGATTTGGCAGATCGCAATACTGACTTTCTCTGCAATGCACCAAGTCAAGAGCAATTTGTGGCCGTTGAATCAAAAATTCAGAGCATCTTGATTATTAACCACTGAAACTAAAAGCGCCCAGTTTTACTCTTAAAAAATCATGCTTCTATTTGTAACCACGAATGACTAGTAGAAATATCAGCGCGCCAGTTAGGTAAAGCGCCCCACTAATAACGAAAAGATATCTAAAACCCGCCATATCAGCTATAATTCCAGACACCATGGGTCCAATTATCATCCCTACTCCATGCCCCATTTTAGATAGATTCATATCTCGCGCCCTGTCAGCGCTGTTGGCTGAATCTGCCAAAACCTTCCAGTCGGCAGGACCAGCAAATCCCCAGAAAAATCCACTTAGGATATAGAAGCAAATAGTGGAAAACAGGTCTGGCGTAAAACTCATGCACATTGTCAAGAGCCCCGTCAGCGCTGACCCAAAAAAATAGAGTTTTACCGGCGAATGAGTCTCCGTCATCTTTCTCCACACAATGGCTGGCATCGCCATAATCAACCAAGAAAAACCAATTATTACTCCTATGAAGGTAGAATCTGCTTTAAGGTCCTCTCTGAGAAATATGGGAAAGGCGAATCTCTCCAGCAGACTAAAAGCGAAACTCATTACGAAACCGATTAGAAATAAAACCTTAAGGTTCCAGCCCAGCTGTCTAAAGTCGAACATCTTCCTAAAATTAAAACTCACATTTTTTCTTTTAAAAGGTGGAATTCTGGCAGTCTGGATCAGTATCAGTCCGACAAGAGATATAAAACTGCACAGAAGGAAGAGCCAAAAGTAACCGATGAGTGTGGTTATAATTCCGGAGATGCCCATACCGACTGCAATTGCGACGCTCAAAATTCCCCAGTATGCCGATACTATTCGCCCCAGCTTTTCTTTTGGCGTGATCTCGACGATCAACGGCATCTCAACCGTTGATCTCAAATTTTCGGAAAGCGAATCCAGTGTGTTCAGTGCGGCGAAACCAGTAGGAATCGTACAGATAGAATAAAAACCATGAGCCGCGCTTTTTAGTAAGAATGTGAGAGAAAAATAGCCCTTTCTTCCAACAACGTCGGAATGAACAGCTATTATGGATTGTGCGATTATGCCGATTACAGGCGCCAGCGAGAATATGAAGCCGATTCCTACTATAGCTATGCCCAAATCCTTTAAGTACAAAGGCAAAACGACGTCAACAATGCCTTTAGTCATCAACGTGAGAAATATTGAGCTAAAGACCAATAGAATACAGTATTGGAATTTAATCTGCGTATGCTCTTTGGAAGCCCCAACCGTGTTTATTTCAGGCAATTCCTCCCTCTCTTATCAATTAACAAGGATACGCGCAGAAACGTTTTCCATCTAACCTCACTTTAAGCATTGAAATAAAGAAAAACGTAGGGACAATTATTATCAGCCTTCTAATTACATAAGTTCTAAGCGTCAATTAGAACAACACCACTCCAGGTTTCTTGTCGATGTGAAAAAGTGTAGTTACATGTGCACATGGCCGCTACCTCTCCTATTTCCAATCAGCAGTGCGCTTTTGTCAGCGTTCAGCGCGTTGGTGTAGACGCCTATCAGTGTTGATCAATGCTTAAAATGTTTTCCTCTGAAAGACTCTGACTACGTGACCGAGAAAGAGGGCTTAATCTTACTTTCGCAAACACAAATAGCATAGTAGAGAGTATTAGACAAAGCGGAATTCGTAAGCTCTGATGAGTGTCGTGGTCGCTTAAGACTTACTGCAAGGTTGATTAACAACGCACAAGGCAAAGTATAAAAAGAAAAGCATCAATAGAAAGCCCGCGATATCCATGAAAGTTTTAATAATTGGATGCGGGCAACAAGGAACCACTATAGCTAAGTTTTTGGTCAAGCACTCTAAGGTAACCGAAATAAGACTCGCCGAACGAGTGATAGCGCGTGCTGAGCAACTCGCAGATGAGCTGAAGATTCCTAAAGTGTCCACGCATAGTTGTGACGCAGGCAAAGCTGAAGAGATGCTTGAGCTTGCAAAGGGAGTAGACATAGTAGTGAACGCGGTTATACCTCTTTTCAATTTGCAGATAATGAAAGCAGCATTCAAAGCCGGCGCGAATTACGTGGATATGGCTTCTGGCCCACCCTATGACAACGTCAAAAAGCAATTGGCGCAGAGCAGCAAATGGAAAAAAGCGGGATTAACCGCTTTGATAAACATGGGAATTTCCCCAGGAGTTGCAAACATACTCATAGCACGTGCCGCTGACAAACTAGACAGCGTAGAAGAGATACATATAAGAAGCGCGAGCAAAATTGCGCCTGGAACAAAATTCCTTGACGGCAAGGAAGTCTATATAGAGACATGGTCTCCAGAAACTGCATGGCTAGATTATGTAGAGCCACCAGTCATGTATGAAAATGGAAAGTGGAAAAAAGTACCACCGTTTTACGGAGAGGAAATATATGAGTTTCCTCCTCCTTGCGGCCCAGCTAACATAGCCTGTCACGCACACGAAGAAGTCTACACGCTGCCACGCTTTATTAAAGGTGTTAAGAAAGTGGACGTAAAGTTTGGCTGGATGCCTACAATACTAATAGCTAAAGTTTTCACTGAGTTAGGACTCTTCGATGAAAAGCCAATAGAAATTAAGGGTGCTAAGGTAGCTCCTCGGGATGTCTTGTTTAAACTGCTTAAACCCGTGCCAACGGAGGAAGAGCTGATTAAAAAAATCAAAGCCGATGCACTAATTGAAACCGTAGGAGCCTTTGTAATAGAGGTTAAGGGGGAGAAAGCAGGCGTCAAAACGACTTATAAATACTACCCTAGACCCCAACCCCATATGAGTCTTCGTGAAGCATACCAAAAGTACGGAAAGAGCGCCTTAGAGCGAAACATAGTCGGTGATGCATGCGCGATTTGTGTTGACATGCTTGGCAAGGGAAAGATAAAAACTAAAGGAGTTATTCCCTGTGAAGCCTTATCACGTGAAGAGAGGGAGGCGTTTCTAGTTGAATTTGCCAAGGCAGGTTATGTCTATAACGAAATGGTGGAAAGGAGCCTAGCCTAACCTAGCTTCAGAGTCTAACTGCAACCTCCGCAATTCTGGGGTCTCACGCAGAGGTTCAAAAATATAGGGACATAGTCTGCATCAAAATAAAATTTCAACGTAACGGCGTGAACGTGCTATATCAGATGCAACATATAAGATAAAAATGAAAGTCAGGGTAAGCATCGTTCCGCCCTTTCGGTGAAGACGACGCCATACTCGGCCAATTCCGCCAGGAATGCTTGTCTAACTTCTGGTTCTAGGGCTTCGGGTGGAACAACTCCATTGGTTTTTATCCTTCCCTTGCCAAGCATCCGAGCAAATATTGAAGCCGCAATGCCAGTTAGTGGAATCATCGGCTCATCAGGCCCCGTTTTTGCGACTCTGTAGATAATATACGTCAATTTTTCACCTGCCTTCTCTCCGTGAACCTCTACGAGCATACACCAAGTAGCTTCACCCAGTAGCCCTGCTTTACGTTTGCGTTCCACCTCTTCTGGAGGCAAAGTGGGTGGAATCAAGGCGAAAAAGAAGTCACGGGGAACCACTTTAACGCCTTTAACCTCTCTGGGCTTGGTGTCTAGAAGGCCGTGTCTGAATATAGCTTTAGCGAGTGAAAACTCAGGTCCTCCCATCTTAAAATCTGCGTATCTTACACCTTTACCTATGAAGCGACCTAGGGTTTCAGGTTCTTCGTGATTGTGCCAGTAAACGGTTACAGGGCCAATAGGGTCAGGGAAGGCGTAGACTTCCTCACCGCTCCATGGAGGGACTCTCTTGAATTCTCCGTCCTCGTATACTACTGAATAGCGGGCCATATCGCCCCAAAGCGTTTCAGGAGACCATGCAGGAACGTATTCCTTAGCTTCTTTTAAGACCTTGCCTGCCAATAAAACGCGTACCTTTTCCACTCGGTCAAGTCTGTCAGCAGCATGGGCTGCGAGCACGTTTGTTACTCCTGGGGAGGATCCGCAGTCTATCAGGGCTGTTAACCCTGCTTTCTTCCACTTGTCCATTAGCGACAGTTGTCCAGGCGGATAGGAAACATTGTCTTCATAGCGTACTCCGGCCGGAAAAGAAGCCATGTCTTCATAGTGCGCTCCAACTTTTAAGGCAGCTTCCATTATGTTTAGGTTGAATTGGGCAATCCATGTTGTTGCGTTCACTATCAGGTTTACATCTTTAGCGGCTCTCATTATGTCATCAACCTTGTTTGCATCAACACGGTGGGTGTTAACTTTGTCGCTCTCTAGGCTCTTTGCGATTCCTTCAGCTCTCTTCAAATCTATGTCAGAGAGTCTAATCTCGGTTACATCTGGGCTTTTGAGAAGCTCTCCAGCGATGACCGCTCCTTGGGCTCCAGCGCCTACTATTAATGCCTTCATATCCATGCACATAGGCTTTTTCAGGGTTTTATTCTTTTTATATGTCTTGTGCTTCTGTCGCAATTAGTTGTGTCTTTATTCTCGCATCAAACATTTCTCCATTGATCCTGCTTATTTTTTCATTTGAAATTTCACAAAAAATTTAAGGAAAAATGTTCTATCAACAATTGTATTCAGATTAGAGTTGAATTGGAATGATTAGTAAAGCGACCCGATCAGAGACCTTATCAGAGACTTTATTATCTGCGGTCGCTTACATTGCAAGGATAATGGCTTTTGCGGGTATCACAACTGCAGTTGTCTTAGTTGTTGATGCTGTTGCACTGCGGTTGCTTAACCTTTCGTGGAATTTGGACACACGGCTCGATCTTCTCTTTTGGGAAGGCTTAGTTACGGTGATGTTCGGTGCAACGGGTTGGTGGTGGGGAGAGCAGCCCTACCACTTTACCACACCTACGGGTAGCAAAACATACAAAATAGAAACTAAGTATCGGTATCCTTGGTTCTGGGTCTCAGTAGGAATAGCGGGCATTTTGCTGTGGGTCTTAGCTACATACTTATTTTTGCATTATTATTGAGACTTGTAGGGTAAAATACAACGAATTTCAGCACCTCTTATTGAGTTGAATATTTAATGTTTATAGTTTGGCTTTATACTCGTATAGTGGAGATGTCTCCACATTCTCTCGCAAAATCCCCTCTTTTTTAGATTCTAAGAAATAACTGTTGAAAAGACTAATCTCTTGCCATCGCGCGCGCTGGGCTGGACAACAGTTGCCTCTATCGCCAATGTGGCTGTCACTCTGGTATCTTTCAATTGGGACGGCGCGGGAACGTTTACACGCTTAGAACACAAAGATATTATAGTGCGCGCTAATTGTCGTTGTTTTGTGAGCCTTATGTCGGTAATAGATAGTATTCTCACTCGCAGAAGCATTAGACGGTATGAAACTAAGGATATACCTGAAGAGGTTCTTCGACAGATTCTTGAGGCTGGCAGACAGGCTCCCTCAGCTGCTAACAGACAGCCTATTCGGTTCGTCATTGTTAAGGACCGTGATTTGCTGAAGGTTTTGTGCGATACTTTGATTACCCGTTTTGTCAAATATGCTCCTGTCGCTATTGTTGGGTGTGCAGACGTAAAGTCGCTTTTGACTGGAAAATGGGCTGTTGTTGACGCTGCAATTGCAATGGAGAACATGGTTATCGCCGCGTGGACTCTAGGGGTTGGTTCGTGTTGGATAGGAGCTTGCAACGAAGAAAAAGTCAAGGAACTGTTAAAGATCCCTGATAAATGGAAAGTTGTTGCGCTGGTAACCCTTGGTTATCCTGCTGAACAGCCAAAACCAAGAAAGAAGAAATCATTCGAAGAAATGTTTAGTTTCAACAGTTTTTAGGTAACTTGTTGGGTTCTTAGCTTATGCGCGAGCTAAACGGTTCAAAATCTGAACTGCAGGAAAACTCAGAGAACGAATTGAGCATAGACATTTGTTTCAGGAGCTTCATTTATCGACTCAAATGAAAATGATGCAAGCGTGTGGTTTTCCTGTAAACACTTGTCGAAATTGCAGCCCTAACCCATAGATGCCCAAATCTGATTTCTTTCGAGGAATAAATCTCAAAGTATGCCTAATTTCTGGTGTGGGGGGTGGGATTTGGACCGTCCGCTGACTGGAGACTTCACCAAATATCCTTTTTTTCTTTTGGGCAGAACAATCTTGTCACTCAGCACTATCGTGGCGACATCTCGCGCGCGTATTTTTGGCCAGCATTAAGGCTTTTAAATTCTCATTTGCTATACGACATCACGGGTAGAAGACGATGACGCTTCAAGAATGGACGATCTCTGAACTGCAGTCTATGATGGCGACAGGCGAGTTAACAGCGCGTCATCTCACCGAGTTGTATTTGGAGCGGATTGACACAATAGACAGAAACGGCCCGAAACTCAACTCCGTCATTGAGATAAATCCCGACGCTCGTACTATCGCGTCATCCCTAGACGATGAGCGACGCCGCGGCAAAACACGTGGGCCACTCCATGGTGTCCCTGTCCTCATAAAAGACAACATTGACACCCATGACCGAATGCAGACCACAGCTGGTTCACTCGCGCTCGAAGGTCATATTGCACCACGTGACGCGTTCATCGTCAAGAAATTGCGGGCAGCAGGCGCAGTTATTCTGGGCAAGACAAATCTAAGTGAATGGGCAAATATGCGCGGCAAACGTTCTGTCAGCGGCTGGTCGTCTCGAGGCGGACTCACGCGCAATCCCTACGCGCTGGACCGTTCTGCAAGTGGGTCGTCAACAGGTTCATGCGTTGCGGTGGCAGCTAATCTGTGCTCTGTGGCAATCGGCACAGAGACGGATGGCTCAATTATCTGTCCCAGTCAGACTACTGGCATTGTCGGTATCAAACCCACGCTTGGATTATGGAGTCGAAGCGGAATCGTTCCCATCGCCCACAGTCAAGACACAGCTGGACCCATAGCGCGCACAGTCGCGGACGCAGCGATTCTGCTCGGGGCGCTGACAGGAGTCGATTATCAAGATCCGGTTACAAGGACTGGTGAGAAGCAAGCATTCAGAGACTACACGCATTTCCTTGATGAAGATGGCCTCGAAGGTGCAAGGATTGGAGTTGCCAGAAAAATGGTGGGAACCGACAAGCGCGTCATCGAGATTTTTGATTCATGTCTTGAGGTGATGAAGCAGAAAGGAGCGGTAATCGTTGACCCAGCTGATGTGCCGAACTTCAACAAATTCGCCAAAACAGAAATGGAAGTCCTATACTACGAGTTCAAGGCTGATTTGAACAAGTACCTTAGGGCTACGAAGGCACGCGTGAAAACAATGGCCCAAGTAATCAAGTTCAATGAAGAAAACAAAGACCGTGTGATGCCATATTTCGGACAGGAGCATATGGAAATCGCGCAGAAGAAAGGTTCACTATGCGACAAGAAGTATCGCGGCGCGCTTAGAAAGAATCACTATCTGGCTCGTAAAGAAGGTATCGACGTGACCTTGCGGAAATACAGACTGGATGCAATCGCCGTGCCGTCAGGCGGTCCATCGTGGCCAATTGACTTGATCAACGGCGATGCCAACAACTGGGATATGACAAGCACATCGCCTGCTGCAGTGGCTGGGTATCCTCATATCACCGTGCCCTCAGGGTATGTCTTCGGTTTACCCGTCGGCATTTCGTTTTTGGCTAGGGCATGGCAAGAGCCTACGCTCTTGAAGTTGGCCTATGCGTTTGAGCAAGCAACGAAAGCCCGCAAACCCCCAGAGTTTTTACCGACAGCAAATCTAGATCTCTAGCGCGCGCTAGATATGTCAATCCCACGTGTATTGCGGATAGTTGGTAAGGCAATGATTCCTCTTCTTGACAACTCAGGAAAAAAAGTGTACGCCAGCAGCCCCAATCAGCGCTTTGTCATGCGTTATTCCCCCTTGACTGTTATTCATTCCATCTCATCCCCTAGCATGGATTCACGCTTCTTTTGCAGTTTTTTCCATCGTATCAGAACTCCCGCTGCTATCAAGCCAACCGCTAAAACGGTAATGAGCAGGTGCAGTGATCAATGCACCTATTCCGGTTTTTTCGTCTGGCGAAGCTGAAAAACTCAAATGGATAGATATAGACTTTGAACATAATACAGTAAGAGTCGCAGCAGAGAAGAACAGCGACCCGCGAATCTTAAACATAAGCAACAAACTTGCAGGCATGCTCCAGGTTCTTCCAAAAACAAACGAGAAACTATTTGGAACAGTTTCTAGCAACACTCATAGTGGCTGTCTAGAGCACACTCGGAAGGTACTTGCTAGAAAATTTAACAACCCAAGACTTTTAGAAATTCTTCCACACGCTACGTTCATTGGAAGGCAACCATTCTATACCACCAAACAAAAGATGTTCTATACGTCAAAGAATTTCTCGGGCATAAAAGAATCGACAGCACCCTAAAATACATTCAACTGGAGCAGGCTCTATTCGCCAAGGACGCCGACTCGTTCACGTGCAGAGTAGCGAGTACCCCAGAAGAAATCAAGCAACTAATAGAGGCAGGCTTTGACTACGTAACCGAGAAAGACAACTTGATCTACTTTCGCAAACGCAAATGACATCGTCAAGAATACGAGAAAAAGCGGAAATCATACTATAGTCTGGCTTTCTTCTGAAATTGTTTTTCATAGATTTCTCTCACTTTTTGTATAGTGTCTGCTTCTTGAGGTGCTTTATCATCTCTGATTCGTGTTATTCTTGCGAAGCGCAGTGCCATTCCACACTCATATTTTGGGCTCTTTTGAACCTCGTTGTAAGCCACTTCAACCACAATCTTGGGCACAACCACAACTCTGTGCGGTTCTTCTTTAATCGTCAATTCTTTTAGTCGCTTGGTCATTTCGATGATTTCTTCGTCTGTTAAGCCCTTGAAAGTCTTTCCAACTATGAGAAACTGCCCAGTTTTAACGTCGCGAGCTGCCAAGTAATAGTCGCTTAGCCAGTTGTGTCTTCTGCCGTATCCCCACTCGGCGGCTACAATGACAAGGTCTAGGGGTTCCAATGTCTGCTTGATTTTGAACCAGCGCTTGCCGCGAATCCCAGGTGTGTAGGGGCCGTCCAATTTCTTGGCTACTAAACCTTCGTGTCCATCGTTTAGAGCTTCGCTGAGGAATTTTTCAGTTTCTTGCACGCTGCTGGTGACTATTTGTTTGGTTAAGGGTATGCCACCAGCAATCTCGGCGAGTTTCTTTCTTCGTTCAATATAGGGCAGATTGATTAGACTTTGGCCATCCAAGAAAATGACGTCAAACAAATAAAGTTCGATTGGAATTCGTTTAACCATCTCGTCGATTTCGTGGACCCTTCGAAATCTGCGCATTACGTGTTGAAACAGAAGCGGACTCTTGTCTTCTCCCACGGCGATTACTTCACCGTCAAGTATGGCTGATTGCGCCTTAACATGGCTTCGAACCATATCCACAACCTCTGGAACGCTAGCAGTCACGTCTGTGAGCCTCCTGCTGAAAACACGCGCTTCATCGCCCAACTTATGAATCTGAATGCGTGCGCCGTCGAGCTTGTATTCGAAAGCTGTGTCGCCGCCGGTTTCTTTGAAAACTTCTTTGATGTCTCGAGCCATCTGAGCCATCATGGGTTTGATTGGCCGAAAAACCTTGAACTGAAGCTTGAGCACGCCTTCTTTGCCCTGTATCTTGGCTATTGAGGCAATTTCTCCTATGTCACCAGCCAGCATACTCGCGGTTTGCACGCTTTCGAGGGGGATGCCAAAAGCTTTGGACACAGCCAGCTCCATCAAACCTTCGTGAAAGCCAGTTCTCATTTCTCCAATTACAATCTTTACAATGTATTTAGCTTCAAGCGGTGTGGCTTCCCCCAAAAGAGTCTCAAGTAGGCGTTCTTTTCGTTCCCTTGAACCGTAACCTGAAGTTTCAGCGATCTTCTCAAAAGTGCGCCTGACCTCAAGAATTGTCAGAGGCTTTTCGAAAAGTGTAGCCTGCCTCCTGATCTTGCTGGCTTCAAAAACCGTTTTCGTTGCGTCGCCAATGTCGCCAGTTTTGCTGAAAGCTTGTCGAAAGTAATTCCAGTCCACGTTGGTCAGACGCTTAACAATGTCGCTGAGCGTTGCCCAACTAACCTCGAGGACACGTTGATCCCATTTCGGAAAGGGTCGACCCAAAACCATGGAAACCGCAGGTTCCACTTCTTCAGGCTGGAGCTGTGTCAAGAAGTCGGCTGCAGAATTAACCATAAACGTTCGTTTTGTTGTTGTCCCCAATTTTTCGCAGAGTTGACACAACGCTCGAAAAGTTGTCTGCATACCAGCGTACCCTACAACTTGACCTAGTCTTGACATCAAAAATAAACATTTTGTAGCAAACCTCGCAGAATATTTTCTTTCAGCTGCCTCCAACCTTTTGAAACGAATCATTGCGAAATATATACAACAAAGAAGAAAAAGCCACAGAAAGCACGTTCACACGTCAATGCCTCTATACATTTTTCTGTCAACAATAGTTTTCGACCATTCTTTGAGAAGTATTCCGAATTCGTTTCTCCGCTCTGTTTTTCGAATATGAACGAATAATTCTATTTTGACAGAAATAAAGCAAAAAATAACAAAATGCATCTTCAAAGAAGGTTGTTTTTGCTTCGAATATGCTTTTTGATTTTTACGTCATGTTAGGATGGGTTCACGTATTGTTGTGGTTTCCTTTGAACCTGTTAACACTATAAAATGTTTAATTCTTTTCCGATTTTTCGAAAGTCTCTATGGCAAAATCTAGGTCGTCTTTTGTTAAGGCTGCGTTCATCATGGCTCTGATTCTGGCTTTGTCTCTTGCAACCATGGGATAAACTATTGGCAAGGCGAAAATGCCCTTTTCGAAAAGTCGTGCGCTTAATTTTTTGGCTATACCATTTCCACAGAAGTTTGTGTTGGCTATAGCTCTTACCTATAGGTCGTCAGGGCATGCTGCTCGGTCGTGGAAATCAGCAGATAAGTCCAGAGATGGTTAAGAAAGTTAGAAGAGAACACCTTATTGTGGTGGCGACCAGAGGCAAGATTCAAGGAATCGAGGACGGCATCTTGCGAGTTGACACAGGCGATTTAGAAGTTGACGAAATGCTCAGATGTTATATTAAAGTGGTCACGACTACCGCGAATGGAAACTAATGAAGGTTCAGTGAAAATTTTTTCTAAGACAAGGGCTTCCTGAGTTTTCTTTTTTGATATCTTTCAGATATTTCTCTTGACCCAACACTTTTACAAGCTGTTGTTGTGCGTTTACAAAGTTCAGAGTATGATACAATGTCTCTTCTCCAGTTAATTGTCCTTCAAAATAGCATCCTTTCTTGACGCCGTTAGGTTTCAGACTTTTTAAATAGTCTAACGCATACATGCAATGTCCAAGAATTTCGCATGAATTACATTTGTCCCAGTCTTCGGGATAGAGACAGGGCCCACAAGTTATATGGCACGCTCGCTTTCCAGGCTGTAGCTTAACTTTAACATCACCCTCGCAACGACAACACTTATTTTCCCATGACTCTGGAGTGGACATTTCCTACACCTAAAACCTACATGACATTATTAATGGGAAGATTACTATAAACCTTTCTTTTATAACTACAAAAAAAGAATAAAAATCATTTATAAAGTATAAGTAAATCTTTTTAATATGCACATAGTAATTAATTTTCAGCGGTGGAAAACATGGTAAAGGGAATCGACGAAACGGATAAAAAGATTCTATACTTACTATCTCAAAATCCCGAGATTTCTCAAATCGAACTCTCACAGCATTTAAAAATTTCGCAGCCAGCTGTAAGCTCAAGGATACAGAAACTCAAAGAAACAGGGATATTGATCCATTTAATTGGAACCGATATTAAGAAAGCTCAATTATTTCTTGCGAGAATTGATATTGTTACAACCGACATAGAGCACGTTTTAAATTTCTTGAGCAAGTGTCCTCTTTACTTCAACAGCTTTTTGATTTCTGGAAGATACAACCTAACCGTTCTTTTAGTAGGTGAAAACATAAGGTCTATAATGTCATGCGTGGATTCTCATTTAAGGACAGATCCTCTCATAAAAGATATGGAATTCAATCTTATAGTAACCCCAATTCGAGAATACATTGTGCCCATAAAACCTACCCTAGATAAAAAGAAAAACACACCATGCGAAACAGACTGTAGTAATTGCACCTTCTACATGCATGATAGGTGTTTAGGCTGTCCAGCTTCGCTTCATTATAAAGGCACTCTGCTCTAATGAGATCAAGCCAAGTAACATACTCACTGAACATAGAGAAACTCTGAGCGGCATAGCCACTATACGAGAAAAAAAGGGAATTATTCTCCCATCACCTGTATTATCACTGTTCTCTGTCTGGGGTGAACATCTGTTTCAACAAAGACAAGGGATTGCCATGTGCCTAAGACTACTCGTCCGTCAATCACAGGTAACGTCTTGTCCGGGCTCAGAAACACCGATCTAAGATGAGAATGTGCATTAGAAGGATGCTGATAGGAGGCTCGCCTTGGAATAAGTTTTTCAAGCGCGTTTCTAATGTCGTCGAGCAAACTAGGTTCATATTCGGTCAGAATTAAAATACCGGTTGCGTGCGGCGCAAACACGTGGACCAAACCGTTTTTTATGCCAGACTTAGACACAGCGTCTTGAACCCTGTCTGAAAGGTCAATAAAATCTATTTCTCCACGAGTGGAAAACTTGAAGCTCTCGTTGAAAACCTTCATTTTTGTTTTCGCCTCTTTCCTCTTGATGCACAATTTAACGTTATGAAAAATAAAAATATTGGAACAGTGGCAATGAAGAATTGGTTGAAAGCTTTTGAGCGATAGCAAGAGTAAGTCTGACTTTGAGAAAATTGTTGCCTCTCATTACAATAATGGAGAAGTTCAAGAGGAAATTGTCAAGTTCAGCCACAATCGATGGGTCGCCATCCACTGCGAGTTTCTAAACCCCCAAGGATATCAGGTGTTGCTACGTTATCAAAGAACAGGAAAAGACAAGACGCCGCTCACAATAGCCAGACCCGAAGATGTGCCCATGTTTTTAAAGCGTTTTGAAAGGCTCAAACCCAGAACGTTTTATGCCTCAGCAAACGTTTACAAAGAGTTAACGCGGCCCGAGCATGTAAAAAGTTTGGGCAACATAGCGTTTTGTCTTCCAACGTGGGACATTGACAACACACTTGACATGTGGGAAGCAACCATAGCTGCGGCGAAAGAAATAGTTAATTTTTTGAAGAAAGAGCGGGTTTCTGAATCCGTGTTCTTGAAATGGTCTGGCAAGGGAGCTCACGTGCACATTCACCATAGGGCTTTCTCAACCAATGTGCTCCGAGGAATAAATCCATTAGATGCCGCCTATGCCATTGTGGAATACGTGAACGCCAAACTGCGCTCAAATTATATTGAGATTGCTGCAAAACACAACGCTAGAGAGTTGAGCATAGAAAACGAGATTGACCTACAGCGCGTTTTCACCTGCCCCCTGAGTCTCCATCGCAGTCTCAATTTTGTCGCCGTATGTTTTTCGCCCGATATGCTGGACAATTTTTCTCCAGACTGGATTGAGTTGGGGCGCTACCGTCACTGGAAAGAGTGGGATAGATTTGAAGAGGGAGAAGCCGACGACTTAGCCAAGAAAGCGTATCAAACCGTGGGCGCCTATCCCATGAAAACGCTATCCAAAACTTCTGAGCGAAAGAGCAAAACCAGGGCGGACGTAATAACAAAATGGCTTGAGAAAGAGTGAGCGCCAAGTGGCGGTTGATGCATTTGTATCCAGGATGTGTCACCGCAAGCCTTGGTTGATGCTGGTGAACATTTATGGTGATTTAAATACCTTTATCACCAAAATAACTTATCATTATTTTCAGCATGGAATAGTTGGCAAAAATTGCAGGTTTTCGCCTACATAAACAGTCATAAAAGGAAGTCAGCGTGTCAACGACGCCGTTTTTGGGCTTATTTTGGAAAGTGTCAAAATCATTGTTTTGGCCAGAGATGGATACAAAAGCATAGACAACTTCCCTGTTTCAGATTAGTTTTATAAACCCAACGGGTAATGTCTAAGCTTAGTGGTTGGCTGATGTCGCTTACGGTTGAGGATGTAATGGTGGAAGACGTGGTAACCGTAGAAGCAGAGGCTACGGTGAAAGAGGCAGCTAACGTCATGAATAAGTATGAGATAGGATGCCTCATTGTTGTTAAACGAGGAAAAGCAATAGGCATAGTCACAGAACGTGACATGCTCACCCGGGTGCTAGCTGAATCACGCAGCCCCGAAAAAACTAAGGTTAAAGAGATAATGAGTCACCCACTCATAGTTGCCAACCCTGAAATGGATCTTGAGGAGGCTGCGAAATTGATGTTCAAGATGAAGGTAAAGAAACTGCCTGTGGTTTCAAACGGAAATCTCGTGGGTCTGGTTACACTAACAGATCTTGCGCGTTTTCAACCCCAAATAATAAAGGTACTCAAGAAAATACAAGCCCTGCAGCCAGCGCCGAAAAGAATGAAGAAAGTGGTCGACTACTACGTAGTATAACGCCTTTCCCTCTTATATTAGAACAAATGATTGTCTAAATTTCTACTTCAGGCTCGCCTACCAAAATCGGAGTTTCCTCACTTTTCTCCTGCGTCTCAGGCTGTGTTTCCACTGGGGGCGTTGGTGTTTCTTCTGGCTTGAGTTCAACGCCTTCTTGGGGCTCTCCCTCTGATTCTTCCTGTTCTTCTTCAGGTGGCTTTGCTTCTGAAGGTTCAGTGGGAGCTGTTTCTTCTACTGGTTGTGGAGGTTCCTCCTCTTTCTCTTCTGGTTTTTGCTCAATCTCAACGGAGGGCGTTGGCGCTTCCTCTGGTTGTTTGCTTTCAACTGATATCGGTATACTTGGGGTCTCAAACCTCGTGGCTTCCGCTCGGATCATTGACACTTCAGCTTCTCTTCGTCTAGATATAAGAATATATAATTGAAAAGCAATGGCCACAATGATGTTGAACCATCCCATTCCAAAGACAATGGCTGTCATGGTCCAGTAGGGCATAGCCCATTCGTAACTGAACTGAAGACTAAACCGATAGAGGTCTCGATGAACTATTCTGTCTATTTGGGTTAATCCAATCATGGATAACAGTGATGAGGCTGCCATAAGCAGAAGAATCAATGAGGCTGCGTTGCTAACGTTAGACTTCATCATTATGTTAATCCTCTTCAGCGTAACATACGAAAAAAGAAGTCATTAAACTTGCGTCTCAGTAATAATTATTTGTAATTCAGATTAAACTCGTACATTGCTCTGATCGTTATCTTCTCCTTTTCTCAAGCAGCTTCCGAATTATATCATCGTAAGATTCGCCTTTGCGACCCCTTTCCTTCAACATCTCCACGGTTTCTTTTTGCAGCCTTATGCTTGTAAAGCGCTTTTCTTTAACTTCACTCACACCTATCACTGAGTAGTATTGTTATGCACAGTGCATATAAAAGCATAATTATGCAGCTAGTGCCTCGATTATGGAGGCCTCATTAAAGAGAAGCTACCAAAATCTATGGAGATTGCAAAAAAGGGTGCGCACTCGCGCAGTTGGTGCAGTCTGCGCGCAAACCGCGCGCTTGTGCACACTCGACGCACGAACCCTCATTTCCACTCTAACTCGCGCAGCTACGCCTTTTTCATAGGGTTACGGTATTCTCATAAAATTGTATCGTAACTCTTATGATAAGAGTTGCAGATTTGCAGTTCAAATCCTACCACGGGTATACCCGTGGTAAAGTTGCAGTTCACGCGCTAAAAAAATATAAGCATTTCCTGATTAGTTGTTTATAGAAGGGAAAGCAAAATTGTCTTCTGAACTGAAGGCAAGTTTACCTCTCCAGCCTTTGTCTGATGATGGGCTTCCAGACGAGATAGCGGTTAATATAGTGAGTGGGCAAAGATTCTGCAAGTATTGTGGCTACCCTCTGCGTCCTGACGTTAAAAAATGCCCAAAATGTGGAAAGCCACAAGAATAATTCCATACTGTAGCGCGCGTGCAAAATGGGTTCTGCACCGTATTACGGTGCAGAACCCAAGGAAGCCAAAACTTAGAAGAAATCTTGATCCATAATAAGTGGAAAGAAATCACATGCCATCTAAGGATAAGATGCATGTATGTCAGCAATGCGGAAAAGAATTTGTAGGAATTCGTTGTCCATATTGTCGCAGAGACAGACAACAACCATTGCCTTCTCCTTCTGAGAAACCAATCCAAACGGTAAAGTTCGGCTACTTAGTGCAGAGCAATTATTATAGCAGAACCAAAAGAACTAATCAGAATCCCAAAATCCTAATCTCTTGGAATTATAGGGGTTTAGAATTCAATCAAAGACTCTTCCACAAGTCATAAAACTGAAGCAGAATACCTTGATGAAGGGTGCCTGGTTTGCTTGAAGGAAAGAATGTGAATCTCAAAATAATGGAGAGAGAAGATCTGCCAACATTGCAGGAGTGGGTTAACAATCCTGAGTTCATGGGTGAATATGAGGAACTTAGACAAGAAACGAAAATCGAGTTGGAGAAGACTTATGATAATCTTAAAGATGCACAGTGGTTCTTTGTGCAGAAGAAGGATGGAACAAAGATTGGCTATGTTGCCCACTTTCTGGCAGCAGGAGAGACAGAGCTCGGATATTTCATTGTACCCACTGAAAGAAGCAAAGGATACGTCAGTGAAGCCATCAGGATTATTGTCGACTACTTGTTCCTCTCAAAAGACGTTGTCAGAATCCAAGCAAGAACTGACCCAGAAAACATAGCATCATGGAAAGCTCTTGAGAAGGCTGGATTCACGAGAGAAGGTATTTTGAGAAAAGCCTTCTATTGCAGAGGGAGATGGAGAGACGATTTCATGTACAGCATTCTCAGAGAAGAATGGAAAGAACCAAAAATACTAACAAAAACAACTTTACAGAGCTAACATCACTGCTGTTCAGTCTCTACTACAACTTTTAAGCACCCTTCATTTAATCTTCTTTTTTAGGTGCCAAGAATGGTTGATGTTCCGACTGTGTCTATAGTGATTGCTTCTGTTGGTGTATTGGTTGCAGCTACTCACTATGTTCTACAGATTAGGCAAGCGCGCACAAGTGACACTTTGAGCACTTTGAGTAATTTTTGGTGTTTTACTTCCTTGTTCCCTTTTCCATATTGAAGTTGCCCTTGTCACGCTTTAATATGCGCTCTTGTTCAGGCAATTTGCCGTCTTTCCATAATTGCCAGTCCATTTCACGGAATATCCATCGTTTACCCATGTGCGCTGCTAGGATTGGGTGCTTATACTGCTCCTCAACCGGCACAAATTGGTGGAGAAACTCAAACAATTTTTGAACCTGCTGCCTTGGAAAATAGGCATAGTAACCTGCATTTTTCACTTCAAAGGCATAAACGTGCTTGTCACGTCTGGCGATAATATCTGGCAGGGGGTTGAGGCTGGGGTTGCTCACTGGTACCCGCACAGCATTGTAATTGTGTTTTTGGAGCAGTTTGACCAATGTGTTCTCACTGTAGAAGCCGCGTCTTCGCCACCTTCGAAGTCTCTCCACATCGTTTTTTTCCATGACCGCACACTCTGATAAGCCAAATATACACTAGATAGTGGCAACCCACATAAAAACTAAAGTGAGAAAAATAGAGCTGTGCCTTACCCTTAACCTACAGATTGGACAACATAGTAGCCCCCTTGAACATCCGCAATGATTTTAGAAAGAGGCACAGAATAATCCCTCGCAATCTGATGATTTGAGCACTCCTTTCAATAATAGGTTGTTTCTCAAAATGAAAACAACAAATAAGCGTGCGCACCTTTAGAATATCTGGTTTTTCAATTGGGTACCGCAAACGCTGAAGAACAACAGCGCTATGTGAACATCTTCAACGATTTAAACGAAGATTGGGAAGCCATAGTAAAGGCTAGGCATACGGGAAAAGAGGCAGATTTAATTAGGAAGGTTATGTCTAAGAGGGGAATGACGCTGGATCTGTGTTGTGGCACTGGGCGCCACTCTATTTTATTAGGTAAAAAAGGCTGGCGAATCGTTGGGTTAGATCTTTCAAGGAATCTTCTCACCATAGCCAAGCGAAATATGAAAGAGGCCGGCGTAGATTTTCCTCTTGTTAGAGGCGATATGCGAAGTTTTCCGTTTAGGAATCATGTTTTTAACGGTGCCATTTGCATGTTCACAAGTTTTGGTTATCTTCCTTCCGAGGACGAAGACAAACGCAGTTTGATTGAAGTTTGGCGAACCCTTCAAAACAATGGAAAATTTCTGCTCGATGTTGCCAATCGCGATCATTTGGTTAAGACGTTTCGTGAGAGAGAATGGGCTGAATTTGAGTCTTTCTACTTGTTAGAAAAGCGTGCACTTGACCTCAAAGATTCCCGGTTGCTGAGTGAATGGACTATAATAAGGAAAGACACCTGCGAGATTAGGAAAATTCAACACAACGTTCGCCTTTACACCCTCTCAAAATTGAAGCAAATGTTGAACAAAGTCAGGTTTAGGATAAGAGAGGTTTATGGAGGCTACGAAAAGCAAGGGTTTAGCAGCGAAACTACAAGGATGATTATGCTCGTCGAGAAAGGCTGACTGAAATTTTTTTTAATGTTTCATGTAGTCTACTATAAATTGTACAAGGTTTTCTGCAATGTTGATGCCTGTTGTCTGCTGAACACCTTGCCAACTTGGCGAAGCGTTGACCTCTGCGATAACTGCGCCTTGCCCTGTTTCTAGGATGTCAACCCCGGCGTACAATAGGTTAAGCGCCTTCGCAGCTTTAACGGCTAATTTTTGGATTTCGGTTGAAAGCTGCATGGGCTTTGTTTTGGCTCTCTGTGCCACGTTGGTTTTCCATCTGCCTGGTTGTGCCACTCGATAAACCGATGCTAAAATTTGATCGCCTAAAACAAACGCTCTTATGTCTCGGCCAGGTTTCTCTAAATATTCCTGAATGTACAGGGGTTGTCCCAACCTTTCTAATGTTGTATAGGCGTTGAAGGCGAGGTCTATGTTTTCAAATTTCATGGAGCCAAAGCCTAAAGATCCAACGATGGGTTTGTAAACCGATTGCTTGAAGTCTCCACTTGCTCTGTACGCCCAGTGCGCCGTCTCGGTAACGTATGTGCGTGGAATTGGCAGTTTAGCTCTTGCCAACGTGTAGGTCATTGAATATTTGTCCTTAGTCTTTCTGTAGGCGTATGTGGAGTTAACCATCAAGACGCCTGAGAGCTCCAGATGCTCCATCATGCTTATTCGTTTGGTTATCTGCTCGCACGAGCCTGACCCAAAAGAGCGGAGAAAACAAAGGTCAATGTGTCCGAGTTGTTTGTCTCCATGCCAGAATCGACTTCTATCTGATCTAATATAAGCTGATAGATCCATTATCCGCGCTAAAATTGGTTTGCCAACGAATTTTTTACAAGCGGCATACAATTGTTTGTTGTTGTCGTCTAAGCCTCGACCATAAACAATCATGGCTTTCATTAAACACACCGCTCTAGTGTTGTCCATGTGAAGTTTAAAACAGCAACCTATTTTATCTTGTCCTAAAAACAATCTTTCAGAAAGAGACTTGGGAGAAAATGTCTACAGCAGTTGTCGAAGGCATAATTGTTAATTTCAGAACCGGCCCAAAAACGCAGCATTCAAAAGAATACATAATTCAGTTTCCAGAGATCAAATCCGCCAAAGAAGCGGCGAGACTCATCGGCAAAAAAGTTGCTTGGCCAGTTGGAAAACGCACAGTTCGAGGAAAAATCGTGGCTTTGCACGGCAAGAATGGTTTGGTTAGAGCACGTTTTCGAAAGGGCTTGCCAGGACAGACAGGCGTTAGCGTCGAGATCATCGGGTAATATTATCTGGTGCAAATAGGTATAGTGATCCACATGGGCAGGCTTGATGACCTCTCTGACATGTTAAACACGCCGTGGATAAAATACTCCATCATTTTAGGACTATTCGCCATAGTAGCCGCCCTCTTAGCCCTTTTGCTTTTGCAGCGCGTTTTTACTGGAAATGCACAATTAGCCTTAAACATAAAGAGCATCGTTGCTAACTATGGGTTGATTGGTGTCTTTTTTGCAACGATTCTGGCTGGAACAGTTGTGCCTCTTGGAAGCCCAGCCTTGGTGGCAGCTGCTGTTCTTTTCGGATTGCCAAAAATTCCCATTATTCTGGTCGCAACAATGGGGTTCACAATTGGCATCACGATTAACTATGGCTTAGGTTACTATTTGGGTAGACCTTACGTAGCCAAGAAAGTGGCAGCAGACAAGCTCGCAGATGTTATAGCGTGGTGGAACAAGTGGGGCTTAGGACTCTACCTATTATTTGGGCTGATTCCCGTGTTGCCTGTAGAGTTGCTGTCCCTCGTATGTGGAATCTTAAAAACGCGCTTAGATTATTTTCTCGCTATAAGCTTTAGTACACGCCTTATTGTTTTCGCTGTATTTGCGTATTTTGGAGAATTAGCGTCCAACTGGATTGGATTAATCTAAAGGCAAACGGCTGTTTCATTTTCTTAACTGAGACAGGAGAAATGAACACAGAAGCCATGCAAATGTTTGGGAAATTGGGCCTTAAACAGCGAGGAAAACTCATTGCCTTTATGAAAAAACTTTAGACTGCGTAGATGCAATTAACCAAACAATAAGGTGCTTTCGTTATGAGAGCTGTTGTTTATCGTGGACCCAGAAACATTAAGGTGGAAGATGTTCCCGAACCTAAACCTGGACCAGATGATGTCTTGGTGAAGTTTAGGGCTGGCAGCATTTGTGGCACTGATCTCCATTATTATAAGGGTGATTGGACCGATTTGGATGTCGGACGCATTATTGGACACGACGCCTGTGGGCAGGTTGAAGAAACAGGCGAGAGAGTAGCCATTGCTCCAAGCGTATACTGTGGTACCTGTCGTTTCTGCACGCAGGGGCGACCAAATCTGTGTGAACACGGCAGTTTCATGGGTTTTGAACGCGACGGCTTGTTCTCAGAATTGATAGCGGCGCCGAAGAAAAATTTGCAGTTCATACCCGACAACGTGAGCTTTGAAGAGGCCTGCGTGCTTGAACCCGTAGCCCTAGCACTGCACACTTTCGACCTGCTCCAGTCTAAGGTGGGAGAATGGGCAACTATATTGGGGCAGGGACCCATAGGGTTGTTAATGACACAGGTTGCAAAAATTTCAGGCTGCCGAGTTATAGCCGTTGATCCAGAAGATTACAGGCTGAAGTTGTCAGAGAAATACGGTGCAGATGTTTGTGTCAATCCAAAAATTGAAAACATTGCAGGCAGAGTGAAGTCAATTACAAATGGAGGCTCAGACCTGGTGGTTGAGGCAGCGGGCAGAAGAGAGACTGTTGAACTGACTCCGTTGTTGGCGAGAAACATGGGAAGAATAGCCCTAGTAGGCGAGTTTTCTGGCTTAATCAAATTTGGTGAAGCTCAAGAAGCGGTTTTCTTCAGCGTCTCCCTCAACCCATTAAAGTATCCCTTAGCCCTAGACCTACTCTCACGAAGAATTCTAAACGTCAAAAACATGATAACACACAGATTTCCGCTGACAATGTTTGAAGAGGCAATAAAAACAGCAGCCGACACCTCCAAAAAGCCTGTGAAGGTACTTCTTACCACGTAAAATTGTTTTATTTATTAAATGAGATAAAATTTGCTTTTTTTATGCAAAAATTCAAGTCAAAATTTTTGTGTTTCTCTAAAAAATTGACATCTTTAAACATAAAACTTACTTTAATTAGCTATTTAGGAATTATTTTGACAAAATTTAATCAAATTTGAACCAATTTTAGACAAATTTTGCGGAAAATGCGTTAATAAATTGACGTATCCTGGCATTCCATTTATAAAATCTTGCAGTTGCAATATGGAAACAATTGGCACATCTTTGTAGAATTTCAAGGGTCCTGGAACAAGCGACAAAACCATAGGGATTACTGTGGCAACTTTCCATTCCGTAAGCCCTATCCTTTCACAATATAGAGGAAGAACATTTGCAAGGGCTCGTGTCCGCTCCACCTGCGCCTCAACAGTTTTGATAATAGCGGTTTTTCGCCATGCGTGCCGCCAGCGCTTACAGTCAACAGAGGCAATGAACGGCTGCTTGCAGCCTAAAAGGTCTATTTCCCATCGTTTATGAGCTCGCCTGAAACGAAAATTGCGCACAACTCGGAAGTTGTTGGCTTCAAACGCGTGGGCTGCCATGCTCTCAAACTCTGTCCACTTTAAAGTCTTACAAACTTGTTCAAGGTCGGCGCCGAGTTGAACAGCGTGAACAGTCATCTTGACGCGTTGATCAGGAGAAACTTCTATCATGTCTCGTTGCAGGTGTATAAGGTCGTTTGCTGAAAGTTTCTGCAACACTTGGGCAATAACATCGGCGGAAATTCTGGCTTTCTTTTTCAAAAGTTCTGTGCAGATCGAACCATTTTGTGTCAGCCTGAGCAGTGAGACAACAACATCTTTTTCTATAGTCATCTTTGACCAACACATTTTTGGAAGTAGTTGTGTTTCAAATAGATATATTAGAATGATCTTGCTCCATGCGGCTATAAAGGAAAGGCATAGTTAGGGTAAGGGTTACGACATCGATAACTGGGAATATGCTATTTTCATTTACACAAAAACCGCAATATTTTTTGTTGCGGGGATTAAAAATTAGGAATAGATTGATATTTTTAAGTGAAAATGCTTCATTTCATAATGCATCAAAATATTTCTTCATGTTATGAATGCTTAAAACTTGAGGAACACATTGTGACGCTGAAAGGAGCAATTGCCAAGGAGTGAAGACATGGGCGATATTGGAAAATCTCTCCGAAGTTCTTTGTTCGAATCTCAGCCTAAACGTCACATGGGTAAGTGTGTAAACTGCAGCAACCCTTTAGAGTTGTACGAAATTGACGTTAGAAGAAGCATGAAGGTCATGAGATGCGAAAGATGCGGCATGCTGCATTACTATAAAAAAGACATAGTTGGCAAATGGCGCCTACAAAGGGCGCAAAAATCTGAACTAGGTAGATGAAAAGAGATAATCCTATAAAACTGAACACGCTACGACTTTGCTATTCTTCGGTCCACGCCAAGTCTGGATACCATATGACAAGTTGCTTCTTGCGCGTCTAGTTTGATTTCTGCATTAAGCTTTAGAATTGATAGCCTACAATACTAATGAGGAGGCTTTGCTTTGACAAACTCTTACTTGTCTAAGACAAAGAAGTCTAAGCGTTTATATGAGCGCGCTAATCGGGTTCTTCCCGCCGGCGTTTCTTATTTTGTGCGTTTTATGGAGCCCTATCCCTTCTACACGGCGCAGGCAAGGGGAAGCAAACTCATCGACATGGATGGAAATGAATACATTGATTTTTGGATGGGTCACTTCGCTTTAATCCTTGGTCACAGTCCGCCGAGCGTTATGAGGGAGGTTAAGCGTCAACTTGACAAGGGAACACACTATGGAACATGTCACGAGTTGGAAATCGCACTAGCCGAACAAATTGTGAAAATGGTTCCCAAAGCCCAGATGGTTCGCTTCGCCAACTCGGGAACAGAAGCAATAATGTACACCACACGATTAGCGAGAACTTACACTGGGCGAGATCGTATAGTCAAGTTTGAGGGCGGATGGCACGGTGGCTATGATGCACTCCACGTGGCAGTGAAGCATCCTTTTAATGTTCCTGAATCCAGTGGACTAACAAAAGGAGCGCTGAAAGACACAGTTGTACTGTCATATAACAACCTCGCAGAAGCGGAAAAGGTCGTGAAGAAAGAGAGTCTGGCAGCTGTTGTAATGGAACCCGTCTTAGGAACCGGCGGCTGCATACCAGCTGAAAAAGACTTCCTGAAAGGCTTGAGGGAAATCTGCTCCCAAACTGGAACACTCCTTATCTTCGATGAAGTTATAACAGGCTTTCGACTGGCACCAGGCGGAGCCCAGCAATTTTTCGACGTCAAACCCGATATAACATTTTTTGGCAAGATTTTGGGTGGAGGCTTCCCAATGGGCGCCATAACTGGCTCACGAGAAATAATGGAACACATGAATCCGATTCTCTATGAACGCCCAAAATTTTCTTTCCACGGTGGAACCTTTAGCGCCAACCCAATTAGCACGACTGCAGGTTTGGCAACGCTCAAGATTTTGGAAGACGGAAAACTACTTGACCGATTGAACAAGCGGGGCGACTACATACGGAGGCAACTTCGTGACATATTTGAGAGACAACACATAGGCGTTCAGATCACTGGAGTCGGTTCACTATTTCATGCACATTTCACTAAAGAAGAGGTTAAGGACACCAACGCTGTCATGCGGGCAGATAGAGAGAAATTGACCCAATATCATATGAGCTTAATCGAAAACGGAGTGTTCTTCCTCCCAACAAAAATGGGTGCACTGAGCACGGCACACAGCAAAAGCGATATTGAAAAACTGCTTTCAGAAACTGAAAACTTTGCCAAGGCGTTGTAGCCATCTGTCTCAGCAGCGTTACACGCTGATCTTTTCGCCGTTCAAGCCGAGTCTAAAGTGTCCAAACTCTTCTCTCACTTCGTGTAACTGCTTTCCAGAAAAGACTGGCCCCTCTCTGCATACGCGGTATCTGCCTACAACGCATGTTCCGCAGAGTCCGATGGCGCAGCGCATGAACCGTTCTAGACTGGCTTGAAACGGCACCTTAAACCGTTCGGCTGAGAGAAACATTTTGTACATCATGAGTTCGGGTCCACACGTGTAAATCATGTCAAACTTCTGCTCGGATAGAAACCGTTCAGCTGGTTTTGTTACCAACCCTTTCATTCCATAGCTTCCATCTTCAGTTGTGGCAACAACTTCACCCCTGCTTTTTGAGAGAGCAGTTTCTATTCGCTTGAGAAAGAGCAAATCCCTGCGTGTTTTCGCTCCAAGCAGGAAAGTAACGTGGCTACCTCTTTTTTCGACGATTTTTTCCGTTAAAGGTGCGAGAGAGGCGAGACCAGTGCCTCCGCCAACAATCATAATTCTGCGTGCGTTTGTAAGGGTGTAACCGTTTCCAAACGGTCCGCGCACTCCTAAAATGTCGCCAACCTTTATTTTGTAAAGTGCGCTTGTGGCTTCGCCAACTTTCTCCACCGTTATAGCTGCTAAATTTTCTTTAGGGTTTATGTTTGAGAGACTCATGGGTATTTCGTCAACGCTTGGAATCCAAACCATGCAAAATTGTCCCGGCACAGCTTTTGCGCAGGTTTTATCGTGAAAAGTTAATGACTTAACGGTTGATGTTTCTTCCTTGATGTCGACTATTTTGACTATGCGCATGCTGTTAGCGGCGGTGAGATAAGCCGACAATTTGAATCCCTTTTGTGTGATAAAATGTTAATGCACCATATTCATAAAGCCCGCGCGGTTGATAAGCGGCTTCAATCCCACCATTTCTTTGCCCTTGGCATACATATGATCTCCCGAATCTCCAATCGTTTGTTGAGGTCTGGACTCATTCTTTCCTCCAGTTTTGTAGCCCGCACTATGATAGCCGTGTCTGCTCCCGAATCAGTCCCTGCCACACTGATGACGTCTTTGTAGGGTTCAACGACACCAGCGTCGACAGCGATCATGGCATCTTCAACGCAGACTTTCATACCTTGACCAAAGGCGTATAGAGCGTTTTTCAACTCCTGCGCTGCTCTCTTTTTCATTGGTAGAGGCTGTTTATCCAACAATATTGCACCGAGTTCTCTGATGCTTTTTTTAATGTCATCGGGTACTTTTTCATAAGATATGGTGATCAGCTTGGCTTTTCCCTTCATGGCTTTCGCAAAGACTAGTCCAGTCTTGCCTGTGGTGCTGGCAACAAGAACGGTTCGAATCCCTGTTTCCTCCATTCTTTCCAAAACAGCCCTCAAAACCTCTTGAGTGTTCTTTTCTCCTGGTTCTTCAAAGTAGACATCCTTCCTCACAATTTTCTTCAAGATTCATCCGCCCAAGTATACCCCTATGCGGATTACTGAATTCTTAACTTTGTCGCTTTGCCACTCTTAGCGTGCGCTATGTTTCTCGGAGGATGTTCTTTGAGTCTTTGATAAACTTGAGCTATCTAGGGTAGGCGCCTTTGCACTCTTTCGGTGAAATCGATGCCGTACTTAGTCAGTTCAGCTAGAAATGCTTGCCTAACTTCTGGTTCTAGGGCTTCGGGTGGAACAACTCCTTTGGTTTTTATCCTTCCCTTGCCAAGCATCCGAGCGAAGATTGAGGCCGAGATGCCAGTTATGGGAATCATCGGCTCATCAGGCCCGATTCCTGCGACCCAGTGAATGGTGTACGTCAGTTTTTCACCTGCTTTCTCCCCTTCGACTTCCACCAGCGTACACCACACGCTTTTGCCCAGTAGACCTGCTTTGCGTTTTCTTTCCATGTCTTCTGGGGGTAGAGTAGGCGGTAATAGCGAGAAAAAGACGTCGCGAGGAGCCACTTTAACACCCTTAAACTCTCTGGGCTTGTCGCTTAACAGGCCAAATCTAGCAATAGCTTTAGCTAGTGGAAATATAGGTTCTCCCATCTTAAAATCCACGTATCTCACACCTTTACCTATAAAGAGAGGCAGAGTTTCTGATTCTTCGTGGTTTTGCAGCGAAACCGTTACCGGACCAACTGGTTCGGGAAAGGGGTAGACTTCCTCATCGCTGAATGGTGGCACTTTCTTGAACCTTCCGTCCTCATAAGCTATCGCGTCCATTGCGAAACCGAGCCATTCACTTTCAGGTGACCAATACGGAACATCTTCTTCAGGTTCTTCTACGACCTTCTCTCCAAATCTAACTCGTATTTTTTCTACTCTGTCGAGTCTGTCTGCGACGTGCGCCACAAGCACGTTTGTGATCCCAGGTGTTTCCCCAGCGTCTATAAGAGCTGTTAGGCCAGCCTTCTTCCACTTGTCGCTGAGCTCTAGTTGTTCCTTCGGAGCTGAAGCCAAGTCTTGGTAGTTTGCCCCGCATTTCAAAGCCGCCTCCATCACATTTAAGTTAAATCTGACAACCCATGGAGTTGCGTTCACTATCAAGTCAGTCTCTCTGCCAGCCTTTGCCACGTCCTCAATGTTGCTGGCGTCGACACGGTGTATTGACACTTTGTCGTTCTTCAGCCTCTCCGCGAGTCGCCTAGCCCTCTCCAGATTTATATCGCCTAGCCTCGCCTCGGTCACTTCTGGGTCTTTAACCAACTCCGAGACAATAACTGAACCCTGAGCCCCCGTTCCCAATATTAACGCCTTCATATCCATGCACCTAGACTTTTTTCCGAGTATGTTCTATATAGGCTTTCTATCACGATTGACTGCTGGTTATCATCTCTTCCAGAGACGACCTAAAAGTGCTTCAATAAATCGAAGATTAGCATAGATTCACGCAATTATCGGCGTATATGGATACCCCAGAATGTTGTCGCTTTGTTTAAGAATATGCCTAGAAGTAAAAGCAGATCCGTAATCGAGCTCAACCTTCGGATGACTTTGGCTTTGACTTAGCGCACGCAAAAATTAAACACTTTTTGGCAGTTCCTTTTCTGCTCTTCTGATTATACCGTAGATTTCTTTTTGAACGTCCTTATCCAACGGTGTTGGCCAGTGTTGCTTTAGAATTTCTTCTGCTCTCTCTGTAGCTCGCTTGACCATACTTTTTCCCCCTTCCCTCTTCCAAACATCGTAGCTTTTTCTATCTGTTAGTTCAGAGAAGAATAGTATATCTTTAAAGTGTTTCAAAGTGTGTTTTTCAGCTAGGTAATGACCACCGGGACCAACCTTCTGAATTACATCTAAAGCCAAAGTCTCATCATTTGTATCTATTCCCTGAACTGCTTTTAACGCAGCTCTGCAAATTTCGTCGTCTATAATTAGTTCCTCAAAGGATGCGGCCATTCCTCCTCCTAAGCCACCCGCTCCATAAACAACATCTGCCCCTGCCAGTACGGATAAGAGAGTGCTTATCGCTTTTTCATAGCTTGCCTGAGCCCCAGACATTTTGGAGCAGGTCTTAATTCCATTGGTAGTTACGCGTAATCCATAGTATCTGGCAACTTCAATTGCGCCTGCACACAGAAGCCCTTCCTCAGGCCCATGTTCCAACAAACCAGTCTTCATGTCTAAATTTCCCATCAGATAAAGAACACTTATGCCTGTGCCAGGAGCTGCAAATTGAATGGTGCAGACGGCGCTCAAAATCTCAGCGTTTGTCACCACAAGGTTTCCGGCGAGAGTCATCGGTGCTGTGGCTCCGCCAAGAGGCATGCTTGCAATCCAGCATGGAAAACCAAGTTTCGCAAGTTTTAAAGTAACTTCGACGTATCGGCCGTCAAATTTGAGCGGCGATTCTGTGCAAAAGCCGCCTTCTCCTAAGGGCCTTTCCCTCAGTTTTTTCTCGCTTCCAGCAACTGCTGCAGCTATCTCAAGCTGGTATTCAGTTAATTGCGATGCCAGTTCAGGTGGGTAGACAGACCACTCACAAGGTTTCTCCGTGTTATTCAAAGCAGCAACGTAATCGTACAGGCATCGGACGTGTGGTGGCTTATCCAAGGAGGTGGTGAGGTGACTGCCTGCCGCGTAGGATTGCAGAGCATCTGTAACTCGCGTTAACTTTTCCAAGTCATCCATCGTTGAGGGTCTCCACTCCCCAGTCTTAAGATCTACCGTGCTGGTTGTCTCGGTGTCGGCGGTGAAGTAGATGTGTCTTCCATCCATTTTGTAGTCGTATTTCGGGTTTCTTCCGTACATTACAACTGTTTTCGGAGTTTTTTTTAACGCTTCTTCAACAACATAAGATGGAAATAGAACTATGCCTTTTTCAAAATCAACGGTGCAACCACTATCTCTTGACATTCTTAGGATTCTTTCGCCGTGAACAATTTTGATGCCTGTTTTTTCTAGTACTTCGCAAGAAGCCAAATGAATCGTGTCAAGCGCGTCTTTAGAGAAAACGCGAAACGACGGCATTAAGGAATGCTTTTCAAAACCCACCATTTTAATCACTTGAATGGCTAATGTTATTTCAGATATATTTATCAAATTTGTGCACCAAAAAGATTTGTGCGCGCGGATTTTGACTTATGCATCAAACCCATACCACTCAGACATGTGGGAATTCTTATTAGACAATACCTCCCAGTATCGTCATACGATAAGTGAAAAGGTGAATTTTCATGAAGATTCTTATTCTTGGTGGCGCCGGGTCTATGGCGCTGGCTACTATACGAGACTTTTTAGAGTTTGATAGTGGTGAATTGTCTGAATTAGTTATAGCGGATATAGACTATGAAAAAGTGAAGAAGCGTGCTGCTGAGTCACAAAATGAGAAGGTGTCACCTGCGTTTTGCGACGTGACTAAGTACGCAGATCTCGTGAAATTGATGAAGGGATGCGACATCGTCATAGATGAGACTAGGGTGCCAGGGGTTATGACGCTGAAAGCCGCCTTAGAGGTTGGAGTACACATAATTGACCTTGGAGCGTGGTTGGAGGGCACATTAGAGCAGCTGAAGTTAGACCGCGAATTCAGGAAGGCTGGGCTTACCGCCATTCTAGGACTCGGGAGCTCTCCAGGGATCACGAATGTATATTCACGGTATATCGCGGATAAACTAGATGCTGTGGAATCAATACACTTGAGTTTTGCCTACGCTGAGTTGACAAAAGCAACTTTGTTTGTTCCATTTGCAGGCGCAATAGAAGAGTTCACCAATAATGTGATGATTTTCCAAGATGGAAAACATGTTGAGCTCCCTCCTCAGAGTGGCCAAGAAGATGCTCGATTTCCCGAGCCAATAGGTGTTCGAAGGTTGATGTATGTGCCGCATCCAGAGGTAGTTACTTTTCCGATATATTTTAGGGAAAAGGGAATAAGAAATGTTAGCGTGAAAGCAGGTTTTGTTCCGGAGTTTATAGAAAAAATTAATTTCTTGATTAATCTAGGCCTACTCAGTAGAGATCCAATTAAGGTTAAGGGTATCACAGCAGTTCCTGAAAATGTCACAATGGCTTGCATTTCCAAACTTCCTCAACCAGTAGAACGAATTGACTATGGTTGCACCAGGGCCGTGATAATAGGAGAGAGAAATGGAGAAAAGCTGGAATACGCAGTGGAGTTGTTCAGCCGTCCCTACCCAGGATCAACCGGAGTACAGCATAGAACTGGCCATTCACCGGCAATAGGAGCTAGAATGATCAGCAGAGGAGAGATTAGTAGAAGAGGCGTATTTCCTCCAGAGATTGGTATTGATCCTGAAAAATTCTTCAGAGAACTCGCCCGAAGAGGATTAGAAGTTTACTACACTGTTAAGCATTTTATTTGAGCGGCGCGCGCTAGGTTGATGTCCATCAACTTCATCCAATTTGGTAATGCACTCCTACGTAATGCAGACATTTTTCTTCTTGTGAGATCGACTTTGCCACTTCTCTGGCGAACTTTAACTCTTTTTCAGTGTACGTTGGGGCTCCGATCTCTATGGCAAGTACATAACATCGGCACGGCATTGTTCACAGCGACGGAACTGGGGAATGATCTTCTCGCATTCTTGTTGCGCCTTTCTAAGCTTGTCGCAGGACGGGCTAGGCCAGTTTTTCATCTTGCCCGAAGGGATGAGAGGCATAATATTCATTATTTTAGCTCCTGCTTTCCTAATCTGTATGGCGAGATCTGGTATCTGTTCATCATTTACGCCTGGAATGAGCACTGTGTTTATTTTGATTGACAGACCAGCATCTGCTGCTTTCTTGATGCCGCTTAACTGTTTCGCAAGGAGAAGACTTGCCGCATCTTCCCCGCGATAGACAGTCTCCCCATAGCTTATCCAAGAGTAGATGTTTTTCCCGATCTGGCTGTCCGCGGCATTGATCGTTACTGTTAGGGCTTTGATTCCAACGTTAACGATATCTGCAAGTTTGTCCTCGAGGAGCAGGCCATTCGTGCATACGCATTTGAGTAGATGGGGATACTCTTTGTGGATCAAACTCAGCGCCTCGAAGGTCTGGTCATTCGCTAGGGGATCACCAGGACCCGCGACACCTACCACAAAAAAATATGCGGCTTGTCTCAAGCGCATAATTGAACGTACGAGATTAACCGCCTCGGCTACCGACAACAACTTTGTTGTCCAGCCTGGGTGTTGAACCTCTATTGTTGCGCGTATGTTCCGCTCGCAGAAGTTGCATTGGATGTTGCAAAGAGGAGCAATGGGCAGGTGAACTCTTCCCACTTGGTCGTGGGCCTCACTATTAAAACATGGGTGCTGATCTATGATGTACATTTGTTGCACTGGTTGAAGGAACATTATGGCGATCTCCCTTTCGGGCGGAAGGAGCTTTCATTTTTCAAGTGCTTCCGATACATTGCCTCCAACTCTGATAAATCCTCCACCGGCGTCGGTGTAACCGGGAGATCATTATCCATCACTTTCTGAGCTAGTTCACGGAATATTTTTGCCTCCTCAGAGTTGGGAGAATGCTCAAGGACGGTTCTGCTCTCCACTTCACAAGCCTGAATGATGGGGCTGCGAGGAATGAGATGGATGAGCTTGCATCCTAGTCTCTCAGCAAAGTCTGAAAGAATCTGTCTCTCGAACCGTTCATCTCCGCCGCTGTTACATATTACGCCGCCTAGTCCGGTCCTTCCAGGTCGGGCTAGACGGCGAACTCCCTTTGCTATGTTATTCGCAGCGTAAATGCTCATAAAGGCGCCGGAACACAGCAGGTAGATCTCTCTGGCGAAGCCTTGGCGAATAGGTTGAGCGAAACCGCCACACACAACATCGCCGAGGACATCGTAAACAACAACATCCACGCCGTAGGTTTTGAAGGCCCCTAGGTCTCTGAGAATCCGAATTGACGTCAACACCCCTCTGCCAGCACAGCCTATGCCTGGCTCTGGGCCACCCGACTCAACGCAATATACACCATTGCTACCTTCAAACACGATGGCCTTAAGGGTAATGGCGTATTCATCTCGCCCCTTCCGTAGGTGTTCTCTGTAGGTTTCAAGTACGGTCGGGATTAGGCGACCGCCGGTTAGAATCCTTGTGGAGTCTCTCTTTGGATCACAGCCTACTTGCATGACTCGCAGCCCTTGTTCCCGAAGAGCCATGCACAAGTTAGAAGCCACAGTGCTCTTTCCAATGCCTCCCTTGCCATATATGGCAATCTGCCTCACACCTACCACCTCGCCTTGTATCTTCTTAGCTTAGACCGATACTGATCCGCATAGTTGTTCTGGATAATCTCTAGCAGGTTCAACATACCTGTGTAGCCGAAGTATTCCCGGTCAAGTATCCGAAAACTCGTTATGGGGTTGACAAGTTCAAAGGCGAGTGGTAAGTTGAGATCATCAACAGCATACCTCTCAATTTCGCTACCAAAGACTGCTTGGGGTTTCTCCTCTTCTAGGCTTTTCTTCGTCTGGTAAACGTCTGTGTGATGTACAACCCTTGGGCTAAGGTTTAGTTCCTGCAGCTCCTTCTCCAAGATATCCTCTGCGGTCTTATGTGACCACCTTAGATAAACCATCTTCGGAATCATCTCGAGCTCTTCGGTGACGAAGCGAACAAGTGGAATACCAATAGTCGCATCCGCAACGATGGCCGCTGACTCCAGATGGAAAGGGTACAGCTCCAGCCACTTGCGCCGACACCGTTCAACAACTACCTTTTCCCCTTGAGCAACCAAATTCTCTACTATGTCCTTGGCGTCAAACACCTCCCCCAACTCGGCCAGCCATCGCCGTGTGTTGGTAAAACCAATTGGCAGAGGTATGCCTCGACAAAGCTGCTCGACACCGAATTCTGTAGCAAGGTAGTCTGCCGCTTTTTGGCCGGCATCATGGCTTAACACTATGGATGTTTCTGCAGCTGACGCGTTTTCAAACTCGTCTATAGCTGTTCGATGGGTGAGAGTAGCCACAACCTGTGCTCCCATCTCGGATAGCACATTCTTTACCCAAGCCAAATCACCCATCCAACTCGGGTTGGCATTGGCATGAGGAGCAACGAGACAGACCGAATTGGCAATCTTCTGCCTGCCATTAACTGCCAATTTTTTCAATAATACATCCAAGGCAATATCTACACCATCATACTGGGACCCTCGAAAGCCCGCACACTCAATGGGTACTACTTTGAAGTTAACCTTGGACTGTATTTCCTCGCATACTGTAACAATGTCATCTCCAACAATCTCTGGTCCGCAAGTGCCCAATACGAATACAATAGGGACATTTAGCGATTTAGCCTCAAGAATAGTGCGAGCCAAGATCCCCTCGCCGCCATACACGATCTCGTCCTCGCAGAGTTTCGTGCACAAAGTTTGCGTTTCGGTATAATCTTCATCTTGCCAGCTAAAGGCAGTGTCAACAAGCATGTGACAACCTTGAGGAGAGTGGGCTAGGGTGCAGCATCCACTAATGCCCAGCACCGTCTGAGCCGCACCATAAAAAGCACATCGAATATAAGGGTCATGACACCTATCGACAGTTAAGGTCATAGTGATCAATTTCCATATAATACTTGCCGGAAGAGTTTGGAGCGGGGACGGCTTGCGTTTTCCATAGCGGACTTAAGCAGTCTGGCGATGTTTCGGATGCCTCGGTAACCGTATTGTGGATATCCTGTCTCGGTTGTTAAGTTTACCACAGGGATATTGGGGCATCTCTCAGGATTGCCTAGATAGATAGCGTTATCATATTCCGCGGCGATCCTTTCTAGCTCCTCCTCGGTCTCCAGCGAAGATCGAAATGTACCTAAGGAGAACAAGCCTTTGGTGAGAATCACTTCTGGGTTCTGACCTTGCTCCAGCAAGAACTTGATACTTGGCATTCTTTCTTTGATAGTATAGGGGTGAATATTCATGACGATGGAGTGAGCACCGAACTCCTCTGCCATCCTCGCCAGAGATAAGGCTCTAATGGGGCCCGGGAACTCCGTTATCTCCACAATGGCGGTCTTGCCGTTAAAAATCTGCCTCATGTACTCTACTTCATGCCTAACCTGCTTTGTCTCCTCTCGGATTACCTTTTCTGCCCGTTTTACTAGACCCAAGGGCTCGGCTACTCCCATTATCCACTCCTCTGTAGCGCGAAGGCCGTAGGGCTGACCGGTGCGACTGTAGGGTATGCCGTACCGCTCCTCCATTAGGTCACCAACCTTTTGTCCCCAGTCATAACACCAAGAGGCATTCAATTCAACTTCAGGGGCCCTTCGGATCTGTTCCAAGGTGCATCCGCCGGCGATAACGGCGTTGATCTTAACCCCTATCGCATGCACCAATCTTTCCACCTCTTCCAAGTCCATAGTCCACTCTGTATAGGTGGGACCTATACGGGCACCAAGAATGTTGATCGTCTTCTTCATCTTTTCCTTTGGAGGTTCCATTAGTTGAATAATAGCCCGGAAGGCATCTTCGTATCCGCTACGGAAGTCTCCACCGAATCCTTCGCTGCGAATTGCTAATATTCTGGCGTTAACGATACTTTCAGTCTCGCGGGCAATTGTTTCGACATCATCCCCGATGATGCCTGAACAACAGCAGGACAGGATGACAATAAGGTCAGGATGGTACTTCCTATCCGCTTCCTTCACAGCTTCAATAAGTTTTCCTTCTCCACCATATACGACATTGGTCTCATCTAATGATGTGCAAGTTGTTGGTTCAAGGGGGACTCCTCTATACTCGCAACTGCCCATTTTGTAAGCGTTTGCGACAGAGTAGGTACAGCCGGTTGGACCATGAATCAATGGCACAGTGTGGCGAATGCCGTTTATAACCATAAAGGCTGTCCAAAACTTACAGGGCGGAGCATGAGAGGCCTGCAACTTGGGAATCATCTCTCCTATTTCCACCTTCTCGAGGAGCTGCTGTAAAGTACCATGAAAGACAATGTAATCATTTTCCATCTTTATTGACCGTATGTTAGGAGGAGTTTGCCAGATATATTTTTATTGATCGCACTAGAACGCTCTGTCGTTCACTAGCGCGCGCCCATTTTTTAATGTTGAGAGGTATGGAGTTTTGAAAAAAGTTTTGCAGCATCACTTTTTCAAAACTAAAGATTTGTACTGTACTGTGGATAACCATGTATAACCTTTTGGGCGCACTACTAAGCTGGTTTCTTGTTTGGCTGATGTAATGGACCATTTTAAGGCGCCCAGGTCAAGTCTTCACGGCGCCTGAGCTTACAATGTTTGTGTTGTTCATCTACTTTTTGTGAGCTAAACCGACAATTTGGTTTACGCTCCTCAAACCTCTGCTATGCAGGTATGAGGTGATTCCTTTAGTTATAGACTTGAACACGCCTAATCCCTTTGAGGCTATTGCTGTCCCTATCTGAACCGCTGAGGCCCCAGCCAACATGAACTCCACCGCGTCCCGCCATGTTGTTACGCCGCCACAGCCTATGATTGGCACATCTAAAGCTTCATAGATCTCGTATACGCAACGTACAGCGATGGGTTTTATAGCAGGTCCAGAGAGACCACCGATTTTATTAGCCAGTATAGGTTGAGCGGTTTGAATTTCTATTGCCATGGCGCGCACGGTGTTTATGGCGGTGATGGCGTCTGCGCCCGCTTTCACCGCAGATTGGGCTACCTCAACTATGTTGGCAACGTTGGGAGTCAACTTCACAATGACGGGTTTGTTTACGGCTTCTTTAACTTCTTTCACAACTTCTGCAACCAGATTTGGGTTTTGTCCAATTTCTGAACCTGTCTCTTTCACATGGGGACACGACACGTTCAGTTCTATAGCGTCTGCACCTGCTTCAGCCATAATTGCGGCTGCTTTGGCGAATTTTTGAGCTGAGAAACCGTAAACACTTGCGATTACGGGTACGCCGACGCCGTTTTGCTTCAGTTGTCTGATCTCGTTTGCAAAGTGATGAGCACCTGGATTAGGTAAACCCATAGCGTTGAGTAAGCCACAGTTGACCTGAGCCACAGCTGGGTTGGGATAACCCATCCTCGGCTCTAATCCAACAGACTTCGTGACCACAGCGCCAGCGCCGTTGTCAATTGCCTCACGCAGTGACGCCCCGGTTAACCCCAATATTCCCGCCGCCAACATTGTTGGATTTGGAAGTTTCAACCCAGCGATTTCAACCTCAAGTTGATTTGGCACGTTTGAACCCAGCCATTTTTGCTGTAAAGGTTGTTCACTGGTTATTTAAGCTTAGACCGAGTTTATGCGTTTAGGTGCTCAACACTGGAAATGCACCCTGCAATCATCTTTTTTGACGTTAGTTTGAAGTTGAACTGAAACATATTTGGAGCCTATCTGGATCATATATTAGACCTGAGGGGTAGGCTGTGAGAGAACACAAGGCGAGGATGTATACGCAAAAGGATTACTGTCTTCTTTTTTGTAGCAGTGACTCAGCTCTTTTCAGGTCTTGCGGTGTATTAACATTGAAAAAACTGAGCAATTCAGCGTCATACTGTTGCAGAACAAGTGTTGAAATGTATCTCACTCCACGCATATAATTGATCATCGACAACATGTCTCGTTTTCCTTCTTCTAAAGCCTTCTCACCAGCGCGAATGGCATTTTTTATGTGGTAAGCCGCTTGAAGAGGCTCTATGTAGCCGTTTGGCCAGCGTGGAATCGCAGCGCTCCTATTCACGCATAAATTTAATAGTAACATTGCGATTTCCATCGAAACAAAGGGAGCATCGCATGGAAGCAGCAACGCATACTCATGCTCGTTCTCAACGTTTTCTAAGCCTGTGAGAGCGCCAATAAGCGGGCTATGGTCCTCATACTTGTCGACTATAACCCTTGCCCTAGATTTGAGCAAACTCACAACTTTTTCACGCTGTTCATCTGAACCCGTTACAACCACGTTTTCGCCTGCAACTCTCGCCACTCTATCTAGCACGTGCAAAATCAATGGTTTGCCAGCTAACTCAATCAAGCACTTGTCAAGACCGAACCTTTTGGAAAAGCCACCTGCAAGAACAATCACAGCCCTGTCCAAAACTAAGCCTCTACACTAAGCATAGCACGTAAAACATTCACTCGGAAAATCAACCTTTAAGCCTGTGGGTGTCTTCTCGTTGCCACCATCGCCGCATAGACCGCTCCAACTATGATCACTATTCCAATTATGATGAAGGAGAGCGCCCCAATCACCTCCCATCTAAAAGAAGCTGTTACCGCAACATAGAAAGTTAAGCCCGCGAATATCAAGATTAAACCACCAATAAGCGGACCTATCCACGCGAACCGTTGGATCTCGTATCTTTCCCCCTCAACTTTTTCAGGCCTCTCTTCCTTCTCTCCTTTTTCGCTTTTCTCGGCTTTCTCAGCTCTGTAAGGTACTGGGGGCACCGTTGGAGCAGGAGCCTGTTCAGCTTTCAGGCTAGCACCACACTTTGGACAGAAACTCATTTCTGCACGAACCTTCGAACCGCATTTAGGGCAATATGACATGGACTTCACCTTGCTATTCAATCCTCTTAAATGAACGTTAGGCTATTTAAAACATGCACTGAAACCATAAAAAACGAAATGTTATATGGTCAAATCGCAAAATATTGCAACTAAGGTGATGAATGAATTGAACGAAAAGCTTTCGCAAAGATCCAGAGAAGGCGTTATCAGCGCTGTTTCAGCAGGGTTTTTCTTCGTTCTGATTGGCGCGATTTTTATTATCACACCTAACCTCTTTAACAGAATTCCAGACTTCTTTCGCGACTTCGATGTCGTCCAGGTTCCCAACACAGGAATTTTCCTTCCTGCGCCAGTATCCCCGAGAATTCATTCGACAGTCTATGTGGCTGTAGAGCAATTCAGTTTTGCCTTCGGTCTCTTCCAAATTGCCATCTTGGCGCTCAGAATCGTCATCCGGTCACCATGGAGTAAAAAGGCAGAAACTGTTTCAAACTTCATTTTCTGGATAGGCACAGGTTATCTCACACGCACGTTACTAATTGAAACAACGAGACATACTGCAACGACAGCATGGTTTGTATTCTGGGCTGGAATAATAATGCTCCTCGGTGTATCATTTATCGTCAGAGCGATCATTCTTGCCATAGCATTCATAAGACCTAAAGTCTAAAAATCGCCCTGAGGCTTTAGTTCCAACGTGCCGTAGCTGTTTTAGCCAGTTTTATCTAGTAGGATTCGCTCGGGAAATGTAAAAACGTTCATGCGGGAACCTCTAACAAAACCAATCAAAGTTAAGCCTGTTCTTTTGGCAACGTCAACCCCTGAATCAACAGCCGCTGCCAGAGAAGCCACGATTGGAATGCGCATCCGAGCCGCCTTTAATACTATATCCCCTGTTAGGCGACCGCTCGAAGCCAGAAAGCACTTGGAAAAATCACATTTTTTCAAAGCGCAAATGCCAATGACTTTGTCCACCGCGTTGTGGCGTCCAATGTCCTCCGCGTAGGTTATCAATTCTCCCTCATCAGAATACAATGCAGCTATGTGCACGCCGCCGGTCTTTCTAAAAGTTTCAGCCAAAGTGTTTAAGCGTCTAACAGCCTCTAACACAACTTCTACCTTCACAATGAAACCAAGGGACAACTTTTTGAGTTCTAACCTGTCGATGAGTTTTGATAATGGCCAATAATCAGTAGATCCGCAGGCTGAGAGGACCACCCTAGAGAAGGGCTGCGAAATTGAAATTCGCTTTTCAGCGTTAACACCGGGTTTTAGACGCACTTGACACTTGCCTCCTTTACCTAGCTGAATTTCACGTATCTCGTCAACCGATTTCAAGACGCCCTCAGTGAGGAGATATCCAACAGCCAATTCCTTCAAGTGAGTAGGTGAACACAGTATGGTTGTGTAATGTATTTGATCCAGGAAAATGTGGACTGGTTTTTCCTCTGCTACAAAGTCTATTTTGCGTTCCAGTCTGCGTGCAGACACGTCGATGCGTGAGACTCGAATCCTCTGCATGTTCAAGCCCCTAATTTTAAGCCCCAACCTCAGAAACGACAAACTTTACGATTTCCTCAGCGATGTTTACAGACGCAACCGATTGGAGTCCTCTCCATCCTGGTTGGCTGTTGAGTTCGATAATCAACGGTCCCTTTTCACTCTCCAAAATGTCCACTCCCGCAACCTTGCAACCAACGACCTGAGCTGTTTTCACAGCCAACTCTTCTAATTCTTCACTGGGCTTAAATGCAATCGGTCTGGCTCCAAGGCTAACGTTGGTCTTCCAGTTCTGTGCCACTCGATGCATTGCGGCAATAATACGGTCGCCCACAACAAATAGGCGCACATCTGAAAATCCGTGAGGAACAAACTCTTGCAGGTAAAGAACCCCATGATAAAAAGCAATTGTTCGAAAAATTCTGGTAGCCACATCTGGATCAGAAATTCTGGTAGAACCAATTCCCCTAGAACCAAAAATAGGCTTGATAACCACGTCGCCTCCTAACTCATGAAACGCCTTTAGCGCTTCATCTGGGCTTTCGGTTGCGATTGTCCGAGGAACAGGCAAACCACGTTCTTCCAAAAGAGCCAAAGTTTGAAATTTGTCCACTGAGCGTTCAATTGATAGGGGCGGGTTGATAACGACCATGCCAAGTCGCTGAAGTCTGTGGAGCAGATCCATCCTGAAGATGATTTCTTCAAGGGAGCCGCGTCCAATAGGGCGTATGATTAAAGCGCTCAATTCAGAAAGAACACTGGTTTCATTTACCGATGCTTCGGGTTTCATGTTAACACGGGCCACGAGTTGGTGAAAGTTGAAACATAGAGGCATAATGCCTTGTTTCGTCATGGCTTCTCGCAATTGCGTTGAGCACCAGCCATCTGCGTTTCTGGTGATTATGCCTATCTTCATGCCTGTTCCCTGATCAAGATGTTAATCAAGTGTAAAATAACAAGATTGTTGCCTTTAGAGTTATTTGCTGTAGAACAGAAAGCAAGTTGAGTCAAAATTTTCAAAACATCCTAATGTTTGACTTCATCTGATAAGCACTGTCAATTTTTTGAGCTAAATCTAAGTGTAGGTAAGCGCCTTGCGTGTTGTAGTAGGGTTCACCTTTCCGAGAAAAGAGTGTCAAAATTTTTCCTTCATGATCAATTTTGAAGCCCATGTCACTGGGCTCGTGTCCCCGAATCAACACTTTGACGTTGAGCATCTTGAGAAAATTGTTGGTTACGTCTTCGCCGAATAGTTTTCCCGCGCCCCTCGGCGAAGGATAAGTTCCAGTTAAGTCTTCTTCAGGATCGCTCCATAGAATCTCTTCCAGATGACTCTCACGCGGATGCTTCACATGCGCATGGGCTACGTCTTCCAATGATTTAGCTTGGCTGGGCACGCCGCCATGCAATAAAATGTATTTCTCCTCAACGAGAACAGCATTGTACAATTGAGCAAAAAGTTGACGCAATTTCACGTATGCGCTTGACCAGTTTGCACCAAACTTATTACGCAAGTGACCTGGAAGATCATGGGGATGAGCCAGCAGATCGTCTGGGCCCTCATGGTTTCCCCTCATCAAAACAACGTTTTCTGGATAATTTTCTTTCAACATTAATACAACGTAGTAAACTTCAGATGAGTAAATACCTCTATCTCCGTAATCCCCGAGAAAAATTAAGAGGGGTCTCTCACCGCGATTGAATTTTTCAACGAAGTTGCAGTCCTTCAAAATTTGCGCTAGGCTTTCTAGGTCACCGTGTATGTCCCCAATTATGGTTGCTTCGTTTTCAGGCGGTGCTTTAACAAGTTTGCCGATGACTTGTAAATTTCCAACGTGGTCTTTCTCTGTGCCCATTAAGTCAGCAACAGCACCAGTCAAATCTAAGAATTCATTAACATTTGCCTTCATGGCTTTTTCAATCAGACTGGATGTTTTTTCGATTCGAGTAGGCATTTTCACACCATGGTTGTCTCAAAATAGCTTTATAATTGTCAAATGTATTAAATGCTTCACCAATGCCTCACAATGTCGGTTCAAAGAGGAAACATCATGAGTGCTTCCAAACTCAGTTTTGAAGAGAGTCTCCTAGAAAAGGTTACCCTAAAAGAGCTCTGCGCTGGCTGTGGCGCCTGCGTTCTCGTCTGTCCATTCAGTTGCCTTGATTACTTTGAGGAAAACCCTAAACTTGTAAAAAAGTGCGAAGTTTGCGGCATCTGCCCCAAGGTTTGTCCTCGATACGACTTGTCTCAACCAGCCTTAGAAAAACTAGTGTTTGGTAGAGAGCGCAATCAGGAAGAAGAGTTTGGAGTACACAAGCGTTTAGCGATCGCTCAATCCAGCAACCAAAACACGCTTCAAATCTGTCAAGACGGCGGCGTGGCCTCTACCCTCCTCACGTTTGCATTAAGCAATGGAATAATAGATGGAGCCATCGTGTCGGCGACAAGTGTGAACAAACCATGGTTTCCTATACCAAGACTGGTGTCAACTCCACAAGAAGTTCTTGAATGTGCGGGAACCAGATACTCCTATTCGCCGAATATTTTGGCTTTACAAGAAGCGGTCAAGCAGAAGAAAAAGAGTTTAGCCTTTGTGGGCACACCTTGTCAAATACAAGCTGTTCGTAAAATCGAAGCAGTTCCACTTAAGAAATACTCCAGCCTGCTAAAATTCACAATTGGATTGATGTGCACCGAAAGCTTCACTTATGAAGGTTTGATGGAAAAGCATATTCAAGGTGTTCTGGGCGTCAACTTGGTGGATATTAAAAAAATGAACATCAAGGGAAAAGTTCTCGTCTATACAAAATCTGGAGAAGTGAAATCCATGACTTTGGCTGAAGCCAAACAGTACACTCGGAAGGGTTGTATTCCATGCGCAGACTTCTCAGCTGAACTCGCTGACATATCAACGGGAGGCTTAGGACTAAGCGGCTGGACTTTCACTGTCATAAGAACTGAGAAAGGTGAAGACATCTTTAAAGGCGCGGGAGACGCCGGAATGCTCAAAACGAGACCGATTGAAGAAGAAAAGGACGCCCTGAATCTGCTCATTAAGTTGTCGAGGAGAAAGAGGAAGATTTCGTAAAGACAACTTGAACATTCTTGTTTGTGAGTTGGAGAATCGTTTTTTCGAGTTCTCTCTTCAGGTTTTGGGTTCTTTCAAACAGTTTTGCATGTTCGTTTTTCAATGCTTGTTTCCTTGAGGTTGTGAGTTCCTTGTGTTTCTGCAATTCTTTAAGTTGACCTTGAAGTTGTTCTGACTCGTTTTGAGCAGTTACAATGGCGGTGCTGGTTAGAAGCTGTTTTTTACGTGCGAACAGTTCTGTGCAGCTTTTGTGTAAGATGATCAAGGAGTCTTTGTTGAGTATGCTGTCCACTTGTTCTTGCGCTTTTCTCAGACGGCTACTCTTGAGTTTCATTTTGCCCTTTGTTATAGCTTCGTCTAATCTTCGAAGAATTCCCTTAAGTGTGGGATATCCAGCCTCTTCGGTTGCGAAGGCTTCGAATGGGTCTTTGAGATATTCTTCGATTTTTTTCGCTTCGTCGATTGGCACGGCTATTTCTGAGCTTTTGGCTAAGCTCTGGAGTTTATAAAATGGCTTTTGCAAATAGCGCAAGCTGTGTTTCACGTTTTCCCTTAATTCTTCAATTTTTTGACTGGCTTGAACGAGTTCGGTTAGTTCTGGTTTCCCCTGAACAACCGTGATTTTTTGCTGAACTTCGATAAGTTGCTTTTCGAATAATTTTTCCTTCTCTTCGAGCGATTTGATTTCCTTTTCAATTTCGGCTGTTTGGTTTAATGTTTGATTGAGTTTGTCGATGAGCGCGTTTGTGTCTTCTATTGTTTTAACCTTGGCGAATTTTGTCGTCAAAAAATTGCGTGCTTCTTGAAGCCCGTCGGCGACTCTCTTCAGCATTACGTCGAGTCTTCGGCGGTCAAAGATGAAGTAAGGCGTGATGTAAGGGTATCCTTCACGTCTCTGTTGCTCAATCAATGCAAGTGTTTTCTCCAGCTCGCCTGTGAAAGCTTGAAGGCTTTGATATGAAACCTGTTCTGGTACAACTATGTTCTTTATTGATTCTGAGAACATTCGTGCGAGTTTGTTGGCGTTTCTAGCATAGCGATAAGTTTTAGGGTTGCTCTTTTCCATCTCTTTCTCGCTGCTCTGTAACATTTTCTCCATACCTTCTATAGCGTCGTCTAATCGTTGCCGCATTTCTTTGAGCAGACTTGATCCCTTGCTTTGAACAGGCTCAATTGTGGCCACGGTTTCCTTACGCAACCAATCTTTAAGGTTTGTGAGCGCAATTTGCTGAGATTGAGACATAATGTTACGACACTCATCTAAATCAAAAAGACCGCTGAATTAATAATTTAACCTTCTGCCTCCTTTCACGCATTGTTGAGTAGCTACTCTTAAATAATTAACAAGTGAATGCATTCTGAAACTATATAAGAGGTCTCGTGGATGGACTCCAAAGCTATCTCGTTTGTAGCAATGATGGGCGCACTTGGAAACATTTTGTTCCTGATATCAAACTATCTAGTACCCATAGCCCCAGGAGTTGCGCTAGACTTCTCGCTTGTAGGGGTCTTCATAGCGGGTTTATATGGAGGTCCCCTCATCGGTTTTGTTACTGGATTGCTTGCAGGCGTTCTTCCAGGAGTTTTCTTCGGTCCTCTATCCGGCAACTGGATTGGTTTAATTGGATTGCCTGTTGGAAAATCACTAACTGGACTAACCGTTGGCTTGCTATACAAGGGCTTGAAGTTTGATCAACGCCAGCGTGGGTCGATTCTGTCGGTTCCTTTGGTTCTGGTTTCTTATTTGCCAGAGTTTGTGTTTACGGTGTTCTATTTTCTAGTTCTCTTCCCTTACTTTGTAAAATTTAGCGGACTTGGTATACTTATTGCCGTGACGCCTAAAGCTTGGGCTGAAGTTATCATTATGAGTTTCTTGATGGCCGCTTTGGTGGGGAACCAAGGCTTCAGCAACTTTGCCAACAACTTTTTCACTTATCGCAAGAAAACCAGAAACACCAGTTAAGCAGTCGTCACACTAGAGATTTGTTCTGCGAATCTTTTGAGACTATGAACGCAACTCGCAACTACGGCATCAAATGCACCATGCAAAAGTTTGGTTTAACTCAAAGCGACACTTCACGCTGAGAGCCCTATAGAACGCTTAAACACTTCGACATTAACTTTTCCAGCTCTGAAAACGTTGCCAGTCTCAACATTGCCTATGGTTAAAACTGCTGGCGCAAACAGATTAGGATCAATTTTATAGAAGTCGTAGTTGGCTTCCTTAAAAATCTCTGAAAATGGTTTTCCATAACTTTTAGACGCTGAAGAAGGCGCCTTTTTCACTAAATCCCTCAGTTCTTCGTCTTTACAACCAAATACATCATAGTTGGTTACGCCAGCATACAAGATGGCGTCGTTGGTTCGCCCCATAGCCTCGACAAATCTGGGATGCACAGGTGCAATGGGTGCCGAGCCGAATGCGTGCAAAACCAGCTTAGGGTCTAAACCAAGTTGCATCAGTTTGTGCAAGCCGGTTTCAACAATTCTCCCCGAAACTTGAGTGGAGCCAACCACGCTTGTTGTTGGCACCAAAACAAGCATGAGGCTTTCAGGCGCAATTTTGCAATCTTTTGAAATTTGTTCAATCACCTGATCTTGTGGTTCTTTGCTTGTTTCGAGCACCAGCACGGCCACATCGGCTTCGTCTTCATAACCTATTTTCTCGTAGAGCTCCTTGTTTTTTCTAGCCAATGCGCGAGCTGGACCAGACCCGATGGCTAAGTAATCACCGGCTTTGATTCGCCAGTCGGCAAATTGAGAGCCCATTGTGGAAATGGCAGGATAATCTGTGTATACAAAGACTGAAGGTAAATTGATGTCACTATATTGTGCTGGAAAAACCTCGACTGTTCCGTATCCGCCTAGGCAGATTTCTGTGATAATTTTTCCCGCTTGGGTTCCTCCCTGTGCTTTAACTCCAGCGTCTATAATGGTTGTGCCCAGCTTTGTCTTCTTGACTATTACCCTATATTCTTCGGGTGAGTCACAAATTTTGGTTGCTAGGCTCCACGCCTTTTGGTTCACACTTATTTTTTTGGCTTCGATCAAAACTCTGCCTCATAAATATCGTTCATAAAATTTCAGATTTGGATTTGAGGTCTGTGAAACGTAGAGTTTGCCGTCGCCTTGTTCTGTTTGGTCGCCAACAAAGAGATAAAATGGACCAGCAACATCCTCACCGTTTGTTTTAACCTTCTGTTTGATGCTGTCAAACGTGAATGTTGGCAGAATGGCGGGAACATTGCCACCTATCACGATCTTTCCGCCAGTCATCTCGGCGCCGTCTCTTCCCTGAGAATTGCCCAGAACCATTATGGTTCCATTTTTCATGTGCATGCCCGCGAATTGGCCTACGTTTCCATAAACCTTGATCAAACCCTTTCTCATGAAACAGCCCAGTTCATTTCCAGCGTTACCGTGAATGATTATGGTTCCGCCTCTCATGCCTTTAATGCTTCCTCGATAAGCGGCGCCTACGTAGTCGCCAGCGCTGCCTTTAATCTCAATTGTGCCGTTTTTCATCATGGCGCCGGTCCATGAGTCGGCGTTGCCGCTAACTGTTATTTTTCCTCCTTTCATTTCTTCACCCATGTGGAGACCAGCGTCTCTATGGATGATTATTTCACCTGACGACATGCTTGCGCCTATTCTGCGCACTTTGTGCACGTCTCCGAAGATTTGAATGCTCAAGTCTTTGGGGTTGTCGGCGCCTTCACCTTCCACATCGAAAAGTTCGCCTAGACTTCGTTGTTGGTTTCCCTCCCAGAGTTTCAAGTCGGCTATTTCTTTAGAGTCCTTTCCAGCGAAAGCGTCTGGTGTTATGCACTCGGCTTCCACTGGAACCTTAAACAAGTATTTTGGACGCAGACTTGTTGGAATTTCTTAGACCTCCGCTTTCACTTGAACTGGACTGGAAACAGCTAAGTAATGTTCTGGCACTATGTAATTTTCATATTGCACTGTGTAATAGTCTTCGAAAGCCTCTTTTAATTTGGGAACAATTTCCCTCAGCGAGCGTGAAGCCTTAACCTTCACCCAAAAAGTCTTTCCTTGAACCGATCTCACGATTTCTCCATCTTTAACAGCAATCTGGCCGTCTTTGATTGTGTAAGCCGCGTGTTTGAAAGCTTTTCTAATCAGCTTGTACTTTTTAGAGGGATCAACCGTTTGCGGATTTATATTGTAAATTGCGATGTCTGCGTCGGCTCCAACACCTAAGTGTCCCTTGTTCTTTAATCCTAACGCTTTAGCTTGACCCGCTCTTGTGGCAATGGCCAACTCGTTGAAAGTGTATTCACGGTCAATGGTTGGCAAGAGACTTTTGTGCACGGCTCTCTTGTTCATTTTTTTCAAGAGTTTTTCTCTAGCCGCACGACTCATCAGCCATGAAACAATTTTTGGATAATAAATGAAGGGCGCTGCGTTTGGATGGTCTGTGGTCATGTAGATTTTCCATGGGTCTTCAATTAGTAGGGCGAGTTCTAGGCCGATTGACCACTGTGTTGCGTGCACAAAACTGCTGCGCTTGTATCGGAAGGGCACGATGCCTGTGCTTGTCTCGGTTTCAACGTCGCTGTTTACCCATTTGTTGTGGCTGAGTTGATAGAGAATGTATTGGAATGGGCCATCTGCTGTCATGGTTGTTGTATCTGTGAACACAACTTGCCCCATGTCGGTTGTCACGTGGCTGTGTGTGTTCACGTATTTGGCGATTTCTTCAGCGCCTGATTCAAAGGTTCGCCAGTCGTCGCCTTTGAAGGCACTGAACTGACAGTGGGTAACGTGGATGACAGGGTTGCCATTGTTAGCCAGATGTTCTACGCATTTCATTGTTTCTAGGGTTGTCACGTAGTTTCCAGGCTTGCCCAAATTGTTTGTGTGGACATGAATTGTGTGGGGCATGTGGAGCAACTGATTAACTTTGCACAAGCCTTGGATTATTTCTCGTGGAGAGATGTCAAAATTTAGAACAACGTCATCTATGTTTCTGACGTTTCTTCCAAAGCCCCAAGCCTCGAGACCGCCTGGATTAACCAGTTTTATGACGTATCCTCTCGTGGCTTCCATTGTCCAAGCAACATAAGCTGCGCACTCTTTTATCATGCCTTTTTTCAAGAATTCTAACACAAACCAGCAGTCGCCTAGGAGTGGATATGAGCCCTTATCAATAATTGGTGTATCGTTTAATTCTTCATGTGTGTGTCGAGCCTTGAGTGGCGGCATGGCAGGATCCATGACCGTTGTGTAGCCCATTTTGGCGTAGCGGTAACCAGTGGTAAATGTAGAAGGGATAGAATGTCCTACGCCTGACCGAGTTTTGTCTGTCTTAGCTTCAACATCTTTAAAGTGGTCCTCAGGACGTAACATGCGACCCGCATTTACTTTTGCACCGGCGATGTGCGAGTGAATGTCAACTCCGCCGGGCATGACTATCATTCCAGAAGCATCTATTACTTTCTTCCCTCTTCCCTTAACTTTCTCAACGATTTTTCCGTCTTTGACGGCTATGTCCATGCGTTCGCCGTTGATTCCGTTTAGCGGGTCATATACAAACCCGTTTTTGATGAGGAGCTCAGCCATTCGCCATAGCTCCTTTTCTTTTTTTCAATCGGCGCACTTCACGCAAAATTCTTTGCAATACCTGCTCGTCGCTGAGGATGCCTTTGGGCGGTTCAACCACTTTTTTCAGAGGCAGGGGTACATGATCCATGCGATACGCTGTTCCCTCAACCTCTATGCCTGCTATGGCGCTTGGAAAAGCAACATCTGCCATCAACGATGTAGCGGTTACTTCAGGATCGATTACGATTAACGGATTTTTGACCAGATTCTTAACTGCGTCTTTTGGGAAATGCGCAACTGGGTCGGATGCCACAACTAATCCGGCGTCGGCTTCTCCTCGGCTCAGTATGTCGACTACTGAGGTTTCTCCTGGGTTATATCGTGGGTATCCGTGAGAAAAATCAACGGCGTATGGGTATCCAGTCTGCCATGTTGAGACAACGTTGGCGCCTGTTACATTGTAGTGTCCTCGCATGGGCATGATGAGAAACTTTGTGCGTTCGTTTAGGTCTCGAACCAAAGATATAGCAGCATCAATGTTGCGCAATTTGCCCTCGCTCATGGTTAAGCCAACGCCGAAAAATATGATGCCAAACTCGCAACCAACTAGGACATCTGCTAAGTCTTCAAGAGTCTCTACTGGCACTCCGCCCACGGAATCCACATCGAGTTCTCCGTCTCGGATGAGTGCCCGAAGAGCTTGCAAAACCTCATAATCTTTGTTCGGTTCAACTTGTAAAAAATAATCGGCTATGTCGGCTGTGCGGGTTCGACGCACATCTACTGCTATCATTTTTCTTTCTTTTCTCAGCAAGGCTGGGGGCAAATGAGTATTGTTTTCGGCTTGAGCAGGAGAGGAAACGGAAAAGCTGGTTTCAGCGCCTGGAACGAGCTTGGCTGCTCTCTGCATTTGTTGTTTAGCTCGATAGGCGCTCTGTTTGGAAAGATACCGATTCCATGTGCTCTCACGGAATCTGCCCACTGTAAAGTTGGTGTAACGCTCTATGTGACGAGGATGGGCACTCCAAGGATTGCTTCCCCAATATATGACTAAATCGGCTCTGTGCCTTATCTGCCCAAGCGTGCACGTTGAATAGCCCACATCTTGAATGCTTAACACTGAAGGCCCGTGACAAACCGTGGATGTGTTGTCTATTACGCCGCCCACTTCCTCCGCAAGTTCGAGACCGACCCGAGTAGCTTCACAGCTGGTGTTGCTCCAACCGTAAAGAATGGGATAAGACGAGCCGGCAAGAATTTCGGCGCTCTTCTTTACTGCTTCGCTTAACGATACCTTAACTAGTTCACCGTTTTTTCTGACAAGTGGTTTCAATTGCCTATGGACGGAGTATCCCAGAAATTTGGATTCGCCCAAGCCGCAGGCGTTTCTAACCTTGGTTATCTTGTTGTCTTCAATAACCAATTCTATGTCGTCGCAGGTGGAACCGCAAACGGGACAAGTGACATTGGAAATCACTGACATGTTTTTCATTCCTTCATGTAGTGTTGCTTGAGCAATTCTTCTAAACCCAACACTTTTTCAACTGAGGGCGCTGGCTCAATTTCGGCCAGTATACCCTTAAATGAAGGCATGCCTGTTCCATGCGTTCTTGGGTTGGCAACAACGCTAGCCCAGGGACCGTAAGGAACAAAAACCGCGCCTGGATGAGGACCCCTCAAGGATTTAACAGCTCTCACAATGACCGAACCATAGTCTGTAGTGATTTTTACGTTGTTGTTTTCTTTGACGCCTAGCTTTTTCATGTCATCTGGGTCAATTTCACAGATTGCCACGCTCTTCCAATAGCGTTCAGAGAGTTTCCCGTATTCTTTTCCTTGTCCCTGTCGTAGGGTTCGACCCGTTAACAGAGCGACCTTCAACTTGGGCATGCGCGTGTCTCCGAATTCAGCTATTGAATCATGAGGTTGGATGTATTGAAAAATTTACTAACCACATTGTAACCTATTAAGGTTTTTAATGCAAGTTGAAATGAAATAACAGAATTTGGGAATAGAAATGAAAGAGAAAGGGAGGTGATGGAATGACTGTTTTCGGAGTAGAAACATACGTGATAAAACCAGAAAAACAAGGAGAATTCAAGGCATATAAAGAAAAATGGAAGAAATTCTTTGCATATAAAGAAAATCGCCCACAGTTGTTTGATGGAGTGAAATCCTATAGAATGTTTAGTCAAATGTTTGGCGGCAACTGGGGTGGGTATGTGGAAATATGGGAATTTGAGAACCTAGCGGAACTTGAAAAGTTTTTCAATAGGGTAATGCAGTCAGATTACATGACGAAACTTTATCCAGAGTTTGCAAGTCTTATAGTGCCCGCCACATACTCGATGAGCATATGGAACTCTGTCACGTAAACTAGGCATTAAGCCTTGAAAGCTAGCACTTAACTTTTTTTATCTCTAAGCTCCCTAAGGGTTGACAGGACCATCCTCAAAATCTGTATTTGCACTGAGAAAAATTCTCTGGAGAGTCTCAATTTGAAGAGCTGTTGGCATCATCTTTTGTTTTCTTAAATTAGCTTGTTTTAGCATATTGGAAGTTTACCTTACCATTCGCTTTATCTTCGTAGAACTCACAGCCTTCCTGTAGGCTCTTTCAGCCTGCATCCTTTTGTATTCAGCGTAGGTGATGTTTGCGTTTGGATAGATCTCTATGTATCTCTTATACGTCAGCCTCAAATCTACTTCACTCTGCAGACCATACTTTCTAGGTATTCCAAATTCCCTCGTGATAAACCAGAGAACAATCCAAACAATTTCTACAATGAGAATCAACCACAGTATCAGTGTTGCCTGAGTCATCGTTTGGTTCCCTCAGTCTCGCTCTGGTTTGAACGCTTTATAGGCAGCACCGGAGCACCCTCAAAACCAAGAACAGTCAATATGTCCGATGTGGAGGGAACAACTATCTTGGTCTGCTGAGCAAAAGTATCTCTGATAACATCCAATTTCTTGTTTAACTGCGCGTTTTCAAGGAAGTATTGATTTGCCGCTTGAGAAACCACTTTTACTGCCTCGGCTTGAGCGCTTGCCACTAATTCTATGGCCTTGGCATCCCCCTGAGCCTTTAGTATGGTTCCTTCCCTGTCTTGCATTGCGGCCTCTTTTCTTCCAGTTGCCAACAAACGCAGTTGTCTCCTCTCCTGTTCGGCTGTTTTCTGTTTGTGCATAGCTGTTTGAATGTCGCCTGGCGGATCTATCCGTTGGACTTCAATCCGGTTGACCTTCGTTCCCCACTTATCGGTTGCCTCATCCAACACTTTTCTCAATTCAGTGTTTATCTTCTCTCTGGAAGTTAGACAGGTGTCGAGGGACATCTCCCCAACTATATTTCGAAGCGTTGTCTGTGCCAGTTTGACTATGGCTAACTCAAAATCCTCGATTTCATATAGAGCCTTTTTGGGATCCATGATTTGATAGTAGACCACAGCGTCTATGGTTACGACGACGTTGTCTTCTGTGATGATCTCTTGGGGTGGAACATCGATCACTTGTTCCCGCATGTTTACTCGGAATATTCTTTGAACAAAGGGTATGATGTATCTGAGCCCAGGGTCTACTGTTTTTTCATATGCGTGGAAGCGTTCTACTATCCCTCTTTCGTACTGATTTACTCGTTTCATGCCCATGCTTAATAGTGCAACCGTCATTATGAGAATTATTGCCAGTGCAATTACGATTTCCTCATACATTTTTACTTCACCTCTTCCACAATCAAACTAACTCCTTCTACACCAACAATTTTGACAGACGACCCCTTGTTTATAATCCTGTCATGTTTTGGACGGCAGAACCAGAGTTCGCCAACAACCTTGACCAAGCCACCGTCGACTGGATCTATATCCGTGTGTGCAACAGTCGCTCTGCCTATTAGAGCATCGATGTTCGTCTTGGTCAAGTTCACGTTTATCACGTTAGAAAATCGAGGCGTGTCGTACAATTCTTGAATCTTGTAAGTACATCCCTTGATATGGTTCAAACGTCTAATCAACTCGCCTAAGTCGTCAGTTTTTACGCGCAAAAGGAAATGTTCGTTCTGTCTCGTAAGGGTGTAGCTGACCTTGTACTGCCTCGAGTATTTGTCAAGCATCTGGGTTAATTTGAAGTCGTCTGCATTTATCGCTAGTGTAATTATCATCGTTGGTCGATATTGACTATTATTGAGTATTATTTAAGTTTATCGCTTATCATTGAAGTGAATTACTTCGCAACGAAAACGGAGCATGATCAGTTGAGTGTAGATCAAAGTGTTGTCAATCCTTTTGTGTCCAAGAAGCTTCATGACATGGAGAATGCCCTGGCTCTATGACATTCCATTGTTGCTTTACAGCGTCTAAACGTGTGAAAAGGTGATTTTTCGAATTCGAGTGTTTTTGCAGTCTTTAGGGGAATTGCTCCTTTCCCTTGTCTAATGGCAAGTGAAAAAAGGTAGAGGAGTAGGGGTCTAAAAAAGTTAGGGTCAGATAGGTTTCTGCAGCATTTAAAAAAGAATTGAAAAAATTGTGAAGAAAGATGGAAAGAGATTTAGATCATTATTCTGGTAAGGCTATGACGGTTAAAGTTCTACTTCGTGCATATCCAAGGCCTCCCCAGATAAACCACTGTATCTTCACATTGTATGTTCCAGCACTTACTGAGGGCTTGATGAAATTGAAAGCATATGTGCTGTAACCCAATGTATGCCTATGAGTGCCCGACAATCCCATAATGGGAGTCATATAGACCGACCCTGGAATCGCGATAGAATCGTTCACCAGTGCCTGCACCATTATCATCTGACTCGGATCAGCATTCCTGGCTTCAGTGCTAAACATAATCAATAAGTAGCTTGTTCTGTTCACAGTTAAGGTCACAGACATACTATATATGTCCTCCCACGAGCCCGTAGTAAAAATTGTAGTTTCAACCACGCTGCTGAATGAATAGGCGAAAGGAATTGCATGGGGCGCCAGTTTAATGTTAGTTATTGCCCCATCAGCGATCTTAATTTCAGTGACGGCGCCACTAGCCAAATCTGAGGCTGTAACTGCTCCATCCAATATCTTTGCAGATGTTACTGCTCCATCAGCTAACTTAATTGTCACAACGGCGTCACTAGCAATCTTACCTGATGTAATCGCTCCATCAGCAATTTTAGATGTTGTCACCGCCCCATCTGTAACTTTAACAGATGATATGGAGCCGTCGGCTATGTCTACCACTGTTAGAGTTCCATCTAATATTTTGGCTGAAGTCACCGATCCATCTGCCAACTTGGTAGTTATGACTGCGCTATCTGCTATATTTTCTGTTGTGATTGGTGGGAAAATATTTGGAGAAACGTAAACAACGGCCAGAGTAGTAGCTAAAGATAGGAACCAAGTTACAACAATTATAGGAATCGCCTTCTTCATTGGAATTGCTCCTTCCGACATTCTATCACCTCCTCTCTTCTCTCTTTTTCTTTGTTATTTCACTCCAGACGGCATTAATAATTTAAGGAGAAATAAAATAATGCCACTTATAGAGCTTGCTGGAAAAATAGAAGCCCAAAAACCAAGAACCCTACAACAAAAACCAAAAAACTTAAGTCTAATGCATTATCAAAGCGTTTCTTTAACCGCGTATGAATGGTGAATACGATGAAGATATCTGTTATTGGAGCAGGTGTTCAAGGTTCAACCATTGCCTTATTCTTGGCAAAAAATCCAGATGTGTCTGAGATTGTTTGCTCCGACATAAGCTTAGAAAGAGCCGAACGCGCCGCAAAAAAATTGAAAAGCAATAAAATCTCTGCACAAAGGGTTGACGCAGCCAACACTAAGGAACTGCTTAAAGTCACAAAGGAAGCCGACGCCGTAATAAATGCATCTTTGCCTAAATACAACTTGAAAATAATGGACGCCGCCCTAAAGAGCGGTGCCCACTACGTTGATCTCGCCTCAGACACACCCGTGAAAACAAACATTCTGAAAGAATTGGAGCTAAGCCCAAAATGGAAAGACGCAGGCTTAACCGCCGTAATAAATCAGGGCGGGCCCTTCGTCATGGATGTGCTCGTTAGATATGCCGCAGACAAACTTGACAAAGTAGACGCAATACGCCTACGATTTGGATGGAGGCCTGCAACCAAAGAGAAAGAAATCATACCCGTATGGGTACCCATATGGTCTCCAGAAATCGCCTTGACAGAATGGTCGTCGGAACCAGTTATCTACGAAAATGGAAAATTCAAAGAAGTGCCCAAATTCTCCGGAGTAGAAGACTACGTGTTTCCAGATCCCGTGGGCCCAATAACCCTGTGCTTCATAGAATACGAACCAGTGTTTACCCTACCACGCTTCATAGGTAAAGGAGTCAAACACGTAGATTGTAAAATATCCCTTGAATTCAAGGTGGCGGCCCTACACAAAATGGGCTTGGTCAACGACAAACCGATAGATGTGAAAGGCGTTAAAGTAGCCCCACTTGACGTTCTCCTTGCTGTTTTTCCTCCTCCGGTAGAGTCAAAGGATAAGATCGCTACTGGTGAAATGGATGCCCTAGGATGCCTTTTAGCAGAGGTCAAGGGCGAAAAGGCAGGCGAAAAAATAACCTACACTTTATACAGGGGTTACAGTCTCCACGAGGTCTATAAAAAGTTTGGAGCAACATGGGCGGAGGTTGCTGTCCCAGCCGTGGCCACAGCAACCATGCTCGCGAAGAGGCAGATAAAAATCAAGGGAGTTATACCACCCGAATGCTTAGAACCCAAGCCCTTCCTTGCCAAGCTGGCTGAAATGGGGATGACCTTCCAGGAAAGGGTTACCAGGGAAATAATAAAGGTCTGACGCATTGCCCTTATCTTAAATTCTGCTTGCACACACATTAAAAGTAAGCTCTAATTTTTCTCTAGTCTACTCTTTAAGAGTACTACGCAATTTGAGATTAGGATCAACACTCCACCAACGATAACATTCATTGTAACTGCTTGCCTAAAAATTATAGTTGCGAGTACTGTTGCACTCACCGGCTCTAAAAGTAAAATAATTCCAGCCGTTGAGGCGGGAACCCTTTTCATACCTGAATAAAAAAGCGCGTGTGAAACTGTGCCCCAAAGAAGCCCAAATAAGATTATGTAACACCATTGATACGTCGAAAAATTAAGTGATATTCTCGCCCATGACGCTTGTACAAATAGGGAGCTAATGGGTAACAGTAACCACAACCACATTGTGGAGAAAATGGTGAAACCAAATGTTGTGGTGACATAGTGTTGTTTGTTTATTCCACTCCTTCTCCCCCAAATAACCCAAAGAGACAAAAAGACACCTGCGACAAGAGCAGAGAATATACCGCTCAAATTGCCAATACTTTCAATATCCCAAGGTTTTAACAGCACAAAAACACCAATAAAAGCTAGGACGACTGCGAGGCTCTTACTTTTAGTTATTGTCTCCTGTAACAGAATCTTTCCTAATATAGTAGTCCAGATTGGCTGAGTGTACAGGAGCAACACGACAACCGCAACTGGGACGCCGAGAACTATACCCCCGAATTGGGTTACATGCAAAATGCCGCCAATTAGACCATAAACAATGAAGAATCTTAACACACCCCTACTTATCAGAAACTCTCTCTTGAACATCACAATTAATGACATCGGAATTGAGATAACAGAAATGGGAAGAATTGCTATCTCGTAAAGAGATAGGCCTAAATTTGCCAGAAACTGTCCACCTACTGTAATCGTTCCATAAAATGTAGCCGCAATAACGATGAACAAATGTTCTTTTTCCATGATTCTGAATTCTACGAGATACTCCAATAAAAATTAAGCGCACGCTGGTTTGAAACTTTCAAGCGTCATGCATAAGCGATTATGCGGATTTCAAATTCATAATTATTATATCTACTTTCCATCAAAATCAAAACGAGGTTAAAAATTGGCATTTAAGAAGTCGTCTAAAGATACATACTCTTGGAAATTCGTGATTTTAGCTCTAGTAATTGGATTTCTAGGAGGTATCTTGGGAGCAGCGCTTATTGCTCCATTGTTTTTGAAGCCGGGTCCGGAAGGACCACAAGGGCTACAGGGATTGCAAGGTCCACAAGGACCAGAAGGCCAGCTAGGTCCACAAGGTATCCCTGGCATAAACGGAACCGATTCAATTCTGCAAGTACTTCAAAACAGAAATGCCACACAAAAAGACATAGGTGGATACAATTTGACGCAGTGGTTCAACATGTCAGATTTTGACTCCTCCATGAAAATGACAATCAACATTCAGCAAAACTCCAAAATCTTTGCTCAGTTTTCAGGCACACACTCATTAGATGCTCCTGCATCACTTTGGGTAAGAATAGTTGTAGACAATAACTACAACAGCAGCATATACGAATGTTCACTAGGCCCACCAGCCAGTGGAACATTCACAATGCCAGGTCACATCGAATTCCTAACTGATTCCTTTAACGCTGGGCAACATACAATCGACGTGCAATTTCTGCGGGAGCAGGGTTCACCTCTACTAATATTGGATAGAACCCTTACAGTGATGGAGATAACACCCTTATAATAAGCAACTATTATTTCTTTCCACTGCACTCCAAATGCACTATTTTTCATGAAAACTGGTTATACAGATACGCTCAGATTAGTTATATAAAGCGCTACCAACACATTCTATTGCCTCTAGAATTAACAAGAACAGAGAGAGTCAACTATTGCATTGAATTGGAGGAGGCCCTAGTTGGAAAAAGTAAGAATCGGAGTCTTCAAATGCGGCAACATTGGATCCGCTCCGGTGTTGGAGCTTCTTTTCGACGAGTTAGCTGACCGCGAAGACATTGTTGTGCGAACAGTGACAACTGGCTCAAAAATGGATGTGGAATCAGTAGAAGCTACCATAGAGAAGATTTTCGAGTTTAACCCAAATATTTTATTTTTCACATCACCCAACACATCGGCGCCAGGTCCGTCTAAAGCCAGAGAGATTCTATCAAAGAAAAAAGTGCCTACAATAGTCATTACAGACGGCCCGGGAAAACGTGTAAAAGACGAGATAGAAAAACAGGGTTTAGGCTACACCATAATTATGGGCGACCCACTCATAGGTGCACGAAGAGAATTTTTAGACCCAACCGAAATGAGCATTTTCAACTCA
>Ga0315307_1000010_pt1 | contig 84007 bp, 85 predicted proteins | sample TDP2_MG_FD_203079 | JGI IMG/M metagenome (GOLD analysis project Ga0315307, IMG submission 203079) | Freshwater sediment microbial communities from Lake Towuti, South Sulawesi, Indonesia - TDP2 | ecosystem: Environmental > Aquatic > Freshwater > Lake > Sediment | place: Indonesia: South Sulawesi...
AACCCTGGCTGTGGTAACGAAGGTCATAGTGAGGCTTCTGAAGCTGCCTGAGATCTTCACGACGCTCTACGTGCCGTTCAACGACCTGCATGACGCTGCCCGGTGTGTCTCTGAGATCCTCCGCAGGCGGATGACCCCGACCGCCATGGAGTTCGTGGAGAAGGACGTCATCATAGAGGCTGAGAGGCACTTCGGGAAGACGATGCCCCATCATGGCGCCGAGGCCTACCTCATCCTGAGGCTGGAGGGCGAGACGGGCGAAGACCTCCGCAGGGAGGCGGAGCGAATCTCCCAGGTCTGCCGCAGGAATAACGCCGTCGAGGTTCTCATCGAGGAGACGAAAGAGCGGCAGGAAAGCATATGGGAGGTAAGAGGCCAGTTCTACGAGGCGATCGTGAAGAGCAAGGTCGCGCAGATCGCGGATGCCGCCGTGCCTCCAAGCCAGATCCCGGAGTACGTCAAGCGGATAAAGGAGATATCCCAAGAGTACGGCGTGAGGATACTCAACTACGGACACGCCGGGGACGGGAACATCCACGTGCATCCCATGAAGGACGACATGAGCGACGCGGAATGGGAGAAGAAGCTCCCGAAGGTCATGGACTGCCTCTACACGGAGGCGGTCAGGCTGGGCGGCACGGTCTCGGGCGAGCATGGCATTGGGCTCACGAAGAGGCGCTATCTCCCCCTATCTGTGGACGAGGAGCAGATCAGGCTTATGCGCGAAGTAAAACGGCTCTTCGACCCGAACGATATCCTGAACCCTGGAAAGATCCTCTACGCAGCCCAGGAGGAGGGCTGAGGGGATTGGAGGGCTCGGATGTCAGCGAGCGCTCCTTACAACGAGGGGACAGTAGGGGTTTGGGGCATTCAGGGCTCCTGTAGGCCTGATAGGCTCTAGCCGGGCATCCCGCCTGGCATAGACGCGCGCGACGGCATGCTCACAGCTAACGTGGAGTTCATCGATCATCCATAGCACGAGACCCGCACGTCACTATTATGAGGATTTAGGGAAAAAGCTGGTGGGGAGAGCGCGATCATCGCGCTTAGGCCTGTCTCCCGCGGGGAAGAGGCGGGCTTCGCCCTGGCTAATCGACGCGTTTGAACATGCTCTTCGGGGCGCCGCAGATGGGGCATATCTCCGGCGGCTCTCCTAGCACCGTGTTGCCGCAGGTCTGGCAGACCCAGTAGGGTTTCTCCTCCAGCTTTGCGCCCTCTTGAACTGCTTTCAACGCCGCCCTGTAGAGGTCCTCGTGTATCTTCTCCACGCTTCCCGTCTGCTCGAAGCTCAGAGCCGCGGCCTTGTTCTTCTCCTCAGCCGCATCAACGCGGAAGGCTGGGTACATCTCCCTGTTCTCGTAGCTCTCGCCCTCGATCCCCGCCTGGAGGTTCTCCGCCGTGGACCTGACGCCCCTCATCATCGCCAAATGCCGCCTCGCGTGAACCGCCTCCGACTCCGCCGCCGCCCTGAAGAGCCTCGCCACCTGCTTGAAGCCATCCCGGTCCGCTCTCTCCGCGAACGCGGCGTACCTCCGGTTTGCCTGACTCTCCCCGGCGAACGCAGCCTTAAGGTCCTCATCCACCATAGGCAAAACGACGCCTCGACAAACGAGGAAGCCACGCATCAATAATATAGGGGTTTCCTCGTCAGGTTCAGTCTCCTCTTCGAAGGCCAGGTCGCGTATGCCTCTGCCAGGCGATCAACCATCGTTGAGGCATAACGACGCAGCCTGTCGCCGGAAGCCTTTTGAGCGGCTAGGCTGGATTCCGCGTCTCTAGGGAGCAGTGAATATGAGCGAGGTAAGGATCATCCGGGCGAAGGAGCTTCCTGAAAGGAAGGGAATCGTGCTGAGGTACCCGCTGGAGAACGTGCAGGAGACGCTGCATCACTTCGACTCCAACCACAGCACGCCCGAGGAGAGGTGGATGGAGCCCCACGCGCATGACATGGAGGAGTTCTGGTTCATCCTCAAGGGCAAGGCGGAGGTCGAGATCGACGGGAAGAAGCACATCATAGAGGACGGAGACATGGTCGTCACGCCCCCGGGCCATAAGCATAGGCTGAACGCCTATGGCGGCGATGTCTGGTGGCTCTGCATAATGGGAAAAGGGCCCAAGGCCTAACCGTGGCCTTCCCCTGAGGCACCCCTAAGCCGCATCCAGGGCCAGTTGATACGCGAACCACCCTCCTCTCAGCCTCAGCTTCTCCTAGTGCCCTGCTATGTTCTCTCCAAGATGATTATACTCTCCCTGGAGATCGTCCTTCCCGTCGGTGTCGTCCAGGGGATAAGCTTCACCGGTATTCTCCTGAAGAACGACTCCCGATGCGTGAACCCCGCTGCCTCGCCCAGTTCCACCGTGACTTTTTCCATGTCGAGCGGCCGCCGCCGGATAGACCTATCCCCGATCACGATGCAGTAAGGTGCCCCCGGCCTCAGGACCCTGGCGGCCTCCTTGAGCGAGTCGAGGTAATCGAGGAAGAACGGCAACGCCTGCCTCATACGCGCCGGGTCTACCTGCATCGTCTCCCTCAGTAGCCTGACCGCCGTCCGGGAGGGAAGCTCCTCCAGTCGCTCGACCGCCGCCCTGGGGCTGGAGGCTCCTAGCGCGGCCGGCTCCGTTTCCTTCGCGGCGTTGCCGTTAAGCCTAAGCCAGGCGACGGAGAGCCTCGACCACCGTGTGTATCCCACGGTGTTCTCCTCCTCTCCATAGGGCGGGGACGTGATGGCGCAGTCGAAGACGCTTCCGTCGAACGGCAGCCTACGGGCGTCGCCTCTCCTCACGTCGATCTCCGTCCGCGATGAGCCGCCTCTCTTCCTTAGCCTGCGCGTGAAGAGCGAGATCCTCGCCGAAGCCTCGAGGAGCCTCCTGCGGAAGTAGCCAAGCGGGTCGGGGCTGAACCTTGAGAGCGCCGGTTCGTGGAGTACCCTGATGAACCTGCTGGAGTGATGGTCGATGTTCGAGGCCCTCAGAACGGTGTCCGAGAAGACGACGCGTAGAAGGTCCTGTACGTCCGGGTCGCCGACTTCGAGTATCCTCTCGTAGAGGAACTGGAGGTCGCGCGCCGCGGGTTCCTTGAACCAGTGAAGCAGCCTCGGATGAATCTCAAGAGGAGCCTCGGGCAGAGCGCGTCTCCTCGCTGCCTCTGCGTAACTCTCCTCGATGCGAGAGAGGAATTCCCGTGGCTGGAAACCGGTCGCTTCGAGGTCTATCGGCGTGGACTTGACCTTCGCGAGGAGCACCGCCAAGGGGTTTACGTCATTCCCGACAGCGTTCCTCCTCGCCAGCCTAGCCTCCACTAGGGTGGTGCCGCTGCCGCAGAACGGGTCGAGTATCCGGTCTCCCTCCTGGGAGTAGGTGGCTATCAGGCGCTCCGCGATCTGGGGGATCATCCTCGCCGGGTACTCGTGCAGGCCGTGCGTCAGGTAGGACGTATCGGCCTTTGAGAAGCTCCAATCCCGAGGGCGCCTCCTCCCCTCCCGCGCGGCTTGGGTCCCTTCAGAGCGCCCTGAGGCCAACGTGCTCCGCCTCGCTCGCTGCGTCTCCGCGTTACTGTCCCTTAAGTGGCCGAAGAAGATTTCCATAGTCCGTTCTGTCACATCTCCTAGTCTATGACCGGGAAGGCCCGTATAATCGCGCGTCGAATGCCCCATGCATGAGGGCTCCTCGAAACCCTTAATCCGCTCCTTGAGATCGAGGTCTTCTAGTATCCGCCGTGACGGGCCGGGGGCACATGCCGCGAGAAGACGAGACCTTACCTAGGATAGTCCGTGAGAGACTCGTCGTCGAGACCAGCTGCTACAGGCACTGTGACAAGGAGGCCTCGTTCCATCAGCTGGACTCACGCGGCAAAGGAGTAGTGGGGCTTTACGCTTGCCCCAGCGGGTTCGTGTCCAGGGTCGTGTACTTCGATCGCGTGCCGGATATCTCCTGGTACAAGGGCTTCCTCAAGGCGAATATGAGCGACGGGGGAACAATCGAGGATAGGGACGTACGCATAGCGACCAGGCATCCGTGGGACCTGGGGCTTGAGAACTCAGGGTTGCTGGTCGGCAAAGAGGGCCTCGTTCCCTATGTCCTGAGGGAGGCGTACTGGTCCCCGCCCCGAGGGGATGAGAAGGGCGCCTCGACGGGAGCCTTCCTATGCGCAGGCTGTGGAAGGATCTTCATCCAGCACATCAGGAGCGCAAACCGACTCTGTCCATCATGTTCGAGGAGATAGCGCTCCCTTCTTCCTTGACACCCCTATCGTGTTCCCTCATGCCGGTTGAGGCTGAGATAGCCTAGCCTCGAGGCATGCATTCCGGGTCTTCCCAGGGTCGCATACCGCCTTCTTGACCGTTGAGCTTCACTAACGCCTTGTACCATTGGCTTGCGAAGAGGTTCTCCAGCCCCCTTCTAGTTACGGGGACGCCTTCAGAGTATCCTGTGAAGGCGTGCTTCACGGTGCCATCGGCGAACTCGAGGAAGATCTGCGGGATGATGTAGTCCTCCGACCAGTCCCCATGCTCCGAGACCATTCTGTCCGCCTCCTTCTCCTGCTGGGGTACGTCGATGTCCAGCAACCTGACGGGAACCGCCAGTTCTCTTCCCATCTTCCATCCGGCCTCCAGAGCCGGTGGGTCGCAGTGAGGACACCAGTGGGCGAAGACCACCGTAACGCCTTTGACCCTGGCGGGCATAATCGCTCAGCGGCGAGCACGCCATATCAACGTTGCGGCTGGGCTGCGGGGCTTAATGGTCCTAGTCGAGGCGGCGAACGGGGTGGTTAGCTTAAGGCTGAGAGGGCGGAGGCCATGCCCGTCAGGAATAGGATGATGAGCCCTAGGAGTAGTCCGGTGGCGGCCAGCCTCAGCTGGAGCCTTTGAAGCCTTGCCAGCTCCGGCGAAGGCCCCTTCGCAGCCAGTCTACTGACTCTCGGAGCCAGGGCCTCAAAGGCGTAGACCGCGACGAGGACCAACGTCGCGACGAAGACGTGTTTCACTAGGATGACTTGGCTCCAGGTGTTCCCGAACTGTCCGGGGCCTAGGTAGTTCTCGTTCAGCGCCGTCATGAGGGCTCCGGAGAGAAGCAGGAGGAGGATACTCCCATATACCAGGCGGCGGAAGCGTCTCATTACCGCTCCGAGAAACCTGCCGGCGGCGGGCGGCTCTAACGTTTCCCTGACGGAGGGCAGTAGGACCAAGACGTTGGTTGTCATTCCGCCGATCCAGGCGACTGTCGCGAAGAGATGCAGCCAGTTGACGAGCGACAGCGCCACCTGCAGCCCTAAGTCCGCCAACCTTCACGCCTCATCCTGGCATGACAGGGGCCCACGTGGGGGAATTACCGACGCGTGGACGGATGAAGGAAAAAAGTGGTGGTGCATTCTCCCTCACCTCGTTGCTTAAGCCTTCGTTCTGGCCGAGGGCTCGCTTTTAAGGGGCTATGGAACATTCGCCATAGTAGCGAGGATCACATAGTGGCTGAGGGACGATGAGGACGCAGGACCTCCAGAGGACGATAGTCAAGATGTGAGGGAGCAAGGAGTTCTACGGGTATGGGATCCATAAGAGGCTCACGTCCGAGGGCGTCAAGGTCGGGATAAGCCGCCTCTACAGGGTTCTAGGCGAGATGCAGCGAGACGGTCTCCTAGAGGGCCGGTGGGAGAGGAGCCCCTCCGGGCCTAGGAGGAGGGTCTATCAGCTCGGTGAGAAGGGGAGAGAGGAACGTGCGAAGATTCTTCTCGACGCGATCGAGGTTGTGCACGCCTTTCTCGAACCGATCATGGAGTGGTACGGGATTCCTACGCCTCGATTGCCTTCTTTCTCGCGACCTGACAAGTCCATTGGCCCATCCGTCTGTCTGTACACCAGCGGCTATAGGCGGCTTAGTGTTATAGTGGCCGTTCCGTAGATGCTTAAGAACCCGGATGAGACAAATAGCGTAAAGGCGGACGGGGGTGTGAGGGGTGAGGAGGTTACCGGCTGTTATTGTCGTATTCATGCTTTTCTTGCTGGCGTCAAGCCTCTTCGGCTCAGTTGTGAGCGTCTCGTATGCATCAAGGACGATCAGGGTTCCGGACAGCGTTCCTCTGGAGTGGAGGAGCCTCGTGTATCACGCGATGGAGAAGGGGATACTCTCGCCGAGGGCGTCAGATGATGAAGCCCAGGATTGGCTCGGCTCATATCTCCAAGGGAAGCTGAGGGGCCGGTCGCCCGATAGGGTGAATCCCTTTGGGGCGAAAAGGGTCGCTGCTGCGGAGATGGCGGGGGCCACCGTGGTGTCCACCGACGATCCTCCCGCCTACGTTGGGACCGGGAAGATACTCGTTCTCCTCGTTGAATTCTCCGGTACAGACGTGGTTTCTGCGAGGGAGTCCTACACAGGGCCCCTTCACAACGGGATCCCCATGCCCTCCCCGGAGAACAACGTCGATTACTGGGTTCCAGATTTCGACCGGACGCACTATCAGAGGTTGCTCTTCGACAGGACCCCTGGAGCCTTGACCCTCGCGAACTACTACGAGGAGCAGTCTTACGGCTTGTTCACCGTCGATGGCTTCGTCAGCGCGTGGGTACGGATAGACCGTTCTGAATGGTTCTACGGTGCTGATGGTGCCTCTGGAATCGACAACCTGAATGGACCCGTATGGAGGCTGGTTGTCGACGCGGTCTACTACGCGAATCAGCAATACCCCGGCCAGATACCTTGGGCTGACTTCGACACGGATGGAGACGGGTGGGTGGACAGCCTCATGGTTATCCACGCGGGGATGGGGCAGGAGTCGGGCGGCGGTGCGCAAGGGGATAACGCGATATGGTCCCACAGCTGGTTCACAGACTGGCCGAATGGGGTTGACACGGGCAGCGTCAGCAAGAGAGGGGTACCGATAAAGGTGGGACCGTACACAACGGAGCCCGAAGATGGCGCTGTCGGCGTCTTTGCCCATGAATATGCTCATCAACTCGGTCTGCCAGATGAGTACGACAGGACATACCTTGGCGACGCAGGCACCGCTTTCTGGACCCTTATGAGCATGGGCTCCTGGGGTCCCGGACCTGCACCGCTCGGCAGGACGGCTTTAGGCACGATGCCCTCCCACATGAATGTCTGGGATAAATTCGTCCTCGGATGGCTGGGCGGGAGAGTGAAGTACCTCAGCCATCCCGTGTCTGATAAGAAGTTCAACCTTGGGCAGGTCGAGACGAAGGACGGACTCGCCGCGGTAAAGGTTGAGCTACCTACGCAGACGGTCACCCTAACCATCAACACCCCGCACAGCCCGACCCATGAGTGGTGGTCGGGAAGCAGGCCTGACACAGGCTCCTACTCGACGTACACCTCGACGCGAAGCTTCGACTTCACCACCGCCGCTGCACCCATCACCCTGACCTTCTGGGAGTGGTACGAGATAGAGACCGACTGGGACTACGGATGGGTTCAAGCCTCCACCGATGGCGGCTCCATGTGGACAAGCCTACCTGGTAAGTATACGACGAACACGGACCCGAACGGCAACAATCCGGGGAACGGCATCACGGGCGTAAGTGGAGGCTGGGTTCAAGAGGCTATGGACCTGAGCGCCTACGCGGGAAGCAACATCCTCTTGAGGTTCAGGTATACCCAGGACCAGTATATTACCCTCATCGGCTGGACCATCGATGACATAACGGTAAAGAGCGATACCAACGTCATCTTCTCGGACAGCGTTGAGACGGGGGCCAATGGTTGGACAGTCTCAGGGACGGATTCCCTCAGCGGCTGGTCGATCATCGACGGGTCCGTAACGAGGAGCTACAGGCACTACTACATAATGGAGTGGAGGAACTTCGTGGGCTTCGACCGGACCCTGGCGAATGTATACAACTGGCTCTATGGTCGTACTGTGGAGTTCTACTCCTACAATCCGGGCCTCCTTATCTGGTATAGGAACTTCGCCTACGAGGATAACGATGTGGGGCTTCACCCAGGCGCGGGATTCCTCCTGCCCGCGGACGCTCATCCGAAGCCGCTGCTGACACCCACGAAGGACTACTGGAGACAGAGAGTACAGGTGCAGGATGCCACCTTCGGGCTGAGACAGACGATCTCGAACACGCTAACCTACGGCGGGCGTATAACGAGCACCTACCCATCTTTGGACCCATCTCCTGAGTTCAGCGACGCAACCAAGTACTTCTACTCTCAATGGAAGGGTGGCCGCTACCAGTTCACAGGGGTGAAGATACCTACCTACGGCCTGCGCATAAGCGTCCTTGAGGAGTCCGCAGGGCTTTCAGGCAGCACCCTCCGCATATATAAGGCAAGCTAGTGGAAGAAGCCATAATCCTCGTCGTCGTGGCCGCCGCCCTGGGCCTCCTCTTCAAACTCGCCTGATCAACGAGCGAAATCTACCCTCCGATGCCCCCTCGGCAAGCGACATGTCGCCGAGCAGATGTGATGCCCTGAGAGCGTAGTTACTCTCCGAGCTCAGATGCCGCTCTTGCGTTCCATGATGTATAGTATTTTTCCGCGGGTTGCGGTTCTTTCATCGAGGATCTGGAAGTCTTGGGAGAAGAGCTCCCTTACTTCCCGCGGATCAACGCCGAACCATCCAAAGGGTGCGCCAGACCCGGGGTGGAAGGACCAGAGGAGGTAGAGGCTTCCCTGCCGGGTCACAGCTTTTAGAGAGGGAAGATACCGGTTTCTATCCTGCCTGGTGATGCTGTGGAAGCAGCCGTAGTCCATCACCAGGTCGAAGGCTCCCTCTACGACGCTGCCGAGGCTCTTCGCGTCTAAGAAATCTGCCGTGTAGAATAGGCAGTTGGGATTCCTCTTCGCGGCTTTGACCCTAGCCTTCTTTATAGCGGCAGAAGAGATGTCGACACCTACGGCCTCGAAGCCCTTCGAGGCGAGGAAAAGCGTATAGTTGCCTGTCCCGCATCCTACGTCTAAGGCTCGGCCAGGTCTTATGCGCTCCTCTTCCACCAGCTCGATGAGTTCATCCGGGGGCTCCTCGTTGTCCCAGGGGGCGTAGATCCGGTAGGCGAAGTCCCACCAGGTAAGCCTTCCCATGGAAACCCGCCTTGAGGAGAGGTTGTTCACGCCGACGGTGTTCCCGAGCATGGGATCGATCCGGGAGGGATTTAACAAGATATGGAGCAGTCACTATAGTACCAGATTACCTATAGTGCAGCCAGCCCATCTGGCCCGTCGCCCCCAAGGGCTAAAGAAGTCCTCCGCTATGGTTTTCCGGCTACGGGCGGGGAGAGCGCGGTTCAGATGCCAAGAAGACAGTCACGTGAGCGATCTTCTCCTCCACGCTCTGGAAGAGCTCCTTCAGCCGCGCCTTAGGGAGATCCCGGTGGGCGTATTCATCCCTCTTCAAGGTTCGGAAGTGAGTCTAGACCGGCCTCGGCTCCGGAGGTCCGGGAGGCGTTTTCGCGGGAGGCGTGGAGGCTGCTGGCAGGTGCTACCATCAAGTTTCGCTACTCGCAGGGCACGTGCTCGTGGCCTGGGGCCTCAGCGAAGGGCGTATGCTGGAGCCCTGGCACCCAGTGCTCTCCTGGCTCATCACTGGGCATGCCGTCTTCATGAGCCGTGTGGGCACCATGGTGGTTGCAGGGTTCGCTTGAAACGGCCTTCGCTGTGATGCTGAGCGTTGATAGCGCGAGCATAGCCATTGCGACCACCATGACTGTTGCAGCGATCTTGCTCAGGTTCTCACCTCCCTTCGGAGTCATTCAGCCCTTTAAGATAGCTTACGTGGCGATTTAAGCACCTACCGAACAGCAGCTATAGCACTGGGGCTGCTATACCGCCCGTAACCATGGTCGGCTCCTTGCGCGTACGGTCGGGGAGGGCGTCCGCTACGCTCTTTCTCGGGGCAAGGGCGAAGGGCGCGGTTGGGAGGCTAGGAAGACAGTTACGTGAACGACCTGTCTCTCGTCAACCTTCCCGAAGAACTCTTTCAAGAACCCTGTAAGGGGAGCCTTGTCGGCGTATTCTCCGCCACGCAGGGTTTCAAACTCGTATCTCTCGACGAAGTCGCCTATCGTCATAGGGTCCCTGTACTTCTGTATGACGGCGGTGGGCGTCGTTATCGCCAGGGTGCCGTCGGGTCTCAGTACCCTATGCCACTCTACTAGACGGGCTTCCAATGAATCCTTCTTGAGGACGCCGGCGACGACGAGTAGGTCAACGTAACCTTCCTTCAACGGGATATCATCGTAACTGCCGTCGAGGAGCTGCAGGTTCTCAAGGTTCAAGTCCACGGCCTGGCTGTTCGGCTTTATGAGGTAGATCTTCACCTCGGGGGCTTGGCGGTGAACTGCGTACAGGACCCTCTCGTTCACCATCGAGTACCTTGGGGTAACGTACGCGATGTTTCCTTGCCCCTTCAGGTTGCTGCATAGTAGTCGGCTGAGGCTGTCGAAGGGGCTCACCTCGGGTGGGAGGCTCATGATGTACTCGTTGTAGAAGGCGTGGACGGCCTCGATGGCTTCGGAGCGGAGCCTCTCCTGCTCCTTTCTCCCTTTCTCACCGAGCCGGTAGACTCTCCTCCTAGGGCCTAGCTGGCTCTTCTCCCATCTAGCCTGGAGTAACCCTTCCTCCAGCATCTCGGTTAGGATTCTGTAGAGGCGGCTGATCGCGATCTTAACGTTCCTAGATGTGAGTTCCTTATGGGCCTCGTAGCCGTAGAACTCCGTGCTTCCAAAGGTCCTCAGCAGGAACCTCTTAAGGTCCTCCGCCCTCATAGGTCTAGGCCCCGTAGATCGCTTGAAGCTAGAACTGGCGCAAGCTATATGACTTTCGGTACTATACGTCTTGTCCTGTAGTGCTTACTTGGTGTTCGTTGGCTGCGTCGCGAAAGCCGAGGTGGCTCATGAGGCGTGTAGGGGTTCTCACGCCTCGGCGAGGCCTTCAGCGCCGTGAGCTCATTATCTCGGTGTGCATATAGTGTCGCAGCACTATAGTTAGTGGGCTACTACAGCGGTTATTCCGTAGGTGTTTAAGAGTAAGCACTACGTAACAAACCGAACCGCTATTGCGGGAAAACTCTACGGAGGTGAAAGCGTGAACGCGAAGAAGCTGAAGATGATGTCGAAGAAGCTGATGCTGGGGCTCGTAGCACTCCTATTCGTGTCCTCAATCGTAGGCCAGGCCTTTGCCGACCCAGAGCTGGGACTCGTTACATCGAATAAGAGAAAGAATATTGTCAGGGATCCCCTCGTAAACAGCGGAGGAGCTACCTCTGGCTGGGTGACCTTCCCCTGCCAATCTCTGGAGGGCTTCCAATACAGCGTAGCCGTGAAAGGCCTTTCATCACACACCACTTATGAAGTCTGGGCTCTGTCCTTGCCTGCGGTCTACGTCCCGGAGTTAAGTACGTGGTTGCCCACTAGTGACGGAGGGGGCGTTTGGTACGCCCTTGGCATCATCCATACCAACGGCAAGGGTGAAGGCGAGGTGACCGGTCTCATCCCGCTGCCCGCTACTCACCTATTCTTGCCCTTCGGGCTATATGGTTGGGTGATAATAGTGTTTGATCCAACCGAAGTCCCCGTGCTATGGAGCCCATTGGATGACCCTGTTGACTTCGCCGTCTTCCCCGCATGGCCGTAGACTTAACACCCAACTTCCCCCTCCTTTTCTCTTCCTTGTCACTAGACTCTCAGCAGTCGGAACCCTTTGCGCTATGGGTTTCTGCAGCTCTGAGGCCCATGAACGTTAGTTTGGGGATAAGTCAACTCGTCCCTCTACGTATTAACAACCTTGTTCTCCTACCATACCTCGCTAGCGCCTCCGACTAGCAGCAGCCGCAAGATCGATCATGAAGTGGCGGAGGATCTTACCCTTCGACTATCCTCCTCCCGCGATCTGACGAGTCCCTCCATGCGTCCATCTGTCTGTACGCTGGCCGCTATATGCAGCTCCGTGCTATAGCGGTTATTCCATAGTTGTTTATATGAAAGCAATGGGTTATTTCGAACACATTAGAGGAGGTGAAAGCAACGAGAAAGATGTTATCCGCAGCCGCGATCGCAACCCTGGTGATAATTTCAATGGCTACTGCTGTCATGGCAGCCCCACAGGCGCCTGGGAGCGACGTAAACCGTCTTCTAGCGCAAGCCCGACAGGCTACAGACAAGTACCACGATGTGAGCGTAGCCCTAGCCGACGGCTACATCCCTGCCTCACCGTGTGAACCAGAGATGGGCATCCACTACGTGAACTTCGCACTCGCCAGTGACTTATTGGTCAACGAACTCACGCCGGAGATACTCCTCTACGTTCCAGACGAGGAGATAGGGTTCAGGCTTGTAGGCGTCGAATACTTCATGGCAGCTATTGGCACGGTCACTTTTCCGAATGGCACTACCTACACAGGGCCTTGGTGGGAAATGGATCTGCCGCCAGGATGGGTATGGTTTACCACGCCAACACTATACGGTCAATCGATGGACGGACCTATGGAGCCCCATGTATTAGGCCTCATGCCTTGGCACTACGACTTCCACGTGTACCTATGGCAGGCGAACCCTGACGGAATCTTCGAAGAATGGAACCCAACGGTCAAATGCTAGAACCGGCTATTGGGATGCTCAGCATCCCTCCTCTTTTTCGCGCATACAAATCTACCGTAGGTCGCCAGCTACTGTTATTCAGGTTCGTCGTGGCAACGGGGTTCACGAGCGGTAGAATGCGGCTCTCCTGGCTTCTAAGTGTTTGGCTGCAACAGCCAAAGAGGGTTCCCGTAGCCGTCAGCCTCACACGTAGCCAGCTAATCTTTATAGGCTGAGAATACTCTTTATAGGCTGAGGGATGTCGTTGGAGACAGCGGTCGTGAAGAGGCTCATCTCCGCCCTCTCGGGCGGTCCTAAGCCCATCAATCAACTCGCCAAGGAGACGGGTATAGGCTGGAAGACCTGCGAGAAATACCTAGAGAGCCTCAAGCTTCTTGGACAGGTCGAGGAGATCACAACGCGGAGGGAAAGGGTCTTCTCAGTCCGAGTCGGGCGAGGCGGGTGGTTCTTCCCCCACATGTCGAGAATACGGGCGAACAGGACGGAATGGGTGGAGGAAACCCCAACAGTCCAGGCGGCTGCATCGGATGGAGAGGTGTAACCTAGCCCTAGCTGGGCAGGATGGCTTCGAGGAGATCGACGCCGCACCCCATGTCCCCGCGCTTCCCATTCTCATCTTCCGCGATGGGTTGAGGCGTTCGATAAGGACCTTGGCGATCATAGACACGGGCTTCGACATGGGGCTTCTTCTCTCCAGGGAAGCCCGGGATATGCTCATGATCGCGGGGGGACCTGACCGACACGAATCGCTGAGAGCCGGAGCCGTAGAGATACCGTGCGAGGTCTTCAAGCTGAGAGTGAAGATCCTCGACCGATGGTACCCGACCGAAGGCTACAGCCCCCTATTCCCAGGCTACGAGAACCTCCTCGGAAGGGAGATAACCAACCAACTCAATCTCTGCCTGCGCGGACCCGAGAAACGGCTCTATGCTGCCACGCGCGTAGAGCAACGATCGTCGAAGCGCTAGAGAGGCCGAGGCCTAGAGACCGTTAAGAGTAGCTGAGGATTCTGTCGTCCTCCTGAGCGGGGACAAGGGAAGATCGGGGCGGGGCGCCATTGTCACGCCTCGCTTGCGGTCGATATGCCCGCCTGTTCATCTAGAGTAGGCGTTCCAGGTTCTCGCCTAGGATGAGTTCCTCCTCGCTTCGCTTCAGTCCTGCCAGCTTCAGGACCTCGACGCAGATCTTAGGAGGCCGGATCGGGGTCTCGCTTCCGAAGATGACGCGTTCCGCGCCCACCTTCTCGACGGCGTACCTGATCGCGTGGGGGTTGAAGACGTGCGTCGTGTCAAGGTGGACATTCCCATAGCGTCTGGCCACCTCCACGGCCTGGAGCACGCCGTCGTCGGGCTCGAAGTGCCTGTAGCCCATATGCTCCATGATGATAGGTACCGTGGAGAACTCCTCGGCCAGGAAGGTCAGCTCCATGGGTAGGCTGTGGTGCGTGCCCGTGTGGATCGTGACCGGTATCCGCAGTTGCTCCGCCTTATGCATCAACGGGTGCGTAAGCTCGGTGAAGAGCGGCACGTAGTGGCTGGTGGGCATGATCTTCAGCTCGCAGAAGCCCCAGTTCCTCACGGCTTGCTCCAGCTTCTCCGCGGCGCCAGCGAGGTGGGGGTTGACCCAGGCGGCGCCCAAAAGCCGATCCCTGTAGGGCTTCAGGGCTCTCGCGTGGGCTTCCAGGTCGGGGTCCACGGCGAAGCCCGGCATCACCACCGCCTTCTGGAACCCCGCCTCGTCCAGGTCGGTGAGGAGCTCCCTTGGGCCGTAGCTGCGGCCGAAGTAGTCCATGATGTACGCGGTATGGTCGATCCTCAAGCGTACTCCTCGGCGTCCCCTAGAAGGAAGTGAGCATATAGCTCTTCGCGTCAGAGGAAAGGCCCTGCCCGGGTAAGTCGAACTGTGTTCGCGGAGCTAAGGAGGGTATGGCAGGAGGCCCTCTGCGAGAAGTATCAGGTGAGCTGCTGGCTCTGGGCTGGGGCCGCGGAGCTTGGCGTGCAGATTTTGTCTAAAAAAACTGGACTAATAGAATATTTTAAAAGGGAGCCGCGAGAGTAGAGTCCGCCGATGGAGAGATGGCAGCCCAGAAGAATCCCGCGAGCACAGCGCTGTCAGTCATAGCCATCATCCTTGCAGCAGCATCCCTCACCGTCAACTTCGCCGTTCCAGGACCACAAGGGCCGGCGGGACCGACCGGTCCACAGGGGGCAGCTGGAGTGGGCCTTAGCCCCAAAGTCCAGCAGCTCCGAATAGAGCTCGGAGAAGGGGAGATCGTTCAGGAAGCCATGGTCGACTCGGCTACGGGCCAGATAGCGCTCGTACCTGAGGAGAAGGGCGGGGAAGAGATGCTGACGGGTGAGTTCCACAGATGGGAACCATCTGTACTCGTCGTCAAGAAGGGAGATACCTTGAACCTCACGGTCGTCAATCCAAGGAAGCGCGCGCACTCCTTTGTCCTTCAAGCCTTCAATGTCGACACGGGCCGGATTCCAGGGAGGCTGGAACAACCGGACCTCGCGAAGCGCACGATAACCGTCACGTTCGTAGCGGACAGACCAGGCGTGTTCAAGTTCGAATGCGGAATTCCCTTAGACCCCAGCAAAGGGGACTGTGACCCCGACCACGCAAGGATGGTAGGCTACCTGGTAGTGCTGGATATATGACATGGAGAGGTTAGGATCGTGGGTCAGACAGGAAACCCAGCAAGCACAGCGCTGTCGGTAGTCGCCATCATTCTCGCCATCGCAGCGCTCACGGTTCCCTTCGCTGTTCCTGGACCTCAGGGCCCTCTTGGACCCCGAGGCCCGGCCGGTCCTCAAGGACCACCTGGAACAGGGCTCGCCCCGAAGACCCAGAAACTCACGATAGCTATCATGGACCATGTAGTCGTTCAGGAAGTCAATGGGACTGAGGTGGAAACGGGCCACTTCCATGCTTTTGCACCCGAGACTTTCACGGTGAAGAAGGGGGATACCGTAGAGGTAACGGTGATCAACCGGGATGAACACGCTCACTCCCTCGTGCTCCCAGCCTTCAACGCAGACACGGGCAGGATCCCCGGAGACGAAGAGGAACCCGCTGTCACAGGACGGACTGTCACCGTGACCTTCGTAGCCGACAAGTCGGGCCCCTACGAGTATGCCTGTGGGATACCCTTCAACCCAGACCTGATGGACTGTGCCCCAGACCACAGCCACATGGTCGGCTACCTGATGGTACTGGACGTATGATCGAGGCGGCGGTAAGGCAACCTCCCAGCGGGGTACCCAGTTGAGCTTCCTGACCCCTCCCATTTCTCTCTCAACAGCTGGTGGTTGATACGAAAGTCTCAAGGCGTGAGTTCCTCACTGGCGTCACCTCGGCTGCGGCAGGCGTCACATTATCCACCCTGCTAGAGTCCCTCGGTGCTGAAGAGGCAGCTCAGCTTGCGAGGGCATCAGAAACCGGCCTGAGAAAGTGGACCTTCGTGATCGACTTAGACAAGTGCAACGGATGCATGAAATGCACCGAGGCATGCATAACGGAAATGCATGTCCCACCCGCTTCGGGGGAACCCCAATACGAAGGTAGACAACCTTGGATCCAAGTCTTCAAGAGTGACTCTGGGTTCCTCCCAGTTCTCTGCCAGAACTGCCAGAATGCGCCCTGTAACAAGGTCTGTCCCGTCGGGGCTGCGATCTACGACCAGGAGCGCATCGTGCTGATCGACCAGGACCGGTGCATCGGTTGCAGGATGTGTATGGCTGCCTGCCCCTATCAGAGGCGGTTCTTCAACTGGTTCGACCCCCCGGTGACGGAGGAGGAGAGAAGGATCACCTACTCCGTGGACTACAACATCCCGCACCGGAGGGGGGTTGTCGAGAAGTGCATCTGGTGCAGGCACAGGGTCAAGGAGGACCGACTGCCCGCGTGCCTGGAAGCCTGCACGAAGGCCGGCATGAAGGCGATCTGGTTCGGAGATGCGATCGAGGACGCGGTGAGCGACGGGGATGAAGTAGTGATGCTGAGCGCCCTCATCAAGGGGAGGGGCGCCTACAGGTTGAAGGAGGAGCTGAGCACCGAACCGCGGGTCCTCTACCTCTCCCCTAGAGGAGGCACGCAGATATGACGGCGCGAGCGAGAAGCGACATCCTCTTCAACCCCCTCAGGGCCTCGTCGACCCGCTTCTACCTGCTCGTTACAGGCCTGCTCGCGGTGGTAGGATGGGGAATCTACGCCTACAACGTACAGCTGACAACGGGACTGGGGGTGACGGGGATGAGAAGCGTGGTGCTCTGGGGCGTCTACATAATCAACTTCGTCTTCTTCATAGGGATCAGCCACGTTGGCGCGCTCATGTCCGCGATTCTCCGATTGACCAACGCCGAATGGAGGAGGCCTATCACAAGGATAGCGGAGGTAGTGACCTTCGCCTCCCTCATCATCGCCGCCCTCTTCCCTCTCATCGACCTCGGAAGACCTGAGAGACTCCTCAACCTGGCTCTCTACGCCAGGCTCCAATCTCCCCTCATCTGGGACTTCATCGCGATACTGACCTACTTCGTAGGGAGCGCCCTCTTCCTCTACCTCCCCTTGATCCCCGACATCGCCGCGTGCCGAGATAGGCTGGACGATGCTTCCGGGTGGAGGAAACGGGTCTACGGCCTCCTCTCCCTGAGGTGGAGGGGCTCGGAGTACGAGTGGAGGCATCTAGAGTCGGCGATAAAGGTCATGGCTATCATCATCATCCCACTCGCCATCTCGGTCCACACCGTGGTCTCTTGGGACTTCGCGATGACCCTTAGGACGGGCTGGAACTCCACCATCTTCGGGCCCTACTTCGTAGGCGGAGCCATACTCTCAGGCGTGGCCACGGTCATCCTGATAATGGCTGTGCTCAGGAAGCTCTACCACCTAGAAGCCTACTTGACCGAGAGGCACTTCGACAACTTGGCGAAGCTCCTCCTCGCCCTCGACATCATCCTCGTATACCTGACGATCAACGAGTTCCTGGTGCCCGGATACAAGTTCCTGCAGCAGTCGAACCTCGAAGGCCAATGGCTACACGCCATGATCTGGGGGCCGTATGCACCAGTCTTCTGGCGCCAAGTCATAGGCGGGCTCATCGTCCCAGCGGTCCTGATAGCCCTACCGAAGACGAGAAACATCGCAGGCTACTTCATGGCAGCCCTCCTCGTCGATATAGGTATGTGGCTGGAGCGCTTCAGCGTAGTTGTCGCGAGTCTAGCAGTCCCCCAGCTTGACTATCCCTGGGGTGTCTATCTCCCCACCTGGGTCGAGTTCTCGATAACGGCCGCAGGCTTCGCCGGCTTCATCCTCATCTACCTGGCCTTCACAAAGCTCTTCCCCATAATCTCGATGTGGGAGAACAGGGAGGGCCAGGTTGAAAGGCAGGAAGAGGAAACAGCGGAGAAAACTGCGGCCGCACGAGCGGAGCATAGCGACCGCGTGAGCCATGCTACCCCATCAGCTAGCAGGAGGGGCTTCCTGAAGACGAGCGCCACCGCTTTTGCTGGGCTGGCCCTCGGCCTCGCATCCTCCCGACTTCTGTCGTCTGCAGCTCGCACCGTGGAGGAGGCATTCACCAGAGAACTCGGCGAGCAGAGAGTGTCCCTGTCGGTCCTTGGCGAGAGCACGCCCGTTGAGAGCCTCGGCGAGCGGACAAGGTTCTTCGTCGCCATACCATCGCTCCTGCCCCCAGGGACAAACCTGAAAGAAGTCAGGGTGACCGACGGAGGCAGATTCGTAGCCTTGCTCTATAGGAACCCTGGCCTGAGGCCCCTTTCTATCTACAGCGAAGAGGTAGCCGTGGTGGTCCTCCAGACTTACGACCCACGCGTGGATGGCCCCCCAACGTATCTTCCGGACCGTTTCTCCAGGGTCGAGGTCGCTGGGAAGAGGGGCTTCGCGAGAGAGCCTGCGGAGAACGAGGTGAATGGCAGGCTTGAGCCCGGGCGGCTTCAGTGGTGGAGTGGGGGTGTCCGTCGCACGGTGTTAGCGAATCTCTCGGTGGCCCAGCTTAGGAGCATCGGGGCCTCGATGGAGGCTGGTCGTCGTGGCTAGGAGCATCACGCTTGCCCTCGTTCTCCTCCTGCTCATTACGCTACCGCTGAGTATGCCCGTTTTCGCGCCCTCGATGGTCGTGGCCTCGTCCCAAGGTAGGGGCTCCGTGGTGAAGGAGTTCACGGTCGTGGTCGGCGAGCCAGGCTTCAACGGCACTTGGGAGATCCTCAAGATACGGGTCAACCAAGGCGATAGGGTGAGGATCAACTTCGTGTACGGTGATGTTGACCTCGCCCAGGACAACCCGCACAAGATAACCATCGAGGGCTACAACATTGTGACGGATCCACTCAGTAAGGGGCGTCCCCTTATAGTCGTCGAGTTCACAGCAGGGCAGGTGGGAGAATTCGGCTTCTACTGCATCCTCGCATGCCTCGGGCATGAGAATCTCCAGAACGGCCTTCTGGTGGTCAGCCTCCCCGAAGGGGGACTATACCATACGGTCGCCATCGAGATAACGCATCTGGAACTTCACACTCTCAACCCGGACTACCCCCAGCTCTATGCCCTCCATGTGGTAGCCCGCCTGAGGGATGAGGAGAGTAGGCCCGTCGTGGGGGTCCTAGTGGACCTCTACGTCAACACGACCTTCGGCCCTATGAAGGTGGCCTCGAACGCAACAGAAGCCGATGGTACGACCGACCTGCTCTATCGCTTTACCCCCCGAGCCACGCAGGTGGCCGCGTACTTCAGGGGGAGCGGCAGCTATCAGGCGAGCAACATCACCCAGGCCTTCACCCCCGACATCTCCATCACAGAGCCAGACACGACACCCTACATGAGGGGGCAGAATTCCCTGATCGACCTCAGGTTGATCGGGGTCGAGCCCGGTGTCGCGGCCACCTTGGTTACCGTACTACTCCTCACCGTGGGCTCCGTCTGGCTAACGTACGCGTATGTGCTGCGGCAGATTCTCAGAATCAGAAGGCATAACTCAAGGAGCGTCGGAGGGGTTGACTGAAGCCACGACCCGGAGGATACTCATCATAGCAACACCGCTCATCATCCTCTCCCTGTCCATAGCTCTCCATGTCGGCTACTTGGAGGCCACGAAGCCTGCAGCGGAGGCCCAGTCGTTACAGCTGTTAGGCTACACCTACAACAGGCAGATGGTCCAGCTCTCAGTCACCCTCTGGAATACGGGGCGAAGACCCCTCACCATATCGGGGGTCATCTATGACGGCGTAGAGCTCACGAGGGGCTTGGTAGGCGCCCCCATAGACGCCAACTTGGCTGGCACCGCCCAACAGAGGTCGGAAGGCATCCTATCTTCTAAGGAGCTTGTCTTCGCTGCGGCAGGCCACTGGAATATGGACACGGGCGGCCCGAGAAGCCCTTCGGTACAGCCTATGGGCGTTGTGACCCTGTACCTGGGTATCACCTCCACCGACGTAGGTTCAAGATATACGCTACGGATAGTCGCCGATGGTAGAGAGTACGCTTTCACCCTCGAGTTTCAAGGCGAATAGGATCAAGAACGCGTACTGGATGCTTCACTGCGTCTTGTATATGGAGTATAGGACGACAGCTAGCCCTGCGAGGGTGAGTGCTGACCTGCCGACGCGGGCGTCTATCAGGTCATAATGGAACACTTCGAAGAGAACTCCCTCCACTAAGCCCGCTGTTGTGAGGAGTAGGAATGCTATTGCAAGGCTTATCATGGGCTTGTGGTGGCTCCTCCTAAACGCCTTCAGTGCATAGTAAACGATGCTAAGACCCACAAACAGACTTAAGACCTCGAATACCCTCACGAGGGCTAGAGATTCAGCGGCCACAGCTCATTTTCTCTCCACATATGCCCAGAGCTTTAGGAGACGGCTAGCCATATCCTTCGCCGGCACCAACTCCATGGCTATCCCTGACTCATTGATGTAGAACCTGACCTCGTTCACCGCCGTCCTGTACTCGTCAAACCAGTGCCCTGCCAGATTCCTCTGCGACCTGACCTTTACCAACAGCCCCTCGTCCATCAAGTCTTTGATGCACCTATAGATCGTGGAGCGGGGAGCACGGAGTTCCTCCACGAGGGCCGGCGCTGAAACAGGCCGTTCAACCCCCTTGGTGAGGATCGGGATTGAGTGTTGGGAGTCGAGCAGGGCTAGGAACCTTCTCAACGTCGTCGTGTCGTTGACGACCATCAGGCGCGAGTCCAAGGGCTTGAGACTCACCGGCTGTTTTATATATTCGTACGATAACAATTATTTAAAGGTCGGGCCTGTGGGGCAGCCTCCGCGACTTACATGCAGTCTGAGGATACCCCGTATGTCGAGGTCTGCCACCGCGAAGGCTGCCAACTTAGGACGGCATTGGCTAAGCCTCCTAACCAGCCCGTGGGACTCGGGCGAAACGCTTCAGGTCTGCGTCGAGGCGAATAGGTGATGGAAAGAAGTTTGCCGAACATCACACCGAGGAACCTCACTAGGTACGTCAGCAAGGTACGCAAACGGGTCCTACCAATCGGGCCGATGGTCCTCTTAGCTGTTCTACTCCTTCCAGCGTTGGTTTCCGCTCCCTATGTCGAAGCCCAGGGATCTGCCACGGTGGCCGCTGAACCGTTGTTCATCAACCTCGGCCTCACAACCTCCATCGTTGTCAAGTCGCCTGAAGCCGGCAATTACACGGTGGTCGTCACGAAGCCAGACGGCGCGTCTCAAGCAGAACTGAACTACAGCTTCGTCGAGCAAAACGAGACCAGGGAGACCTATGGGAACGCAACCATGGGCTTCAGAAGTGTGATCGACCAGGTCGGGACATACAGGGTCTCTCTACGACGCGGAGGAGAACAGGTCACTGAAGCCACCTTCTTCGCCACGGACAAACTCGTCCTCGACCTTACCGTGGCGAACTCTGGGACGAGCGACAACGTCTGCTACATCTCGAACCAGTTCACGAGGGGAACGAGCATAGTTCCAAGAATCTACGTCCAATATGCTTCCACAGGGGAGTACATGACCCTTGCAGACAGTCCTAAGGCGGTCGTGACTTTCACCTTGCCCAACGGCACCAAGATGCAAGCCCTCTTCGCCTCATACTTGCCGCCTAAGGGGGCTTGGAGAAACTGCTTCAGGCAGAACTGGGACGACTACGCGGGGCCATGGAACATAACCGCTGAGGCAAGCGATGGTAAGGGCAACTACGGCATTTTCGTAAGTTATCCGACGGTGACCCTACCCCTGCGGACGGGGCCCTTGGCACTGCGATTCGGTTACGAGATACTCCCCGCCCCATTGACAGTCACAGCCTCGGTTCTTGATGCAGCTACGGGGAAGAATGCTACGACAACCTTGTCGGCCGGCCAGAGGTTGAGGATAGAAGCCAAAGTGGAATACCTGCCCCCACTGGGGCCGCTTTCGAGAGAGTGGCCTGAGGGATACTTAGGCCTACTCAACACCACGAGAGGTGGCGTCGTAACCGCCAAATTGGGCTGGGGCTTCTACAACGAGACGGCCAAGACCTTCGGAGGCAAGAGCCCGGGCGGCCTGGTAGCTACAATCCCGTTGACCTATAGCGAAGCGACAGGCCTCTGGGTGGGCACGTACAACGTGACGGGCACGGAGCCCAAAGGAGACTACATGGCCGTCGTTGAAGCAAGGGATCGTGCGAATCCGCCGAACACGGGAACGGGCAGGACGGCGCTGTTCCAGGTCGTGGAGAAGGTCGTAGAGGTGCCCGTCGAGAGGATCGTAGAAAGGATCGTTGAGGTCGTACCTGTCTGGGCGTACGGCGCGATGGCAGGGCTCCTAGTGATCGGGGCTATCGTCGGCGTGGCTGTGACGAGGAGAAAGTAGGACGATGGCTCCCGCCCATTTTCCTTGCCACCTCAAGCTCGAATGCCGTGGCCAAACGGCGGCTCTTGCCGCATTGATAGTCATAGCTCTGGCTTTGACAGCGGGCAGCGCCAGCGATGTGAAGGCTGCTCCCGCGCTTAACCCCTCCCTTAACGTTTCCCCAGAGGCAGGACCTGTCGGAACGGAGATAGGAATAGCGGGTCAAGGCTTCCCTCCTAGCTCCGACCTTGACCTACACTGGGGTACGGTTGAAGGGCGTTGGGTCGTTGACGGACACAGTTTCCTCGGGTCGGAATTCACGCTCAGAGATTACGTGATCGCCTCCATCAAGTCGGATATTTCAGGGTCGTTCGAGACGCGTATCAGGGCTCCCTACGACTTTGGCGGAAGACATTTCATCACGGTCTTGGCGAGAGGAAGCAGCACGGAGCTGGCGAAAGGGATATTCACGCTGCTCCCCTCGTTCAGCATCTCCCCCGCTGAGGGGCCGCCGGGCACAGCCATCACTATCCGCGCATCCGGCTTGGGCTGGGGACTGTACACGACGAACTGGCATGTTCTCTGGGACAACAAGTATGTAGGATACGCTACGGCGGTAACGACCCGAGGTAACGCGACCTTCACGATATACGCGGTAGGAGACCCCGGGAGGCACTACATCGACATCTACGAAGGCTACCCCGGCCCCGCGTACCTTAACATTCAGGAGGGCCCGCCGAATCCGGTCTACTACAGCCCACCCCTCGTCCCCTTCCATTCGGAGTTCACCATAACACCTCCCGCAGGAGCAGCAAGCTACAAGGTAGGTGATGTCCTCGCACTCGGCTCATTGGGGCTTATTCTGACCACACTGGTAATGGCCCCGTTCGCTCAAAGGCGTGATACTCACCGAGAATCTAGGAGAGGCATAATGCGAGCCCTGGTCACGGTCGCGGCTATGACACTCTCAGGACTAGCGCTCTTTTCCGCGTATAGTGCGACGTTCGCCGTTCAAGCCCAACCTAAGTCGGTTGAGATCCGACCGGAGATCATCCTGGTAGATGATACAGTTCGCACTCCGTTGAACAGTAGTCTGCCCACTCTCGCCGTCAACCCTCGAGTGGCGACGGTGGGAAGCCCTGTTACGATCTCTGGCTCAGGGTTCCGACCAGGTGCGAGTCTTGAGCTACTCTGGACGACCAAGAAGGGGAGCTATCTTACAGGTTGGACGGACGTGGTTCAACCCTTGGGAGCAGTAGAGGTAGATTCCGGCGGCTCGTTCACTTTCAACATGAAGGCCCCCCATGACCTAGAAGGCCTGCACGAGATCGGGGTGAGCGGGAAGGACACAGTAGATGTGAGGAATACTAGTCTCTATATTACCAGGAGTGCTTCCATCACTCCTACGAGGGGGCCTTCAGGGACTACCGTGGGGGTCAAGATGACGGGTGTGGGATGGACTTTCGTCACCAACACGGCTACGGTGGTATACGATAATGCCTTCGTAGGCTACGCCTGCGGGTTCTACACCAGAGGAAACGTGACCCTGTACGTCAAGGCCGTCGGAAAGCCGGGCATCCACACAATCGACATCTACCCCACGATATACGACGGCCCCCCTCAGGGCAAGAGCAACGCCGAATACAGGTATCCTCTTCTTACCCCTGAGGATCATCCTGTCCGAAGCCCCGCGTTCCACTTCGAGTTCCTCATCACTGAATCAGACCAGTCCGAGACCCTTAGGCCTATTTTCACGCCTCAAAACGTAAGCATTACGACCCTCGCTATGGGCCTCCTCTCCTTGGCTATACAAGCCAAACAGTGGGCGCCGTCTAGGAGGCCTACATGACCAACCTTTCAGACCGTACTGGCGGTTGGCGTATACATCACGGGCGTTGGCTTAGAGGCGGTTTCCCCTCCTATCGCGGCGACCGGCTCCACATGGGCGTTAGCTCAGGCCTGCGCCATTCCCATCCGAGCCAGGGGCCGAAGCGTTTGACTCAGCTACCGCCACGGCCGTTTATATGCTCGCGTACCAGGTATAATCTGCGAGGTGGATAGTTCTCCAGTTCCTCGTAGGGTGTGGGCAGATGGAAGACAGAGCCCTGGCAGAGACCTTTGCGAGCGCTGTCAGGATGAGGATTCTAAACCTTCTCTCGACCACGCCGAAGAGCGTCTATGACATTGCTCGGGAAGTTGGTCTGAGACCCACGGCGGTGCGATTCCATCTGGAGAAGCTCCTCCGTCTAGGCCTGATCGAGGAGCATGAGAAGAGGGGTGTGGTTGGACGACCTAGGCTGCTCTACCGCGCGACGGGGAAGCGAGTGGAGATGGCCTTTCCGCAGAGGCATTACATAGTCCTCTCTGAAGCCCTGATAAACGCTCTACTGATCTTCGACTCGAAGGAGGTCGAAGAACGCCTGAGAAGGGTTGGAGTAGAGATAGGTTCCGGGCTGGGAAAGAGCCTTATCGAGAAGACAGGCCTTAAGTTCTGGGGCCCCGACGCATTCAAGGAGCATTTCATAGAGGGGATGTTAAGGGATTATGGAGCCCAGCCTGAGATCGTAGAGGATTCCCCCAAGAGCATCCGATACAGGGAGAACAACTGCCCGTTCGAGGAGCTCGCCGTTAAGCACCCGGCGCTCATATGCGATGTTCTCGACACCACGATTAACGTAGCGTTGTGCAGAGAACTCAACCCATCGATCACATGCAAGAATGTGAAGTGCATAGGCCACGGCGATGCCTACTGTGAGTACATCGTCTCCTGGAACGCAGAGGATGCCTATACATGATCGGGTCGCCATGCTATCAGTAGTCAGCAATGTACGTGATGTGGTCGATCCTCAAGCGTACTCCTCGGCGTCCCCTAGAAGGAAGTGGGCATATAGCTCCTCGCGTCTCCGCGGGGCTAGCCTCGTTTCTCGTTGTTAAGGCGATGAACTATGCCGATCTCCTCGTAGTCCTCCGCCTCGACTTGGAGTGTGGTATGGGCTAGGCGGAACTTGTCGGCGAGCATCTCCTTGACCTGGTTCATGATGAGCCCGGCGTTGGGAACATGCTCCTTCTTGACCACGATGTGAGCCGTTAGGAAATGCGTGTAGGAGGCCGTGCTCCAGATGTGGAGGTCATGGACCTCGACGATGCCGTCGATCCCCGCCACGGCTCGGGTTACCTCGCCTAGGTCTAGGTGGCGAGGAGCCCCCTCCAGCAGGATGTGCGCCACCTCGCGTAGCATCCTCAGCGAGCTGTAGGCTATGATGCCCGCGATAAGCATGCTTGCAGCTGCGTCCACCTGGTAGACCCGCGTGAAGTACATGATGATCCCCGCGCTTATCACGCCGACGGACGAGAGCGCGTCTCCCATGGCGTGAAGGAAGGCCGCCTTGACGCTCAATCTGCCGAGGCCGCCGGAGATGAAGCCCATTGAGATGATGTTCCCCACAAGCCCGACCACAGCTATTGCGGTCATCTCCACGGTGCCAACGGCGACGGGAGCGAGGAAACGGTTCACCGCCTCGTAGACGATGATGCCGGCTATCACGATCAGCGCGGCGCCGTTTGCCAGGGCGGAGAGGACCTCCACCCTGCCGTAGCCGAAGGTCTCGCCGATATTCGGTTCTCTGCGCGCCATCCTGCCGGCGGTGAAGCAGAGCAACAGCGAGAGCAGGTCGGAGAGCATATGCCAGGCGTCGCTCAGGAGGGCTAGGCTCGCCGTTAGAAGCCCCCCGATGATCTCTAGCAGCATCAGTCCCCCCGTGACCGCCATAGAGGCGATGAGGCCCCTCTCGACCGCCCTGTGCCCAATCTCAGCCATCAAGGCACCTGAAAGCCGCTGAAACAGTCCGCCGCAAGAGTAAGCTCGGGGGAGGTTTATCGACCTTTCGCCGCAGCCCAGGGCCCCTTCCGCGCCGGTGCGCGTCTAGCTCGGCGATCATGCTGGCATAAGAACCCCCAATGACCAGATGAGCGCTAGCCCCAAGAGGAACATGAGAAACTCAACCAGGGATTTCCTGAAGTCGCGCTCCTCCTGTATCTCGGGAAGCAGCTCAGAGGCCGCGAGGTAGATGAAGCCCCCGGCGGCGAAGGCGACGAGATAGCCGAGGGAGCCCTCCGTGTAGGTTGAGAAGAAGGTGGCGAAGAGGGCTCCTCCCAGGGCGGTGAGGGCCGAGAGGAAGTTGAAGAGCAGAGCCCTCCTCTTGGTGAGGCCTCCGAAGACGAGGATGCCGAAGTCGCCGATCTCCTGGGGGATCTCGTGGAAGACGACCGCGACAGTGGAGACTACTCCCAGCTTGATGTCTACGAGGAAGGTAGCTGCGATGACCATTCCGTCAATGAAGTTGTGGACTCCGTCTCCGAAAAGGTTCAGGTAAACGAATCTCCTAACGACCGTCTTTCTTCCGATCTCGCTCTCGTGGGCGTGGCCGTGGTACCAGTGGATGAAACGTCCGAGGAAGAAGAACCCCACGAATCCCAAGGTGAGGTAAGCGAAGCCAGCAGGTCCCTCGACCAGCTCTAGGGCTTCCGGCAGTAGGTCGAAGTAGGCCGCTCCTAGAATGGAGCCTGTTGAGAAACCTATGACAAGAAGCAGCACCCTGTCCAGCAGCCTCTCGTCTAGCGCCATGGCCCAAATGCCGATCAAAGATATGGCACTGACCACCGTGACCGCTAAGAGTGAGTAGAAAAGACTCTCCAACACTCCAGCACTACGCTCGAAGCGGAGCAGATCACCTTATTTAAACGTTCTCCGCAACTCATCTAGAAACACGAGGCTGCCTCGTAGCCCCCGAGAAGCCCGAGGCAACTGTCCATCAATCGCCGGCTATACTTGGCCATCTAGTACCGGCCGAATCTCCGAGCCGTCCGGATCATCTCGTAGACGTTCTCAAGGCTTACCGCGGGGTGAAGCGCGTTGCTCGAGCCCAGAACGTGGCCGCCGCCAGGCGAAGCCTTCCGGATACACTCGCGGGTCTCCTCCCTGACTTGGCCTAGCGGGCTTAGGCTCAGCGTGTGGGAGCAGTCGACGTTCCCCAGGAGGCAGAGGTGGTCGCCATACCTCTGCTTTACGACGCCGATGTCCATGCCTGCCATAGGCTCGATCGCGTGATAGCCGTCGAAGCCCGCACGCACCATGTCGTCTAGGATCCTGTACGTGTTTCCGTCCGTGTGCTTGATCACCATCACTCCCCTGGCGTGAAACGCGTCAACCATACGCTTGTACTGCGGATAGTAGAACTCACGGTATATCCTTGGCGAGAAGATGGGGCCGGTCTTCTCCGCGTCGTCCCCTGAGATGACGAGGGCATCGACCCCGCAGTCTATCAGCTGTTTCCCCAACTCTACGTGGTAGTCGGCGATCTTCCCTATCCACTTCGCGGCCGCGTCCGGAGCCCTGTAGAAGTCAAGGGTCAGGCCTACGATGCCCCGCGCCAGATAGGAGGTCGCGAGCGCTAGCCCCGAGCCGAAGACCGCCATCCGGCCCTTGACCTGGCGGACGATCATCCTCACGGTCTCCATCCGGCCTTCGGCATAGGGGTCGGGCGGCGTGAACGCAGCCATCTGCTCCGTGCTGAGCGTTCCAGAGACATACCAGGCGAGAGGGTCGCCCGGCCTCTGCCTGTACTCTGCGCCCCATTCGTCTATCCACGTGTAATCGTCGAAAAGACGTATACTCGGCCGCTCGATGGGTAACGTTGGCGCAGCGGATATCGCGTCGAGGCCGAGTCGCCCATAGCACGCGATCAGCCTCTCAGCCTCGGCTTCGAGCCTCCTGAGCCGCCTCCCGGGGCTTTCACCCCGGCCGCGCTCCGCGAGTGTGCGCTCCTCCTCATACCTTGTCCGAGGTGCAGGAAGGCCTGTGACCTTCTCGATTATAGGCTCGTTGACGGCAAGCTCGCAGAGCGGGACGCGGTCAGGCTCCTCCAGCCCCAGCGTCGTCATGACCCGGTCTCGCGGCTGCAAAGGCCTCAGCCCATCCTTGTGCGTTGGCTCCTTAAGCCTTTAGCAGCCCTATTTCAGGCCTTGCCTGGGCGCGGTCTTCGCCGCCGCGCGGCTAGGGCCGCGATCACGACCACCGGGATGACTGCAGCTGCCAGGTAGGTCCACGGAAGCTCCTCACCTGCCACGGACGGCGGGTTTAGGTCCGGGCTCCTGATGCTCATCGCCTGGACTGACGGGATGCATGTGGCGAAGTCCGAGAACCGGGCAATGCTTGGTTCACGAGGAGGATACGACTGCCAGGGATAGTTGATGAGCTGTATGACCACGTTTCTGTCGGCTGTTATCACGTGGAAGCCATGGCGTAGAGGCAGGATGGAGTCACGGCTCAGTCTCACCGTCAAGTCGTCGATCGTGACCACGGTCTCCTCAGCCGCGTAGAGGTACGCTTCGCCGGCTGAGCCTACGATGTTCCCGCTGGGCACCGCCTCGAGGTAGGGCTCGTTGAGGGGCATGTAGAAGTAACCTGTCTCACCGGCCGCGAGACCCGTGTAGCCGACGCCGTTTCCCTCCATCATAAGCACGATGGGCTTCTGGCTTTCGACCACCATGTGCGAGAGGTCCGTCTGCTTCGACAGGTTACCCAGGGCCGGCAGCTCCGCGTCTAGGTACTTCCTCCTGTTCTCGAGGTCCATGATCGTGACCTCTGAGCCCTCCAGCCCCGTCATGACGAAGGTGGGCGGGGCGAAGGGCGGCCAAAGCTCCGTCGCGCCGGCGCCGCCGTAGAAGAGCCTTCCCACGAAGCCTCCTCGCACGGAGGGATAGAAGCACGTGCCCGGGAGGCCCAGCCGGGCGGAGGTCCACATCGTGAAGCTCTGAAGCATAACGTTGCCCGTGGACTCCAGCCTGTAGACGGCCATTGGGCTGAAGCCCATCTCCCGGAACTGGTTGGCGCCAAGCCTAAACTGCGAGACCTGGGAGCCGTTCGCGTCCCAGACCGTTACCTGGCTGTCCTCGAGCGCGTAGACCCTGTAGGCGAGGCCCGTGTAATGGAGCGCGCGCTTCGCCTGGACGGCCATGAAGATGAACTCCCTGCCCACGTAGCCGCCGTCGGTTGAGGTCACGAACATGTTCGTGAACGCATCACCGCTCTCCATGTACTTCCCACCGAGAAGGAAGACTGAAACGGGCCTGGACGCGACGAGCTTGAAGAAGGTGCCGTTAGGCAGGGAGAAGGAGGCCTTCTCCAGCCTGTTCAACGCGAGGTCCTCGACCAGCTCGCCTCCGGGGAGAACATAAGCCCTAACCCGGGTTCCATCGTGGTTGCCGACGATCGCCACAAGCCCGGAGTTCACGATCGAGATCTGGTCTACCCTCAGCTCCCATCCGGACGTTCCGAGGTTCACCCACTCCAGGCCCCAGATCTCCCTTGGGACAAAGCCGTAGTAATCGTACTCGTCGAGCAACGCGGCGTAAGCCGGCGCCACGCCGTGCAGTCTTGAACTCACTGGAAGAGTGGACGCCAGCAGGACGATGGCTACCAATCGAATAAGCAAAGGCCTTTTCCTCGGCATCTCATGCACCCCGGCGTGATGAGCTCCCCCTGCTAACCGCCGGGTCAATATAAGGGTCGGGTTCCCGCCGGCCAAGGCCCGAACGCGAGGGCCCTCAACGAGCCAACGTGGCTGCCGCGGTCGGCCTACTGCCTCTGAGGAGAAGAAGGTGGAGCAAGGCGTAGCCCCAGGAGCGCGCTCCTCGTCTCAGGCGAAGGACGTAAAACGTTTTATGGCGTAATGGCTCATCTTTACGGTGGCCGTCATGTGGGCCCGCCTGGCGAAGGTCTTGGACGGCCTCTATCTGGTCGCCCTCGCCTACATGCTGGTCATCTTCGCTGTTTGGCTTTATGGTTGGGTGACGAAGATCCCCGTCGGTCTGGTCTTGCCGGAGCCGTGGTCCACAGCCGCGGCGATGGTCATGGGAACCTTCTTTCTGGCCGCGCAGGTCGCCGCTGTCGTCGCCCGGCTCCTTCGAAAGGATGGTAGGCTGGCGGCCATGAAGGCGCGCCCGCTCTAGGTCTTGAAGGTTCTCGGCAAGGTCGCCCTCATCCTCTTCTCGGTTCTCGTCTCTGCCGTTCTCTTCGCTTGGGAGCCCTGGGTGCCAATCGTAGGCGTCACCGTTGTGGTCGTCCTCCTAGCCGGCCTCGCCGGCGCGATCACCGCCACCATTATTCGAATCCGGGCACCAGACGCGAGCGGGTGAGACAGAGCCGGCTTCAGGCTCACTCTATTCTCGCCGGCGGGTTCTTTCTCTGCTCCGGTATGAGGTTGATGGGCTCCTCGCCGCTTAGCACGCGGACGACGTCCGTGGCGTTCATCATCGACATACGTCGCCTTGTCTCCCGTGCCGCGGAGCCTATGTGAGGCGTTAGGACGACGTTCTCCATCTTCACCAGGGGGCTGTCAGGGGGCAGCGGCTCCCTGGCGAAGACGTCCAGCCCAGCGCCGGCTATCCAGCCCTCCGCGAGCGCCCTGCAGAGCGCCTCCTCGTCTAAGACGCCTCCCCGGGAGGTGTTGATCAGGTACGCGGTCCTCTTCATCGCCCTAAGCTCTCTCTCGCCGATGAGCCTCGCGGTCTCCGGGATAAGCGGCACGTGGAGTGTGACGAAGTCAGAGGCCGCGAGCAGCTCCTGAAGCCCCACGTACCTCACGAGGCCCTCATCCTCAGCCCTCTTGTTTCTGACGATGTCGTAGTAGATGATGCTCATACCGAAGGCCTTAGCCCTCTTCGCCACCTCGTAGCCTATCCGGCCGAGGCCGACGACGCCCAGCCTCAGGACCTCGAGGTCCAGGCCTAGTGGAAGCCCGGGGCCTCGGTTCGTCGCCCATGCTGTTCGCACGTGCCTGTCGGCTGGGAGGATTCCCCGTGCCAGACAGAGGATGAGGCCCATCGTCAGGTCGGCGACCGCCCCGGAGAGCGCGTTAGGCGTATACGTGACGTAGACCCCATGCCTGTTGCAGGCCTCGATGTCCGTGCGGTCCTGGTAGCCTACGCCGAAGCAGGCGTTGATCCTCAGCCTCGGTGCCTGGTGGAGGAACTCCTCGTCCACCATCATGGCGCCTATGAGGACCTCCGCATCTCGCAGCTCGGCCATGAAGGCCTCGCGGCTGGGGAAGGGGCCCATCTTGAGGTCGGCTACCTCGCTCAGCAGCTTGACCGCGTCGGGGTGAAGCGGGAACTGAGCCACAACCTTAGGCTTCAACCCTGGCTCCTCTCCTTCAGTGACAAGGCGGAGAGATTGCGGCCAGGGCTATTTAACCGAGCCGACTCTTGAACAGCGAGCGGAGTTGGCGGCGCTGGTCCTGCTAGCTCTTCGGAGGCTCGATCGTCGAGGGAGGGGCGTTGGCCTTCGCAGCCAGGTTTTTGCCTCAACTGAGGGCATCGCTGCGGTGAACACGCCTTCAACCCTTTGGCGACGCGCAGTAAGGGGGTTGAATAGGATTACTCAGAAATTGGATAGACGCTTCTGAGCATAGTCAGTGACCTGATTCGCTGCGAGAGTTAGAAGAAGAGCACTCGATGAGGCCGATCTGCTTGCCAGATCGATTGCTCGGTTATGATGGAAAGTATGTGGAAACGATGAGAAGTATTGCACCGAGGATCACCGTCGCGTTGCCTATTCTGCCCAACGGTTTCTCCGGCAGGAGGAACTGCATGATGAAGAGAGTATCTGGAATGCTCCTCTTCTCACGGAGACCTAGATCCGTAAGCATGATCATGAGGCCCGCTATGATCAAGGCCCATCCCAGCATCCACAAAGTCATTCTGCCATACCAACCCCTTTTCCAATAATGGTGATTTCTTTGATTTAAATATTCTGGTCGGTATGATCCCGTCCAATGTCTTGGGCTTCGCGTGTCGCATGGCACCGTGGAGTCTCGAAGACTTGTCGTAATCCCGTCGCGGAAGAGCTATAAGAGCCGTTATGGGTCACGTATAGCGGCGTTATAGGTTTCGGTGGCGTAGGGTTGCCTGGAATCTACAGTTCTGTCGTTGAAACCGTTGGTGGCACGCCCCTCGTCCGGCTCGGCCGCTTGACTGAGGGCCTCGGCTGCACGGTGCTGGCGAAGCTGGAGTCCCGGAATCCCGGCGGAAGCGTGAAGGACCGGATCTGCCTCAGCATGATCGTTGAGGCGGAGAAGCAGGAGCTCGTCGGTCCGGGAACGACCATCATAGAGCCCACGAGCGGGAACACGGGCATCGGCCTAGCCATGGTCGCGGCCGTGAGGGGCTATAGGCTTATCCTTACGATGCCTGAGACGATGAGCATGGAGCGCCGCGTGCTCCTCAAGGCCTACGGCGCCGAGCTCGTCCTCACGCCCGGCGCGGAGGGCATGCGCGGCGCCGTCAAGCGAGCCGAGGAGCTGGCGGCCCAGACGCCGAAAGCCTTCATTCCGCAGCAGTTCAAGAACCCGGCGAACCCGCTCATCCACAGGACGACGACGGGCCCGGAGATCTGGCGAGATACCGAGGGCCGCGTTGATGTCCTCGTCGCGGGCGTGGGGACGGGCGGCACGATCACGGGCGTAGCCGAGTACATCAAGCCGCTTAAGCCCGGCTTTAAGGCGGTAGCCGTGGAGCCCCTCAACTCGCCTGTGCTCTCAGGCGGCAGGCCCGGCCCGCATAGGATTCAGGGCATAGGCGCCGGGTTCAAGCCCGAGGTGCTCAGGCTGGAGCTGGTGGACGAGATCATAAGGATCAAGGATGAGGACGCGATGGAGATGTCGAGGCAGCTGGCAAGGAAGGAGGGCCTCCTCGTCGGTATATCCTCCGGCGCCGCCGCGTATGCGGCGCTCCAAGTGGCGGGGAGGCCTGAGAGCCAGGGCAAGCTCTTGGTCGTGGTGCTCCCCGACACGGGGGAAAGGTACCTGAGCACCCCGCTGTTCCAGGGCTAGCGGGGAGGATGAGACGTGGAGACATCGGAGAAAGGGAAGGAAGAGACGAGGGCTCGAGGCGCTAGGGGCGCGACGGCGCAGCAGCTTGAGCGGCTCCTTAAGCTGCCGGCAGGCTACAAGGTGGCGAACAGCCTCTCCGAAAAGGATCTGTCAGGGCTGGCTGAGAGGCTTCTGGAGAGCTACGAGAAGGAGGGAGGCATCGACCATATAGGCGGCGAGGACCTGCCCTCGAAGAAGGCGGTCATCGAGGCGTTGAGCGACCTTCTAAGCGTCATCTTCCCAGGCTACCTCGATGAGGAGGTCACGAGGTCTAACATCAAGGCGTTCCTCGAAGCCAGGCTCAGCTCCGCTTATCCCCGGCTTGTGCGCGAGGTAGACCGCAGCCTCAAGTACGTCTGCCGGAGCCTTGAGAGATGCCCGGAGGACCTCTGCCACGTCGCCGCAAGGTACATCGTCAAGGCCCTCTTGGATAAGCTTCCTGAGATAAGGGCTAGGCTCAGGGGCGACGTGCAGGCCGCCTACGACGGCGACCCCGCGGCCAAGAGCCTCGACGAGATCATACTCAGCTACCCGGCGGTATACGCGACTGGAACCTACCGGATAGCCCATGAGCTCTACGAGCTATGTGTGCCGCTTATACCGCGGATCATGACGGAGCACGCGCACTCCGTCACGGGCATAGACATCCATCCCGGGGCTAAGATCGGACGGAGCTTCTTCATCGACCATGGGACGGGCGTCGTGATCGGCGAGACCGCGGAGATAGGCGACAACGTCCGGTTGTACCAGGGCGTCACCCTGGGCGCTATGAAGTTCCCACGCGACGAGAAGGGGCAGCTTATCCGCGGCTTGAAGCGCCATCCCACGGTCGGGAACAACGTGGTCGTCTACTCTGGCGCCACCATCCTGGGCGGCGAGACAGTTATCGGCGACGACTCCGTCATAGGCGGAAACGTCTGGGTGACCAGCTCTGTGCCGCCCGGTACAACCGTGACGATCGCGAAGCCCGACCTCGTCTACAGGAATCAAGCCGCCCGCAAGGGGCTTGAGGCCTAGGGCTTGGCGCTCCCAGCGGGCTTGGCTGAGATGAGCGTCATCGTGGCCTCCACGCCTTCTATGGCCCGGATGACGTTGAAGATGAAGTCGTCTAGGGCCTCTAGGGATTCCAGCTCGAGCTTCGCTATGAGGTCGTATTCGCCGTAGACGGTGACGATCTCCTTCACGGGCGCGAGGCTGCGCATCCGCTCGTAGACCTCCCTGTCCTTGTGAGGCTTCACCCTGGCCAGGGTGTAGACGACTACCATCAGCTCGCCTCCTTGAAGTGAGAGATGACCTCCGAGCCGATCAGGTTCATCGACCTACGTATCCTAGGCCCTATGGGTGAACCCGTCACCAGCTCCGTCACGCCCGTCTTGAAGAGCTGGCCTACCTTCTCCACGCAGACGTCGGGCGTGCCGCTTATCGAGAAGGCCTCGACCATATCGTCCGTGACGGAGCCGAAGGCCTCCTTGAAGTTGCCGGCCACGATCGCGTCCCTGATCTTCGCCGCTCGGTCAAGCGGGATGCCGTGGCGGCTGAGGACTACCTCGGGGCAGCCGGCGACGATGTAGGCGACCACGGGCGTAACCGCCTCGCGGGCCCTCACCGGGTCCTCGGCCACGGAGAACGACGTATAGGCGACCACGGCGAGGTCCTCGGGCTTTCTGCCCTTCGCCTCGGCCGCCGTTCTCACATGCCGCACGGCCTCCTCTATGTCGCGGGGATGCGAGGCGTTGATCAGGACGCCGTCGCCGATCTCCGCGGCGAGCGCGAGCATCCTGGGTCCCTGGGCTCCTATGTAGATGGGGATGGGCTCGGAGACCCGGAACCTGAGCCTTGCGCCCTTGGTGATGGTGAAGACCTCGCCTTTGAACTCCGCGCCCGCGCCGCTGGTCAGGCCTCGGATGATCGCCACCGCCTCCCTTATGGCGGCGAGCGGCCTCTTCTGCTCCACGCCGACCATGTCGAGCGTCGTCTTATCGCCGGCGCCTATGCCGCACGCGATCCTGCCGGGAGCCATCTCGTTCATCGAGGCCACGGCCTGAGCGGTCATCACCGGATGGACCAGGTAGGGGTTTGTCACGCCTGGGCCGAGGCCGATCCGGCTTGTGTACGTTGAGACGAGCGCGAGGGTGACGTAGACGTTCCGGTTGTTGAAGTGGTCCGTGATCCAGATCCGGTTAAAGCCCAGCTTCTCCGCCTGCACGGCGTAGTAGGTCGTCCGCCAGAAGAGGTCGCCGGGCACAAACTCCACGCCGAAACCTGGGGCTGTCAAGTCCCTCAACTGGGCGCATGATCGCTCAGGAGGAGCTTAAATGCACGATGGCTCCTCTTCGGGAAAAAGGGGTTCTCGCCGTGGACGCTACGCCTGCAGCATCACGGCGATCTCCTTCAGGCCGAGCTGCTCGGAGAAGAGCGCGATAGTCTTCTCAGGCTCAGCGGCTACGGCCGCCTTAAGGAGGGCTTCCATGCCTACCTCGCTGGCCAGCTGGTCTCTCTGCCAGTAGTAGAGTATGGTCTTTGCCAGGTCGCTTGAGATCCGCCCCGCGTTCTTCGAGTTCAGTATCAGGTCCGTCAGGCGTTCCGCGGCGATCTCCCGCAGCGAGACAGGTATTCTCCCAGCTATGTCCTTCAGGCTCACGGGAACTCACACGTCCTCCAGTATAGTACTAGGGCCTCAAGGAAACCTTATACACGGCCCGATCTCTGGGCTAAAGCGGCATCAAGGCAGCTGCCGGGCTACGGTTCCCCTGACGGGTCGAGGCGCCAAGTCACGGAATCCGGAAGCCCGGAGATCGCCTTTTAAGCCTTTCTATAACGGTTTCCGTCAGCTGGGCTTCGCTGAGTAGCGAAAGACCTGCGGTTTTCCGAGAAGGCTTATATGTGTTTCGCGAAGATCATACCGGGAAACAGGGCTTTCCGACCTAGGATGTGCGACCCGTGTCCGTGGACGTGTTGGATCTGAAGATCATCCGTGCCTTGCAGGCAGATGCCCGCAAGCCCATGGTCCACTTAGCCAAGGAGGTGGGGGCGAACGAGGCCACCGTGCGGAAGCGGGTGGTGAAGCTCACGGAGGGCGGCATCATCCAGCGTTTCACCGTGGTCCTCGACTACCATAAGCTCGGTAGGGCGATCAAGGCCTTCATCGGCCTGAGGGTTCAGCCCGCCAGGTTCAAGGAGATCGTGGACCATCTGGGAAAGAACCACGACGTGCACGTGCTCTACAGGACGAGCGGCGACGTGGACATACTCGCCGAAGGCATCTTCGAGAAGATGGAGGACCTCAACGCCTTCCTCGAGACCGAGCTGAAGGTCGAAGGCATCCTCGGCACCGTGGTGACGATCGTCATAGGCCCCTACAAACGATGCCCCTGGACAGGGCTTTAGCGCCAGACCTCCGTCTTCTTCTTTCCCGCGATCAGGACGGTGACGTCCGGTATCTTCGCCGGGTACGGGTTAAGCTCCACGCCGAAGAGCGTCTCAAGGTATCCTCTGAGGAAGGGCAGGGGCACGGCGCAGGACGTGATCTTGATCTCCTTCTTCACCTTTATGAAGCTGCCCCAGCCCATGATCTCAAGTTCGCGGAGGATGAGGGACCAGTTCTCCGGGCTCGTGAGTTCCGCCTCCCTCACAAAGGGCTTCTCCATCAGGCGCTTGAGCGCCGTGATCCGCCCGGCGGCGTACATCTGCTCGTTGGTGATCGTCTCGAAGATGCCCTTCAGCATGCTGTCGTCTAGGAGCACAACGCGGCTTCCGCTGAGCTTATAGAAGTTCGGCAGCCACTCATGCATGGCGAGCATCTTGTAAAGCTCCAAGGCGACGGTAACCGCGGTCTCCTTGCTCTCGATGAAGTGGCGTTGCTCGAGAAAGGAGAGATACCTGTAAAGGTCATCGGGTAGCTTCACGGTGAGCTCCTTCATCCCGCAGACGACCGGCGCGTGACTCTACGCGCGGGCTCAAAAGCCTTTAACCCCAAGAGCCGCCTAGCCCTGCTTTCCCGTTTTACCCCTCGGCATGGCGATGATCTCCCTGATCTCCAGTCTCTTCGCGGGGTCCTTGCTGAAGACCATGGCCGGATACGTGGCTCTGAGCACCAGCGCGGTGTCGGCGCCTCGGCTGGTGCCCCCAACGCCTATGACATCCTGGTAGGGCTCGAGGACACCGCAGGCCACCGCGGTTAAGACGACTTCCACGGCGACCTTGAAGCCCTGCCCCAGCGTGTAGAAGGCCTCCCTCAAGAGGATCTCAGGAGTGGCCTGAGGCCACTTCGAGTTCTCCAGCACGGAGGAGTGGAAGACATAAGGCGCGTTATCGAGGACGGTGACGCCCAGCTCGTTCAGCCTCGTCCTGCAGCGGGGGTCCATGATAGGCCACGGGGAGCCCCACTCCCTGATGTACTGGGGCTCCGAGACGGAGATCAGGCGAATCTCCCTCCCAAGGGCCTCGGCGAACTTGACGGCCGTTCGCCCACGTGTGCTCGCGACGACCACATGCCTGATCCCCGTCGCGGGAAGCCTCTTCCTCACGGCCTCAACCACGTCGTCAGTGTTCTCTTCGCCGGGCTCATCGAAGTAGTAGTCCTCCCTTACTATGGCGACCATTGAAAGGCACCCTAACGCGGCAAAACCACTAGGCCTCGCGTTCCGTATTAAGCCCTTCCCGATTCCATGCCGCATAGGCCCTTCGCCGCGTAGCTGGCTCTGGCGAGACGCCCAGCGTAGCATGAGCGGATACGGAGGATCCGCCTCCTGCCTTGCCCCGGGGGTCCTTCTGGGAAGAGCTTAAAGCCCGCCGGCTCTCAGCCTTGCGCTGTTGGGAAGGCCGAGATGATCCGGGCTTACACGGTCAAGGACGGCGTGCTGCGGAGATTCGAGCCCAGTGGGCAGGAGTTCCAAGCCCTGGCCGAGCAACAGCCCTGGCTGTGGGTTGACCTCGCAGGAGAGGGCCTGCTTGCCGCTCAAGGCTTCCTCGAAGCGATCCTAGGCGAGTCCGTCGATCTGGCGAAGGCTCCTACCAGCCTCTCGCCTCGGTTCCTCAAGGGCTACACGCAGGTTGTCTTTCCTCTCGCGCCGGCTGAGGAGCGCCGCCATGAGCGCTCCTTCCAGGTTGTCTTGTCACCCCGGCTTCTCGTAACCCTCCGTGATGAGGAGGCCGCCCACTTGGTCGAGGAGACGGCGCAGACCCTGGAGAACCTGGCCGCGCGGGGGCCCGTGGACCTAGACGTGGCCTTCTGCCGCCTCTTGGACGAGGCGATCGACGAGAACGAGGCGAGTCTTGAGGCCGCCCGGGACGCGGCTGAGAAGGTGGAGCAAAGCGCTATGACAGTGGAGTCGAAGGAGGTGGTCCAGGATGTGGCGGCCATAGCGAGTCGGCTGAACGATCTTCACGACGTGCTCCAGACGCAGAGGCTGCTTGTCCTCGACTTCCTTGAGGGGCTTCTGCCCGGGATCGGAGCCGATAGGCTTGCCCGAAGCCTCCTGCTGGACGCGAGGCATAAGGTGGAGCGACAGCTCGATCTCGCCGACCGCTACGACCATGAGCTTTCCGGCGTCATCAGCCTCAGTGACCTGGCGCTTACGCTAAGGTTGACCCGTGTCATGACGCTGTTGACCGTGATGGCCACGGTGCTCCTCCTGCCCAACACGGTCGGCACGATCCTGGGCATACCGAGCCTGCCGATTCCTCCCGGAGCTTGGGGCCTAGTAGCCCTCGTCCTGCTTCTCAGCGGCCTCGTTCCCACATGGTACGCCTACCGGAAAGGATGGCTTAAGCCCTGAAACCCAGGCAAAGCCTTTAACAGGCTGGAAGAGCCTTAACACAGAGAGGCTGAGATGGAAAGCCGACCGCTGAGTAAATGGTTCTCCGTGTTCTGGGGTCTTCTAGGCTTACTGGCGGCTATGAGCGGTCTTGCATCAGGGAACATTGTCACGGTGGCCTTTGGAACAGCCATGGCATTGGCGGCCGCATCCTCCTATCTCACGTCCTACGTCAAGAGCGATCGCAGGGCCAAGAGAGCCTTGGAGGTGGCCCTTGCCCTCGCAACACCAGGCGTCTTCGCCTATGCGTACGCTTTGACCCGAAGCATCATCCTAGCGGTTGCCACGTTACTCATAGTCGCCCTGGTCGTCTTCGGCTTCATGGCCTCATATCTTCTGCCTGGAATCCGCAGCAGGCTCAAGAGGCATGCCCAGACAACGTCGAGAATATAGATCTCGGGCCGAGCCACTCTTGACCTAGGTAGGACGATGGATGAGCCCATCGCGCAAGCTGTCACGTCCTTTGCCTATAGCTTGCTTCTTCCCGCGGGGAATCGCCTAAGGCTCCTGGGAGCGTCCCCTCGCTTATCTCTCGGATGGGGCTTCGTGAAGAGGCCGGAGGCTGATCCATCTTCCTTAAACCCTGGAGCCGGGCTCTAGCAGGAGGGGTTAGCCCTTGGTGCTGGAGGTAGACTGGCGGAAGCAGCTCTTCCTAGACCACCGCCTCATGGAGGCGTCTGAGGGCGTCAGGCTCGTGGTGAATGGGGCCGTGAAGCATGGAAAGCCCGTCTTGGTCGCGGATAAGCCCTGGGAAAACGCCACTCTAGGCGGCTACATCACCGTCCTCCGCGAAGAGGATCTCTTCAGGCTTTGGTACGAGGCGTACGCGTCTGACTGCATGAGCGACTTCGATGCCCGCCTCTGCTACGCGGAGAGCCACGACGGCCTCACGTGGACGAAGCCCGAGCTAGGCCTCTTCGAGTTCCAAGGCTCGAAGAAGGATAACATCGTCTTCGAAGACCGGGCTGGAGATGGCTATCACGGCGGCACCGTCTTCAAGGACCCATCTGCGCCCGCGGCGGAGCGCTTCAAGGTCCTCTACCAGGCTAGGGGCGGCACACGGCCGGAGCAGTGGAACGCCTGCATGCGCGGCATCTATTCCGCGGATGGAATCCACTGGAGCAAGTACCCGGGCATCCTGGCTGACCACCTGAGCGACACCCAGAGCGTCGTCGATTACGATGAGGCCTCCGGCCGCTATGTGGGGTACTTCCGTCTCTGGGTGAAGGAGAAAGTCAGGGCGATTGGGCGGTCTGAGACCGGAGACTTCCGGAGCTGGCCGAGGGACTCATTCCTTGTCTTGGCTCCTGACGAACTGGATGCGCCTGATATGAGCATGTACACGAACGCCTACCACCGGTACCGCGACGCTCAGGACGCGCATCTCTTCTTCATCTCCTGTTTCTACACGTCGACTAACTGCCTCGACGTTCAGCTCGCGACGAGCCGAGATGGAAAGCTGTGGCATAGGCCGAGCCGAGAGCCGTTTCTCCGCCTGGGGCCGGATGAAGCATGGGATAGCAAGATGTTCTTCGTCGGCGTGAGTGTCCTACCGGTCGGGGAGGAGCTCTGGCTCTACTATAGCGCTCATAGCCACGACCACGGGAAGAGCCTTGAGCAGGTGAGATGCGGCGGGGGAATAGGCCTCGCACGAGTCCGCATGGACGGCTTTACGTCCATCGACGCGGGCCCCGGCGGAGGCAGCTTCACCACGCCCCTGATCCGCTTCTCGGGAAGACGGCTGGAGCTGAACTACGATGCGGGCGCCGGCGGAGCCCTCACCGTGGGGCTCTTCGATGAAGAAGGCTGCGCCATTGAGGGCTTCTCAAACCCAGAGTGTGACCCCCTGCGTGGAAACCACCTCGCGAAGACCGTGAGCTGGAAGGGCCGCAGCGACCTGGGCGCCCTGGCTGGGCGCGCCGTCCGGCTGAGTTTCACGCTGCGGAATGCGAAGCTTTACGGCTTCCAGTTCCCTGTGCACGAGGGGCTCGCGGTCAGCCCGCAGGGTGGCTTCGCGGGTTAGGCTTAACTCTGCTCTGGTGTACTCTCGCGGAGGGTGGAGGCCTTGACGCCGAGGCACCGTTTCCTAGCCGCCTTGAACCTTGAGGAGCCTGATAGGGTGCCTATGTTCGAGCTGGAGTTCCAGTACCCGGAGAAGATCACGGGAAGGCCCAGTATCCGCGGGGAGGAGGCTCAGAGGCTTCTCGCCGCAGGGAAGGGCGACGAGGTGGCCCGCCATAACCTTGAGAACCAGATAGCGCTCTGCCGGGGGCTTGGCTACGATGCCTTCCCGCTGGGCGTCCAGCAGGTAGGGCTGGCCAGGAAGCTGGCTCCCGAGCTGGGCTTGATCGGCGGCTGCGGGACCGTGGCGCCTATGCCCGGCGGCATGGACGCCATCGATACGATACGCAGGTTTTACTTCGACAAGGATGGCTTGAGGAGGGAATGCGAGGAACGCGCGAGGGCGGCGATTGAGCAGTGCAAGCCGCTCGTGGAGCTGGGCGTCGAGGTCATCCGAGGCGGGATGGACGACATGGCTGGGAAGGAGGGCCCCTACCTGAACCCGAGGCTTTACGACGAGATCGTCTTCCCATACCTTAAGGCGCTCGTGGACGCCGTCCACGGGATGGGCGGCAAGCTCTTCGTCCACAGCGACGGAGACCTCAAGCCGATACTTGAGGGCCTTGTGAACACCGGGATAGACGCCTTACACTCGATAGACCCCTCCGCCGGCATGGACATAGGCGCCGTAAAGCAAGCGTACGGCCACAGGCTCTGCCTATGTGGGAACGTGGACTGCGCCTGGACCCTCGTCAGGCTCAGGCCCGAGGATGTCGCCAGGGAAACGAGGGAGTGCATAAGGAAGGCGTCGCCGGGCGGAGGGCATATCCTCTGCTCGAGCAACGTCATCCACACGGCCATACCCTTGGAGAACACCTTGGCGATGGTGGAGACCGCGAGGAAGTATGGAAGGTATCCGGTTCCGGCTAGAGGAGCGTGACGAGGCGGGATGAGCTTAGCTGAGGAGATCAGGCGGAAGATCGTGGAGCTAGATGAGCCCACGGTGAAGATGCTCGTGGACCAGGCGCTCAAGGCGGGTGAGAGCCCCCTGGCCCTTCTTGAGGCGGTACGCGAAGCCCTCGCGGAGATCGGCAGGCTCTACGAGGAGAGAACCTACTTCCTCTCGGAGCTGATCCTCGCGAGCGGCATCAGCCAGACTGTCCTCGATATGCTTACGCCCCATCTGGCCGCGGTGCATGAGGAGAAGAAGGGGAAGGTCGTCATAGGCACGGTGGAGGGCAGCCAGCACGGCATGGGCAAGAGCATCGTCATCGCCCTGCTCCTGGCGAACGGCTACGAGGTCTACGACCTAGGCGTTAACGTGCCGGCGGAGCAATTCGTGGAAAAGCTCCGGGAAACCGGAGCGCCCGTCCTAGGCTTGTCCGTAGGCTTAGTTCAGGCCCTGCCGAGTGTGGCGAATGTGATAGCCGCCTTGAAGCAGGCCGGGCTGAGGGAGAAGGTGAAGGTCATCCTCGGAGGCAACGCCGCGAACCCGGAGAGAGCCTTGGAGCTGGGCTGCGACGCCTACGCCCCAAGCGCCGTAGCCGGGATACAGATCATCAACGACTGGACGAAGAAGCCTGACTAGGACAGTCCCATCACTTCCTGCGGCAGCTCTGGCTTGAGGACAACGGCGGCATACGACTGGCAGAAGATAAAAAGAAGCAGATGGTCGAAAGTCTGCTCGATTAAAGAGGCAAAAGCATCAGAGTAGTGCGACCGCTCCTACAGCCTGACATGGTTATGATCTGAACTTCGGCACTAGCTTGCCTAAAGTGTCCACGGGGATGATCCTCGGTGTTCCTATCTTCATGAGCGGCCTGAAGAAGTCCACGATCTTCCCATAGTCATCCGACTCAAGCACGAAGAAGAGCGTGTGCTCCGGGGGCGCGATGAAGCTTCCGAGGACGTTGACCCCTGACTTCTTAGCGTGTTCCTCAGATGCCACTACGTCGACTGTCTTCTTCAGCATCTCCGGTTTGTCGCTTGGGCACAGTTCTGGTGTATGGGCGTGAATCACCACGAACAACATTGTACCATCTACTATCCCAGACCCCGCTCTTAAGCATCTATCGAACCGCCGCTATCATACCAGAATGCATATAGCCGAGGGCTCGATCTGCAACCCTAATGCTAGGCACGCCACGAGGCAGAAAGAAGAGAAGAGATGCGAAGCCTGCGGCGAGATGTCGAAAGACGTAGGCTTCCGCTCAGGCATCCCAACCACCTCGAACGCGAAGGCATACCACCCCTTCCCCAACAAGCTCAATGTGTGCCTTGCGGTGATCAGGATCTTCAACGTCTCCACAGAGTGAGAACTCTCCACTTCACGAGCAGAGCTAGCAGGCCTGGCATCTAGACGTGGCCATGGCGCTCACACACTTGCCGAAATCTCTTCCATGGGCGCGCGGGTGGTCTGGCGTCATACTCGATACGTGCGGGCCGAAGTCAGGCCCGGGGCTAGGACAACAAGGTGTCTGAGCATAGGCTGGAGCTGAAACTAGACCGAGCGACATCGCGAGAGCCGCAAGCAGCATGACAGTTCCACGGTTCAAACCATCACCTCCTTTCGCTTTCGTCCTCCTCTTTCCCGCTCTCGCGGTCTGGGTACTTCTGTCATAGCGCCCCTCCTCGGCGCTCTAGAGGCTTAGGCCTCCGACCCAAACAATGGGTTTCGCGGAGTTGCACCGCTCGTCAGGGAGTCTACTCCTTCAAGGTCAACACAACGGTTAGCTGCGGGCCTTCATAGTCGAACTCCGCTATAGGCATCATGAAGCCTGGGGTGTCGAGTTTGACATTCCCCCGGAACGTCGCTGTGAGAGTTCCGAACGTTCCCGAAGGGTCGAGGAAGTCGGGCTCGTGAAGGTCTACGTCCAGCTCTACGTAATCCCCAGACGCCTCAAAGAGCGTAATGAACGAGAGCAGCACCTGGAGTTTGAGATGTCTGGCCGTCAGATGGAGGGTTTCCTCCTCTATATCGGACTTGGCCTTCAGGTATGCTGCGTCCAGGATCAAGGTGGCACGTGATTGAGGTTGGTCTTCTGGGCCCAAGTTCGGGTTCTTGTAGTGGACATTCTTAGCCTCGAATTCAGGGAACATCACGAGAAAGAATTGTTTGGAGCCATTGTAGCCACCGAAGGCCCCGGGAAGGTCGGCTTCCCAATGACCTGCGACTGGGCTCACCGCCGAAGTTGGCTTGAACGCAAAGAGGGACAGTGCCAACGAAATCGCTAACGCCAACAGGACTACCGCCGCCGTCTTCCTAGTTTTTCCTATCAACTAATCACCTCCCTCCTCACCCCGGAGTTTTGGATACTTGCTATCACAGCGCCCCTCCCGGGCGCTTGGGCTCTGGGAGGTCCTCGGGGATGTTGAAGGCCTGCATCCTCACGTCGAGACCCGGCTCTCCTTCTGGATGCTCTGATCCCCTCCTGTCCCCTCGGAGGCCCCCCATCCCGCAGACCCAGCCCCCAAAATTATCAACTATATAGATTTAATCACAACGTACGGAAAGTAAGCACGTCGGCTACGTGCGTTCCCGACCACATGCTTTCGCCTTCGAGGGCATTCCAAACAGGAGACGCCCGCTTTTGACCCGCCGTATGTTGAGCTTCTCTCCCAGAGAGTATCTTGAGAGGTCACTTTGCTCTCTGCCTAGGCCTCTAAGGGTTCCTTTCGCTCAAGGCTTCAGCTATTCCTTCAGGGAGGGTGTCTAGCTTCTGGCCCATGGATCCAGCTTCTCGTCTACCGAGCCGGCGGTGGTTGTCCACTAAGCTGGCCTCCTTCTCTCAGCGTCTGCTCGTCCAATCATCGAAAGATGATCATGTGTTGCTTCCGGCTGTTTCATCAAGGGCAGTAACATCGGCCCGCTGCAGCCGGCTCGGGCCTCGAGGCCTAAGCTCAACAGGAGGGAGCAGAGCCCGCAGCTGCGACTGAAGCCTTTTATGGGTAGCTCCCTATGAGGCTCACAGGACGGAAGGCCACCCAGCTTGGAGGAGACCAATAACGGCTCGGAAAGACTCTAGTCGGAACTCGGATCTGTTGTGGGTGGGTCGGCCATGGATGGTACCTGCGATAGTTCTGAGAAGTCTGGCAGCTATCGTTGTTGCAGCGGCCTCAACTTGGCTGGAACTCAGATTCAGCATAGCCACGCTTTCATTTCTGGGCTTTCAGCTCATCCTATGGACCTATCTTCTCATATTGCTGGCTTGGCTCCTCAGCCTGATTAACCCCCTCCTGCGGAGGGCTTCCAACACGTACATCCTCCGACGGAACAACCTCGAAGTGGAGACCGGAATCCTTGGAAAGAGATCCTTCATGATATCTGCAACAGGCTTTTCGGAACTGGAACTAGTAAGGTCCGCCTCCGACAGGCTACTCAATGTAGGTGACATAGTCATCACATCTGATAGCGGACGCAAGGTGACGATGAAAAGCGTCAGAGACCCCATCAAGGTTTCCAGTATGGTTAAAGACGTTATGACCAGGCCTGTAGTCAGACTGCAGCCAGATGACCAAGCCAGCCTTCAATGAGAACTTCTAACATCCGCTGTAGTGGCTCTGTTATCACAGGTTGCACCGTAACGCCCGAGCAGATACGGCAATGGGGGGCGCTCGGTTCAGACTGCTGGTCACTTGCCTGCATGGTTCGACAACGTTGCTGATGGCGTAGCCAAAGAACCGTTGGCTCCTAGAGAAACCGCTTATATCAGGTTTAGCTCTACGAGCCTCTTTGAGGTTGCGTGGATGGCTAAGGTCGTCTTCATAGGCGCCGGGAGCGTCGTCTTCGCCCGAAGCCTGATGGGTGACATCTTCTCCTACCCTGAGCTGCGAGGCTCCGTCATATCGCTGATGGATATCGATGCGGAGCGGCTCGGGACCGTCACGGCGTTCGCGAGGAAGATGACCTCGCAGTTCGCGCCTAAGGCCCGGGTCGAGTCTACCCTAGACCGTAGGGAGGCCCTTAAGGACGCGGATTACGTGATCATCATGATCCAGGTCGGCGGCCTAGAAGCCTTCGAGCAGGACATCAACGTCCCGCTGAAGTACGGGGTCAACCAGGAGGTGGGCGATACGCTCGGCCCCGGCGGGGTCTTCCGAGGCTTGAGGACGATCCCCGTGCTGCTCAGCATCTGTCATGACATGGAGGAGCTCTGCCCGGACGCCTTGTTGATCAACTACGCGAATCCCATGGCGATGAACTGCTGGGCGATGAACGAGGCGACGCGGATAAGGAACGTGGGCCTCTGCCACAGCGTCCAGGGCACCGCGATGCAGCTCGCCGACTACATAGGCGTCCCGGCGGAGGAGGTCTCCTACTGGGTCGCAGGCATCAACCATGAAGCCTTCTTCCTAGAGTTCAGGCACCGCGGCGAGGACGCTTACCCGCCTCTCAGGCTGGCCATGGAGAAGCCTGAGGTCTACGCGAGGGACCGCGTCCGCTTCGAGATGTTCAAGGCCTTAGGCTACTTCATCACCGAGTCCAGCCACCACCTAGGCGAGTATATGCCCTACTTCCGCACGACGGAGGAACGCCGGAAGACCTACTGTGAACCCAGGTGGTTCTACCTCCAGATATGCCGCGAGGCCTGGAAGCCCCACTATGAGCGCATCCGGCGCCAGATCGCGGGCGAGGAGCCGATAGAGATCAGGCGCTCGCATGAGTACGGCGTGGGCATCATCCACTCCATGGAGACGGGCACGCTCAGGACGATCAACGGCAACGTCCAGAACACCGGGCTGGTCACCAATCTGCTCGAGGGCTGCTGCGTGGAGGTTCCCGCCCTCGTGGACGAGAAGGGTATCCATCCCTGCCATGTGGGCCAATTGCCGCCCCAATGCGCGGCCTTGAACAGGACGAACGTGAACGTGCAGGAACTCGCCGTTAGGGCCGCTCTCGAAGCCGACCGTGAGCTGGCCTTCCAAGCCGTTCTCTTCGATCCCCTGACCTCGGCGGTGCTGACGCCTAGTGAGATCCACGCCATGGTGGACGAGATGCTCCAGGCTGAGGCCAGATGGCTGCCCCAGTTCCGGTAAGAAGCCCCAGAGCGGATGACTGACTGCTTTCCGCCGCCTTACCTACGTCGTCAGGGCGATCGAGTCGAGATGAGGGTCTCCTGCCGGCGAACAGCTTGTGGCGAGCCCTCAGTTTCCGCGGGACGCCGTGAACACAAGGTTTTTAGACCCGCGCTCTTCGATCACGCCTATGTCTGGCATTCTTGGAACGAGTGCACCGGTTCAATCAGATCTTAACCTACTGCTTCAGATAGCTATCATCATCCTCCTCTTTACCGGCTTCAGGTTCGGCAGGATCAAGACCGGCCAGGGCATCAAGAGACACGGGAGGGTTATGACCGTCGTCGTCGTGCTCAACGCCATAAGCATAATCACCGTTATGCTCGTATCCTTCATCACGTTCTTCTCCACCCCCATCGGCGAGCTTCCAGTCGTCCCGGTCGCCTCAACCGCGGTACATGCCACCCTCGGCGCCATATCAGAAGGCCTCGGGATAGCCTTCGTCCTCAACAAGAAGCCCAAGAGCGTAAAGACATGGATGCGCGTAACCTTCACGCTCTGGGTCATCACCTTCCTCCTCGGCGTCTTCCTATACCTGCAGATCGCCGGCCTCGTCTAGGCGCCTAAGCGAACCTCGATGCGCTCCCGGTCCTGTCCGCCGAGGCATATGACGCTGGGCCAAGCACGGAAACCGTCTGTTAAGGTTCCTGAACTACCCTAGACCCTGGCGCGGATGCTGCTACACGCCCATCGAGAGCGCGGAGACCTGCCTCACGTAGCTGCAGATCTCCCTAAGGCCCAGCTTGCTTCGGCCCCTGAGTCTAGGCCTGAAAGTGTACGGCACCTCGGCAACCGAGCTGTATCTGCCCTTGACTAGCATCTCGGCAAGGAGCTTGTAACCAATGGGTTTCAGCTCCACGCCTCCCAAGACGCTCTCCCTGAACATGAAGTAGCCGGAGACCGGGTCCTTAAGCCTCCTCGTCCTCGGCAGGAGCACGTGGGCAAGCCCAACGGCCGCATGGGAGAGAAGCCTCCTCCCGAGGCTCCAGCCCTCGACTCTCCCGCCGTCAATGTACCTTGAAGCTACGACTAGGTCGCAGCCATCCTTTACCTTCGCCAGCATAGCCGGTAGAAGCCCGGGAGGATGCTGGAGGTCGGCGTCCATAACGGCGATGATCCCTCCATTCGCCGCCTTCAAGCCGTCGAGAACGGCGCTGGCGAGGCCCAGTCTGCGCGGCCTTAGGAGGGACCTGATGTTGCCGTGGATCCGGGCAAGGCCTTGGGCGATCTCCGCTGTGCCGTCTCGGCTGTTGTCGTCGATGAGTATGACCTCGAAGTCCGATGATGGAAGGGCCTCCGTGAGCGCCTTAGCCAGCTCTGGGAGGTTCTCTGCCTCCTCGTAGGTGGGGATGAGGACGCTAAGCTCCTTGCCGCCCAGGCTGAGGCCCGTCCTCAGCCGATCAGCTCTGCCAGTCCTTGGTCTCGCTGTCATCATCTGTTCTGCGGTCTCCGTGAGGGAATGACCGTTTAAATATGGCTGAATCGTCTAGCCGCACGCCCAGAGTTAAGGATTCCGTTCCGAGGCCGCAGGGGAGTCCCTGCTGTTGAGTTGCCAGATGCTCAGGCTTACTGAGCCCCTCACGATAAGATCGGGCAAGGACGTTGCGCTCAGGGTTTATCCTGACTCTAGGCCGCGCAACCTGGAGATAGCGAGCCTACAGAAGGGCCTCGTGCTCCTGTTTCGAGGCGTCGAACTCATCGAGGAGGGCATAGGCTTCGGCGTGCCCGTCGCAAGGTACGCCGATAAGACGTACTTCCCAGGCTCCGCTGAGACCTTCACGTATGCGAACGGCGATGCGGCCAGAGTCATCGTCAAGTCCTTCATCTATGACACGATCTCCCGGAAACGCATCCTAGGCGGTCCATTCATCAACGACAGACTGTACGCCTTCATACATGGGCTCTACGAGAGCGCCTACCTTGCCCACAAGGGGCTGAGGCCGATCTTCGACAAGGTCATGGAGCTCCGAAAAGCCTCGGGGATCCGCACCCATTTCATCCGAGTCCAGTCCCGAGGCAGGATAGATGTCACGTACAGGTGCCTCCCCGGCCGCATCGAGGTCCAGGTCGATCTCCGCAAGCTCGACAGGTCTAGGTGCGAGGAGGTCGTGGTCCTGAACGAGCAGGGCGCGACGTTCTTCAGACGCTACCTTGACACGGACGGGCTGGGCCTTCTTGACAGACAGATCGGCGCTTGGGAGAAAGTCGAGGCGGACGAGGCCTCCTTCTCGGACATGGAGGGCACCCTGGCGTTTACGCTGAAGAACGTGGACAACGCCACGCTATACCGCGGGTCAGAACGCGTCAAGGGAAGGTTCTCCTGGGCCGGTTTCAGCTACGCGCTGAGGCCTAACGCGTCTATCTTCGCGTACACGATACAGCTCCGGCCTGGACGACGACGATGACCCTGTCCCTCAAGCGGCGTTCCTCGCGTCGTTAAGCGTGTCTCCGGATGACTAGATCCCTGCTGCTGGGAGGGCGGCCTTGCCTCGCATGAAGGGCAGAACGGCCTCTGTCGGGGCACGCTGCGAGGATGCGCTAGGATATGAATGCGCCGTTCAGGAAGCTAGCCCATAGGAAGAGGGCGCTCAGGTAGAAGGACGCGCAGAGCGCAAGCATCAGCAAGCCTGAGCGCTTCGCTCGGCTCAGCTTTGAGGCCAAGGGAAGCCACATGGGAAAGATGAAGGAGAGAAAGCGCGGGCTGGACGCAAGGGCTCCGAAGACCAGGACCCCCGCGAAGCAGACCGTGGAGTAGACTGCGAGTGACCGGTCCATTCTCAGCAGGGCGTGGATGAGGAGCGGGGAGCCGAGGAGGAAGATGAAGGACGCAAACGAGAAGGGCACAGCCTCCAAGGTGTTCAAGAAAGGCTGAAGCCCGGTCTTGGAGAACATGCCTGTAAGCAAGAAGCTCAAGGAGGACATCCCGTTCCAAGCGGTCCGGTCGAACGGGGCAAACCAGTCGTTGAACATCACCCTGCAGTAGAGCAGCCAGAGGAAGAACGAGGACAGCGGGATCGCGAGGTAAAGGAGTTCGCGGCGACGCGAGCGGCCTTCTCGGCCCCTCTGCCTCTGAAGTGTCTCCGCGAGCAGAGGTATGAGTATCAGCAGCCCGGGGGGTCGGGAGAGCGCGGCGATGGACGCGGGAAGCATGGCCGCGAGCAGCCCCCTCTTCTTGAAGAGGTACCACGCTGCTAAGGTTGAGAGCAGGAAGAGTCCCTCGGTGTAGACGACGGTGGTGAAGAGGAAAACGTAGGGAGAGAACGCGTAAAACAGCGTTGAGCAGAAAGCCGTACGCTCATCGAGGTAGCCCTCGGCGACAAGCTGGTAGACGGGAACCCAGAGCAGCCCGAGCAGAACGGAGACCGCTACCAAGGCGCGGGCGGGGCCCTGCAATAGCCCGTTCAAGGCCGAGCCTAGAAGCGGTAGCCCGGGGAAGAAGGCGTAGCTTTGGTCGGAGAAGCCGTAGCCCCTCGTGGCGATGGAGAGGTACCAGGCGCTGTCCCAGCCTAGGAAGAGGTAGAGCCACCTGGCGTCTTCGTCGATCCCTGAGGTAAGGGCCTCGTTCTGCCCCTCGACTCCTCGGTCGGTCGTCATCCAGTAGGTGTTCGAGGAGCCCATGTTCAGCCAACCGTAGAGGAGAAGACCACCGACGAGTTTCGCGGAGAGCACGATGAGGAAGGGCATGAGGAGGCGCATGGGCCCCGCCGGAAGCGGAAGGGATCGTTTCACCCATACTCTATGCGGCTTTCCCAGCGTTAGGAGGCGCAAGACGATCCCTGTGGCGAACTGCTCATTGCTCCGTAGGGCTCGGATGAGCGATCATCGGGGATAGAGGGATTAAAAGGCTGTGCCTAGCCTGAGGAGGATCAAGAGGCAAGAGGCTACGCCGTGTCTCGTAGGAGAGCGCTCCTAGCCGCCGGGGCTCTCGCCGCGGTCCTTCTCTCCGCGGCCTTAGGGGTCACCCTGTGGCTTCAAGCCTCAAGCTATAAGCCCCCAGAGTATAGGAGGATGAACCCCAAGGTTTCAGAGGTTCGGCTCAGTAGCCGAAGCGTCCCCCTCTACGGACGACTGGACATAACCGCCAGCGTCGAGGTGGCTATTGAGAACCCCTTCGACCCAGCGGATATCGACGTGAGCGCCCTCTTCACGACGCCTTCGGGAAGAGGCCTGCGCGTGGCCGGGTTCTACCTTGAGAACTTCACGCGAAAGCTCGTGGAGGCTAAGGAGGTGCTTGAGCCCTCTGGTGCGCCAACCTGGATGGTCAGGTTCACGCCCATGGAGCTAGGCGAGCACGCGGTGAGGCTTACGGTGAACGACGGCGGCCTGGAGGCGTCGTCCGAGGCCTATGCCTTCGAGGTTACGCCCTCCGCGAACCGGGGCTTTCTCCGGCTGGACGGGGAGGACCCCAGATACTTCCGGTTCGACAACGCGGAGCCCGCGTTCCTGATAGGGCATGATGTCTGCTGGTACGGCTCCCGTGGAACTTATGACTACGATTCCTGGTTTGGGAAGATGGCCGCGAACGGTGAATCCCTCACGCGGATATGGATGGCGCCCTGGGCCTTCGGCATCGAGTGGAAGCGGCTGGGCTACTACGACCAGGCGGAGGCCTGGAAGCTCGACTACGTCCTCAGCCTCGCCGAGAGCCTAGGCATCTACGTGGAGCTCTGCCTCATCAACCACGGCCAGTTCAGCACCCGCGTCAACCCGAACTGGGACGGGAACCCCTACAACGCCAGGAACGGCGGGCCCCTCAGCTGGCCCGAGGGCTTCTGGACGAGCCCAGACGCGGCGCGGCTGTTCAAGAACCGGCTTAGGTACATCGTGGCCCGCTGGGGCTACAGCCCGGCCGTGCTTGCCTGGGAGTTCTGGAACGAGGCCGAGCTGACGGACGCCTATCGCAGCGGTGTCTCGGCGGAATGGCATGGGCAGATGGGCCGTTACCTGAAGCAACTTGACCCATATGGGCACATGGTCTCCACGAGCTTCGCTGACCCCGCTTATGATGACGCCGTCTGGAGCCTGGACGTGATAGACTTCACGCAGATCCACTCCTACGGCGAACGGGACATGGTCCAGGAGTTCCCGGGGATAGTCGCCTCAAGGCTGGAGAGGTTCAAGAAGCCCGCGCTCGTGGCCGAGTTCGCCTCTGACTGGCGCTGGGAGGGCAGCCCCGAGTACCTGAAGGACGTGGAAGGCGTGGAGATACACGACGGCATCTGGGCCACGGCGCTCTCCGGGAGCGCCTCCACGGCGATGCTCTGGTGGTGGGACAACTACATCGACCCCTATGGGCTTTATTACCACTACCGGGCGCTCTCCAGCTTCCTGCAGGGCATCCGACTCTCGGGGCTGAGGCCGTTGAACGCCTCCTGGCAGGCTGCCCAAGGCGACCTCAGAGTCTTGGGGCTTCAGAACTCCACGACGGCGCTGGTATGGCTTAAGAACGGCGCGCACAGCTGGCCTAACGCCGTGGGAGACACGCCTATAGCCAGCGTGGAGCAAGCTCAGGTCAGAATCCGGGGACTGGCGCCTGGCACCTACAGGGTGGAGTGGTGGAACACCTACGGTGGCGGTCTGGAGAAGGCGGAGGAGCGGCTTAACGAGGGCACGTTAGAGCTGAGCATCGAGAGGCTGAGCAGAGACCTGGCGCTTAGGATACTGGCTTCCGCGCCCGAGGCCGGAGCCTAGAGGAACTTGGACGCATAGTGGCATGCGGCGCGGTGCTCGCGGTCGATCTGCTCCAGCGTGGGCTCCTTTTCCCTGCATAGGTCGGCGGCGTAGGGGCACCTGGGATGGAACCTGCAGCCTGGGGGCGGATTGACGGCGCTGGGCACCTCGCCTCGGAGGATCACCCTACTCCTGTTCGACCCGGGGTCGGGGATGGGGATCGCTGAGAGGAGCGCCTGAGTATAGGGATGGAATGGCTTATCAAACAGGTCGTCCGTGTTGGCGAGCTCCACGATCTTCCCGAGGTACATGACCGAGACCCTGTTGGTTATCTGGCGGACGGAGCTCAGGTCGTGGGAGATGTAGAGGTACGATAGACCCCTCTCCTTCTGAAGGTCCATCAACAGGTTCAGTATCTGAGCCCTGATCGACACGTCCAGGGAGGACACGGGCTCGTCGGCGACCACGAGCTTGGGGTCGACGGCTAAAGCCCTGGCTATGCAGATCCTCTGCCTCTGTCCACCGCTGAACTCGTGAGGATACCTCTCGGCGTGGTAGTCCTCCAAGTTGACCATCTTCAGGAGCTCGTAGACCCTCTCCTTCCACTCGCTCCTAGGTAGGCTCTTGAGGATCACGAAGGGCTCGCTTAGGATATCGTAGACCGTCATCCGGGGGTCGAGCGACATGTACGGGTTCTGGAAGACCATCTGGATCCCCCTCCGGATCAAGCGAGTCTTCTCCTTATCGCCGTTCCTGAACGCGTCGAAGACATCTACTCCCTCGAAGTAGACGCGGCCGGAGGTGCTCTCCTCTAGGTAGAGGATGGTCTTGCCCAGGGTTGTCTTGCCGCAGCCGCTCTCGCCTACGAGGCCCATGTTCTCTCCGCGTTCGATGTGGAAGCTGACGCCGTCGACGGCGTGGACGACCCCCACTTGCCGCTTCAGGAGTATGCTACGCTCGTAGATCGGGTAGTACTTGTGAAGGTCGTCCACGCGAAGTATAGGGTCAGCCATTCGCCATCAGCCTAGATCCCTGCAAGGTTAAGCTCTCTCCACCTGTGACAGGCCGCGAGATGGCCGCGGTCCACCTCCTCCAGCCGGGGAACCGCCTGGGAGCAGGCATCCCTGGCGTAGGGGCATCGGGGATGGAACCTGCAGCCTGGAGGAGGCTCTATGAGGTTGGGGATGTTGCCCGGAATGACTCGGAGCTCCTTTCTCTGGTCTATCCTTGGGACTGCTCGAAGCAGCGCCTCCGTATACGGGTGCCGAGGCGTTCTGAAGAGCCTGATCGTGGCCGCGGATTCACAGACCTGCCCCGCGTAGAGGACAGTTACGTGATCGGCCATCTCGGCGACGATCCCCATGTCATGAGTGATCATCACCAGCGACATGCCCAGCCTCCTCCTCAGCTCCCTTATCAGCTCCAAGACCTGAGCCTGGATCGTGACGTCTAGGTTCGTCGTAGGCTCATCGGCGAAGAGAAGGACCGGGTCGCAGGCCAGAGCCCGGGCTATGGCAATGCGCTGCTTCATTCCGCCGCTCAGCTGATGCGGATACTGGTGAATCCTCGTCTCAGGCTCGCTGATCCCGACCATGTCCAAGAGGTCGACCGCCTTGCTGAGGGCCTCCCTCTTGCCTAGGCCCTGATGATGCCTGATGATCTCGGCGATCTGGCTTCCCACCGTGTAGACGGGGTTAAGCGAGGAGCTTGGGTCCTGGAAGATGATAGCTATCTTAGCGCCCCGGATTCTCCTCATCTCCTCCTCGGAGAGGTCGAGGATGGAGGCTCCCTCAAAGGTGACCTTGCCTCCTATGACTCGACCCGGCCTCGGGACGATCCGCAGCACCGAGAAGGCGGTCACGGTCTTTCCCGAACCGGACTCGCCCACGAGGCCGAGGGTCTCGCCCTTCCCGAGGCTGATGGAGACGCCGTCCACCGCCTTGACGACGCCGGCCTCCGTGAAGAAGTAGGTCCTGAGGTTCTCGACATCTAGAAGCGGCTCCGCCATTCGCTCGATCCCCCCTTATTCCCTCAGCCTGGGGTTCAAGGCGTCCGCCAGGCCGTCGCCTAGAAGGTTGAAGCCAAAGACGCTCCAGAGGACCGCCAGCCCGGGGAAGACCTCCGTCCACCAGGCGATCCTGATGTCGATGAAGTTCTCCTGCATCATCTGACCCCAGGTGATCGCGTTCGGGTCCCCAAAGCCCAGGAAGCTGATCCCTGCCTCAGAGAGGATGGCGTAGGCTACCGTAAGCGTGGAGACGACTATCACAGGCGAGAGGATGTTCGGCAGCACGTGCCTGAATATGATCCTCCTGCTGTCCGCGCCCAAGGCCTGCTCAGCCTTCACGAATTCCAGCTCCCTGACCCTGAGGAACTCGCCCCGGATCAGCCTCGCGTTGCCCGCCCAACCAAAGGCGCCCAGGATCGCCACGACGATCGTCAGCCCGACCGGTATGTTCACGCCCATGACGTTCCAGTAGGTGGTCCCCGCCGCCACGGTGTAGACCCTCGTGAAGGCAAGGATGAGCGGCAGCGTGGGAAAGACCAGGAAGACCTCGGCGAGGCGCATCAAGGCGTCGTCCACGAGCCCTCTGAAGTAGCCCGTGATGGAGCCGACGAGGATCGCGAGGCCCATCGTGATGAAGGTGGCCACGAACCCCACGTAGAGGGTGTACTTGGCGCCGTGCACCACTTCGCTGAAGACGTCATAGCCCACCGAGGCTGTTCCGAAGGGGTGCTTCCATGACGGAGGCTGGGAGGCCTCGCCGTCATACAAGGGCCGGAGTGCCCCAGGGTGTGGCCTACCCGGGTATGGCGCTAGGAAGTCGCCGAAGACGGCGACGAAGATGAGGCCGCCTACCATGAACATGCCCGCGACGGCCGCTTTGTTCCTCTTGAACCTTCTCCAGGCGACCGCCCACTGGCTGGCGCCCCTCCTAGCCTTCGATGTCCCACTCACGGCGAGTCACCTCACTCGATCCTGACGCGTGGGTCAAGCACGGCGTATGAGATGTCCGTGACCAGGTTTGCCACCAGCGTCATGATGGTTATGATCACCGTGATGCCCATGACAACCGGGAAGTCCAGCTGGAGGGCTGCGTCCACGAAGCGTCTTCCAAGGCCAGGCCAGCCGAAGACGGTCTCCGTGATAGGGGCTCCGCCGATGATGCCGCCGAGCGAAAGCCCCAGGTACGTGACAACGGGCGAGATGGCGTTTCGCAGCGCATGCCTGTAGGTGATCGACCTCTCGCGGAGACCGCTGGCCTTCGCCGCGAGTATGTAGTCCTGCCTCAAGACCTCGAGCATGCTTGCCCTGATCAACCTGATGTTCTGAGCCAGGCTTACGTAGGTGAGGACGGCGGCGGGCAGGATGATATGGGCGATCGAGTCTAGAACTGGGTCTCCCCACCACTTCACGGGATCCCCGTACGCGCCAGAGGAGGGGAGCCAGCCCAGGTTGAAGGAGAAGATGATTATCAGGATGATGCCGAACCAGAAGGTCGGCATGGAGACGCCGAAGAGCGCTGTCGAGGTGACCGTCAGGTCGAGCTTCGAGTACTGCCTCTTAGCCGAGAAAACCCCTACGAATATGGAGATCACAAGGGCGAGGATGATCGATACGAGCTGCAGCTTCACGGTCTCAAGGAACCAGCTGCCGATTATCTTGTTCACAGGCCTAGCGGCGTAGAGGGACCTGCCGAAGTTGCCCTGCAGGAGGTTCCAAAGCCAGTTGACATACTGGAGTGGAATGGGCTTGTCTAAACCATAGTAGGCCTTGAGCGCATCCACGGTCTCTTTAGTCACATTTGGCTTGCCTAGCAGAATGATCCTTATGGGGTCACCCGCCGCGTACATGACGAGAAAGCTTAGGATCGAGATCCCCAAGAAGAGGGGTATCATGTACAATAGCCTGCGGGCCACATACTTTGCTAGACCTGTCATCCTATCCCAAAGACCTTGCTAGACCTGTCATGCTACCTTGCATGGGGCACATAAATATTTCGGCCCATGATGCTCGTCGATGTCATGATGTTCAGACGAGCCGAGCAGACCGACGGGCCCCTTGCAAATGTGGTCGCCGGAATGTAACGGGAATCCCTTCGCGTGAAATCATTCCCGTTCGGTCCGTCCGCAAACCATAAATATGGTTGCGCTACCAACATAGCCGGTGCTAAACCTAATGAGCAAAGCGCCAAACAGAAAGCTGATCTCGCTGATACTCGTCGTAGTGATGGCAACATCGTCTCTTCCAGTCTTCTCTTTCGCTCAGCAGCAACAAGCCCCAATCTTCTCGATAACGCTGATAGCGCCGGGAAACGCCAACCTCGTCCGGAGACAGTGGGGACAGATCATAGCCAACGCCCTCCAGCAAGTGGGCATAGATGCGAAGATAGTCTACCTAGGCTGGGGAGCTGTCTTCGACCGCGCCATCCTCCCCGCTAGAGAGAACGTAGGCAAAACCTACGCTGAAGGTGGCTTTGATGCGCTCTTCATCGGACAGACCCCGGCCTATGTGCCCAACCAGCTCGCCCCCTACTATGGGGGAGACCCTAGGTTCTTCGCCCCCGACGGCCTCAACTTCCAGCTCTATAACAATGCAACTAGCAACAGTATCCTAGAGCAGTACGTTACAACCCTCTCTGAGTCGGAGCGGGAGAGGCTTTACAAAGAATGGCAGGCGATCGTCTTCGACGACCTACCGGAATCCGAGATACTTTACGAGCAGTTTGCCATAGCTGCTAACCCAGCGATCTCAGGCTATGGCTGGACGTACTTCAACGTGGGTCCTACACCTCAATGGCTTAAGGGCAAGGAATCCGTCACCTACGCATCGACAGGTGAACTCATAACTCTTCTGCCAGATCTCTCGCAGTCCTGGTACGACGCTATCGCCTTCCAACCGATATATGACCAGATGGCGATGTGGGCACCTGACTACCCGAAGAGGCTCACAGTCCCTTCAGTTTTCGAGAGCTGGTCTAGCTCCGAGGATGGACGCGTATGGACGCTGAACGTGAGGCCGGGCATGAAATGGCATGACGATGTGCCCCTGACAGCCGACGACATAATCTGGACGTTCTACATGAACATCAACCCTGAGGGTGGGTCCGCTCAGGTAGGCATCACGAGCGGCGTCATGGGTACGAAGGTGAACTTCAAATGGTTGAACGGCAGCACCACGGTCTTCGAGCTGCCGGGAGCCACGGAAGTCAGAGAGGGCACGCTCGAAGCGGTTGACACAAACACGGTGAAGGTGACGCTTCCCAACTTCGGGAAAACAGGCAAGCCATACGCCCTCTTCAGCCCTGAGTTCCTCGTCTCCAACGCGAACCCAGCCACCGGGGCTGTGCAGCCAAAGCACATCTATGAGCAGTTTCCGCCAGCCCAGTGGGCCAGCCTCCCATCGGCCGCTCCTGGAGCGGAGCCCGTCGAGTACAAGGTGAACGGCGAAGTCAGGACGCTTAAGGGGCCGATAGGCAGCGGGCCCTACAAGTTCGTGAGCTGGGACCCCGTCACGACGGTGCTCCACCTGACGAGGAACGACGCCTACTGGAACGCGACCGCCTTGGAGGCTGATGGGCTGTTCGGGGTTAAGGACTACTACGTGAAGTACATCCCCGGCAAGGAATCCGCATTAGCGGCGCTCAAGAACGGGGAGGTGGACCTCTTGGACGGCAACTACTACGTTCACAGGGAGAAGGCGACGATCGACCCCGCCTGGGGCAAGGTGACCACTGTGGGCGACGGAAGGCAGTACCTGGCCTACAACATGAGGCATCCGATCCTGGGAACAGGCGTGGACACACCGCTCGGCAAACAGGACCCATCAAGGGCCGCTGAGGCCGCGCGGTACGTGAGAAAGGCGATTGACTACCTGATCCCGAGGGACCTGATCATCCAGAACCTGCTCGCGGGAGACGCAGTGCCGGGAACAACGGCGGCGCTGCCCGACCAAGCCTACTATGATCAGAGCCTGAAGCCGCGTCCCTATGATCTACAAACGGCCCTGCAATACCTAGCCCTTGCGGGCTACAATGTCAAGGCTAACCCCATACCGGTCTCAGCCGGCATATCGTCCTTCATCCTTGGCATGTCGACGCACATCTCAGGCCTCTTCGCGAATCCAGTGACTGGCAAGGGCTACGCGGGCATGGAAGTCGTAGTTCAGGAGACGAAGGATAACGCCACGTGGAAGGATGTTCAGGTAGGCGAGACGGACAGCCAAGGCAGGTTCGACGTGGTCATAACGCCTTCCAGCACGGGAACCTTCTGGTACAGGGCCTGGTTCCCAGGCGTCACGGCCGCGGAGGCGACCTTCGCTGGGAGAGCTGGCCCCGGCTTCGATTACTCTCTGCTGCCAACGGTTCTGCCGCCGTCGTACTCGGTCGAATCGACCAAGGTGACCGTCTCAAGCCTACAGGATGCGCTATCCCCCCTCTCGACGAAGGACCAGGTAACGAGCGTGCAAAACACCGTCACAGGCCTGCAGAACACGATCACGTCGCTTCAAGCCCAGGTCAACCAGCTTACCAGCGTAGCCTACGCAGCCATAGCCATAGCAGTGATCCTCGGAATCATTGCCATCGCGCTTGCTGTGAGAAGGAAGCCGACCTAGCCCGTCTCAGCGGGCATCACACCCCCTTTTCTCCTTTTTCGTCTCTCATCTAAAGCAGCGAGGCTAGGATGGACTCTAGTAGAAGCACCGCTCCTAAGGCGGCGAAGGTTCTCCCCCGCCTCTGAGCCTCCCTATGCCTCGTGGCCGAGTAACCTTCCTTCGAGCTGAAGAGCCGCTGCCGCAGCTCGGTGAAGAGGACGGAGGCCGAAAGGTCCATGCCCCCGCCCAGGAGCAAGAAGACGCAAGCCTCTACGAACAAGGACAGGGCAAGGGCTTCTGGGAAGCTCCACGACGAGAGGGCCAGAAGCCCCTCGAGCACAGATGCGGCCAGGTTGAGCGCTAAGAGCCATTCGAAAGCGGAGCGCCAAGCTGAGCGAGCCAACTACAAGCCTCCTCGGAGCCGGGCAGATTTATCCCTTGCGTTCCAGAGCCCCGGCGTAGAGCAAGAGCGCACCGCAGCCACAGCTGCAGAGCGAGGCCTTGCGAGGCGCTCACACGGAGCCGCACCAGTACCCTCTCGGGATCGGGTACGTGATCGTGAACGGCTGAGTCATGATCGAGAAGGGAGATCGCATGGAGGCTTCACTGGGTAGAGTCCTGAGGCGGACAGGAGGCCTGTCCCGGAGGAGGCCAAGGTCCCTGTTAGATTCAAGAAGGGCTCCTGCTTTCTCCTGGCATGGTGTCTTGATGATAACACCGATTAATCTGCTGGCCGCGGTCTGTCGCAGGGCGAATCCTCGCCCAGGGACCCGGGTACCCTTAGGAAGCCCAGGAGTAGACGCGCGCCGATGCGAGGATCAGGTCTGGCTCTCGTTTCACGATTCCTTCAACCGAGAACGAGCGACCCTAGAGCAGGTGCATCGCCGAGGCCCCTTCCTCGACGCTACACGCAGCCTCGCCTCTTCGGTCACTGGGAGAACTGGTGTAGGGAATGCATGAGGTTTGTGCCTCATACCTACGTTGGTCAAGCCGAGAGCGGCAAAGCCCAATGCCTCTGTGACCTCTGCGGCTCTCTGAATCCGCTGGCAAAGCGGTAGCTCCGAGAACTGAAGCTGTCCAAGGTCTTCCAAAGGGCTTCCCGGGACCCATCTGGCCCCATATGCTCCAGGCTTTGCCCCGAGCCTCCAGCTCGTGGAAGACGAGGCGATCAGGGGACGCGGGCCTGAGCTGTCAACGCGGTATAGGCTAACTGGCTTTCGTCCTTAGTCCTCTTTCCCATTCATAGCGGATAGCCACGCATTGAGCCCACCAGTCGCTAAGCCCATACGTCTCGCGCAGGTACCTCGCGGTCGCGGTGTGACCCTTCTCCCTCGCATCCCATTGGTCTAGGATCGAGTACCATGCCGCAGACCTTTTCCCGGTTCTGGCAGAAACTACCTCGTCCCTGATCGCTCGGAATCCACTCCTCCTCTTGCCCACGTTCTCTCCTCTGGCGCGGCTCCTCCTCGCGGGCTACTTGATCAGTCTCTTTTTCATCAGGTTTATGGATAGGACGAAGAAGAGGGGCGTGGTGACCAGGAACCATGCTAGGTCAAGCAGGAGAGATGCGCTGAGCCTTCCCACGGCTAGGGCCCTGGTGAGGCTCACGGCGTGGGTTAACGGCAGGAAGACGTGGGCCACGAGCTGCGCCTCCTGGGGAAGGGCGGCTATGGAGAAGAAGGTGCCGCTTAGGATGAACATGGGCGTGATGAAGAGAAAGGAGGGGTAGTTGAAGGAGTCTATGTTGGGCGTGATGGCCGTGAAGCACATCGCGATCGCCGAGAATAGAAGCCCCACGAGGAAGGAGACCGGCGGGATCAGCAGGAAGAACGGGCTGGAGACCAGGCGGAAGAGGAGGATCACGGCCAAGACTATGCTTGAGTTGATGAGGCTCTTCGTGGCGCCCCATAGGAGCTCGGCGGCTATGACCTCCTCGAGGCTTACGGGCGTGGCGATTATCGCGTCAAACGTCTTCTGGTAGTACATGCGGACGAAGGAACCGTAGGTGCACTCGAAGAACGAGGAGAACATCATCGACGTGGCCACGAGCGATGGGGCGATGAAGACGATGTACGGCAGGCCTTCCTGAGGCTGAACGAAACTGCCGAGCCCAAACCCCAAGCCTAGCAGGTAGAAGACAGGCTCGAGGAGCGGCGGAAAGAAGTTCACCTTATACGTCTTCATGAAGACATCCCGGTCTCGTCTCCAGACGCTCCAGAGGCGAGAGCTCAGCCTAGGCACCTGGAAGTAGGAAAGAACCCGGGTTGCCTTCATTCCCTCAGCCGCCTGCCCGTCAGTTTCAGGAACACGTCCTCCAGGTTGGCGTCCCTTATCATAGCCGCCTTGAACTCGAACTTGCTCAGGATCTCGGCGAAGACGCCCCTCGGCTGATTCGTGAAAACCTGGATTCTATCGCCGACCACATCGAGCGTAGCCTCGGGGAAGGCGTTCCTCAGGAACCTCAAGACCTCTTCGTCATAGGCCACCTCCAGAACCTCTTCGCCCACGTGCTTCCTGACTAGGTCTCGTGGTCTCCCCTCCTCGACTATCCTGCCTGAGTCCATGATGACAATCCGGTCGCAGAGCTGGGCAGCCTCCTCCATGTAATGCGTGGTCAAGACTATGGTGACGCCCTGCTTCTGCAGGGCGCGGATCTTGTCCCATATCAGGTGGCGTGCCTGAGGGTCTAAGCCCGTAGTCGGCTCGTCCAGTATCAGTATCTGCGGCTCGTTTATCAAGGCCCTAGCTAAGACCAGTCTTCGCTTCATCCCCGACGAGAGCTGCTCGATTATCACGTCGCGCTTCTCCTCCAGCTGCGCGAACCTCAGCAGCTCCTCAGCGCGTCTGTGGGCTTCCGCCTTGGGAATCTCGAAGTAACGCGCGTAGACTATCAGGTTGTGGAAGACGGTGAAGTCGGGGTCGAGGTTGTCCTCCTGCGGAGCCACGCCGATCATCCGCTTTATCCCCGTCGCGTGCTTGGTGACATCCATGCCTGCGACCGTTAACCTGCCGGAGGTAAGCGGCGAGACGCACTCGATCATCTTCATCGTCGTCGTCTTCCCAGCGCCGTTCGGTCCTAGGAAGCCGAAGCATTCACCAGCGAGGACCTGAAAGCCTATGTGGTCCACTGCCAGGAGGTCGCCGAAACTCTTCGTCAGGTTCTCAGCCTGGATGAGAACTCCGCGTTCCAAGGGCGGTCATATCCGGGCATCCTGAGTCTGGGCGGAAGCCGCCTAATATCCCTTCCCGGCAACCGCCGGGAGAAGGGCCGCAGGCCCACCGGCGGATCGTTCCCAGTCGTGACTGGAAGATAACCCCTCACCGTCTCTCTACGAGGACTTGGCCCAGAACACGGATGAGACCGTTGGATCTCCAATCCTGGGCTTGGACCAACGCCTCGGCCTAATCCATCGGCGGGAGGCCGCGATGCATGGAACAACCATGCTCGCAGCTGTTGCCCCTCGTCGTGCGATCATGGACTAAAACCACCCCGAACTAGGCGAGAACCAGAGGTCTCTCCGCGTGCTGAAAGCGAAGTCTGGCCCGATCGTGTTGCGCGGTCTGCCTCCTTATGGTTCAAGCGGCTGAACCACTCGGGGGAGAAAGATCCTTCGCGGTTAGAGGCTGCATCGAGCGGCTGGGGCTTTTGTTTATGAGCTAGAGGAGCTGAGATTCTAGCGGGGGGTTTCGCTCCGATGCCCTGCTTCCTTCGCATGGCCCGGTTGCTCGGCGTCTCGATCCCCGGCGAGCTGGGGCTGCAGCGCTTCGTCGAGGAGAGCCTCATGGAGCGGCTCGGGGCCTCTACGCACAGGGAGCTCGAAAGAGCGTTAGAGGAGGCCTACCGCCGCGACTCAGCGGGCTTGAAGAAGCTTCTCGAGGAGCTTCTGCTCTTCTATAGGGCTCAGAGGAAACGGGCTCCTTGGGAAAAGCGGCCCGTTGAAGCCTATGCCGTGTAACCCGCCTCGGCTGAGCCTCGCCGGTAGGAGAGCCCTTCCAGCAGAGGCCTATCTGGCGTTCGGGGTACAGCTAAGACTTCGTTCTATCATGTGGGCGGCTTGTCTTCGGCCGGCGGGGGTGACTCAGCGGGCGGCGAGGCAGGCTTCGCCTCCAAGTCCTGCTTCGCGGTGGTGTCGGCCAATGCCGAGACGCTTTCGGTTACCGTTAGGATAGGCTTTTCCTCCAACGCTTTCTTCTCTTCCCTGAGCTTGGCGACCTCGGCCTCTAAGGAGCCAACCTTGGCTTCCAGCTCTGGCAGTGCCTTGAGCGCCTCGATCTCCGCTAGGAGCGCCGCCTTTTCCTCCTCCAGTGCCTTGACCTTCTCCTCAAGTTCAGCCTTCCTCTTCACGGCTTCCACAACCATCCCCTCGAGTTGCTCGATCCTTTCAAGAATGCCTTTTAAGGTTAACCGGGCTCTTCCACTTTCACGTTCACGCTCGTGAAGCACCTCATAGAGCGGGGAACCGCCCTGCCTCAGCCTCAGGACGAACTGGACAAGATGCTCCATGGAGCAGAAGTGCTTGGAGCCCGTCGCCAAGGGGGTCTCCACGAGGATCGACATCAGCACGCCCCGGTCAGGCAGCGGTCTGCGGCAGATGTCGCACTCAAGCGGTCCCTCGGAACCGCTCAGGCTTCTAGGTTGCTTCGAAGCTGCCACGCGCCGCGAGCCTCCCTCGGAGCCTTCCCAGCCCCCATCTTCCCAGCAGGCGCCTTATTAGATCATGCTTATGCCCATTGAAGGGCTTTGGGCGTTCGGGCTTCCGAACGGTGCCCAGAAGGAGCGCGCTGGGCAGTGCCTGTTGGAGGAAAGCCCCTTTTATCCCGGAGAGGAGGGGCCTAGAGCCAAGGTGGCATGCCGTTGGGAGACCATAGGGCCTCAGGAGCGACGGCCTTCGAGCACATCGATTACCTCTGCAACGTGATAGGGGATCGCTACGTGGGCACCGACGGGGAGCGACGGGCCGCCGAGTACATCGCCTCCCAGCTTCGAGGATATGGGCTGACGCACGTCGTCGTGGAGGAGTTCAACGCTCCCCAGAGCCTCATCGAGGGCTTCGAGCTAAGGGTTCCAGGCCTCGGCGGACGCATCATAGACTGTTACCCGTATGGGTTCTGCGCTTCTACCCATGAAGAGGGCGTGAGAGCCCGCCTTGAGGTCGCTGACCCCGTGGAGCTGAGAAGCAAGGACTTCGACGGCTCGATCGTGCTCGCTGCCCAGGTCTCGCCCTTGGAGGCAGCTAGCCGAGGGCTTGAGGGGCTCCTCGTCGCCGACATGACGCCGTGGCCGACGTACCACTCGCTCCCGCCTAGCTCCACGAGGGAAGGGTTAGCTCCGCCCTCGCTCTCGATCTCGCTGCCCGACGCCTACGCGATCATCTCAGAGCGAACGCTGTCCGCCTACATGAGGCTCAGGCAGAGGATCGCTGAGGCGAAGTCCGTTAACGTCTCCGCCTATCTGCCGGGGATGAGTTCGGAGCAGTTCGTTGTCCTCTGCGCCCATTTCGACACGGTTCCCGTAGGTGGCTGTGGCGCCGATAACGCCGGTGGCGTGGCCGTGCTGCTTGAGGTAGCCCGATGCCTCGCTTCCGGGAGGCTAAGGCGGGGAGTCCTCTTCCTCGCCTTCGGAGCCGAGGAGGTAGGCTCGATCGGGGCCGCGGCCTACGCGAAGCGTCATGAACCGGAGCTGGCCGACTGCCGTTTCGTGATGAACCTAGATGGCGGAGGCGCCCTCCTCGGCCGGAACTTCCTTAGGACGACGGGCCCGGAGCAGCTCCGGGCCTTCGCCTCCGCCCTAACGGAGAGGCTACGCTACCCGGCGGTCGTCAGCCCAAGCCCGGGAGGCGATGATACGCTTCCCTTTAACGCCCTGGGAATCCCCTCGATCTACCATAACAGGAACCACTATAACACGCACAGCCACAGGGATAGCTCTACGCTCCTTGGCATCGAGCCGCTCAGACGCCAAGCAGAGTACACGTTGGAGTTCCTCACAGCAGTTGGCAACAGCGAGGAGCCACCCTTCAGCAGAGAGGTCCCTGAGGAGCTGATCCAGCAGGCAAGGAAGGCGCTCATGCCATGCATCGGCCCCGAGGGCTATTCGAACCCAGGCCTTCGGTGATCGACTTCCATCAGCGAGGAGAGGCTGATGGCCGTCTTCCCCACGTCTGTTGGACGGCTGAGTCAACACCATGCCTTCCAGGCTGCGCTCGGTCGGTCATCCGAGAGGGGGGGATCGTTATCCTCAGCGAGCATGCCACGCTATATCGCGTCGGAACTCGTTACGTCGACATGCTTCGATGCCGCTCGGTGTAGGCGTTTATCGTCTGTGACCAGAGTTAGCTTCAAGGATCTGGCGGCTTCCACGTAGGCGGCGTCGTAGAACGTCATGCTCTCGTCAACGGCTATCTGTAGGGTCTCCAGGAGGCGAAGTCCCGAGTACGTCACCATCATCATCCGGGCCGTCAGCTTCTCTACAAGCGACAGGAGGTCCTGAGCTTCCTTCAAGGAGAGCCTTCTGCGCACGTTTACGAGCTTCCAGACCGAGTTGCCTACCTCGTAGAGCGTCAGGTCAAGGAGGCCTCCGTCCGCTATTGGTTCAAGGGCTTCCCCGCCCTTCGCCAGAATGAGGTTGAGCAAGGCACTCGCGTCAAACAGGCGGGGTGGCTTCACCGTTCTTCCCTCGTCTCTCTGACGACTGCAACGACGTCCTCGGCCGTTACATGGCCCTTCAACTGGGCACTCACTCTGCCCAGCATTGCCTTCAGGGCCTCGTCTTCACGCCTCTGCACCTCTCGCTCCAAGGCCCGCCTCAGCGTTTCACTCACCTTAATCCCGTACTTGTCGAGCTTCTCCTTCAGCTCAGCCGGAACCTTGACCGAAATGGTCACCGAGCCCATAGGCATCCGTGAGTGCTACGATCGAGTCTTACGTATAAGGATTACCAGTCGGTAGACGCAGGGAGCAAGGCTGGGAGAGCCTAGCTTAATTAGAGGCTATGGCCTCTAAGAGAGACGCCGCGGTTAAGCACGGCAACCGGCGCTATTCGGCCGCGCGACCTGACGGGGTGCGGAACCTGGTCTTCCACGTGTCCACTAGGGGCGTCCTTCTCCTGCTTCTCGCGACAGCGGCCCTCGTTCAACCCCTGCCCTCCTCGGGCGCCGGGCTCAGCCTCCCGGTCATCTCCGGGGTGGTCCGAGACCGCTCCAGCCAGCAGCCGATCCAGGGCGCCACGATCATCGTGGCAGAGGCCAGGGAATCCGGGCTAGGCCCTAGGAAGACCTTGACGACGCACCCTAACGGGTCGTACGCTGCGGAGGTGAACGTGGGCTACCAGTATCTTGTCCTCGCCTTTCTCAAGGGCGACCAGGAGGCGAAGGTCGAGTACGTGCCCGGGCTGCAGCCGCTCTCCGTAAGCGAGGCGCGAACGTATGAGGTCTCCTTTGACCTGCTGCCCGCGGGGATCATCGAGGTGGACGAGAAGGAGGTGCAGTTCGTGGAGGACCCTAGGCCCCTCCAGCTTACGTTTTCGTACGCCCTCTGGAACGAGGCTGGCGAGCAACTGAACGTGGAGGGCGCCTTCTCCAGCTTCAGAGAGCTGTTTCAGGCGGAGGTAGGCATCCGGCCGCGCGACATCCTGGTCCCCGCCGGCATGCCGGTCGAGCTGCGCGTGAAAGCCTCCGCCTACGTAGCCAGGCTCGGCGAGCCCATCGGCAGCCCGCATCACTTCCGTCTCCTGAGTCACGAGTTCTCCGTCGACGACCACGGGAAGCTCTTCAAGCTGAGACAAGGCGAGCGAGTGAAAGCCACCCTAAGCGAGGCCTCGCTTCTGCGCTCTCTCTCGGTCGTCCGTGAGGCGGTGGAATCAGCCCCGGCGTCGCTCGCAGAGATGGAGCGCCTCGGCGTCTTGGCTACCTTGGAGCGACGGGCCCTGGCGGAGATCGAGGCGCTGGTAGACCTCGCGGGCCTCCAGATCGAGGCTAGGAAGTACGATGAAGCCTATACGAACCTGCGAGACGCGTACCTGAAGGTCTACAGCTTCCAGACGAGCCTGGCGAACGCGCATTCCGACGCCATCTGGGGCGCCCTTCTCCTGATGCCCTTCACGGCCCTCATCGCCTTCACCACCGCCTCCTTGGTCTTCGACGAGAAACGGAAGAGAATCGTCGCAGGTGCCTCTGCGTACATAGCCCTGGTAGCGGCGCTCTCGTTGGTTTACCCAGGCTACAGGCTGGTCCACCCGCTAGGGCTGGTAGCTTTCGAAGCTGGCTCGCTCTGCCTGGCCTACTTCATCTTCTTCACCTTGCCTAAGGCGAGGGGCGGAGGCGGCTCCGAGGCTGGGATCTCCGTCGCGGACGCGGTGCTCTCCGCCTTGTCTCTGGGGAAGAGAAGCATGCGGAGAAGGAGGCTCCGCACCGTTTCCACGCTCATCTCGACGAGCGTGCTGGTCGCCGGCTTCATAGCCCTAACCTCCATATCCGCCGGCTACGGGATGGTGAACAGCCAGGTGCTCGGCTCCTCCGCCTCGGAGGGTCTCCTCATCCGGGATGCGCCCCCAGGCCGGACGAGTCACCTGGCGCCCTTCCATGCTCTAGACCCCTCCCTGACAGCGTGGCTTCAAGGGAGACCTGACGTGTCCCTCCTCGCCCCGAGGGCTGAGAACCCACCGTCCCTGACTCCCATCGGCCAGCTTCTCTCCGCGGCTGGCAACAGCATGCAGGTCTACGGGATCGTCGGCATCCTTCCCAGCTCGGAGTCCGCCTTCAGCCGGGTCGACACCGCCGTGGTGGAGGGAAGCTACCTGCCCGATGACGCCGTCGATGGCATCCTGATAAGCCGAAAGGCTGCCTCTCGCCTGAGCGTTCAGCCGGGCGACCACGTCGAGGGCTTCGACCGAGAGTTCACGGTCTTCGGTCTTCTCGACGATGAGCGTCTCGGCCGCCTAACCGACTTGGATGGGACGAGCTTCAGGCCGGGGAAGATCGTCTTCACCGGCGGGCTGGGACCTGGCTATCGGATCGTGGAATGCGAGAGCGACGAGCTCTTCGTAACCAACTGGAAGACGGCTATGGGCCTTGCCCCCGTGGTGCTGTCCAGGATCGATGCTCGAACGGGCGGCGCGGAGAGCGACCATGCCCTGGCGAGGATCGTGGTCTTAACCCGTGGTCTCCCCGTCTGGGAAAGCCTACGGGGCGTGATCAGGGTCTTCTTCCTCGACTCCTACGTTGAGTCGAGCGGAGCGACGATCCTCCTGCCCCTGACCTTGGTGGCCCTTAATCTCTTCGTGGTGATGCTCGGGAACGTCCACGAGCGGAGGAGAGAGGTCTTCATACTCTCCACGATAGGCATGAACCCCTCGCATGTGACCATGGTCTTCCTCGCCGAGGCGCTCATCACGGGCCTCGCGGGCGGCGGCCTAGGCTATCTGCTCGGCCTCGCCTCCTACCGGCTGACGCCGCTCCTGTCCTTCCAGCTGGAGGTCTATCAGAAGATCGCGGCGGGCTGGGGCCTGATGGCCCTCTTCTTCGCCGTCTCAGCGTGCGTACTGGGCGCGCTTCTCCCCGCCTGGTACGTTTCGAAGATCGCCACGCCTTCGCTCGTGAGGAGATGGAAGATCACCTGGGGCGCGAGGACGGGGCGTCAACCATGGCATATGGAGCTGCCCGTGACCATCCACGAGGACATGCTCCAGCCCCTCATGGACTACCTTGAACGGCGCTTCAGGAGCCTACCCCATGCCCTAGGAGAACAGATGGAACAGGTGGAAAGGAGAGAGTACCGCCTCGGAAACGGACACGCCTGCAGGCTTAGCTTCCTCTACATCAACACCAGGGTGACGCCGCCCACCGTGACCAGGAACGAGCTGATAGCCGTGAAGCTGGACAAGGAGGAGGCATATCGGCTGTGGTTTGTCCACCATGGCTCCCTGGCGCCCGTGATAAGCTCCGCTCACGAGGCGAGCATCTGGCACACAGTCTCCTTTGTACGGAACGCCGTGATCGAGTGGAGCGTCCTCCCGCTGGAGGAGAAGCTTCGCCTAGGCAGCTCGACTCAGACCTAGACGCTACTCATGGGCTAGGCAGCTTTCCCGCGGCGTCCATGAACGGAGCCAGGGGCATCCTAGGAGGCCCTCCTGAGCTTCAGAAGGTAAAGAGCCACCGCGGCTATGACCACGGCTCCCACGGATATGTACGTCCAGGGAAGTCCCTGCTCCGTCAGTGGCTTAAGCCTAAGGTCATGGTAGGTGAGGCTGAGGGATTGGACCGAGGGGATGACCGTGCCGAACCCGCTGAGGCGCAGGATCTCCGGTATCTTCGTCTGCCCGGCGATGCTGCCCGGCCACTGCTGTGAGGCCCAGCTTACCACTTCGATGAGCACGTTCTCCGTGGCTGAGAGCCTATGGAAGCCTCCGGGAAGCGGCAGGATCTCGTCCGGCGCAAGCCTTACGGTCACGTCGTCGATCGTCACCGTCGTCTCCCTGTACGCGAACAGGTAGGCTTCGCCGTCCGTAGGCCCCTTGGTGGGCACGTAGACGTAGACGGTCTGGCCTGCGGCGAGACCCGTGTAGGTTACGCCCTGGCCGTGCAGCAGGAGCATCATGGGAGCATCGCTCTCCACGGCCATAAACGCGGTCTTGATCTGCATCGTCAGGTTCGACGTGGCCTTCAGCTCCGCGTCGCCGTACTTCCTCTTGAACTCCAGGTCCATGACGTTGATCCTCGCGTCCTGAAGCCCCGTTATCACGAACGCGGGCGGCATCGTCCTAGGCCACCAGTCGGCGACCCCGGAGCTGCCGTAGAAGAGCTTCCCGGCGAAGCCTCCCGTCACCGCGGGGTAATAGAGGACGCCCATAACCCAGGTGTCGAGCAGCACATGGCCTGTGGACTCCAGCCTGTATGTGGCGAAGGGGGCGAGGGGAAGCTCGCCCACCTCGTTCGCGGAGAGCCTGAACTCCCAGGCCTTGGAGCCGTTCGCGTCCCAGAGCGTCACCTGGCTGTCCTCCAGCGCGTAGACACGGTAGGGCTGGTGCGTCCATGGCATGTTCGGCGAGACGACGGCGAGGAAGATGAACTCGCGGCCAGGGTATCCGCCGTCCACGCTGGGAAAGAAGGCGGTCATAAAGCCCTGCCTCCGGTCGTATTCGACGCCTCCCATGAAGACCACGGTCACAGGCCTGTCCGAGACCACCTTGAAGAAGGAAGCGTTCGCCACGCGGAGGCTCCTCTCCTCCAGGCTGTTGAGCGTGAATGCGCCCAGAAGCTCCCTGCTCGGAAGAGCGTAGGCCGAGACCCTGGTTCCATCATGGTTGCCTATGATCACCACGGACGCCTCGGTCATCACCGTGCCCGGCCTCACCTCCCACTTGACGATGTCATGGCCTGCCTGGCCGCCGGGCGCCGCCTCGATCTCCCAGACCTCGCGGGGCACAAACCCATAGTAAACGTGCTCCTCCTGAGCATGGGCGTCTGAGGCCGGTCCGCTCAGGGAGAGCGCCAGGAGCGCAGCTAGGACTAAAGGGGCTGTGACCAAGACGACCCTGACTAGGCTGGGAGGGTCCAGACCATCACGTGGAGGATGAAAGCATGGATCTCCCACGTTCCCACGTTCCCGCGCGCCTCGTCAGGAAGCGCTAAGCCACCAAGCGGGTTTCCGCTTGACCGCACTTAAGCCTTTGCAGCTCCGGGCCCTTGGTTCAACGGCTCAAGTTGAGGCGCGCGCGGGTTCCTCCGTTGCGTTGCTCGTTCGCTAGGTTTATATCACGGGGGTCAGGCCGCTATCTCATGCAGACAGCAAGGGTCAGACCGACCGGCATCACCATCCTGGCGATCCTGGAAGCGATCGTCGCGGCCTTCCTGGTGCTCGGCGGCTTGGTTCTGGCCGTTCTAGGGCCGTTCATATCGGAGTTCATCCCCAGGCCGGTACCGGGGCTGATCACGGGGATCTTCATCAGCCTCTTCGGCGTCGTCATCCTCATCTTGGGCATCGTTGGCTTTGTCGTTGTCTGGGGCCTCTGGACAGGTCAAGGATGGGCTTGGGCCGTCGCCCTCGTGCTCGCGATAATAAGCATAATCATCGACCTCTTCCGACTGCCCGGCTCCCTCCTCGGCATCGTCATCAACATCGCCATCGTCTGGTACCTCTGGCAGCCACACGTCAAAGCCTTCTACGGCAGGGCGGGAGTCCAGCCTCCCTACCCAAGCAGGGCCACGCCTGCTCCGCCCCCACCTTCACCGCCTACGCCAGGCACGGTCATCTACTGTACGAAGTGCGGCACAGCCAACCCGCCTGAGAGCAGGTTCTGCCGCAACTGCGGAACAGAGATCAAAGCGCCCTAAACTGCTCGAAGGGACAGCCGAACAGCTTCGCCTGGGCTAGGAGGCCCAGCCTCAGGTCGTCTGTGGACACGTAGGGCGATCCCCAGCGAATACTATGCTCTGTGGAATAGCCGCAGAGGGCCGCAACCCGGCTTGCGGGCTTGCTCAGAGGAGCAGGTACTCGGCCTCGATGATAAGCCCTAGAAGGAAGCCTATGACCAGGCCGATGATCAGACCAGCGACGAGGCTTTTCCAGTCCAATCCTTTAGGCTCCTATGCGTTCGGTTGAGAAGAAAAGAAGAGGGCTCGTCGCCTCTACTCGACCCGGGTCACGTTTCCGCTGAGGTCGAGGAAGAACCTTCCGACGAGCTTGCTCTGAGGCTTCAGGAAGTCGACGTCGATGAGTCCGTCTACATCCTCGAGATCCGAGAGGTTGCCGGTGAGCTTGCCCTTGAGGACCACGTGGAGCTTAGCGTCATCGGGCGTAGAGACGAGTAGATGGACGAGGAGCTTCTTGCCGCGCAAGGCGATGATACCTTGGCCTCTCTCTACGTCGTAAGCGGTGTCTCCGATCTTCAGCCATCCCACGGTGACGTTCAACCGGGCACGGCCCATCGAGGACTTTGAAACCGTGGCGTTGAAGGTCACGTTGGCAACCTCAGTTACGGATGAGTCGTTGATCTTGACCGCGGTGCCCTCGGCAGTCACGTTCAGTATCCAGCCCTTGTCGAGGGGCGGCTGATGACCTTTGGCTTTGCCCCTGGGAGCTAGGTCAGAGGCTCCTTGGCTGCCCTGAGGAGGCTTAGCCAGGACGGGCGCGGCCGTCGATAGAGCCAACGCTGCGATGCATAGGGCCGCCAGAGCGATCGCGAACGTCTTCCTTCCTGTTGGGGATGCCAGTTTCATCGTCAGCATCTCCGTGTTCACCGGCCCTAGCATAGGGCTACGCAGTACTTTAAGAACGCGGTTGAAACGCGGGGTTTCAAGGCCGTTTCAGTGCCTGAGCGTCCTCAACGGCAGCTAGCATCCTCGCCCAAGCAGCAGACCGGATCAACACGGCGCGGGCTCGGGCTCTGCGACCCTTCTAGGCAGTGCTAGGCCTAGGTCGCTCTCACGCGAAGAGGACAAGCCACAGCGTGTAGGTGGCCGCGTTGAGGGCGGTCATCACGATGCCCAGCTTCAGGAAGTACGTGAAGGTGAAGGATCTCCCCGCGCGGTTCTCCGAGGCCTCGATGATGATGACGTTGCTCGCGGCCCCGAGCACGGTGAGGTTCCCGGCGAGGGTGGAGCCGGCGGCTAGCGCCAGCCAGGCGTAGGGATGGGAGCTGTTGAAGCCCAAGCTCTTCATCACGTCTATGTAGAGCTTCACCAAGGGCACGTTGCTGAAGACCTGGCTTAGCGCCGTGCTGACGAGCACGATGTTCACTATCGCTCCGGCTCTGTCTCCCGGGCTGGGAGCCGGAATGAAGCCCAGCATCAGCTCGGCGGCTCCGGACTGCCAGAGGCCTTGCATGACGATGAACATGGAGACGAAGAAGATGATCGTGCTCCAATCCACCGCGTGGAGGAGTTCACGCTTCTCCGCTGCGAGCGCGTAGAGCGGCACGGAGGCGAGAAAGGCGAGGATGCCCAGATGCCGCGTGTGCGGAAGCCCCAAGGCGCCTAGAAGGTCGTTCAGCACGAAGCCTCCGACGGCCAGGCAGAGCGAAGCCCCAGAGAGCCGTGCAAGGCCTAGGCCGCGTATGTGCTCCTCCTCGATCACGGCGATCTGCCTTCCGTCCAAGTGGGCTCCATGCCTCTTCAGGCTTAGCCAAAGGAGGCCTGCGACGAAAGCCAGGTTCAGCAGCGTGGGAACGCCGAGGACGACGAGGAACGTCACGAAGGGCGCCGTGATGCCCGACTCGCTCGCGATGAGCATATTCTGAGGGTTGCCTATCGGGGTCATGACGCTTCCCACGGTTATGGAGAAGGCGAGGGCTACGAGAACCGCCTCCAGGGGCAAGCCCATCTGCTTCACGACCGTTATGGCTATGGGCGTGCCCATCACCGCCATCGTATCGTTCACCGTGAAGGCGGAGAGAAAGCCCATCATGAAGACGAAGAGGACGAGCATCGACCTCAGGTTCCTCGCGGGCGCAAGGGTCCTGTACGTCAGGTAGGCGAGGAGGCCGGAGCGCTCCATGCCGGCGACGATGCTGAACATACCTACGAGGAAGAAGATGACGTCGAAGTCTATCGCCTGGTAGGCGGCGGAGACGCCCAAGATGCCCGTGAGGACCATCAAGCTGGCGCCGACCATCATCGCCGTCCAGATGGGGAAGTCCCTCCCGCCTATCCTGCGGACGATGATCAGCGCTAGGACCAAGGCGAAGATAGCGAGGGCCACATAGCTGTTAACCGTGGTCAAGGCTGCGAAGCCTCTTCACCGGCGCCGGTTGAACGGCGTGGAACCTCCCGCCTATACGGTCGCGATAAAAGCCTTGCTGGAAGCCTCGCAGGGAGCTTATGCGCTCGGCCGCGATGCTCTTAATAGGCTGCGGGCCTAAGGCCCCGGGCAAGGGAGGCGGGGCGGCGGCAAGGCCTCCTGAACGGCGTCATCGAAGGAGGGCTTTCACGCCTTGGCTTCAGCGGGCGAGGATAAGGGCGCATCCGAGTACGTGGTCGGCGACGAGTTGCTCAGGCTAACGAGGGAGGACTTCCTGAGGCTTGTTCCCATCAGGCCGACAGAGCTGGAGTGGAGGATCACACCCAGGGAGGCGACCATCACCATCCGAAAGCAGAAGCGCGGCCTCTTCTCGACGGGAAGGACGAAGAAGGTGGTCTTCGACCAGGTTGGCGCCTTCGTCTTAAAGTCCACAGACGGCAGCAGAACCGTTCAGGAGATCGGGAAACTCCTAGCTGAGGCCTACGGCCTGAAAACGGATCAGGCTGAGCTCTCGCTCATCCAGTTCCTGATGGGCCTTCATAAACGAGGCTACATCTGGTTGAAGAAGCCTCCCGGGTTGACGCTACAGCCCGCCGCCCCGCCTCCTAGCCCGGAGGCGCCGGCGATGAGATGCGCTCAGTGCGGCGCCGTTCTCCCCCAGGGCGCCGGGTTCTGTCCTCAATGCGGCGCCAAGGTGACCTGAGCCCTCCGCTGCAGGCCAGCTAGGTCCTCGGTCGTCGAAGAGTCCACTCGGGGCGCCCTCGCGTCTGGAACGGCGTCCGCCCTCGGCAAGTAGGGCTTTAGGTCGATGATCAGCGAGCCCCTCAAGGCGTCGAGGCCGCGCAGCGTCAGAACAGAGCCCTTGATCGCGACGAGTTCTGCGGCGGCAAGCCACACATCTCTGAGATAGCCTTTTCAAGACGGGCAGTTCAAGCCCTAGCTTTCCCTTTTCTCTGATAGAGCTTGTACATGGCAAGTGCAGCTAAGAGGACGACGGCCAGCCCAGTGGAAAGAACCGGATCAAGGAACGGCGTGAACAACAGTAGAACCACGGCCAGGATAGCGATCGCGTTCCCATACCTCATCCATGTCACTGGCTCTGAGCGCGTTGCAGACCATCTTAAAGCTACGCATGCTTCCTTCGGCGGCTGGCGACGCCGTGAAAGATAAGGGTTCTGCCCGTCGTTCAGGCTCAGGTTTCAAACCTGATAGGCGCACGGGGGAACCCGGCGCGCCTGGGAGCCAATCAGCCGCGTCAATGGTCGGAGTCGTCGGTAGCCTAGTGTTCCCTCTCCTCCCTTGACGGCTCCTTTATCCTCCTGTGGATGATCAAGGCGCTCGCTGCCATGACTCCGCCGCAGAGTAGGAATGGAAACTGGTACCCGTAGAGGTCTGCTAGGACCCCGCCCGTGAGGGGTCCTACGACCATCCCTAGGCTCTGGGCCGTGCTGAGTATTCCCAGGGCACGTCCCCTCTGCGACCGCGGGGCAACGTCCGCTACGAGGGCTCCGACGACGGGGCCGCTCAGAGCTGAGGCTATGCCATGGGCTGAACGGATCAGGAGCAGCTGGGGGAAGGTGGCGGCGAAGCCATACCAGGGCGCGACGAAGGCCATGGAGAAGATGCCCAGGGTGATCAGGGGCTTTCTTCCCCATCTATCTGAGAGCCTGCCGAAGGGGGTCTGAAGCGGAGCTGAGATCAGGCCGAAGGCGGCAACGACGAGGCCTATCTCCGTGTCCGAAGCGCCGATCTTCAGCATGTAGACCCTTACGAGGGGGAACATGGCGCTTCCGCTGAACTGGATCAGGAAATACGCAAGGCAGAGGTAGAGGAGCACGTTCCTCGTCTTCGAGGGCAGAGGCTCTGAGGCATGGGTCGGCCGCCGTGCTGTTCGCGCCGGCTCCTTCACGTAGAAGGCGATGGGGAAGAAGGAAAGGGCCACTAGCCCGGAGCAGATCAGGAACGGCGCCCTCACGTCGAAGGCGTCGGCTATGACGCCGCCTACGACTGGGCCTACGAACCAGCCTAGGTTGATCATGGTCGAGTACTGGCCCATCACGGAGCCGCGTTTCTCATGGGGGACGAGGTCGGCGACAAGGGCCTGAGAGGCTGGGCCTTCGAGCGAGGCGCCGAGGCCCTGGAGGGCTCGGAGGGCGAGCAGCATGAGGATCGAGTTGGAGACCCCGATGAGGAAGGTGGCGAGAGCGTGGATCGCTATGCCGAGGAGTATCAGCCGCTTTCTACCATACTTGTCGGCTATCCTGCCGATGGGGGCTTGGAAGACCACCATGACGATCTGGTAGATGCTCACGGCTAGGCCTGCGAAGGTGACGGAATTCGTCTGCTCATAGGCGAGGATGACGATCAGGAAAAGCGCTATGCCGAAGCCGAATGCTTCAAGGCACCTTCCCACGAGCAGATAGAGCAGCGCTCTGTTCTCCCTGAACGCTGAGAGATCGATCCAGTTCATGACTTCCCTTCATGCGAAGGAAGTCTTCACCGCCCTCACGCCCCGATTTATGCGTTACGTGGCTTCAGGCGGCGCTCTTGGCGCCGGCGATCTGCTTGAAGCCTTAGGGACAACTCGGGCCTCATGAAGGTGAGGAGACACTGGGGCGAGGCTCTCTCCGGCTTCGAGGAGTTCTCGCCGCTTTCAGGCCTCTCTTTAAGAGCGAGGCAGATGGCCTCCTGATCGCTGGGTATCTTCGCCAAACCATACCGCTTATAAATCATCAGGGCTCATGTGCGTTTGCATTGGTGATCGACAGCGCAGGCGGTGACGGCTCGAATGTTGCCCGTTGAATTCGTGCTCTTTATACGGGACTACACTATCTTCTTCGCCATCTACCTGATGGTGGCGCTCAGCCTTAACCTCGAGTATGGTTACGGAGGCGTTCCCAACTTCGGCAAGGTGTTGGCTGTCGCCGGAGGCGCGTACACGGTCGGCTTCCTCCCTGGTAGGCTGATAGCGTGGCTCTTCGGGATAGGCCAAGACTTAGAGTACGTCAAAGACAACATGGCGATCGTCGGTGAGGTGAGTCGTGTTCTCGCAGGAGATCCTGTCCTTTCTCTTACGTTGTTGTTCACGACCTTAGGTGTCGCGGCCATGGTTGGCGCGGTCTTGGGCTTCGTAGCAAGCTATCCGGCGATAAGGCTACGTGAGGACTACCTTTCGATCACCCTGCTTGTGATGGGAGAAGCCATCCAGGTCATAGGCTACAACTACACTCCGATCATCGGCGGAACCCTCGGCATCTCTGTGCCAGATCCGTTCGGATGGGCGGGTGAACTCAGGTATATGAGCGTGGCCCTGTTCGTGTCTGGGATATGTCTTGCACTGTTGCTGTACCTTGAGCGGTTTGTTAGAACGCCCCTAGGTAGGATGCTAAGGGCAATCCGCGATAACGAAGAGGCGGCGGAGGCACTCGGCAAGGATGCTACTCGAACACGGATGAAGGTGATCGTGATGGCATCAGCCATCGGCGCAGTCGCAGGTGCCCTAGACGCCTTCAAGATGGGCGGCGTGATCAGCATGTCGTACCATCGGGTTTCATGGACATTCTGGCCCTGGGTTATCGTTATCCTAGGCGGCGCAGCCAACAACATGGGTACTGTATGCGGGACCTTCGCCTTCGTCACGTTCAGGAGACTCCTAGACTACTTCAAGGAGAATCTGGCGCCTTACGTTCCATTCAGTGTGGTGTGGCTTGACTACCTCATGCTCGGCTTGATGCTGATACTGGTACAGATGTACAGGCCGGGTGGACTGATACCGGAGAAGTACTCTCCCACCTTGGACAGGAAGAAGCTTGAGGAGATTGCAGAGTCAACCGGAAGTGACTCCTCATCTGAGAGCACAGGCTAAGGGATCCTCGGGAAGGACGTGACTACCGCTGGCTATTTACGGGTCGGCGAGGGGCTAGGAGCCGACGGAGCCTACCCCGCCAGTCGACGGCGGTCAATCCCCTAGGAGCCAGGAGAAGACTCGACGTGATCGCAACCAGAGGAATAAGCGGCCTGTAGGGGATTATCCAAGCGCCGAGCCAAGAGGACAGGTAATCAGTTCCGAGTATCTCGGCGAGGCCGATCAAAAAGCCCCCCAAGACCGCACCGTAGATACTGTACAGGCCACCGACTATGCTAGCCGCGAAGGTGCTCACGATCAGTTTCCCGCCCATATCTGGGTTTCCGGGGAACCAGAGGGGGAAGAGTGCTCCTGATAGGCCCGCGAGCCCACCTGCTACGAACCACGAAACTGCGTAGACAGAGTTGACGTTCACGCCCACGACGCTGGCAAGTGCAGGGTCCTCGATCGCTGCCCTCATAGCGACACCAAACTTCGTCTTCGTTAGCACAAAGTAGAGTGTAGTGACCACGGCCGCTGCCAGGGTTGGTGCAACGAAAAGTAGACCCCTCTGGTCGGCGACCTCCAGATCGTAGGATGCGAGGAGGAAGTATCTCGAACGCCACTTCAACACCTTGGATAGGTAGTCGGCGTAGATATTCAGTACGCCTAGCAGTACAAACTCGATGGCAAGCGTGGTAATCATCAGCCCGATTGTTGTTGCTCCTCTCCGCATTAGCGGCTTGAAGACCATGAGGTACTGCCCGAGCGCGACCGTACCGCAGATTGCAAAAGCCAAGACGAGGGACTGGTACGGGTTTCCTCGCCATGCCATGACCGCGGTCAAACTCACGTACGCCCCAACCGCCGCGAAGGTCCCATGGGCAAAGTTTGGAATCTTGGTCGTTTGGTAAGTCAATGTGAGGCCGAGACTTGAGAGAGTCAACAAGCTGCTAAAGATGATCGCGCCCCTGAAAATGGGGTCAAGCATGCCCAGCCCGCACTGTCGACTTGAATTAAGCTTTTCCCCCGTGAGGGTGAGAGCCCCGTTCACTCTGAGAAGGAAACCGTAACTCTTTTAAGGACAGAGCCGCGGATTACGCGGCAATAGGAAAACAACTTGGGGCAATAGGAAAAACCTAGGGAGGAACATTCGTTTGGCTCAATCATGGAAGATCTACGTGGTGGTAACCTTCATTGTGGGTCTTCTAGTCGGGGCTGGCGTTGGCTGGACCATGGTCACCCCCGGGACGGTATCCAAATCTGACTACGATGCGATGAAGAGCAACTATGATGCAGCCAAAGCTAGCTTGGATCAGGCTCAAGCTGATCTGAACGTAGCTACAGCCAATCTGAACACAGCGACCGCTAATATCACGAAGACGAAGGCTGACCTCGAGAACGCGCTGAAAAGACTCGATGACATCAAGATAGCTTTGGTCGCTACAGGTGGGTATGTCCCACTCAGCACGAACTTGACAGGCGAGGTCACGATAGGCGCGATTCTGTCATTGACTGGCGACTTGGCTACCTACGGCGAGAACGAGAAAGTTGCCGCGGAGTTTGCTGTTGCGCAGGTGAATGAGTTCCTGAAGGCGGCCGGGGCTAACTGGACGCTGAAGATGGTCTCTGAGGATACTCAGACCAAGCCTGACATCTGCTTGCAGAAGGTAGAGAGTCTCGCAGCGAGAGGCATAAAGTTCCTTGTAGGCCCCCTGAGCAGCGCTGAGATCCGCGCCATTAAGGGCTATCTTGACGCGAACAAGATACTGGCGGTTAGCCAATCCTCAACAGCACCAGACCTGGGCGTAGATGGGTTGCCCGCGACCGACGACTACGTGTTAAGGTTCGCCCCCAGTGACAAGGTGGGGCAAGGACCAGCCTTAGGTCGTATAATGTACAGCGACGGCAAGAGGTACGTGATCCCTGTGTACAGAGGTGATGCCTGGGGCGACGGGTTGGAGAAAGCTGCAACTGAAAGGTTCGCCGAGCTAGGCGGCACGGTTCTCGAAGGCGTAAGGTATGCTCCCGAAGCTGTGGAGTTCTCAGCCGAGGCAAGCAATCTGGCGGACAAGGTTTCGAGTGCCGTAGCAGCGTACGGAGCGGACAAGGTAGCCGTGTTGCACATATCTTTCGAGGAGGCAGTGACCTTCTTCACCGCATCCAATGAATACGCTGTCCTGAAAACCGTCAAGTGGTACGGGAGTGACGGAACCGCCCTTGCTGGCGCTGTTCTGAGCGACCCAATAACCCGTGCTTTCGCGCTGGAGGTCGACTACCCGTCCACGATCTTTGCTCCAACCAGGTCGGCGAAGTGGGGGTTGGTCCGTCAACACGGGATAGATGTGCTAGGAAGGGAGCCGGAATCGTATTCCTACGCGGTCTACGATATCGTCTGGGCCTACGCGCTGTCCATCCTTACGGTGGACAAGTACGATGCTGAAGCAGTACGGACAGTGCTGCCGACAGTGGTCAAGTCATTCTTCGGCGCCTCGGGAACCATTGAGCTCGACGCAGCTGGAGACAGGCAAGCGGGTGACTACGACATCTGGGCGATCGCGGAGATCTCCCCCGGCAAATTCGACTGGAAGCATGTCGGCGTATATGTCCTCGCCACGGACTCAGTTGTTTGGGAGTAGCCCATCCCTCCTCTTTTTCCGGTTATGGACAGCGTACTCGTCGTGAAAGGTGTTACAAAGACCTTCGGTGGCCTCGTCGCCCTAGACGACGTCCACATGGGCATCGCAAAGGGTATGATGACCATGTTGATCGGGCCCAACGGGAGCGGCAAGACTACTCTCATAAACGTGGTCAGCGGCTTCTACAAGCCGGATGAAGGCAGCGTCCGGTTCGAAGGCAAGGAGATCAGCGGGTGGCCTCCCCATAAGGTGTGCAAGGAGGGCATCGTCAGAACCTTCCAGATCCCGCGGCCCTTCCAGAACCTGACGGTGTTGGAGAATCTTCTTACAGCTCACCGAGGGAACTGCGGAGAGACGTTCCTACGCGCTCCGTTCAGGAGGCTCTGGATGGACGAGGAAGAGGAAGCGACTGAGGTCGCGTTCAGGTTTCTGGACTTGCTCAACCTAGACCACATGTGGAACCGACCTGCCACTCATCTTAGCGGCGGACAGATGAAGCTAGTCGAGGCCGGGAGAGCCATCATGAGCGGCGCCAAGATGATCCTTATGGACGAGCCTGCGTCAGGCATCTTTCCGAAGCTCGGCCATGAGGTCTTCCATCATCTTACTGAGATGAAGAGGAAACTCGGAGTCACCTTCCTGATAGTTGAGCATCGGCTTGATCTAGCGCTCCCCTACGTTGACCGCGTCTTCGCCATGGCGCGTGGAAGGATCGTCTCGGAGGGGAAGCCTGACGATGTCTTGAGTGACCCCGTCGTGACTGAAAGCTACTTGGGCGACTGAGCAATGCTGGAGATCGAGGGAGTCAGCGCCGGCTACGGGAAACTCCACATTCTCTTCGACATCAAGACGAGTGTTAGGCCTAAGAAGATCACCGTGCTCGTGGGTCCTAACGGAAGCGGCAAGAGCACGCTGCTGAAGACTATCATGGGCATGACTGAGGTCTACTCCGGGAGTATCCGCTTCACCAGCAGCAACATAGTGGGGTTACCGCCACACGCGGTCAGCCGCCTGGGCATCGCCTACCTTCCGCAGGTGAACAATGTCTTCACAAACCTGAAGGTTAGAGAGAACCTGCTCATGGCGGGTTACATTGTTGACAAGGCAGAAGCGAGGGAACGCATGGGAAAGGTCTTAGATGATTTCCCTGTGTTAAAGGGATACCTAGAACGAAACGCCGGAACTCTCAGCGGAGGTGAGAGGCAGATGCTCGCGATGGCCATGGCCTTGATCCGGCAACCCAAGATGATGCTGTTCGACGAGCCTACCGCAAGCCTCTCCCCAAAACTGGCGCTGGAAGTGCTCGCGAGAATCCAGGGCCTTAGAGACAACTACGGCATGACGATCGTGCTTGCAGAGCAGAACGCGCGAAGGGCTCTGGAGCATGGGGATCAAGCCGTGCTTCTCGTCAGCGGGAGGGTGATGTATGATGGCAGTGCCCGCGAGCTTTTGGAGCACGAGGAACTGGGAAAGGTCTACCTAGGGGTCAAGACAGCCTAGACGGGCCTCTTCTCAGAGCGGTCTCCGCTAGCCGCTCATATCGAACGCCGTGGTAGGTCAGATAGCCCATGAGCTTCATTCCTTGCCGCGTTCTCTGAACGGGCTGCCAGTACGGTGGCGAAGAAGATGAGAGACCCACCTAACAGCTGCGTGAGGCTAAGGGCTTCGTTGAAGAGGATGGAAGCGGCAAACACGGATATGATAAGCTCTGAAACGCTGAGGACAGAGGCCCGAGACGGTCCGATGAGTTGAAGCCCTTGGAAGAACACCGTGATGGCAAGGGCGGTGCTGATCAACGAGATCATGAGGGCCCAGAGCCAAGCCTCCGCGCTCCAGTTGATCTGGAGCCGACCTGTCGGTAGGAGGGAGATCCCGAAGGTCACCGCCGCCGCGACCATGACAAGCAGAGAAGCTGTCTCATTCCTGGTACCCCTCAAGGCTCGCGTGCTCACGAGAATGTAGGCTGTATAGGTGACCGCGGCGCCGAGCGCCATCAGCAGGCCCAGAGGTGCGACGTTGAGGACAGGGTTGACCACAAGTACCAGGCCGGCCAGGGCGAGGAGAAGAGAAAGGATGAGGCGTGCAGAGACCCTCTCCCAGCCCAGGGTCAAGGAGCCCGCCGATACGAAGGCGGGATAGGTGTAGAGGGCTAAGGAGACGATTGACACGGGCACGTAGAGCAATGCGGTAAAATAGAGTGTAGACTGGACGAAGTACCCGATCCCACCGAGGGCCAGCAGCGTCAGGACCTGCCTCTTCGGAGGCAGGGAAGCCTTCCCGGTGGAAGCTAGCAGGAGGCCAAGCGTCACGGAGGCGAGGGTGAACCTGACGAACAGGAGTTCCTGCACTTCCACCCCATTCCTGTAGGCGAAACGGGCGAAGATCGGCATGAGCCCGAAGGACAGCGCTGAGAGCAAAACCAAGAGGCTTCCACGCGAGTGAGAATTCATGGGCTCGCCTATCCATCCAGCCTCTGGTCAGAGAGCTCAGTCACCGTGGCTCTGTTGATTCGTACGAGGTCTTCCGGCTTCAGTTTCACGCCCACGTAGGGTGATCCTGCACTCCCTACGACGTACCTCTGCTGGAGGACCTTCCTGTCCACGATGGTCCTGATTCCCGAGCCCACGACCGGCACGCCGCCAAGTAGGAATCCCAAGGCTTCAACCTCCCGGGCCCTCCCCAGTCTCACGTTCTCTCTTGCTGCCTTGCTCAACTTGTCTAGGTCGAGTCTCCGGTCGCCGGTCAGTACCGCTAGGAGTGGTCCTCTCCTTGAGAAGCACACAAGCACTTTCAGGACGTTCTCTACCGGAACGTTGAGAGCCTCTGAGACGACACGGCTGTCTTTGCCCCACTCCTCATGCTCTACCAGCTCGGCCTCTAGCCGTTCCCGCTCGATGAGGCCCCTGGTGTTCTCAACCCAGTCCATGAATGTCCCACCTGCATCTGAAGGTGTACCGGCCCTGAAGTAGGGGTTTCCTTTTTCTTCCTCTTCATACCAAACATGCCTCAAGGGGTTCTTAAGTTGCGGGGTTTTCTCGAAGCCAACGCGGAGCGTGTCGAGGCCGCGAAGGCCCTTAGGCCGTCGGACGGCGTGCCCGTGGCGCTCTCTATGACCGGCCACTTCGTCTCAGGCTACGTAGGAGTCCCGCAGGGCCGGCTGTACTCGGACGCGAAGACGATGTTCCACGCCCAGAGCATCGTGAAACGCGACTTCCTCGGACTGCCCGCGTTCTTCCCGGACTTCGGCGTGGCGACGCTTCCCTCCGGG
>Ga0315307_1000011_pt1 | contig 76359 bp, 53 predicted proteins | sample TDP2_MG_FD_203079 | JGI IMG/M metagenome (GOLD analysis project Ga0315307, IMG submission 203079) | Freshwater sediment microbial communities from Lake Towuti, South Sulawesi, Indonesia - TDP2 | ecosystem: Environmental > Aquatic > Freshwater > Lake > Sediment | place: Indonesia: South Sulawesi...
ATCGCGGCCCAGCGTGGCCCCGGCCACCGAGGGCAGGACCTCGCTCGGGTACCAGGCTGCACCGCCGGTGCACAGGTTGGCAAAGAGGGCGTTGAAGCCATTCTGCTGGAGTGAGTTCATGATCGTGGGCCAATCGCGGTTGTAGCCGGAGCCTATCCAGGCCCCACGCAGCTCGCCCTTGCGCGACTCGGCTGCCGCGGGGAGTGTGGCGAGGGAGAGGGTCACGAGAAGCAGCACAAGCACGCGCGCCATCACGTTCCTCCAGGTTCGTGAGTCAGGGAGGAGGATTCGGGACTCGACGGCCAAGCCTTCTGGTACAGCTCAAGGACACAAGGCGCCCCGCACAGCCATGGCTCTTCCCCCCCAGGTCCAACGCAGAGAGCGGCTTCGGCGAAGTAGGAGGGCTTACCTGCTAAGGCGAGGTCGGCAACCGGGCCACCATCTCTATATAGCGGTCTAGCAGCAGTGGCGGCCGAGTTCGTCGGTGAGGTCGGGTGTGCTTGCCGAGCACTCCTGAGGCCGGGACCACAGTTCGCGCCCGACTGCCAGTCGGCAGGTACAAGTGGGCCAATATGCGCCGGTATCGGCTCACCGGCAGCGCTAAGCGTGGCCGGCACGCAGATCAGGCTCTAGTCGGCCGCCTGGCGTCAGGTGGGCGCCGAGTGCTCCTGAAGACCACAGCAGCACCCTGGGACTCAGACGAGTTTCTGGGCAGCACGGGTGCAGGCAACTCAGCCGCTCTCGGCGCGGACTTGCGAGCTATCGCGTGGTACCTAAGCATCAGCTTCTGCCTGGCTTCGCCTTGGCCTCGACTCTCTGTGTTAAGGGGAGTAGGAGAGACCCCATGGCCCCCACCAGGGCCACACCTGCTGCGACCAGAAACGCAGGCCGGAGGGAACTGGTAGCGTCGGCCAGTATGCCGGCCACACTGGGCCCGACGGCCTGTCCAACGCCGAAGAAGAGGGTGACGAAGCCTAGACCGGCGGGGGCGAGGCGCGGCCCCAGGAGGTCTCCACAGGCCGCCGCCATGATCGCGGGAATGCTCCAGGCCGTGAGGCCGAACAGCAGCGCGGAGAGCATGAAGCCCGAGGGCGCGGGCCAGAGCGCGAACAGGCCGAACGCCACCCCTTGGGTGAGGTAGACGATGGCCAAGGCAACCCGGCGGCCGATGGTGTCCGAGACCCATCCCCACAGCCCGCAGAGCAGACTGACCCACCCCACGAGCATGAAGAGGCGGCCCGCTGCCGGTGGTCCGTAGCTGCCCTCGGCGATCAGGTACTTGGCGAAGAACGTCATGTAGATGATGTAGGAGAAGCCGAAGGCCGCGTAGACACAGCCGACGTACCAGATGCGGCCTGACCCGCAGACCGTGGCCCACGGCGTCCGGCCCAACGGCACAGAGGCAGGCGCTTCGTCCCTGGCCTCGCCGAACGGTCGGAGGCCGAGGGCTGAGGGATGGTTGCGCAGCGCCGACATGGCGAGGACCGCCAGCCCTCCCGTCATCGCCGCGAACAGAAACCAGCAGACTCGCCACCCGTCACCATGGTAGAGAGTGAGGAGATGGGGTAGCACGGGCCCCAGTGCGATAAGCGCCAGTGAAGAGCCCGTAACGGCAATGCCGGTGGCCAGGCCTCGCCGGCGCGGTGCAAACCAGGCGGACATCAGCCCCATCACGGGTACGTTACTTGCCCCGCTGCCCACTCCGGTGAGCGCCCGCCAGCACGATGCCCCGGCAAAGCTGGTGGCGGTGCCGGTTAGCAGCATGCCGACGGCCGCCACCATGAGCCCCGCTGTGATGACGGCCCTCGGCCCATAGCGCGTGGCGAGAGCCCCTCCGATCAGGGACAGCAGGAGGTACCCGGCGAGGTTCGCCGTGGCGAGGCCGCCGGCCTGGGCACTGTCAAGCCTCAGCGTCGACTGCATGGCCGGCAGCAGCATGGTGTAGCCGAAGCGCGCCAGTCCCAGCGCCCCGAAGACCACGAGGGTGCCAGTGGCAAGGACGAGCCAGGCGTAATGGATGCGCTGATGAGGGTTCAGAGCGCCAGTCCTATCCAGATGCCCATCCGGCGTCCACAACGCTCGTACAGCGTCTCTCGTGGTATTCTCGGCACTCGCTGATACCCCTACTGCGCGAGGCTCCTGGGGATCGAAGGGGAGTCTGGGCAGGGAGTGGACTGGATGCGCCTGAGCATGTCGCAGGCCCGAGAGGGGACTCCGCCGGCATGGCCGGGTGTGTGAACGCCGCGCGTTACGAGTGTTCTGTCGCAAGGCGCGAGAGCGCCGCTATGTGCCCACAGCCTGTGTCATCGCGGTGCGATGACCGCACCGGCGGCCGGTACCGTGCCTCCTGGAGAGATTCGATGGCCAAGGAGAGAGCTCCGGCGGAGGCCGGAGCTCGACTCTGGCAACGAGGAGCTGAGCTAGAGCGGTCGGACCCTAACGGCCCTCGGCCCCTTATCGCCCTGACCGATCTCGAGCTCGACTTCCTGGCCCTCATGCAGCGAGCGGAAGCCCTCGCCCTCGATCGCTGAGTGGTGCACGAAGACATCGCCCTCGGCGGTCTCGATGAAGCCGAAGCCCTTGCCGTCGTTGAACCACTTGACTCTACCCTTGGTCACGTGCCGATCTCCTTTCCGAAAGCGTCGCGGGAACGGAGGTCGGCGAACGCGTCCAATCTGCCCTCACCCCAACGTCCTGCGGCCTTCTAGACTGGTGTGCCCTGAGGGGCACGGACGGTAGTATACCCGGAATCTGCTGCGCCCGCAATGCACACCGGAATACGTAACTGTTCAGCCGCGCGTGGGGCAAGCGAGCGCGGTGCGGTGTAGACGGCCTCTCGGGCGCTTCTGGACGCCGGCTGTTCGCCTGCCCACCAACAACTGAACAGTCACCATGACGGTTAGCCGGCTCGCACCTCGCCGGGCAGCCGGTGACAGCATACTGAGGTGCCTGGGGCTCTTGACAAGAGGTCTCGCAGGCACGAGGATGGCACGTCACCACGAGCAGTTCGGTTGAAAGCATCGGGCCCGGATGATTGCGGCCCCGATGCGCGCCTCTGCCGCACTGACATGCCACCGGACCCTAGGGCGAAGGTCGGTACGTGCCGTTCTCGGCCCAGCCTGAAGCTTCGCCTCAAGTGAGTGCATCATGCGTTGCCCGGCCCTCCCGCGTATCTTCCGCGGCCCGCCAGTCCGGCGGCCCTGCCACACTATGCGTTTTTCGGATCACGAGCCATTTCGCGCACTTCCGTCACGTGACTGCCCGGTGCAGTTCGCGATGCCGCAACCGGTAGGAAGCGACTGGGGAGTCGCGGAAGCCGAACCTATGCAGGGAATTGCCCAGGAGCACTCGAACCAGGTTTGTGAGACGGACAGGGGGCCAGGGGCTTTGTCTCCCGGCTTAGGCATGTCAGCCATGGGAGGGGGCACTGTGTGACGGCTAGCGATACTGGTTCTGAGCAGTTGGTGCCAGCAAGCGAATGTCCGTCATGCGGTACCCTTGCGGGCGAGTGGGCACGTTACTGCCCGACTTGCGGGCGGCGGCTTGGAGACGCAACGCCTGACGCCGATATCGCTGGCTGGGTCCAAGCCGCATGGAGGCTTTTCGTCAGTGATATCCCCCTCGCCATCGGCATAGCTCTGGTCTCGGTCATTCCCACTATCGCGATCTTCCTCCTGGGGTACTTCGGTGTGATCGGGATGGCGATGCTCAGCGACCCCGAACTCGGCGCACCGAGGGTGGTACTCGCAGTCTTGGGCGGGGTCTTGGGACTGATGGCGATGATCGTGGCCTTCGGCTTGCCTGCCCTCCAGGGGGGCATCTATGCGTGCTTCCTCGAGGGCATCCGCACCGGCAAGCTGACGGCCCACAACCTTTGGAGTGGCTTTCGCCACTTGTGGGCATGCACCTGGGTGACCTGGATGCTCGGCGTTGCCGCGCTTCTGTGCCTGCCTCTTGTGTTCATCCTGATCGGGATCCCGCTCTGCCTGGGACTCGCCAGTCTCGGATGGCTATCGCTCTTTCGTATCATGGACAAGCGCGAGGGCGGTGTGGAGGCGCTCTCATTTGCCTGGGGCGCCATGCGCGGGCGGCTGTGGACGATGCTAGTATACACGCTGCTCGTACTAACGCTGATGAACGCCGGTGCGATGGGGATGTACATCGGAGTCGTGGTCACGGTTCCTATTGGCGTCGCGGCACTGGCCGGCGGCTACGATTCACTGAGCAGGAAAGACCAGTCGACGCCAGCGGCTTGATGTAGCCTGTGGCCCGTGCTATCTCGAGAGCAGCCCACAGCGGGATCATGGCGCAGCCGGACAGAGTAGTTGGATGTCTTCTCGGAGTCGCGGTCGGCGATGCCTTGGGGCTGCCGCGCGAAGGGCTCCGTCGCCAGCGCGCTCTGCACCTGTTTGGCCAGGTGTGGTTGTCCAGCGCCTCTGAGACCGGGGCGGCTGACTCCGTCCGATTACGGGCCGGCAGGCACCCGTGTGCCTGTAGGTGCCGGTATCGTCCCACCGGGTGCTCGGCCCTCTGCTGCGGGTTGGCCCCGCGACATGCGCAGGCCAGATGATGAGTACCTTCACTTCCGTAGGGGAAGCATCGGGGACGATACCTAATGCTCCGGTGACACTCGGCAGGTCGGCAGGCTACGAACAGCGGGTCTGTGCCGCCAATCCGACCGTCAGCGGCAGCGCGTCCGGGTGAGACCTTCACCATCGACTGTCTCGGGCCATCGCCCCTGTTGCGCAAATGCCTCCGCACCACCAAGGGGATCGAGAGCCCGTTGTCAGGGCTAGCTGGGCACACCCGGCGCGTGACGCGCTGGCGCTCGGGAGAGATGCCGTGCCCTCAGCAGCGACGGCCGCTTCGCGGTTCCCCTGGTCAGTGGCTACTCCGCAGGCACGATGGTGATCTCGTCGCAGCCCTCGATTTCCAGACCGTCGTAGGTGAATCCCAGGAGGTACGCGTAGCCGTCCTGGATTTCGTCGGTGCTGAGATTCTCCGTGTCCACATGGACAACCAGATCCAGTAGTCCGTCGCCGTCAACGTCCTCCTGGTTGGCCATGAGCGCACCCTTTCCGCGTATGGCCACGTACGCCCCGGCCAGATACACCTGGCTCGGATCAACGCTGGTGGCATCAAAGCCCGCGTCCGAAAGGATGGCGACAGGCACGGTGCCCCGGGAGCCGAGGTTGATGGAGTTGGGGTAGCTGCCCGGGTTGATGTCTATTCCAGCTGCGATGACGCTTGGCCCCTGCCACTCATAGGCGCCCATATCCACTAGGGCGCCGACGATGCGCTGATTGCCGTCCTTGTCAGTTTGCGGCAGGCTCGGAGCGCGTAGCGGCCGAGCTCGCAAAGGGCGCGAAGGGCATGTCCAGCCGTGAAGAGGAAGCTCGGAACGATACTAATGAGGGGCAGGATACCATCTATTCACAGGGGAACGAAATGCCCCAGGAGTGCACGCACAGGATTATTGGGGAGCACAACCCCCGAAAGAGAAAACCCATGACCCAGGGGGAAACCATCCGCTTTGAGCTCTTTGAGGCGTTGCTCCGCTGCCCAAACGAGGGAGGACAGCTAGAGGCCAGAGGCGATGGGAGAGAGGGACTGCTTCGCTGCCGCATCTGTTCTCGGCTCTTCCCAATTGACGATGGAATCGCTATCCTGCTGCCCGACGGCAAGCGCAATCCTCGGCTCGAGCTTTCTCTTCTCGCGCGACTAGGCCGGCTACTTGGTGGCGAGAGCTGGGCGGCAGACCTGGCTGAGACACTTGCGGTCGTCAAACAGACGGATCGACCGACGGTGTGGGAGTGGGAGGATGTGGAGTTCTGGGACCGTCATTACGCCAGTCTGCTAGAGGCCGACGCCAGAAGCGACTGGACCTATCGCCTCCAGCAGCGGAAGGATCCGGTGGATAGAGCTTTCAGGGGCCTGGGCCCTGGCCTGACCATCGTTGATGTGGGTGCGGGAGAGGGGCAGACGACACCGGAATTGCTGCCGAATGTTTTTCGCGCAAGCACCTACATTGCCCTCGACATGAGCTTTCAGGGGCTTCGCCTCAATCGTTCCCGCCACCGTCCGACCCGGGGAATCTATCTTCTTGCGAGCGCAGATCATCCGCCTCTCGCCGAGGCAGTCGCCGATGTGATCACTTTCTATGGCGTGCTGCATCACGCAGAGCGGAAGGTTGCTTCTTTGGCCGAATACTGCAGGAAACTTAAGCCCGGAGGCAGACTCCTCCTGGCGGAGGCGGTTGCTCGACCCCGCATTGCTCGTGGTCTCCTCTCGCGAGTGTTCCCGACGCAAGAGGTGAGCGCTCACGAGGAGCGCATCCCTCTCGACCAGCTCCGCCGCGCGTGTCAGGAATGCGGAAAGATGGTTTACTACCGCCAGTACTACACGGCTTTCTACAGCCTCCTCTCGCGCGTGAAGACTCTCCGACGACTCCTTGTCGCTTCCGGCACCATGCACAGATGGGTGATCTTCGCCGATGACCTAGTGTCTCGCACTCTCGGAGCACTGGTGCCGATCTTTCGAGCGGGTGAGATACTGGCAGTGCTTCAGCGGCGTGAGTAACGCCTCGGCCAAGCGATAGGCCCGCAAACCAAACTGCGCGGATCCCGTGCTGTCCAACTGCTCATCGGTCCTACCCGGAAGGGTAGGCGCCGGTTGCCGACCTGATGCAGGAGTACCTCCCAGTCACCGAGTCGATCACCAGCGCTGAGCCCAAGAGCGCTAGGGCCAGAGAGATGATCGCCTCGTTTGACAGACTTGGCGGGACGCTCGTGCACCGCCAGATTCCGTTCGCGCTGGCCGATGATAGGGCCTTCGATCTCGCCCGGCGGGCGCAGGGCCGCCTAAAGATCGGAAGTGGCGAGTTCGACACGATTCTGGTTCCGCGGGGCGCGCGGTTGCCTGATTCAGCCGAGTTACAGGCATGGATCAGGGATCGCGGCCGCGTCGTCTACGACGAGGGGAGTGAGCAGGAGCTCGCGGAGCGACTCCAGGGCCTCACGCCCAGGGCGCAGCTCGAGCCTCCATGCCAGCAGATCGTCGTGGGATGGTTTGTGAGAGAGGGCCGCCCGGTGCTCCTGCTGGTTAACATCGGCGAGGCCAAGTACGAGGGTCAGGTGACACTGCCTAAGCGGGGTCGGTGGGAGCGATGGGACGTGACCGGCGGCGAGATCTCTGTTCTCCCCGAGGGCCCTGACGGCAAACACAAGCTCACTCTGCCCGGCCTGGAGGCGGTGCTGCTTATCGGAGAGCCGTAGGGTGACGGGCATGGCATCGGGTTTGTCCGGTGGTCTGCCCGTCCGCAGCTCAACTGGACTACATGAACGCGGCCGCTGCCTGCGAGCACATCCCGCCCCTCGGTCAGTGGGACCGTAGGTGCCGTTCCCGGGTCACCAGTCCAGCGATGCTCTGTGCCGGCCGCTCACGAAGACGCGTCACTCAGCGCTGAACAGCCCCTCACCGTACTGGAAGTAGCCGGTCTTCTCTGGCAGTCGCCTCGAGGCCTTGTTGTAGTGGTCGTGGTAGTACCAGGGCACGCGGCCCTGTTCGATGATGAAGGCGGTGGCGGCCTGCACGACCGCCGTCGCGTATCCTCGGCAGCGATACCCGGACAGGGTATCCACTCCGTACTCCCAGGCGAAGTCGGCTGAGGCAGCCTGCACCTGGGCCGCCGACACGAGCCTGCCGTTCAGGACGTAGCCGAATGCGTCGGCGGTCTCGTATCGGAGTTGGAGTCTGGGACCGACCATAGGGCCCGGCCAGCGCTGCCACTGACGCCAGATCTCGGGCTGATCCTCTGTGATCGGGTGCACATGTTCGTCCCGCTTGGGCGAGAAGGAGGCGGGGTCACAGTACCAGTGGAGGTAGTGAGACCAGCCCCGCAGTCTCACCTCTGTGGCTAGGCAGTTCATGAGTCGGTACCCGCGGTCACCACGGTCCCCGTCGCGGGCCCCAGTGGTCGGCTCGTCGTCGAGACGATCGAACCACTGCTGCTGGAGGCGATCCCCCTCTCTCACGAGGTCCCCGAACTCGCGGTCCATGCAAAGCGCACGGACCCTCTCGCACATCTCCTCAGGAAGAGACATCACCCAGCCTCGACCGGTGGTGAACACCGCGATGGGGCCCCGCCGCACAGGCCAGGGGCTGTCGGCGGCAGAGGCCACCTCCGGCCTGGGCACGATGTGCCGGCCTCCATCGCGCAGTTGCTCTGGTGCGCAACCGAGATAGCGCGCCCACCGGGAGTCAAGGAAAGCCACTAGGTCGAGCATGGGTCTCCTGCAGGCAAAGCCGGCTCACCAGTCCTGGGCATCGTAGGCGGAGCGGCCTCGCCGCTGCCTGTGGGGCCTTCGAGTAGCGCAGTCAATCTCCTTACTGCCGCCTGCTTGGTGCGCGTGTCCGAGTGCAGGTACTTCGCGGTGGTCTCCAGCTCGGAGTGGCCGAGCAGCTCCTGGACGGTGCGGATATCTACGCCGTTGCGGATCAGATGGGTGGCGAAGGTGTGCCGCAGCTTGTGGGGGGTGATGCCTTTGCCCTCCAGGCCCGCCTTGCGGATCACCAGCTTCAGCATCCGGTTGATGCAGCGGCCGTGGATGGGGTGGCCTTTCCAGGCGCTCACAAACAGGTGCCGGCTCTGGGTCTTGGTCCGGTACGGTAGGTAGGCCTGGATCGCTTCCACCGCCTGCTCGGTCGGCGGCACCACCCGCTCTTTGCCTCCCTTGCCTCGGGTGAGCAGCTGGCGCTTCTCCAGGTCCAGATCGTCGAGGGTGATGGCGACCGCCTCCGACCTCCGGATGCCGGTAGACAGCAGCAGGACGACGGCTGCCTTTGTCCAGGGCGAGTCGGCGGCCGCGATCAGCCTCTGCGCCATCTCCTCGCTCAGGTACACGGGCACGTACTCGGAACCCCGGGGCAGTGGGAGTCGCCTGGCCGGGTTGCCCAGGGCGTGCTCCGTGTCCTGCAGGAACCCGAAGAAGGAGGAAATGCAAGCGTACTTGCACCGCAAGGTCAGCGGCGCTGCCCCTCTCAGGCTCACCCCGAACTGGATGATCTGCTCGCGCTTGATCTCCGCGGGTGACGGTACCCGGCCTAGCCGGCTCTCCAGGAACTCCCGGAACATGCGCAGATCGGTGCCGTAGGCCCTCACCGTCCAGGGCGAGTAGCCGCGGTAGTGCTTGAGGTAATCGAGGAACTGTTGTGCCGCGTGGTGGAAGCTGATGTCGGCGGAGCCCTCACCTTGTGCTGCGGGTGCTGCTGTTGAGCTGGTCATGGCCAGACCTCCTGGTGATCGTGCTGGGGCGATTGCTCACTCTCTTCGGCCAGGAAGTCCAGGCCTTGAGTGGCTCCTTTTCCCCGCTTATGTGACACTGTGCAGACGACGGCCGAGGGCCTAAAAGGGCAGGAAATTGCTGGCTCTTTGCCACATGGAAATGAGGCGGCCAAACGAGCACCAGGAAGGCTGCCGCAGGCTCCTGCGAGAGGCGACGACGGGGTGCTGAGAGGGCGGAAAGAGCTAGGAGATTCCTAGCTTTTTTGCAGGCGGGACATCGCCAGCCGAAGGGAGTGGAGTGGGCTGGTAAGCCGAGGTACCGGTGGAATGGGTAGCGGCCCAGTAGCGGAATTGAGGGGTGTTCGCGGCACTTCGGCGCACTTCCGGGCCGTTGGCGGATGAGGGTGAAGGCCGATTTGTCCAGCTGATTGCTGGCAGAATGGGACTTGGCGACCACCCGACGCAGGCTCCGAACGAGCACGCGAAAGGTGGCGATTCGGTAGCGGTTGGGTGGCGGATCGGTAGCGGCCTGACCCTGTCTGGAGTAGCGGTTTGGTAGCGGCCCGGTGGCGGGCGAGTGGCGGCCGCACCTGATCCCGACGCCGTAAGGAGCGCCTTGACCCACTGTCGACCGGCTTCCCCGGAATACCGGGTGCAGCCCGGCCCAGCGGCGCAATGAAAGCGCAGCAAAAGCGCTATGAAAGGCCAGTCGTCTCAGCCCCAGCAACGTAGGTACGACGTAGGCGCGAGGTAGGCAAACGGACCTAAGATGGGTTCTGGGACACTGCGGGCCCGGGGGGACCCTTCGGCAGGCTTCAGGATAAACGAATCGCCGGCCTGCCCTGAGCGGAGCCGAATGGGTCGTCCCCCCGGCCGCGCTGTGGCAGGCCCCCGCCCCGTCGGTGCCGAAGTGGCCAGGGCCATGCGAGCAAACCTCTCGGCGCGAAGGTGGGGCAGTGTAGGTGAGGACGTGTCGAGACGCGAGCCGCGGCAACTCAGATGCGGCTCACGCTAGTCGAGAGGAAAGCCGTGATGGCTGAGACGGGAGCTGCGGTGGATCAGACGGCACGAGCGGCGGCTCGGGCGGAGGTCGAGTTGGCAGACTGGCAGCGATCTGTGGCGAAGGCGCAGGCGGGCGATGTGCGGGCCTTCGCCGAGGTGGTGCGGCGCTTCCAGGACATGGCGGTCGGCTACGCCTACTCCATCCTGGGAGACTTCCACCTCGCCGAGGATGCCGCGCAGGATGCCTTCGTGCAGGCCTACCTGAACCTGAGCACGCTGCGAGAGGTGCGAGCGTTCCCCTCCTGGCTGCGGCGCATCGTCTTCAAGCAGTGCAACCGAATCACCCGCAGGAAGCGAGTGGCGACGGTGCCGCTGGAGGCGGAGGCCGAGCCGGCCGACCCTCGTCGGGGGCCCCACGAGGCGGTCGAGCAGAGGGAAGTGCTCTCCGCGGTGAACGCGCTGCCGGAGAAGGAGCGCACCGCGGCCACGCTCTTCTACATCGACGGCTACTCCATGGGCGAGGTCGGCGACTTCCTGGGCGTGCCCGTCACCACGGTGAGGAATCGCCTCCACTCGGCGCGGACTCGACTGCGAGAGAGAATGGAGGACGAGGTGAGAGAGACACTAAGCAGTCACCGTCCCGACGACGACTTCGGCAAGCGCGTGAAGCGCGTGCTGGCCGGCGTCGAGAGGATTCACTGGACGACCACGGCCTGCGTGTGCTTCCCGGGCGCGGCCGCCGCCTGCATGCATTACCTGAAGGAGGATGTCAGCGACAACTACGTGATGGGCATCTCCGGCGGCGCCTTCAAGATGATCTGGGAGCCGCCGTGGAGCCCCCGCAACTGCGACTTGCTCATGCTCGGTGGCGAGCCGGTGAAGCGAACCTTCGCCGCCCTCGGCTATGACTACACCTTCGTGCCGGACTACGACCGCGACGACCCCGGCGACGCGAAGGAGGTCTACCGGAAGGCCATCGTGGAGAGCATCGACAAGGGCCGGCCGGTGATCGCCATCGGTGTCGTCGGCCCGCCGGAGGCGTGCATCGTCGCCGGCTATGACAAGGGCGGCGAGGTGCTCTACGGCCGGAGCTACTTCCAGGAGAGCCAGAAGGGCTACTTCAGCGAGGCCGACTGGTTCGAGAACTGCCACGGGCTTATCCTGCTGGGCGAGAAGCGCCAGCCGCCGCCGCGCTGGCAGGTGCTGCGGGATACGCTGGAGTGGGCGATCCGCCTGGCGCGGGAGCCGGAGATGCCGCTGGCCACCATCGACGGGAAGATCGAAAAGCAGCTCATCACCGGCCTGGCGGCCTATGACGCGATGGCGGAGGCGCTGGAGCGGGACGAGGCCTTCGCCTTCGCCGATGACGACCTCGACACGATGGAGATGCGCTGCTTCGCCATCAGCAACGACGGCCTTGTGCTGCTCTACTCCAAGCGCCAGGACGCCGCCGCCTTCGTGGAGAGCATGGCCGAGGACGGCGAGGGCGTGTCGGCTGAGCTTCGCCAGGCCGCCGAAGCCTACCGATCCGAGGTGGAGGTGCTCGGGCCGGCCTGTCACCTCGCGCCCCTCAGCTTCGCCCCCCAGCCCAAGCGCCTCGCGCTGCGCGACCGCGACCTGCGGCTCAAGCTCTCGGCCCTCGTGCGAGAGGCGAAGGCCCACGACGAGCGCGCCGTCGAGCACCTCTAAGAGGCGCTCGCGTCGCTTCGATAGCCGCACGGCCGGAGCGGAAACGACAGAGCCGAACTTGCGGGGGGACTGCCAGCGATCAGTCCCGTAGTGTCCCAGAACTCATCTGGGGGATCTAGCAAGCCAAGGGGCTGGATTCCTGAGCGTCCTCGGAGTTGACTTCCCGTCGCCGGTGCGCCATCCTCCCGGCCATGTTCTGGTATGCCATGCTCATGCTGTTCTCGCCTCTCTACCTGATGTTCGGCCTGCTGTTCCGCGGTGAGCAGGCGCGCCTGGTGCTGGCTCTCCACCACCAAGTGCTGGTATTGCAGCGGCAGTTGGGAAAGCGACCGAGGTCGGCCTCCAGCGAACGGCTGGCGCTGGTGCTCTCCAGCCTGCTGCTGGGCAAGCAGAAGCTGGCGGAGGCCTTGATGATCGTGAGGCCGGAAACGCTGGTGGGATGGCATCGAGCAATCCTGCGGAGACACTGGAGGTTGCTGTCCCGGAGGAGACCAGGCCGTCCCCCTGAGATCACCCCGGAGATGGAGAAGTGGGTGGTCAGAATCGCCCGGGAGAACCCCTGGATGGGCTATGGCAAGATGGCCGGGGAGATGCGCAAGCTGGGGTTCGTGCGCTTCGGCCGCAGCAGCGTGGCTCGCATCCTGAACAAGCACGGACTCACTCCCGAGCGCCGGTGTCGCACGAGCCTGGGCTGGCTGCAGTTCCTCGGCCACTACGGCCGGTTCATCTGGGCCAGTGACTTCTGCACGGTCACCACAGCCGCGTTACGGACCTACTACCTCGTCTTCTTCCTGGAGATCGGCACGCGACGGATCATCCACTGGAATGCCTCTGCCTCTCCTGACGAAGCCTGGGTGACCCAGCAGTTCAGGAATCTGTCAGTGGTCAGTGACGATCTCCCACGCTATCTGATCCACGACCGGGACGACAAGTACCCCCGATCCGCCGACTCCCTGCTGGGGGATGTGGGCACGGAGGTGATTCGGCTGCCGGTGCGCTCCCCCAGTCTGAACGGGTATGCGGAACGCTGGATTCGCAGCCTGCGGCAGGAGTGCTTGGACCGAATCATCATCCTCAACGAAGCCCATCTGCGCTGGGTGCTGGGTGAGTACATCCGCTACTACAACCAACGCTGGCCCCATCAAGCCCTGCAGCATCTGCCACCGGAGGCCCCGGACGCGTATCCGTGTGAGGGCAAGATCGCTTCCCGCCCCGTCCTCGGCGGCCTCATCAACGACTACTATCGTCTCGCCGCCTGACGGAGCCCCGGGTCCACTACACGACTTGGAGCTACTGCGCGCCTGACGTGGCCTGCTGGACCGGTCATCGCGGACTTCGGAGTTGTGCACGCCCTCCGGAACTCCATCAGGCAGTCCGCGCGAGGGCGTCGACCCAGCTCTGCACCCGCCGAGAACAGCCCCGGACTAGTTTCGGTACAGTACCGGGCACGGGTGCCTCACCTCCGCCGGATACCTGTGCCGTGGTCTCCTGGGGAAGGTGCCACATCGACGTACCCCGGACGATTGTGCCAGAGCGGCTGAGAGCTCCCCTGGGGCTGCCTGGCCGCTAGCTCCGGCCACGGCGGCCAGCAGGGACGCGCCTCTTCTAGACTTCCCGCGGCAGCGGGAATGCCATCAGCCCCCTAGATCACTCCTCGCACCCCTGAGCCTCGCCGTGGACCGATGGCTGCGTATCGACCGCTGTGAGCACCCCTTGCCGCTCCCGCCCCAAGCGCCCCATCCCTCCCCACCCACACCGCCAGCCCCCGCTTCTTTCTCCGCCCAGCCGCGAAAACGCGCGGCTGGAACGACTACATGACTAGGAGGCGGCCGGCGCCGGGCGGACGCGCCCCTGCCCGGGCCCGCCCCGAATGCTCAAGCTCGCCCACGGGCGAGCAGAGAGGGGACGGCGATGGGCGAAGTGCCGTGCTTGCTGGCAGGGGGTGCCCAGAGAGCATCCACACTATCCCTGCGGGTGGCAGAGGCGGAGGCGGCCCTGGTACACCGCCTACACCAGGGCGACGGCGCCGCGCAGGAGGAGCTGTACCGCCGCTTTGGCCCCGACCTTCATCGCTTCGCTGCCTCCCGCCTGTCCGGGGAGCAGGAGTCGGCCGAAGAAGTGATGGTCGAGACCCTGGGAGATGCGCTGAGAAACATCGGACGCTTCGACCCAGGGAGGGCCTCGCTTGCCGCTTGGCTGCGGGGCATCGCTCGCCACCGCGTCCAGCGCGAGCAGCGCAGACGGCGTCGGCGGAAGTCGGTGCCCATCTGCGCCCAGGTGCCCCTGGAGGCTGTCCAGGAGAAGGCCTCGGAACCTGATCTGGCCTCCCGGCTGACCGAGCACCTGCTCGCCTGCCAGCAGGTCGCCCATCTGGCGGCGATCCTCTCTGGGCTTGAGCTGGAAGTGCTGGTGCTGCGGTCAGTAAGGGGACTCTCTGTGCACGAGATCGGGCGCATTGTGGGCCGCTCGGAGCGCGCGGTGGCCGGCCTGCTCCACCGCGCCCGCCAGAAGGCCCGAGAAGCGTTGGTGGGCCATGCCGGCTGATCCACCAGGACCGAAGTTGGCGGCTGCCCTTGGGCCTTCGAGCGCGCGCTCTTGGCCTGAATCGGCGTACTGGAGGATGGAGGGCCTGCCGAGCGGCGCCCGGGGCATTCCCGCTCTGGCCGGCTCCGACTGAGCGATCGGCCAGCGGGGACTGGCCAGCATCTCATTACGGAGGCACGGATCATGGACGGAAGCAGGCGAGCAACGCGCGGTCTTCAGGTCTTGTTGGCGCTACTGGCGGTTGTGGCGGTGGCGGCGTTGCTGCCGGTCAATGCGATTGCGGATGAGCAGTTCATCCTGCATCCGGGCTACGTCCAGGGGACGGTGTCAATCCCGGATCCCGAGTGGCCTGGTGGAGCGCACACCATCCAGCGCCTCTGCGTATCCGCGAGCGGCCAAGATCCCGTCACAAAGAACTCCTACAGCGCATCCACCTACGTCTACAACAACAACCAGTTCACGCTGGTTGTCGAAGGCGGTAACTGGCCGTATACCGTGTACGTGACTGCACACTATGACGGCACGTGCCAGCGTCGCGTCCGCTGGCAAAGGCGCACGGTGGTGCCTGCGGGGTGGACTGTGCCGCTGACCTTCCAGACGGATGCCTTCATCGAGGGCACGATCTCTATCGAGGGGGAGTCGGTGACACAGATACAGCCATCAGTCAGCAGCGGCGCCAGTAACGTTGACAGCCCGCAATACGGGTTCTGGGGCACGGCATTGTTCCAGGATGGAAACTACCGGCTGCCCGTCGTCGGCGGGAACGCCATGTACTGGGTGTATTCTGGAAATGTCCGCCTCACGGACCCCAATGACTACATGAACTTTAGCTCCCCCAGACAGACAACTGTCCCCGCGGGCGGAACGGCAGTAGTGGACTACAGCGTGACACCCGGGTATATCGAGGGCCGAGTCACGGTATCCGGCGCCAACCTAATCCCCCCCAGCTACGGCAGCGTGGCCGCTCGGTTCTATGACCAGACGCTGAGGGAATGGTTCTACGCCAGCACCAAGCTGTCCCCAGATGGCACGTACCGTTTCCCCATGTTTCCAGGGCAGAACATCACGGTCTACGCCAGCATCTATACCGACAAGGGGAACCAGAACCTGATCCAGAAGTCCGTCGCTCTTCTCGCGCCGGGCGAGACGGCGTACTGCGACTGGGAGGTAGTGCTGGATGCTGGCCTGGGCGGGGAGATCGCAGTCACTGGGATCAACCTGGATGGCGTATACATCTACGGCTACGGTCCGAACGGTGCCTATCGCGCGGCGACCATATACAGCCCGGCCGCAGACTATGGCGCAGTCTATGACTGGGACAACCTCACTCCGGGGTTGTGGGGCATCTACGTATACGTGTGGGACTATGAGTATGATGCCCTCTATGGCATCCAGGACTACGACTACTACTTCTTTCGGAAAGCGCAGGTTGAGCTCGTATCGGGCCAGCAGGCAAACCTCGACTTCACCATTGACCCCGGGTTCATAGGGGGAAGCATCCTGGCCGGCAACTCCGCCTCCATTGCGGAGCTGCGCCAGGCCCGCGTCCAAGCGTATGCCACTGACTATGGTTACCCCACCTATTCCTACGAGTCGGCATGGACGCAGCAATACGACAACAACCTCGCGGATGACCACAACATCAACTTGTACGACATGTTCGTGGGGCCCGGCGACTGGTGGGCGTACTACCTCGAGCTGTGGTTCAGGCATCGGTTTCCCGACCTTGGGTATGACAGTAACTCGTATCTCTACATCACCGAGCGGAACCCGACGACTGGGGCCTACAATGTGCCTGTCCTCACGGTTGACCCTGGGGAAACCGGGAAGTTCGACTTCGGCTACCAGACGGGCCGGATCATACCTCGACTGTGGGTGGCGACCGGCCTGCCGCTGTCGAGCCCATCTGTCTCTGGCTCCTATCTGAAGAACGTGGATGGCGTCAGGGACAAGAGCGTGAGCATCAGCGGGTCGTCATCTGTCAGCAACGTGCTGGAAGGCCTGGTCTACCTCCATGCTGTTCCCGGGACCTACCGGCTGACAGCCAGCGCGTATGTCCAAGGCACGACTACGACTTTCGGGCAGCCCTTTGAGGTCACGGTGGGCCCGGGAGATGTGGTGAAGACCGATCCGGACGCACCCACGCTAGTGATCGGATTCCCTCCAGGATACTACGAGACTACCGAGGACTGCGTGGTTGTCTCGGGGACAGTAACCGATGAGTCCGGCGTGGAGAGCCTGACCATCAACGGCACCGCCGTGACGGTGAACCCGGATGGCAGCTACCAGCTCGAGGTCTGTGGCCTTCAGATGGGCGAGAACGTGATCGAGCTGGTGGCGTCCGACATCTACGCGAACACCATCACCATCCAGCGCATCGTCATCCGGGTCAACCAACCTCCGATCGTGGTGATTGGCGGGCCCTATGCAGCCCTCGAGGGATCGGCAATCACCTTCGACGCAAGCGGCTCCTCTGACCCGGAAGGGCAGCCACTTCAGTTCCGCTGGGACCTGGATGGGGATGGCACCTGGGACACGGCCTACTCGACCAGCGCGGTCGCGAGCCACACCTGGGAGGACGACTACGGAGGAACGGTCGTGGTGGAGGTCTCGGACGGGGAGAACCTGGTGACCGGGTCGACCACGGTCACAGTGTCCAACGCAGCCCCGGTGATCAGCTCGATCGAGATGCCCGCCGGTCCGGTTGCGCGCGGAGCTCCCGTCAACCTGTCTGGCAACTTCACCGACGCCGGGATCCTGGATACCCACACCGCGACTATTGACTGGGGCGATGGGGCAACCAGTGACGGTGCGATCAGCGAATCCGGCGGCAGCGGCACGGTGACCGGCAGCCACGCCTACAGCACCTCCGGAGCGCACGCGGTCACGCTCACGGTGCAGGATGACAATGGCGGGTCGGTCTCCGCGACCACCTCCATCGTCGTCAACTCTCCTCCTGTCGCCGAGGCCGGTCCTGACCGGCAGGTGGAATGCCCGGGGCCGGAGGGCGCGCAAGTGACCCTCGATGGGTCCGGCTCCACCGACCCCGACTCGTCACCGGGCACAAATGATGATATCGTCTCGTTCGCCTGGTACGAAGGCGGGGTACTGGTCGCCACGGGTGAGACCCCCCAGGTCCGCTTGCCCCTTGGGTCGCATATCCTCACCCTGACAGTGACAGACTCGGATGGGCTGTCGAGTTCGGACCAGGTGACTGTCACCGTCCAGGACACGACCCCTCCGGCATTGTCTCTGCCGGCCAACCAGGTGCTGGAAGCCACTTCACCCCAAGGAGCGGTGGCGACGTTCTCCGCCACAGCTTCCGATCTGGTGGACGGCGCGGTGGAGGTGACCTGCACACCGGCCTCGGGCTCGACGTTCCCGCTGGGCACCACCCCGGTCCAGTGCAGCGCGACTGACAGCCACGGCAACCCCGCCACCGCCAGCTTCACCGTCACGGTGCAGGACACCACACCTCCGGTGATCGTCATCACCTCGCCCACTTCAGGCGCCGAGTATCCCTTCGGCTCTGACATCACCTTCAGCTTCTCCGCCACGGATGTGGCCTGTGTGCCAACCGTCAGCGGAAGCGTGGATGGGCAGGTAGTGTCCTCGGGCCAGGTGCGCAGCGACCTGGCGGTTGGGGAGCACACCCTGACCGTGACTGCCACCGATGCCTCCGGCAACACCGCCACACAGTCCGTCACCTTCAGTGTGGTGAACACGGTGGGCCGGATCACGGTTGCCGGCTGGATCGAACTCGCCAACAAGAAGGGCACGGCTGGCTTCACTGCCCAGCAGGAGCAGGGCGCGCCTGCGCCCACCGGCAATGTCCACTACATGGACCATGACACTGGCATGAAGGTGGACGCGATCGTGCTAACCGGCCTGGGGGTGCAGGGCAACCACGCCTGGCTGGCCGGGCTGTGCACCATAGATGGTGTTGCTGGCCACAGCTTCCTGATGCACGTGGTTGACGGCGGCCAGGGAGGCGACAGCGACCACTTCTACATCAGCCTGGACACCGGCTACTCCGCCGGCGACACCCTGGGTGGTGGCAACGTGACCATCGAGCAGTAAGCCGGAACCGCACGGACCTGGTCCCGGCGGCTGCAAAGCCGCCGGGACCGCGCGGGCCGACAGCGCGGACCCCCATCCGGCGCTTGCCGGGCTCTGGCGGGCTTCCTGTGCCCCTCACCGCTGTCCCCGAAATCTTCTTGGGCCCAGCCGCGAAAACGCGCGCCTGGAACGACTATTAGGACTAGGAGGCGGCCGCGCCGGAGACGCCCTGGGCGGCGGCAACGTGACCATCGAGCAGTGAGCAGGGCGGCGACACCGGCCGAGATGGCGGGGTCGCTAACCAAACTGAGAGTCCGCGTGAGGCGGGCGAGGAGGACGGACGGATGAGGCGAGGTTGTCGGTTTCTGCTGTTCCTCACTGTGCTGTGGCTGGCGTCTGCCGGCCTCGCGGGAGCTGCGGTCCCCGTGGTCGAGTACGTGGGGATCTATCAGGGTAGGGACTTCGAGCCCATGCTCCCGTCGGACTTCCACTACGGCACTCACCTGTTGGTGAGCGACGGCGACGGTGCTGCGGACATTGTCTCCCTGGCCATAACCGATCCTAGCGGGCGCGAGTATATCCTCACCCCAACGGGAGGCTATGGCCTGGGGTGCTGGCTGCAATGGGAAAGCGACACCGTGTACGTGGACTGGGCGGTGTTCGATCAGCGAGAGGGTCAGCCGGCGGGCTGCTATACTGTGACAGCCACGGATGCTGAGGGGCTCACGGGAACGCTGGCCACGCCTGTCATTCCGGAAATAACGGAACTCGGGCCGCAGCCAGTATGGCCCCTTAATGACACGGTCATTGAGGAGACGGTTCCGATTTTCCAGTGGGACATCTCCGGTCTGCACCTTGCGGGGTGCTCGCTTGGAATTGAAGAGGAGGGTTTGGATGGTGAAGTCTGGTCGGCAAACCTGGGGGAGCAGAGCGGCCCGACCATCGAGGTGCCCTGCGGCGTGGAGTTGAAGCCCAACCGGAGCTACCTCATGTGGCTCGGCTCCCTGTGGCGGGAGGAGATAGGCAGCAGCGATCCTCGCGTGGAGCTGTGGATCGGCCACCGGACGTGGTCGCGTTTCACCGTTTACGGTGAGTGGCCGGCCACGCCGCCCAATTTGCCCGGGAAGCTGGTGTACACGCAGTTCTACCACCCGTTCGCGAGACGGCCCGCGATCATGCAGTACAACACCTCGCCGTCAGCGCGGGTATGGCTCACTCCGCACGACTGCTTGTACCCAGCATGGTCGCCTGATGGCGAGAGCCTTCTCTACCGACAGGGCATGCCATTACCGCCTGCTCACGTCATTGACAGACTGGATGGTTCTCCGCGTGTCGAGATTGCGGGCTCGTCGAACTGGAGCGATGCTGCCTGGGCACCTGACGGAAAACGGATTGTGTACTCCGACGGGGATATCTGGGTGGCGTACGCCGATGGTTCCGGTGAGCCGTACCTGCTGGAGAGCTACCCTGACTTCTACGAGCGCTACCCGAGCTGGTCCCCCGACGGCCGCTGGATCGCCTACGGGAAGGGCGCGGGGGGCTACCCCACCTTGCTCTGGCTGATCGGGGACGACGGTACGCAGGATCACGCACTGGTGCCAGCCGGTGTCGAAGGCCATCCGGAGTACTCTTGCCTCTGTCTCCGCTGGGAGACCGCGTGGTCTCCGGATGCCACCAAGCTCGCGGCGGTCTTTACCGCCTGGACCCCGGACTGGAGTCAGTTCATCAGGGGCATAGGGACCATTCCGTTGGAAGGCGGCCCGATCACACCGGTGTTCATCGCCCCGCCTGCCATCGAGTGCTGCGCGGCGCCGCACTGGCCCTACTGGTCGCCGGACGGCACCCAGATCGTCTTCTCCTCCGGCCACCACCTCGCCCCAGATCCTGACTGGATCAACGGCAAGTTGGAACCTGGAGTTGAATTGTGGCTGGTGAATGCCGATGGTTCGGGAGAACCCACGCGTCTGACCTATGACTACTCCTGGGACGGCTTCGTCTCCTGGTGGGACGTAGACCGCGTGCCGCCGGTCTTGGTGGCACCGCCGGACCTGACGGTCGAGGAAAGCGACCCGCTGGGGACGCCCGTGGAGCTAGGCCAGCCAACCGTGAGTGACCTCCGCGACCCCAACCCCACGGTCGAGAATGACGCTCCGGGGCTGTTCCCCCTTGGAACCACGGTAGTGACATGGACGGCCACCGACGCGTCCGGCAATGTCGCCACCGCGCAGCAGAAGGTGACGGTGGTTCCTGGGCCTCCCGCGAACCAGCTCGACAACCTCGCGGAGCTGATATCCCAGTGCGTGCTGTCCGGCCAGATCGCACCCGAGCTGGAGAGCAGCCTGCTCGCCAAGGTGCAGGCCGCGCTCGACGCACTCGCGCGGGGCAACCCCAATGACGCGAAGGCGGCGATGGGCGAGCTGAAGGCCCTGGTCAACCAGGTTGAGGCGCAGACGGACAAGAAGATCGAGCCGGCCGTTGCCGCCGAGATCATCCGCAGAGCCAACCAGATCATCGCCGCGCTGGGAGGCTGATCCAGCATCACGGCTGCACCATAACTCGGTCCCGGCGGCCTTCGGGCCGCCGGGACCTGGGCCTGCCCGCTAGCCGCACAGAACCGAGGACAGGGGATGCAGGAATCTGCCAGCAGAATGCGAACACATACTCTCAGTCGTACCCGTGGGCTGCCACCGGGGGGACAGCGAAGGTGGGCAGATCCCGCAGCGAACTGGACGATCCCCGGCTTCGGCGGGCCGTGCAGGCCGGAGACCGCGCGGCCATCTCGCGGGTGCTCGAGTTGTGCCTCCCCTCGCTCCGCCGCAGGCTGGCGCGGCGCCTTGGCCTCTCTGCCGATGACTGCGAGGACCTGCTCCAGGAGGTGCAGGTCGCCTTCCTCTCGGCTGCCACTCGCTATCGCGGCGAGTGCTCCCTCCAGACCTTCGTCTCGGAGATCGCCTGCCACAAGTGCAGCGACTACCTGCGGGCGCGGCGGCGAGAGCGCATTCGCAAGACTCGGCCCAGAGCAGCGGAGCGAAGCGCGCAGCCAGATGACCCATTCCTTGGCGAGGCACTGGAGATGGTGGCCGTGAGAGAAGCGATGGCGCGCTTGACAGCGCGTGAGCAGCAGGTGTTGCAGCTCTACTACCTGGAGCAGAAGAGCTACCAGGAGATCTCGGCGGAGATGGGGATCGGGACCGGAACCATCAGCTCGCTCAAGGCAGAGGCCTTGCTGAAGCTGCGCGGGATCATGGGGGAGGAGGGCAGACCCGCCGGCCCGGAGGTCAGCAATGAACCGCCAGGCTGAAAGTGAGACCAAGCAGTGCCTCTCACCGGGCACGGTGATGGCGCTGCTGGATGAGCAGCTCGGCGCCGAGGAAGCGGGCCGCGCTGAGTCGCATCTGCGCGCCTGCTCCCGCTGTCAGCAGCTCGCGGCAGACCTGGGCGCGACCGCGGAGACGGTGGCGGGCCTGCGCTGCCTGGACGGCGAGGCGATCGCGGCCTGGGTGGACTATCGGGCCGGCCGTGCGCGCGGCACGGTCGCCGAGGCGGAGTTGCGGCGGCGAGGCGAGCACCTGCGCCAGTGCCAGCGGTGCCGGGAGCGAGTGGCGATGCTGGCGGAGATGTGTGCGCCACAGGGCCTGTGGGGTCGGGTGCGAGACCTGGTTTCAGTGCGACTAGGGACCGGGCCCGCACAGCCCAGCCGCGGCCTGCGCTGGGCCGCAGCGGCCGCAGTCGTGGTCGCTGTCGCGATCTGTCTCTACCTCATGGTGCCCGGACGGAGGCCGCAGCCCCGGCCGACCTCGCCGCGCAGGCAGGTGGTGAGCACGCGGGCCCCTTCGTCTCGTCAGCCGCAGCCGCCCTCGACCGCGGCTCGTGCTTCTCCGGGTCGGGGGCCGTTAGCTGCTCTCCGAGCCGGGCCCAGGCCTGGGCGGCTCGGCGCACCGCGCACAGAGATGGCGCGCGCGCCCGAGCGCGGCGCCCGACGGGGCCCCGAGGCAGCGCTGGTGCCAGGAGAAGGGAGCGGCCGGCCCGCGATCGCCAGGGCCTCGTCGGCCCTGGCGCAGGCCAGACGCCGCGGTGATGCCGGCGCGGAGGCGACGGCGGCGCTGGAGCTGGCCGGGCTCTACCACCAGGAGAGGGACTACCAGTCGGCCGCCCGATACTACCGTGAGGCCGCGGCCGCCGCGAACAAGGCCGGCAAAACGCAGTTGCGGGTGGATGCGCTCATCTTGGAGGGAGCGGCCGCGGCCGAGCTGGGAGACGAGGCACGAGCGCGCCAGCAGCTTCAACTCGCGGTCGAGCTGGCTCGGAAGGCGGGATACGTCGAGGGAGAGCAGAACGCGCTGGTGCAGTTGGAGCTGTTGGGGGGCGACCGGTCTGGGGGAGGGAGCTGAGATGAGGATCGCCTGGGGGCGACTCGCGATGCTATCGCGCTCGTGCTGCGCCCCCTCAAGAAGGCCCTTGGTTGCTCTCGGGCTGGCGGCGGCGCTTCTCGTTTCGCTCCCGGCCCTCTCGCGCGCCCTTGCTGCTGGCGTGACCGAGGAGGAGATGTATGCTCTGTGGGGGGAGGCGGCCAGGCAGTTCGACGCCACTCACGTAGTTCAGGTGCCGGACTCAGAGGACAGCCGCTGGGCAACCCGCGTCGGGACTCGCATCGTGGAGAGCTGGCCCGACCGGCGGTGGGTGACCGACTCCTTCCTGGTGGTGAAGGATGCTGCCCTGGCGGCATGGTCCTTCCCGATATCCCCTGTGCACCATCACGTGTATGTGACAAGCGGACTGCTGGCATTCATCCGGGAGCGCGGGGGCGCGGAGCGCGACGACCAACTCGCCGGAGTGCTGGGACACGAGATCGCGCATCTCATGCGAGACCACCATCTGCTCCGCCATCGCCGGGCTCAGTTGCTGGGGCTGGAGGTCCCCAAGAATGTCGCGGAGTGGCCTGCCAGAGTGCTGGGCAAGTGGCAGCAAGAGGACGAGTTGGAGGCTGATCGGTACGGCGCTTTCTACGCGCTGCACGCGGGCTTCCGCTTCGACGGGATGGTGCACTTCCTGGCCCACTACCTGAGACGCAGCGGCGACCACCAGCGCCTGGATGTGGCGGCCGCAGCCGGAGCCCGCGTCCATCCCGCACTCACGGCGCGCATCGCCTCCCTGCGCACTGAGCAGACCAAGATCAGCGAGGCTGGGCAGCTCTTCCACCTGGGGCTGGACCTGCTGCGGGTGGGGGCCTGGGAGGCGGCCCGCGGCTGCTTCGTCCGGGTCAGGAACATCTTCATGCTCAGTCCCACAGTGGTCCACAACCTCGCCTACGCGGAACTCCGGCAATACGAGGCCAGCCTGCCTGGCGGCCCGCCGTTGGCCCAGTCCGTGTCCACCTACTATGCTCTGCAGCCGCCGCTCAAGGGCCCCGAGATGCCCCCAGAGAGCATGCTGCTGGCCGAGGCCAAGGCTGACTTCATGAAGGCCTGTGACCTGGACAAGGAGGGCGGCTTTGCCGCTCCCCGCCTGGGCCTCGCCTGCGTCTACCTCTACGAGGGAGATGACGGCAAGGCCCAGATCCAGCTCCAGGAGGTGAAGGTGGGGGCCCAGCAGCCGGCCTACCTCACCCTCGCCGGAGTGCTGGCGGAGCGGGGCGATGATTCCGCGGCCGCTCTGCGGGCCTACTGCAAGGCCCTGAACCTGCCTGCCGAGGCCAGCGCCCAGGAGGCCGCGGTCGAGGCCCAGAGGCTGGCCGATCCCTATCTGCCAGCACTCTACAACCTGGCTCACCTGCTGGAGTCTCAAGGCCACCGGCCAGAGGCGGCCCAGCTTTACCAGTTCTACCTCGGCTTCGAGGGCAGCCTGAGCTCCTTCGGCATCCGCGCTCGGGACGGCCTCCTGAGATGCGGGGGAGAGCTGCCATCGCCCGATCAGCCGGAGGCGCTCACCAGCTATCGAGGAATGGATCTGCGATCGAGCGGGGTGCTGGTCACCAAGGCCGCGCTGGGGGAGCCTGACTCCCAGCGCCGCTTTCCCGCTGGCCGGGGTGCGATCACCCTGTACGAGTACCCGTCCCAGGGGATAGCGGTGGTGCTGGCCCCCGGGGTAGCGGACGAGGCCGTGGTGACCTGCATCGCCCTGTCCGAGCCGAACCGCGACTCTGTGGCTGGGATCCGCCTGCGAGATGCAGCCGCGGAGGTGCGGACGCGCCTGGGCAGTCCTCGATCGGTGGTGTGGGAGGCCGGTGATGTGAGTTGGTGGGACTATGGCCGGTACGGTCTTGCCCTGCGCGTGGAAGGGGGCAAGGTGACTCGGTGTTTGATCGGCCGGCGCAGATGATCCCAGCCTGTGCCCGAGGGTGGAAGAGGAGGCACACCATGCGCACGGCGATGCTTCGCACAGCTCTTCTCTGGATGGCGATGGGCGCGCTCGCCCGGGCCTCGTCCGGGCTGGCCAATGGGGCCCAGGCTGGGGGCGAGAAGGTGGCGATGGTGGTGGGGGTGCAGCGCTACTCGGAGACCAAGGGCTTTGCGCCCCTGCGCTATGCGGAGCGAGACGCGCAGAGCTTCTATGACCTGCTGGTGGATCCCCAGCGGGGCGGGTACGAACCAGCGAGGGTGAAGCTGTTCACCACCGCCAGCCGGGACCCCCAGCAGTTGCCGGTGCGCGGGAACCTGCTGGCCGCCCTCAACCACCTGGAGGACTGGGCGAGCACACCCGGCGGAGGGAAGCTGGACACCGTGCTCATCTACTTCTCCGGCCACGGGGTGGCGGAAGGACCGAAGAGCTATCTCATCCCGGTGGATGCGAGCCGGGATGATCTGGCGAGCACCGCCATCAGCCTCGACGAAGTGCAGGCGCGCCTGGCAAAGTGCGGGGCGAAGAAGCAGATCGTCATCCTCGACGCCTGTCGCTTCCAGGCCAGCCCGGGCAAGGCCCCCGGTGACGAGCAGAACGTCTCCTTTGCCCGCAAGCTGGAGGAACTCGGCCGGGCCGAGGGGAGAGTGGTGCTGGCCTCCTGCAGCCAGAATGAGGCCTCCTACGAGGACCAGGCGAGCGAGCACAGCGCCTTCACCGCCTTTCTGCTCCAGGGTCTGCAAGGGCCGGCCGATGCGGATGCCGATGGCGTGATCAGCGTCACCGAGTCGCACGAGTACGTTTCCCGGCAGATGGTCTCCTGGTCTCGTCAGCAGGAGCTGAAGCAGACCCCCAGGCTCTACGGGGAGATCACGCTAACCCTCCCCCTGGTGCGCTGCCCCCTGTGGGCGGAGCTCAGGATCACCTCCGTGCCCTCCGAGGCCGAGGTGTGGGTAGACGGCGAGAGCACCAACCAGCGCACACCATACACGAGCAGGATCAAGCTGGTGCAGGGCCGGTCGCGGGTCGTCAAGGTGCGACTGACGAAGCCGGGATACCAGGACCTGGAGAAGGAGGTGGCCGTGGCTGCAGGAGCAGTCTCCGACCTGGGCCTGGCCCTCAGGGAGCAGCCCCGGCTGGCCGCGCACATTGCGCCCAGCGTCAGACCCGCTCTGCCCGACTGGACGGCCACTACCTTCTATGGTGAGGCAGGACACATCACCGGACTGGCGCCTCGGCCTGACGGTAGCGTGCTCGTCACGGTGGCCGTCCCGCAGGCGGTACGGCAGGGAGTGTACGTGGCCTACCCCGGTGATGAGTGCGACGCTGGGGACGCTTACTGCCCCCCTGGGGAGCCGCTCAAGCGGCCTGAGAGTGTCTGGATGCACCCGGATGGTCGCGTGTTCGTGACCGAGGGGCCCACCTCCACCATCTGGGTGATCCCGTCTGCCGGGTCCTCTCCCCAGGTCTTCACCCAGAGCATAGTGGAGCCGCATGACTTGCTGGTGGCACCGGCGGGGTTCGAGGGGCCAGGGCTGCATGCTGGCGACTACCTGGTGTGCGCAGGAGGGGCTGGAGATCCCGACCAGGCCGGGCTCTGGGTGCTCGACCAGAAGACCCTCGCCCCACGGCGGCTGGTGGGGCCGCCGGCGCTGGCAAACGGCCTCAGGCACGCGGCCTTCGGGCCCGATGGCAAGCTCTACGCGATGGAGGACGACGCCACCCGCGATGGCGTCACCATAGTGACCATCGCACCTGACGGCCAGATCGCCCGCTATCTAGGCAACTACCTGATCTCCCCTCACGCGCCCCAGACCGGGCCTCTCGCCATCAGCGCCGCTGACGGCACGGTCTACTTCGCCTTTGGCTCATCGGTCTACAGGGTGCGCCGTGACGGAGGAAAGGTGGAGCTGTTCGCCAGGACCAGTGGGGAGGCGAGTTCGCTCGCCACCTGGGCCAATGGTGGTGCGGTGCTGGTGGGAGATGCGCGGTCGGGCCAGGTGGTGGACATCAGGCCATCCCCTCCCGGCACGCCCACGCTGCAAGTCGAGATCCGCCGCGGCTACTACCGGGTCCACTCGGCCTCCATGCTGCTTGCGCCCTGGTACAAACACCGGGTCCAAGTTACGGCAAGTGATGATGACGGCGTGGACGACATCGCCTCCGTCACCATCATTGACCCGGAAGGCAGCGTCCAGAGACTCACGCCCGAGGGCGGGCCCTACCGTCCCGCGGGGGCCGCGATTACCTCCGGTGACTGGTCCTTCGGCGTGCCCTGGGGCAATGCCCACTGGCGCCGACGCGACGAGCACAGCATCGAGTGCCACTGGGCACGTTGTGCTATGTACCTTCCGCCAAAGAGGGGGCAGTACAGCATCACTGTGACTGACCGGAGCGGCAACTCCACCGCGCTCACCACCCCGGAAATGCCCCCGCCGGAGGACATCGGCCTCGAACTGCTCTCGCCCGCTTCCGGGACCGCGATCCAGGCTACTACACCGGTCTTCGTCTGGCGCTCACGCTGGTCGGAGTGCAGCTGGAGCCTCGAAGTGCACGGCGGCGAGCTTGCTGGCAGTCTCTGGACCTGGTCAGGGCCCAGCGGGCCGCAGACAGGGGTCGCCTACAACGCCGATGGCAAGGCGGAGCTTCCCGCTCTTACCCCGGGGCATCTCTATGGCTGCGGGGTGAGGGCCACGCGTCCCGCAGAGATCCCATCGGCGGATGCCCGGCTGAAGGTCTACGCCTGTGCTCAGGTCTACGCGGAGTTCGCCATCTACCAGGAGTGGCCTGAGCGGCCGCCCCGACTGCCGGGCAAGCTGGTCTACCAGATAGCGCGGAATCCTGGCTATGGCAACACCGCAGAGTCCAGAATGATGCTCTACAGCCCGGACCCCCGCGTGCGGATCACCCTCGGACCCAACGATATCTCGCATTGGTCCCCGGACGGCACGAGTCTCCTCTACGCCTGCTGGGTTGACGCCCTTGGCGGGGACCCCCCTGTCCTGATACCCAGTTGGGGCGGCGAGATCGGCCGATGGGCGCCAGACGGGAAGAGAATAGCGTCGGACATGCAGGGCCCCTGGAGCCCCTTCATCTCCCCCAACTACGACATCTGGGTGGCCCGGGCCGACGGCTCCGGCGCCTATCCTCTGGTGCGTTCCATCAGATGCTCGGAGCGCTCCCCTGCGTGGTCTCCAGATGGGCTCTGGATCGCCTACGATAGGGAGTCAGGGGAGAAGCCGGCTCCCGCACGGCCGGGCAGAAGAACCTGGCTGGTGCGGTACGATGGGCTTGACGACCACCCGCTCGGCGTCACCGGTGTGGTCGGACATGAGGGCTACCGGGTGACCAGGGTGACGTCCGCTGCCTGGTCCCCGTCCGAGAACAGGCTCGCAGTCACCTTCGCGGCCCAGCCCGCAAACAGCGGCTACGCGGAGGGCGATGTCGCCGATCCGGCCATGATCTCGGGTGTCGGGACGGTGTCCTCTTCGGGAGGTGCGATCAGGCCGGTGTTCCTGGGGCCACCGGCAGCGGTCTGCTGTGCTGGGCCGAGAGATCCAGCTTGGTCGCCCGATGGTACGAAGATCGTGTTCCCCTCCGCGCATCAGCTCGCAAGCTTCGCCGCTCCCGGAGAGCCCGAGCCCGGGGTCGAGCTTTGGCTGGTCAATGCGGACGGCTCGGGCAAGCCCATCCGCCTCACCTACGATCATCTCGTCACACACCACGCGACTTGGTGGGCTCCGAACACTGAGCCTGGCCCGAATGTGAAGGTGGTGAAGGGTGATGCCAGTGTTACCTTCGAGAGCGTCACCGAATCCGGCAGCACGGGCCTGGTGGCGTACGTGGATGCCCCGCAGTCGCTCCCCGAGGGCTTCGAGTTCGCGGGCCTGCGCTACGAGTTGTGGACCACGGCGAAGGTGAGCGGCACCATCACCCTGGAGATCCACTACCACGAGAGATCGCTCCCGGCCGGCCAGGAGGGCCGGCTTCGCCTGCTGTACCAGGAGGGTGATCACTCGATGGACGTCACCGTTCTGCCGGTTGACACCGCTAATGGCGTACTTCGCGGTCGCTGCACCACCCCGGGCGCCTTCACCCTCGCCGTAGCGCGATAGAGCCTGTTCGCGAGACCACCTGCGCCCATCGGGCGGCCATGACGCTACTGAGAATGGGTTCGCGCTCGCCTCCGAGCCCCTCCCGCACACAGCTGTTTGTCGCGTCAGAACATTGGGTATGGCGCTAGCGCTCGCGTTCGACTTACGCGCTGGCAGCGAGTATCATCTCCGCCACGTCTGGACCGCCATCCTCTCGGCTGCAGCTCCATCTTTCGGAAGTCCTTGGCCTCCGGTCAGTGGCCGGACTAACCCCCCTGAGGAGCCCGAAAGGAGGCTCTCGTGAAGGTGCCGGGAAGCCCACGCGCTATCCGGAACCCCGAGCGTCTGTTGATGCTTCCTGGCAGGCACGACTCCCGCACTGGAGAACGTGATAGTGCTGGTAGATGATCCCCCAGATGCCGTGTGCCCGGGCCGCCGTACGGGATGTCTGAGGGTGCACCTTCCTGTGGAGCAAAGGGAGCAAGGGATGAAGCTGAGCATAAACACCTACGTCATTGGCGCTGGATGGGCGCTGGACAAGCTGATCGAGGTATGCCGCACGACCGGCTACGGCGCGGTCGAGTTCCGCGCGGAGTCCGGCCAGAAGCATGGGGTCGAACTGGAGGCGACGCCGGCTCAGCGCCGCGAGATCAAGCGCAAGCTTGAGGATGGGTATCTGGAGGCGTGCTGTATCTCCACAAGCGCGTGCCTGCACCAGCTGGACCCAGTTAGGCGGCAGGGGAACATTGACCGGGCGAAACAGCACATCGATCTCGCGGCTGACATCAACTGCCGCGCCGTCAGGGTGTTCGGAGACGGCGACCCCATCGGGCCCGACATGGACGCGCGCGATGCCATCCGCACGACTGGCGATGCCCTGCGTGCGGTGGCCGAGCACGCGGCTGCCACCGAGGTGGACGTGTTGTTCGAGATGCATGGGCAGTTCAACTTCTGGGGATACGCGCTGGGGGTGGTCTCGGACGCCAACCATCCCAAGGTGGGGCTGACCTACAACTGCGTGTCCCAGGATCTGGTAGGCGGTAGCATTGGTGAGACCTACTCCCGCATCCGCGACCATGTCAGGCACGTTCACATGCACGACCTTGAGGCGGGCTACCCCTATCTGGAGCTGTTCCGGTTGCTCCACCAGGACGGATATGAGGGCTATTGCTCGCTGGAGGTAGACTACCGGGGCGGCGATCCGGAGAAGGTGATGGCGCTCTATGCAGTGCTGTGGCGGACGCAGTTGGCACTTGCGGCAGCGATGTGACCCACTGTGCACGCAGCGGCTGAGCTGTCTCTGATCGTTCGCTCGGGAGGGCTACTTTACCCAGCGACAACGGGGGGCGTCTGGCATCATCAGGCCGGTGATCGTGGCGACAGAGCGGAAGCTACAGAGTGAGCCGGGCGGCCACAGACAACCGCCCTCCGCCCGGTGAGCGCGCTTGTGGCCCGCCCAGCTTTCCCGCTGCGAGGGGCTTAAGGCGTTGCTGGAGGAGCTGGGCTGGAGGCCATAGAATCCGGCCGTTCGGTGGCATCTTGTTCTGGCATTCCCGGCATGAGGGGCAAGCGTGAGCCCAGACTGGTCGGACGCTGAGATCGAGAAGCGCGCAGCACATGTGGCCAGCGCGGTCAGCAAGGCGGGCGATCGCTCACGCAACGAAGCTGAGCTGCGGATCGCGGTCAATCCCATCCTGAAGCAGTTCGCTGCTGACGCCAGCCTGGAGGTGGATGATCGGCATGAGCGGCTTGTGGGCCGGGGGCGGATGGACTCGGTATATGGCCGCGTCGTAATAGAGTACAAAGACCCTGGATTGCTGAATGCGAAGAACAGCGCCGCTCAGAACCGTCGCGCCGTTTCGCAGGTGAGAGAGTATCTGAAGGAACTGGCCAGACGAGAGAACCAAGAGATCAGCCGCATGGTTGGGGTCGTGCTGGACGGCCTGCGGGTCCTCTTCGTCCGCTGTCGGCGCGGTCAGTGGGAAACAAGTCCACCCAGGCCGGTCGACCAGGCTTCCGTGACCGAGCTGCTCTTACGCCTGAGATCGCTGCGGGGCAAGGCGCTTCTCCCTGAGAACCTGGTCGCGGACTTTGGCGGGAGCGAGGCGCGCGGCAGGTTCGCGGCCTCGGACATCGCGGCCCGATGTGTCAGCGCTCTCTACCGTGCCCTAGCTGACTCCGAGAGTCCAAAAGTTGGCGCTCTATTCTCCCAGTGGCGGCTGCTGTTCTCGGAGGTGTGCGGCTATGAATTTGCCTCGGCCCGGCTTGACCTGGAGGGCCTTGCCGCAAGCTATGGCGTAGTTCTCAAGGAGGTGGGCCGCAGGAAGCGGGGCCGGACAAGTGAGCAGGCAGAGCGGCTGTTCTTCTCGATCCATACCTACTACGCCACTGTCATCACTTTGCTGGCGGCCGAGATCGTCACCTACTACATGGGGCAGCGCTTCTTCCCCTCCTACCTCGGGAAGCTCGAGGCCGCCGGCGGCGATCAGCTGCGGGCCGAACTGGCCGAGCTCCACTCGACCGGTGGGATCTTCGGCCAGGTGGGGATCGCCAACTTCCTGGAGGGGGATTTCTTCGCCTGGCATCTGGAGGCTTGGAGCCAGGAGATCGCCGAGGCCATGCAGACTTTGGTCAGAGCCTTGCGCCTCTACGATCCGGCCACCTTCCAGGTGGAGCCTGACGAGACGCGCGACCTGCTCAAGAAGCTCTACCAGTACCTGCTGCCGAGAAAGCTGCGCCACGACCTCGGGGAGTACTACACTCCGGACTGGCTTGCCGAGCTCGTGTTAGACGAGATCGGTTTCCGGGGCGACCCTGGCAAGCGGATCCTGGATCCGGCCTGCGGCTCCGGGACATTCCTCGCCCTGGAGATCAGGCGCGCGAAGGAGTGGGTGAAGGATAAGCAATGGGGCGACCGGGAGGCGCTGGAGGCGATCCTTCGCGGCATTGTGGGCTTCGACCTCAATCCGCTCGCCGTGATCACGGCCCGCACCAACTATCTGATCGCGCTCGGCGAGCTCTTGCGTTACCGTAAAGGCCCGGTGGAGATACCGGTCTACCTGTGCGACGCGGTGTTGACTCCGGCCGAAGCCCGGCAGCTGAGTCTGCGCAGGAGCTTCCCGCTGGGGACGGCGGTGGGAGTGCTGGAGGTGCCGGTAGCATGCAACACCCAGGAGCGGGTGGCTGGGCTTGCCCGTCTGCTGGAGGAAGCAGTGCGGGGCGGCTATCGAAGAGCCGAGTTCCTTGTGCGCGCCGAGAGCGAGATTGGCCTGACGCCGGTGGAGTTCGAGGAAAGCCACGAGGTGCTGGCAGGCCTCTACGACGGGCTCTCGGCGGTGGCCGCGGCCGGCAAGAACGGGGTCTGGGCCCGGATCATCAAGAACTTCTTCGCTCCCGTCTTCACCGTCGCCGAGCGGCACTTTGACTTCCTGGCCGGCAATCTGCCCTGGATCAACTGGGAGAGCCTGCCCGATCACTACCGCAAGAGCACACAGGGCCTGTGGGAGGATTACGGTCTCTTCACGCTCAAGGGCTGGCGCGCCCGGATGGGCGGGGGCAAGAAGGACATCTCCGCACTGTTCTTCTCTGTGGCCGCTGACAAGTACCTGGCGCACAACGGGAAGCTCGGCTTCCTGGTGACACAGACCTTGCTCAAGTCAGCCGGCGCCGGCGAAGGTTTTCGGCGCTTCGAGTTGCCGGCATCTCCGGGCAGGCATCGTGTTGGCTTGAGAGTGCTTGGTGTTCAGGACCTGGTGGAGGTGAAACCCTTCGAAGGTGCTGCCAACCGCACTGCTGCGGTTATCGCGGCCAAAGGTGACAAGACCCGGTTCCCAGTCGCCTATACCGTGTGGCTCCGGAAGCAGGGAGGCAGGATCCCTGAGGACTCCACACTTGCCGAGGCGGAGTCGAGGTGTCTGCGGCGGCAGCACGTGGCGAGGCCGATCGCGGCGAAGCGAGGCGCACCGTGGACAACAGGAGAGCCGGCGGTGCTGGAGGCGGCTGCGAAGGCCCTTGGCAGCTCCCATTACCGGGCGAGGGCAGGGACCACTACCTGGCTCAACGGAGTCTACTGGGTACGCGTGCTGGAGCGCCTGCCAGACGGCAACCTGCTCATCGAGAACCTCTACGACGTAGGGAAGATAGTAGTCCGGCAAGTGCAGGTGAGCGTCGAGCCGGATCTGGTGTATCCGCTCCTGCGTGGACGTGACATTGCCATGTGGCGGGCGGCTCCGAGTGACTGCATCCTTGTGGCCCAGGACCCGGCCACACGAAAGGGATATGAGGAATCGGAGATGCGCGTGTCCTGGCCGCTGACCTACGCATACCTGCGGCGATTCGAGAAAGAGCTGCGCCAACGTTCGGGTTTCCGCAAGTACTTCGAGGCGACCGATCCGTTCTACTCCATGTACAATGTGGGACCGCAAACGTCTGCGCCGCTCAAGGTGGTGTGGCGAGAACTGGCTACGGGCATGGCCGCGGCCGTGTGTGCGCCCGTTGCCTCCCACGCGCTGGGCGAGAGACCTTGCGTGCCCGACCATACCGTGATTGCGGTATCCGTGCAGACAGCATGTGAGGGGCACTACCTCTGCGCGCTTCTGAACTCGTCCCCATCCCGGTGGATTGCCCAGTCGTATCTGCATCTGCACGCCTCGCCCCATGTGCTGAACCACGTGAAGATCCCGCGCTTCGACGGAGCGGACAGAAGGCATCTGCGGCTCGCCGAGCTTTCCGCCGAGGCGCACGTGGCCACCGCAGGTGACGAAGCGACCATCACCTCGATCCAGGCCGAGGTAGATGAAGTCGCCGCCGAGCTCTGGGACATTGGTGGAGCGGAGATCCGGCTACTACGAGACGCGCTCGGATACAGCGGAGGCAAAGCACAGGAGCCCGAGGAAAGGGAGTGAGACAGGCTGTCCTTGGTTCGGCTGGCCGCGGTCAGCTGACTTGCCGACAGGGCCAGTCGCCGCAGGATGCACTTGTCTCGGGGCTTCTGGGACGGCCAAGAACGCTCCCTACGGCGCCCCGCAGGCCCGTCCACGGACCGTCTCACCGGAACCTGACGCGCGGCCAACGGATGCGTTTGGCGGACGGGAGGTCCGGACGTTTCGCCGGGGAAAAGGGCATGCGTTGGGGGCAAGTTCCATCGGAGGAGGCGACGATGCGCAAAGGGAGGCCGCCCGTCGGCCAACGGGTATACCAGCTCAAGATCACCCTCAAACACATCAGGCCGCCCATCTGGCGTCGTCTTCAGGTGCGCGGCGACATCACCCTGGGACAGTTGCACCGGTTCCTGCAGGTGGCGATGGGCTGGTGGGATTCGCATCTTCACCTCTTCAAGATTGGCCGCGCCGAGTACACCCACCCCTATCCAGAACTGGATCTGTTCTCGGAGACCGCGGCAAAGGACGAGGATGAGACGGTCCTGGAGGAGGTCGTGCGCACCGAGAAGCGTCGGTTCATCTACGTGTACGATTACGGCGACCATTGGGAGCATGAGATCGTGGTGGAGAAGATCTTGCCCAGGGAAGGGGAGATGGAGTACCCGGTCTGCCTAGCTGGCCGACGCGCCTGTCCGCCCGAGGACTGCGGCGGGCCCTGGGGATATGGCGAGATGCTGCTGGCGCTGGGTGACCCGAGTCACCCGGAGCATGAGAGCTACACGGAATGGGTGGGAGGCGGCTTCGACCCAGACACGTTCGATCTTGAGGCACTGAACCGCCGCTTGAGCTCCCCGGACAGCTACGCCGCCTGGGAAGACTCAGACTAGCTGGCACAGTCACATGGCGACCAGATCGTCCCGTTCCGGCTGGCGCGGTATGCGCCAGTATCGATTCGGTGACCAACGAGAGGCGGCCAACAATCCGTCGGGAGCTTCCTACCCACTTCTCCGCCCAAGAAGCTCTGCGTCGCCTACCCCTTAGGAGTTTGCAGGCGCGGCCCTGTGTGCCTCCGGCGGATCGGGCCGACCTTGGGACAGGCAAGCCCGGCGCTTGCCAGCCCCTGCATCTTTGCCCAAAGGAATGGTTCGGGGCAACTGCCGCAGGTTGTCTGGAAGAACGAAATCGCGATGGGACTGATCATTCCCCCTCCTCATTCTCTCCGAGCTCGATGAGGTCATGGGTGATCCGACGTATCTGAATGTCGTGTTCAACCAGAAGGGCCACCAATTCCTTGCCGCTTACCAGGGCAATCGGAATGGCACCGGATCTGATCGCTTCCTGCTTGGCGCCTTCGCTGAAGTCACTGGTGGTGATGATCAGCCCGTGCTCATCGGCCCGCAGGCTGCCGCGCACTTCCTGGACCACTGGCGATTGCACGTTTCGCTTCCAGCGTTTCACTTGCACGGCCATTCTTATCGGAACAATCCCGTCAACCACTTTGACTCCTCGCACGTCAATGCCCCCATCACCGGCCCGGGAGGTCATCTCTACTGACTCGAAACCCATCCTCATGAGCAGTTCCTTGATCAGCGCCTCGAAGTCCGCGGGCGACATGGAATGGAGTCGACCGAGCAGCTTCTCTCGCACCTCACTATTGTGCTGCGTTATCGCCTTCACCAGGCCCTCGCCCTGCCATATGGTCAAGCCGTAGAGGCCCCTGCCACACTTCTGAAATCGCGGCACGTCGCCGCGATTTTGTTGCCGCTGTATCTCGGTGAGTATCTGTGCGTTCATAGTAGCCCACGGTGTAAGACCGCTTGGATGTATCCATGCGAGATCCAATGCTTTCTGGGTTATCACTTTGTAGTGCATCGGTCTCCGGTTTGCGAATTGAGACAGCACTTTCTCGGCGGCATCGGCGAAAGAAACGTGGGCACGCGGGCTGGGCGGTCGAGCTGCATCTCGGCCGGTGGTCAGGGCCCAATCGGCCAATGCAAACACCCCTGTCTCGAGTCTCCTGAACCGAGAACTGGCTCCGTGCTTCTTGATATCGGTTGTTAGTGCGGAACTCACGCTGGCCCAAGGTGTCTTTCCACTGGGCTTCCAGTGGCCGTCGGCAACGAGCTTCTCGGTGATGGCCCGGTAGTGCATGGGCTGCCCAGCTTCTGCCAACACTTTGTGGACTCCGTCCAGAACACCCACGGCGCTCCCCTTCCCGGCTTGCCGGCCCTTATAGCTGGAGCACCGCACACGTGCGTGCTCCCTGGGACACCCCTACCACAGGGCCTACCGAAGAGCATCGCCCGGGCGGTGCTCCAAACGTGGAGCGCCGCCCCAGGCCTCCGCTCTCGGTAGTTCGGGGACACTCCCCGCGTGGTAGTTTGGTCCCAGAAGCGACAGCCTAGGTCAGCAAGACCTATCAGATTGTCGAAGCCAGGCTGGAACAGGCTTGCCCGTCCGCTCCAGCGACTGGCAGATGAATCCTACCCCCGGCGAGATCAGCGCGTCAAGGGAAGAGCGAACAGAGGAGACTGATAGCCGCTCGGCCGCTAATAGCGCAAGCCATCACCAGCGGCCGCAGGGCCTTGCCGCCGAGGGCTGCCTTCGAAGAGCCCCGCAAAGCACCACCACCCTCCGGCCAAGCGCAGCCCTGATGCGCCAGAGGCGCACAAGAGCCAATCCGCCGGAGGCGAACAAGCGTGGCGCGCCGTTTCGGGCGGATTTTCGGGAGAGGGGCGGGAGCTTGGCGATTCTACCTGGAAGGGGGCTGGGGCAGAAAGAATGCTACGGTCTCTTCTGGCTTCGTAGGGCCTCCCTTCGGAACCGCTGTCATTCGCTCCTTCCGAGGTCAGTGCTCAGCATCTGAACGGGCGGCTGAAGTCTCGTCTCGGCCTTGATTCCCAGGTGAAGTTGTAGTAGGGCCGCCGCGGTTCGACATCCCTCCCTGCTGAATCTCAAGCTGGCGCGGATTTCAGCTTCGTTGCACTGCATGCGGGCCAGGTCTTCCACCAGCTTAGAGTCGATCGGTTTGGCTGGCCTAGCCATCGCACTTTCCCGCTTCCTGCCCGGCATAGGATTCGAACTGGGACAGGATAACACTGCAATAGCGCGGCTCGAAGTCGAACTCGTAGGCGATGCACCCCGGTCGTTCCGCGGCGATGATGGCAGCCCCTGATGGGTCTTCAACCATTTCATGTTGTCGGAGCTGGCCACGACGTTGTTCCGCCAGGGCAGTCGGCCCTGGTGCTGTGGACCGAGGACGTGCAGTGTCCACTTCAGCATGGGGTTGCTGCTGGTCTGGGCCCGAATCAGCTCCACTTTCTTCACGACGACCTGCTAATACCCATCAGGCAATGGCTCGAAGTCCAGCTACTCGATGGCCGCCTCCGCGAAGTCGTCGTCGAACTGCGTCAGGTCGATACCTGAGTCTTGGGTTGCCCGCAAGCTCCGCGGGCACCTCTTAGCCCTTAGCCAGTAGGCCCGTATGCGCCGATACCGGCCCACTGGATGGGCCAGGTTCGCGCTTGGCGGCGAGTGTCGTCAGAGCGGTAGCTGGAACGCCGTCGCCATGTAGACCGCCATCTGGTCACGGGTGCAGGGGTACATCTAGTCGCGTCACCAACCGGGGTCGCTGGCTCACTCGCATCCGGCGAGGGAGGGCCGGTGCACGGCCTCCCGCTCCGTCTGTCGAGATGACGCGGCTGGCCGGCGGTTTCTGCTCGGCGAAGGCCAGCAACAACACAGGATCACACGCCGTCTTCGGCGAACACGCAGGGCGGTACCAGGGCGATCTGACCACTACAGATGGAGTCGCGGAGGACTCGCGCGCTGATGACGGGGACTGGCGGCTCAGCGCTCTTCGAGGAGAACGGCCGGCGGCGCCAGCAAGGCCGCTCGCCGTCAGCGAGGCGGGAACAAGAGGAGCTACCAGAGCGCGAGCGACCCGGCGACAGTCTACCGGGTGGCCACCCTCACTGCGCCAGCGCGGCCTTGACGTTCATCAGCATCTTGGTCCTCTGGGTGTGGTCTGGCACCCCGGGGCCCATGGGGCCCTGAAGGAATTTGCTCATGTCCACGTCGGCACTGCCCTCCGCGGCGACGAGGATGCTGTTCTCGTAGTCGTAGTGCCAGGTCAGATCACCCCGTAAGTTGCCGGTCGTCGGGCCCACGCTGCCGAACGGCCCCATGTCCGATCCCTCAAGCTCGAGCGGCCCGCTGAAGGTGGTCCGTATCTTAGCGCACTGTCTCCCCTGAAGGCTCGTCAGCTGGAGCAGTTGAGACTTGGTGCTCATCTTGCTGACCCTTGGCAAACCCGCTGGCAGTGGAATGGTGAACCTGTCGCTCCAGGTGTCGCCAACTTTGAGATCGCCCTCCGGGAAGGCCCAGCACTGGGACCACTTCGTGAGCAAGTCGGCCCACGGCCCCGGGGGCCGGCTCGCCTCCTTGCCTTCCAGAACCGTGTCCACCACCCTGGTGGCCCGCGCCCGCCAGTCAATCTCCACCACTGCCCTGCCGGTCGGTATCCCAATGGACTCTGTCTGGCCGTGCATGCTTGTAGTGCCCTTCCCGCCCAGCAGGCGGGTCTCGACCCGCGTCACCTCCCCGGTTTGAGCGAGAACCTTCTGTTCGCACTGCACCTCAACGGCAACCTCAAAGGCAATTCTTGTGCGGCTGGTATCCCCCAGGGGCTCTATCGTCAACTCCAGGGCCCGGGCCGCGGTCACGCGATAGCGATGCACAGCGGCGGCCTTGGGCGTGTAGCGCAGCACCACCGCGTGGGCCCGCCCACCAGCCCAGGTTGTGACCAGCGCAGCCGCGGCTGCTCCGGCCAACCACCGTCTATTCATGTTCATCCCTCCCGCAACTACGAGCTATGCCACGGCCCGCTCCACCGCCGCGCCGGTCAGTATCTCTGCTCCGGTTCGCCCCGCAAGTACCATGTCCTCCAGGCGGACCCCGCCATACCGCGTGCTGTCTCCATAGGACGGGCAGTCAATGCCCCCTGTAAGCGTTGTTGACGGCCAGTTCGCGGCGACTGGTGTATTCAGACGCGTCTCTATCGGTGCTGACAACACGCATGCTATCGTCGGATCTGCAGGCCTGTCAGGTCCAGATTGGGCGCTCTCCTCCGGGCCGTTACATACGGGAGGGAGTTCGGAAACGTCGGTGTCCTACTGCTGGGGATGAGTCCCTCCCGATGCGGGAAGACGATGGCGGGAGAGCCTGTGGCAGGTCTGGCCATGTGACTGCTAACAGCGAGGAGGGCGAGGCAGGGTACCCGCCAGGCCGGCCCCCCGTCTCGTGCTGCTCAGGCCTCTGCCAGAGCTCGCACAACGGCCTCCCTGATCCCTTCCCTCGGGGCTGAGTAGCCCCAGCCGATCTCGTGACCGTTGACGAAGATGGCGCGGCAGTTCTGCCAGCGCAGGAGCACTTCGCGACTGTCGGCGCAGAAGTCGTTGAGTACCACGGCATCGCCGAACTCTGCCGTGACTTCGCGCACCCGTTGGGCCTCTACCCAACTGGTGCCACAGAACGTGTGCCAGAACAAGTCAACCACCACTTTGCCGGGCACCGGCGCGTACCGATACTTCGATTCGAGGAACGTCGGCGGCTCGGCTGAACGATCGAAGCGCTTCCACAGAATCGCCTCGTTCCCCCTGGTCCGTGCCATTTCGTATCCGTTTTTCTCAAAGAACGCCGCAGGCATGAACCAGAAGTCATGGTGAAATGCCCTCGTCGCGATCCCCTTGTAGCCTTGGCGACTGGCCTCTTCCTCCGCCGCGGCCACCATGGCTCGCCCGATGCCTTTACCCTTGGCCTCGGATAGGACCACCAGACAAGGAAGAAACAGCAGGTCCCGCCCCAGAGGTCCCCACGGGCAGACTTCGATGGGCATTACGTAGATGAATCCGGCATGCTCACCGTCGAGCAGTGCTGCCTTGGAGCAGACCCCGTGCTCCCGCATACTGCGAAGCCATCCTAGGCGGGCACGGGCGCATGCATCTGCCTCCTCTGACTCGTTCACGTGCGAACAGGCGGAGATGAAGTACTCATCCTCCTGAGTCATGTCACGCACTTCCACTGTCGCCATGAAGGCCTCTCCCTTCGGGGTGCCCCGAACGGCCGCGGGGCTGCTTCGTCCCCTGTGAGGGTCGACTCCGCCGTGCCGCCGGCTCCTTCGGCCATCGCCATCGGCTCCTTACCTGGTCGCGGGCGATCCTCCTGCTAGCGCAACATGTGTGGCTTGGCCAAGAGTTCGCGGAGTGTCGGCTGGAACCGCTGGAGCCGACTATGGTCGCTCCCGGGCCGAGCATGGCGGCCCCTTCCTCGCCGGCGGGCTACGGCCCTCGGATCTGGCCCCAAGTAGGTGACGCCTGAGCGCTCTCCCCCGGGGCGTTAGATGCGGGAAGGGGGTTCGAAACGTCGGTGTCCTACTCCCGGTGATGATTCGAACCCGCGTTTCTGGGCTTCATCACCCGACGACAGATGGCAAGAAGCCTCAGGATGTCCCGCGCCACGCTCACTGCCGCTGCGTGTTCGTGTCTTGGCGTGGCCGGGACAGGAGACACCGTTCTGCCGCCGAACTACACGGCCAGGAGTGGTGTTCACCAAGCGTCCGCGGAGGAGCGGGGGGCATGAGGGTAAGGAACGTCGCGAGATCCAAGAGCGAAGTTCGCACCGACAGCGTTCTGCGCACTACTCTTGAGAAGAGGGGCTACCGCGTCGAGCGGAACGTGAGGGTGAGTGACGTCATCGAACTCGATCGGCAGGATCTCAGCGGAGAGGAGATGCACTGCTACCGGACGATGCACTTCGACTTCACGGTCACTCAGGGGGATTACGGCACGCCTCGCTTCGTTGTGGAGTTCGACGGGCCGCACCATACACTGGACTCGAGTGCGGCGCACCTCGACGCTGTGAAGAACGACCTCTGTCGTAGGGCCGAACTGCCCATACTCAGAGTGTCCTCTCGCGAGCTAGAGCAGAACGAGAGGGTGTCGTTGCTGGCGTGGATGCTTGAAAGGTGGGTCGCGTGGCAGCAGGAAGGCCGAGGGCTGCGCGGACAGGTCAACGCGGAGAGAGCCCGGCTGCTCGGAAGCGGCATGCACCCCGACGAAGTGGCGGACTCCGGCCCTGCATCGGCCGAGTTCTACTTCGACCTAAGCCATCCGTACCCGGCGGTACTGACCGTTGAGGCTCGCCTGCAGCGCCTTGGGATTGTCACCACACGTGCGGATGCGAAGGCCCGCGCGCGGATTGTGTCGACCCGAAGGGTAGAGCGCATGGCAGAATGCATGGCTCTGCCAGGAGGCTTCGGACCTGCAGGTGCTGGCTCCCACTACTCTGATTACGTAGCCCAGGTCAGACAGTGGCGGCCAGGACAGCCGTATACAGAGACAGCGGACGGGGCCCTTCTCTACACTGCCCGTCAGCGTGTGGTCTGGCGGTGGGCACTTCCCATCGGATGGGACGCACCATCGGTCATCGCGTCGGAGCCGAAGCACGGGGACCTACAGGAGCGGACGGAGTGGTGGGTCACGGCGATGGGGCATCTGTGGAACTCCGATCTGCCCGGGGCGCCAAGCCACCAGATTGCCGAGGGGCTGGCTGAGTACCTCGTTCTCAGAGACGTCGAGCAGTGGGCCAGTCAGCACCGTGCGGCACAAAGCTAGTAGAGGGCATACCAGCTTCACTGCCTTGGTGGCTGCCTCCGGACCTTCCCCTTCGCGAACGCCCCTCCGCTGACGAGATGACGCCTCAGAACGTGGCGTCGAAGTGCTGCTCAGGCGGTGAGCGGCCATCGTCGTGCTCCTGCGTAGTTCGAAAACGCTCTTGTCCTACTCCCAGTGCTGACTCAAACCGCGAAATGGGAGCATCCGAAAAAGCGAGGGAATCACTGGATTTCTCTACATGTGGACGAGGTAGGTCGAGTCCACATCTTTCAGAGAAAGAGAGAGCGGAAGGCGGGTTTCAGGGGGATTTCGTGCCCGAACGGGCGCACCTCGTCCACATGTTGCCCGAGGTCCAAAACGCCCAGGACACGCCCACAGACGCCAGGAGAAGCGCAGAAGCGCCCTCTTCCAAGAGCGCCCGAAAACGTAGACAGACGGTTCCACCTGGGAACGGTGGTGGAGGCGGTGGGAATTGAACCCACGCCCGGTTGAGCACTACGCGCGAACTCCGAGGGCGCGCCTTCCCCCTCGACAAGTGGGCCGGTAGGTGCCGGTTTCGGCCCACTGCTCTGACGGTGATGGGCTCGGCCACATAAGCTTGCCGCCGCGTTCACAATGTCTCTACATTTGGCTGCGATGATACCCGCACCACTGGCAGTTCGATCAGGCGCTCAGGACTCGACCCCGGGCCGAGTCCTGAGCGCGTCTGGGGCGGCTCATGCCCGCTTGGCCGCGACCTCACCTGCACTCGGTTCAAGCTCGGCTGTCGCTGTCGGCTCTGCACTGGTGGTTGTCAACAGCCCATTCAGCTTCCCTACCGCCGCCTGCTTGGTCTTGGTATCCGAGTGCAGGTACTTGGCAGTGGTCTCGATCTCTGAGTGCCCCAGTAGTTCCTGCACCGTGCGGATGTCCACGTTGTTACGGATCAGATGGGTGGCGAAGGTGTGGCGGAGCTTGTGGGGAGTGATGCCCTGACCCTCCAGCCCAGCCTTGCGGATCACGATCTTGAGCATCCGGTTGATACAGCGGCCGTGGATGGGGTGGCCCTTCCAGGCGCTCACGAACAGATGGCGGCTCTGAGTCTTGGTCCGGTGCGGGAGGTACGCCTGAATCGCTTCCACCGCCTGCTCGGTCAGCGGCACCACCCGCTCCTTGCCTCCCTTGCCCCGGATCAGCAGCTGCCGCTTCTCCAGATCCAGATCGTCAAGGGTGATGGCGACCGCCTCGGATCGCCGGATGCCGGTGGAGAGCAGGAGCACCACTGCGCACTTGGTCCATGGCGAGTCCGCCGCGGCGATCAGTCTCTGGGCCATCTCCTCGGTCAGGTACACGGGCACGTACTCAGAAACCCGGGGCAGGGGCAGTCGTCTGGCCGGGTTGGCTTGGGCGTAGCCCATATCCTGCAGGAAGCCGAAGAAGGAGGAGATGCAGGCGTACTTGCGGCGCAGCGTCAGCGGCGCTGCCCCCCGCAGGCTCACTCCGAACTGCACGATCATCTCCCGGGTGATCTCGGTGGGCCTGGGCACCCGGCCCAGCTTCCTCTCCAGGAACTCCCGCAGCATCCTCAGGTCGGTGCCATAGGCCCTGACCGTCCACTGCGAGAAGCTGCGGTACTCCTTCAGGTAGTCCAGGAACCCCGCCACCGCCTCCTCGTAGCTGAGCTCCTGCTCTGCCACCGCTGCTGTCTCGCTCACCTCAGCACCTCCTTGGGCTGCATCTCGTGGTCACATACATCCCTTGGAGGGCCCACAAAGTCCAGAGGAATCTGTGGGCGCGGAATTCTGGTTCTGTCTCCATTTGCAGACAAAGCCGGAGAGCCAGAAAAGGCAGCAAATACCTGAGCTTTTCGGACCTCACGGGGCCCACAGAAAGGAGTGCCAGTGGGCGGTTGCAGCAGGCGCGCGGCGCTTCAGATCACGAGCTGTGGGGAGCCAAAAAAGCCAGCAATCATCGGGCTTTTCCGGCTCTCGCTCTGGTGGTAACGAAGAGAGTGGAGTGGGCCTGTAAGCCGAGTTATGTCGCGAGCGTCCATCTGTCTGGGGCCGCGGTTGCCCACGGCCTCAAGCGGCCAACCCGGGGCTGTTGCGGCGTCGGGCCAACACCGGTCCCCGAAGGGACTCGCCCCCTATTTGGCCTTGCTCCGGGCGGGGTTTGGCCAGCCGGTGTGTCTCCACACCGCTGGTGCGCTCTTACCGCACCATTTCACCCTTGCCCTTCATAGCCTTGGCGACGAAGGGCGGTATGTTTCTGTGCCACTTTCCGTCGGGTCGCCCCGCCTGGGTGTTACCCAGCGCCCTGCCCTTAGGAGCTCGGACTTTCCTCGGTCGTCTCATCGGCGACCGCGGACGCTTGGCCCACTCCGCACCTATTGTAGCACAGTCAGCGCTAGGGAAGGAGATCCCATAAAGCCCGCGGGTCATCAGATCATCTTCACGCGGCCCATGACACTGTAGTCCAGAAGGGGCGCGACTGGCTAATGGGCCTGTGAGAGCCTCGTCCTGCACGAGACTCCGATCTGGGCCGCCCCGAGGAGGCGTCTCCGACAGCCCGCTAGCACCGTGGCAATCCTGTAACGCAATCATCCTGACAGGGCCCTGACAGACACAGGCTGATCCGGCGAGTCCCTGCCGGGTGCGGCTTCGAGGGAAGGATGCCCGGGCTTGATAACGGAACGAGTAACCGTGGTGGCGGGCTCTCATCCGATGGGCTAGGCAGGAACCCGCCGCTCTTGGGCTCGGAAGTGTATATCAACGCGTCTGGAGGGGCTGGAAAGGAGGTGCATGATGGCGGAGCCTGGAGCGACGAGAGGGCTGGTTAGCCGCGTCCGGGAACTGCTCCGCCCGCTGGCCGAGGGGGCCGACTTGCGGGAGACGCTGGAGAGTGTTATCGAGGAGATCAGCGAAGTGTCGGGATGTGAGTCGGTGGGGGTCCGGTGGAGGGCCGGGGAAGACTGCCCGTACCTGGTGACGCGAGGCTTCGGCCGTGATTTCGTGGTGGTTGAGGGGCCGCTCTGTGTCCGGGACGCGGCCGGCCTGGTGCTGCGACATCGTGACGGCACCCCGCAATTGGCATGCATGTGCGGGGCAGTGATCGAAGGGCGAACGGATCGGTCCCAGCCGTTCTTCACGGAGAGTGGCAGCTTCTGGACCAACGGAACGACCGCGCTGCTGAGGGACACGCCTCCCAGCGCCGTGGTGGGAGTCCAGACACGCAACTACTGCAACGCGGTGGGGTATGAGTCGGTGGCTCTGATCCCGTTGCGAGCGGGAGACGAGAGCTATGGGCTGCTCCAGCTGAACAGCCGCACACCTGGCCGGTTCACAAAGCGGCGCGTCAGGCAGTACGAACAGGTGGCACGAGAGGTCGCCGAGATGGTGGCGACGCGAGCTGCTGGGTTTCGTCGAACGAAGTAACGGTGAGAGCCACACAGACCGGCTCTCAAAGCCGCACGAAGCCTTCTGCGTGTCAGCTCCTCCTGCGACGCTCGTTAGTAAGCTGCCCGGCGGCTGAGGCCGAAGTGCAGCAGCGACGAAGGTTCAGGCCTCCGTCTGAAGCAGCGACGGGGCGGGCCCGATGGCTGTCTGAGAGAGCTCCTGAAGCCGCAGGGGGTCTCTTCCCTCCGTTGGCAGGCGTTTGCCGCGCGATTCGACCACTGCCTCACTTACCCAGGGCCACGCAGGCAGGGCTGTCCCCTCTCAAGTCTGCCCCTTCTGCTGCCGATATAGTGGGGTGAGGGCTGCGGCCGCGGGAGCGCGCCACCCTACTCAGGGAGGGTGTGCCGCGGGCTAGCAGGGCCGGAGGAAGTGCAGGCGGCTGAGCGCGGAGCGCTATGGGAACCAACGCCAGGGTCATGCGGGAAGGCCATCCCGGCCCTTCGGCCCCTGTCGGGGGCAGTCGGAGGGCCCGCCGGCCGCGGGTGGAGAGGGCCAGCGAGAGCGGGCCCCAGGCCCCCGTCCACGACTTCGTGCACAGCGAAGGGCTTCCTCGTTCCGCGGCTCAGGCGCTGGAAGCGGTATGCGGCGCCTTCGCGCGGGCCACTAGCGCCAGCCTCGCCGCGCACCTGCGCTCACCTCTTCAGGTGTCACTGTTGTCACTCGACCAGCTCAGTTACGATCAGTTCCTGCGCGCTCTGCCCGACCAGACGGTGATTGCGCTGGCGGCGATCGGCCCCCTGCCCGGGCACGCCATCCTCGAGCTGGACCTAGCCCTTGCTTTCTGGATGACCGACCGATTGCTCGGGGGTGACGGCCAGGGGCCGCGCGGCCCGCGGCCCCTCACACAGGTCGAGCGCGCGGTCATCGAGGGGCCGGTGTCACGCCTTCTGACCGACCTGGGAACGGCCTGGCAGGACCGGCTGCCGGCCAAGCCCAAGCTTGTGGAGATCCTTGACGGCGCGGCGCAAGCGCAGATCGCCAAACCCACTGATGCAGTGGCCGTCGCCTCTTTCGAGGTCAGCGCTGGCTCTCTCGCGGGCACCTTCCGCATCTGCATTCCTACGATCTCGCTCAAGCTGGCGAGCCTGGATGCCGGCGACCCGAGCTCTCCTGCTCCTGCGCCGGGCCGAGGCGCGCCTGACGATGCTCCGCCACGCGCGAGACTGACGGAGGCGATCACCTCGCTGCCCGTGCAGTGCACCGTCCGTCTGGGCGTGGCCGAGATCACTGCGGCAGAGCTGGCCCGGCTGGAGGAAGGTGATGTGCTCTGCCTCAACACCCGAGTCACCGATCCCTTGGACCTGCTCGTAGGGAGCGCGCCCAAGCTGCACTGCCGGCCCCGCACGATCGGCGGGAAGCTGGCGGTTGAGGTGCTGCGCGACGCCCGGGAGTGATACCACCGTGTCAGATACTGTGACTTTGGCTGACTCTGTGCTTGCCCCGGAGGAGGAGCGGTCTCTCTCCCCAGAGGCACCCCAGCCCGTCGAGGGCGAGGCCGAGGCAAGCCCGCCCGTGCTGACGAGTGCGCCCCAGCCCGCTCATCCCATCGAGTTCCTCAAGGAGGTAGAGGTTCAGGCATCCGTGGAGCTGGGGAGGGTGGTGCTGAGCATCGGAGAGGTGCTGGCCCTGGGCCCAGGCTCCGTGGTGCACCTGGACAAGATGCTGGGGGACCCGGCCGAGCTGGTGATCAAGGACAGACTGATTGCCAGAGGCGAGGTGGTCGTGGTGGACGACAAGTTCGGCCTGCGCATCACCGAGATCCTGCCCCGGCGGTCGCCGTGACTCGACCGGTTTGATCGGACCTGCACATGGCAAGTGACATCGGCAAGCCGCTGACCGGCCTCCGCAAGGCGGCCATCCTGATGGCCGTCCTCGGCTCACGGAGAGCCGGGGAGATGATCTCCCGGTGCGCGCTGGACCAGCCTGAGCTGGAGAGACTGGCCGTGGAGATGGCGCGGCTGAGTGAGGTGGACCAACCCACTCGAGAGGCGGTGGCGAGAGAGTTCACCCAGCTCGTCGGCTCTCCAGGCTCTTCTACCGGCGGGCCGCGGTTCGCCGAGGAGGTGCTGACCCAGGTGGTCGGCCAGGCGGCGGCCTCGGACATGGTGCGCCGCGCTGGCCGGCGCCGAGGGGCGCGGCCCTTCGCCTCCTTCGCGGACCTGAGTGCAAAGCAACTGCTGGACATACTGCGCGACGAATCGCCCCAGGCCACCGCCGTGGTGCTGCGCTACCTTCCCAGAAAGCAAGCGGGCGAGGTGCTCTCCGGGCTGCCGGAGGAGACCCGCCCCGAGGTGGTGATGGGCCTGCTCAAAGGTGGTGAGCCCTGCCCGGAGGCGCTCCAGCGGATGGAGGGGGCGCTCGCGCAGAGAGCGGCTTCCCTGGGGGGATGGGAGGCCGCGGAGCGCGCCGAGACCACCGGCGGCCCGCGCACTCTGGTCGAGGTCCTGAACCAGGCCGACATCGCGGTCGAGACCTCGGTCCTCGAGTCCCTGGCACAGCGAGACCCCGAGCTCGCGGCTCAAGTGCGGGAGTCCATGTTCATCTTCGAGGATCTGCCCCGCCTTGACCCGCGGGCCATTCAGACGGTGCTGCGGGAGGTAGAGCCTGCTGATCTGGCGATGGCCATGAAAGGGGCGTCGGAGGCGATCAAGAAGATAGTGTCCGAGAATCTCTCCGAGAACGCCGCGGCAGGCCTGAGAGAGGACCTGGAGTCACTGGGGCCGGTGCGCAAGCGCGATGTCCACGCCGGCCAGCAGAAAGTGGTCATGGTCGTCAGGGCGCGGCTGAGCGAAGGCAAGATCAGTCTCCGCCAGGAGGAAGAGGCGGAGGAGATGATCGCCTGACCTCCTCCCGTGCGCGGCGCTGGGGTTCGCAGGGCGGGCATGCCCATGCCCGCCCTTGCTGTTGCCGCCCCCTGGCTCACCCCGTGCCGCGGAGGTAGGAACCCCCTCCCTCGTGTCGAAGCCAAAGACGATCTTGGGTCACAGGCACCCGGGCAGGAGGCGAGTTCCTGCCCTGCCCTTGTGGAGGGATGAGTGAGGCGAGCCAATCTGAGCGGGATCTTGTCATCTGCGCGGCAACTGGCGCCAGCGCTTGTGCGCTGGCGCCGCCATCTCCACATGTACCCCGAGGCCAGCCTGCAGGAGCGCGAGACTGCGGCCTTTGTGGTAGAGCAGCTTCGCAGGATCGGCCTGGACAAGATCAGCCCAGGCGTGGGCGATACCGGTGTGGTGGCCCTGGTCCGAGGCCGCGGGCGGAAGGCAGTGGGGCTGCGCGCGGACATGGACGCCCTGGAGCTAGTCGAGGAGAACCAGGTGCCCTACCGCTCCCGGCGGCCCGGTCTGATGCACGGCTGCGGCCACGATGGCCATGTCGCGTCTCTGCTCGGAGCCGCGGCCATCCTCCAGGGAATGCGCAACCGACTTCCGGGCAGCGTGAAGCTCATCTTCCAGCCGGGAGAGGAGGGGGCCGGCGGCGCGCGGCTGATGATCCGCGATGGAGTGCTGGAGCGCCCCAGGCTGGCCGGCATGGTGGCGCTGCATGTGGACACGCAGACCGAGGCGGGGAAGGTGGCCGTGAGGTGGGGCTATGATACCGCGCAGACGGATGATGTGCGGCTGGTCATCCGTGGCAAGACCGGGCACGCGGCCCGGCCCGACATGGGAGTGGACGCGATCGCGGTCACCAGCCAGGCCCTCGTCGCCATCCAGCAGTTCATCGCCCGCCATACGAACCCCGTGGATCGGCGCCTGGTGACCTTCGGCACCGTCCACGGCGGCACGCGCATGAACGTGTTGGCCGACAAGGTCGAGCTGCGGGGCACCATCCGCACCCTGGAGGCGGAGAGCCGCGAGGCGATCCTGAAGTTCCTGACGCGCGACCTGCGCAGGCTGGTGGGAGCGATGGGCGGAGGCCTCCAGGTGGAGATCGAGGAGGGCTATCCGCCTCTGGTCAACGACGACGGCGCCGTGGCGCTGGTCGCGGAGACGGCCAGAGAGCTGCTCGGCGAAGGCAGTGTGAAGGACCTGCCGCAGCCCGTCTTGGGCGGCGAGGACTTCGCTTACTTCGCGCTCGCCGGCGTGCCCGCGGCGATGTTCCGCATCGGCGTGCTCGACAAGAAGAAGGGCTTCACCGCGCCCGGCCACAGCTCCCACTTCGACTTCGACGACCGCCGCGTGCTGCCCATCGGCGCGGCCATGCTCGCGGCCGTCGCGGTCCGCATGCTCGAAAAGCTCTGATTGCCGCGGGGCAGGAGGCCACCTCCTGCCCCATCCAGCCTATTTACCTTGGAGCTGCGGCGCGCCTACCGGGCGATCGTCACCTCGTACCAGAAGGCATCGGCCTGCAGCGGAATCGTCAGCGCGCTTCCCTCCACCGTCGCTCCGATGGCGTGGCGAGGTCGCCCCACCGCGTCGAGAGCAGAGGCCGACACGGAGGCGACGGGCCCTTGCAGGCTGATGCACACCCTCCCCCGAACCGGCTCGATCAGGATTGGGGGACGGCCGGCATCCGTCGCGCTCGTGCGGCTCGCCACATAAGCCATGCCGGAGTTCTCCGCCCGCGCCACGGCCGTGATCAGCAGATGCTTCGAGGCCGGAATGGGCCGATCGTCGAGCGCGGTCACGGCCACCACCGAGAACTGCGGCGTCACGTCAAAGGTCACAGGCCCGGCCTCTACTGGGCCGCCAGCGAACCCAAGGCGCACCGCGGAGGCCGGCGCATTGGCCGTGATCAGCCCGCCCTCCGCGTCCCAGGTGAGCTGCCCGGTGCTGCTCACTGCCAGCTCGGGCACGGGCGCAAGCTCCGACGGGCTGAGCGCGCGTCGGCGCCGGCTGAAGGTGAAGCTGAGCCGGTCCCGCGCCCCGGCCCGGGCCGGGAGGCCCTCGCCGACCTGCACGCCGCGCCCCGCCTCATCGTCCGTCCTTCTGAAGATCACCGGTTGACCGGCCTTGACATGACCTCGCAGGAAGAGCCGCGCCGCGGCCGGCCAGGTGGCCAGCACATGGGGCTTGTTGCCGACATCGAACGGCCCTGCGAGGCGGTCGGCCCAGTCGCCCCCGCTGTAGTCGAACTGGAGCAGCCCATCCCATCCCTGCAAAGCCCCATACGCGGCCATGGTGAGCGGCCCCTCGGCGATGTACTCGTTGATCCAGCAGCAGTTCCACTCGGTGATGATGAGAGGCTTCTCCACCGCCTGATGAGGCGACAGCCAGGTCACCAGGTTCCAGTAGCCGCTCTTCACCATAGGCCGGTTATCAAATCTGGCATCGGGCCCCCAACCGCCCTGGGGATGATCCCAGTAGCCGTGCCGATCCAGGTAGTCCATCACCAGGTTCGACTTGAGGTCCAGGGCCATGGCCTCCCAGTGGTTGCTTCCTGCAACGGGGACCTTCACGCCGATGGAGCCGAGGTAGCCTCGCATCTCGGTGAAGTACGCCACTTGGGTTTCGTAGAGGAACTCGAGCACTTGGGGGTCCCGCTGCCTCAGCCCCTCTGGCACGGAGGCGCCCTCCGGGACCGCCAGCTTGCGCTGACGCGCCCACTCCCGGTAGCGCTCGTTGAGGTCCTCGATATAGGAGGGTGGCACACTCCCGTACCCGCCAGCCCAGAAGAGACTGCTCTCGTTGATCAGCTCGCTCATCGCGATGGTGGGATCGTCGCAGTAGCGCAGCCGGGTGTACTTGTTCACGTGGGTGTAGAGGTCGTGCGCGTACTTCCTCTGAAGCTCGATGATCCTCCGGTCGAAGTGCGCGACGATCTTGGCCCCGTTCTCGACTCGCTCCCAGTCTCTCACTCCGTCGCCGGCCTTGAACTTGCGGTGCACGAGTAGGTCGAGATAGACGTAGATGCCGTGCTCCTTGAGCTGGTAGATGAGGTAGTCGAGCCGGTCCAGGCTCTCCGCCGAAAAATGCTGGGTGTCGTCGTAGGAGTTGTCGAAGATGTTGGGCCTCGCCCAGTCGGCGTCCATGTGGTGCAAGCGCACCATGTTGCAGCCGAAGCGGGCCAGCCGCGCCGCGGTCCGCTCGGCGGTCTCGTGATCCATGAACACGTTGCCGGCCACGATGTTGGTGCCCCAGAAGCGCACCGGCGTGCCGTCCTCGAACACGAACTGGCTGCCCCGCACCCGCAGGAACCCGTGCTTCCCGGCCGGCGGATCCAGTAGCTCGGAGGCATCGGCCGCCGTCCGAACTCCCCGCTCGATGCGCAGGGGTTCGAAGGCGAACCAGCCTGTGGTGTCCGTCTTCACCGTGCCCTGCCCTGGCCCGCCGGAGAGCACCCGCGTATGGAAGCCCTGCGCGAACTCCAGGTCACCCAACACCCGCAGCTTCCCAGTCATGTAGAGAGCCACCGCATCGGCCCGGCCCTCCAGGATGGCGAGGAAGTCCCTGGCCGCGCACTCGACGGTGGCTCTGGCGTCGTCAATCTCGCCCTGGCCCGTGGTGACCTTGTCGCCCTCCAGCCGGGCGTGCCACACGCCTCCGCCCGCGCCCGACAGCCGGTACAGCACGCTCCCCGACCCGAGCGAGGTGTCCCCACTCGGCCACCGAGAAGGGAAACTCGCCATCAAGCTTGAGATCGTCTCCCGCACTCTCCTGCCTCCTTCCGCCGCGATGCAGATTGTGGCCCAACCCAGCATCGCGGCGATCGCGAACAGCATGAGATGCCGCTTCGTCATCGCACCACCCTCTCCCGACTCCTGTGATGACCTCTTCGCGTCACCGCACCTCCAGCTCCAGCACCACGTGGGCGAGCGGAGGGATTCGGTAAGTGAACGCGGCCGCCACGTCCGAGAGCGGCTGTGTCCGGCACGTCACTCGCTCGTTCTCGAAATCGTTCGTCACCTCAGGCGCCTCGCCAGTCACCACGTGGGCCGCGCCAGCACTTGCCAGGTCCCCCTCCTGCAGTCGGATGTCCACGCGCTGCGCCTCTTCCCTGCTCAGGTTGACCAGCGAGATGAACAGCTTCCTCCGCGGCTGATCCAAGGTGGCCAGGACGTCCAAGTATGGCGCCGCAGGGACGCCGACGTAGTCAGCGGAGTAGCTATCGCAGTCCACATAGGCGTCGAGCGCGATCGGTCCGCTTCTCTCTGCGGCGAGCCGCAGCGGATGATAGATGGTCTGGAGGAACAGGCCCTCCGGGCCGGTGAAGATGGGCGCGATCACATTCACCATCTGCGCCAGGGTGCCGATCTCGATCCCCTGGCAGTTGCGCCGCAGCACGTTGAGGTACACGGCTACGGAGAGCGCGTCCGTGAGGTTGTACCGCTCCGCCAACTGGTTGTCGTGCCGGGCGCGGAACCAGACGTTCCATTCGTCCACCGCGATCTTCACCTGATGCCTGACCCGCCGGTCCCGGCGAAGCTGCTCGATCAACTGCCACAGGAACCGCAGATACTGCTCTGAGTGATAGGGCTGGGCCAGGGTGGAGTAGTGCGGGTCCTGCCCTGGCACTGCCCCCCAGTAGAAGTGGTAGGAGATGTAGTCTACCACATCCACGCACCTGCCCAGCACCTCCCGGTCCCAGTCGAGCTCCTGGCCGCCGCAGAGGATCAACTTGATCTCGCGGTCCGCCCCGCGCATCAGCTTGGCGCACTCCCGCGCGAACTTGGCGTAGTCCTGCGCCGACTTGTGGCCGATCTGCCAGTCCCCGTAGATCTCGTTGCCAAGGCCCCAGTAGATCACCTTGTGAGGCCTCGCGAACCCGTGCTCCGCGCGCAGGTTGGCGTACGAAGTGCCGACCTCGCGGTTGCAGTACTCGACCCAGGCGGCCGCCTCGTCCATGGTGCCCGAGCCAAGGTTCGCGCAGATGTAAGGCTCCGTGGCGAGCAGACGGCAGTACTCGATGAACTCGTTCGTGCCGATCTGGTTGGTCTCGACTGTGTTCCAGGCCAGCTCCGCGCGCACCGGCCTTCTCTCGCGCGGCCCGACGCCATCCAGCCAATGATAGCCCGAGACAAAGTTGCCTCCCGGCCAGCGCAGGATGGAGGGCCGCAGCCCCCGGCTCGCTTCGAGCACGTCGCGGCGGAACCCCCGCTCATCCGAGAGCGAAGAGCCGGGCTCGTAGATGCCCCCGTAGATGCACCGCCCCAGGTGCTCGATGAACATCCCGTAGACCTTGCGGTCAATGCTGCCAAGTCTCCGCTCCAGGTCTATCTTCACCAGCGCCATCGCTTCCCTCCGCTTCCTGCTGTACGGCGGGCCTGGCCACGGTCGCCGCAGGCGACCTAGCCGTCTTCGCACGCCCGCCGCCGTTCCGCCCAACATCCTCCGCGAGCTTCGCGCAGCGCGTTGCGTCAGTACCTCGCCACGATCGTCACCGGCCCCCTAGGAGCTGGGAACACGATCCACTCCTCCGCCACCTCGTATTCGGCGCGCGGCGACCCGTCCACCTCGACCGCGCGGATCGCTGCCGCCTCCGGATGGCGCAACCGCAGGTGGATGCGGGAGGGCGCGTTGCGCCGCGGGGGATCGAGCCGGACAGTGATCCGCCCTTGGCCCACGGCCGACTCAATCTCCATGCTCATACGCCCAAAGTGGGTCGTCGCCCTGCGAATGGCGACGCGGGACCCGTCCGCCAGCCACTGACGAGGGAGCGCGCGCCCGAGGAACAGCTCCTCTCCGATCTCCTGCACGAACATCAGACGGAGCCAGTTGGCAGACTGAGCCTCATCCGATGTCTTGAAGTGGTCCCCCGCCCAGTCGGACAGCGTGGGCAGCGGATGCTCAGTGCACATGCGCGTGTCCTGACGGAAGGTCACCGCGAACGAGTTGAAGTAAGCGCGGAGGAAGTGAGGGATATCATCGCGGAGCAGGTACGCGATCGGCCCCCACAACAGGTTGGGCTGCATCGAGAAGCCGCCGCGGTCGAACCACCATCGCTCTTCGTCTTCCAGCGCGTATCCGTAGCGCGACGAGAGGTAGCGGTTGTCCTCGAAGTCCTTCACGATCCAGGTCGCCTCTTGGCTGTGCGCGTCAACCAGCCCTGTGCAGATGAGGTGGATCGAGCCCTCCAGCGTCTCACGAATCCAGCCAAAGTCCCGCCCGCGCAGATAGAGCCGCGAGGGAACGTGCGGCACATAGCTGCCGTCCCGCAGGCGAACCAGAGGCGAGCGCAGGCTCGCCTCACGGAACGCGGCGAGGATGTCCTCCCGGTAAGCCTCTGCCTCGGCGACCAGCCGCGGCCCCTGCGGATGGCCGGCCTCGGCGAGCACGGCCCCAGCCCAGTGCAGCCCCCACCAGTTGAAGGCGTTGTTTGAGAGCCAGTGATACCAGTCGCCGACATCCTCCAGCCCGCCAGCCGGCAGCAGACCCCATTCCAGCACTCGCCGGCCGTCCCGGCCAAAGAGCTTGGTGCGTTGCCTCTCGGCGATGATCCACTCGGCCCCCTCAACGATCTTCGGCCCCACTCGGTTGAGCCAGTCAGCGTCGCGCGTGTAGAGGTAGTGCTGGGCCAGACACCAGAGCACCCAGCCGTGGTGCTGGACATAATACTGCCCGTGCTCATAGCCGCCTGAGCCGTAGAACTGCCCCTCCTGGCGGGCGAAGTCGCCGCTCAGGCCGATCGTGCCCTGGTAGTGCAGGAAGGTCTCCAGGCAGCGCTCCGCCACCTCCGGGTAGCCGCGCCGGTCCAGGTCGGAGATGCACATGCAGGACTCGTTGGCGAAGTTCCCGTAGCTGAACGAACCCACCCGCGTCATGATACGATCGGAGCCAACCTCGCGGTCATTCGTGATCAGCATATGGGTGAGATGCGCCCGGTAGAAGTCGTTCAGGTCCTGCTCGGGCGTCTCGATCTCGCATCCCTCCCTCGCCCGGTCCCGCCAGAACTGCCGCACTTCGGCGTGCTCAGATGCGAAGTCCTTCGGTCGCAGCGCCTCCAGCTCAGGCCCATCGAGCACCAGGAAAGGCACCTTCATCACCAACTCCGCTGAGGCCCCGGGAGTCAGCTCGACCCGGTAGTGCAGGAGGCCCTCGCTATCTGACAGCGTGCCATCCGAGCAGAGCAGAATCAGCCGCGGCCACTCCTCACCCGGCCGCTCGCCGCGCGCGAGGGCGAGGCCGCCCCTCAAGGCCAGCGGCTCTCCGATCTCCCTCTGGCTAGGGTCATCTCCTGCTTCGATGAGGCGCACCGCGGCGACCGGAAGCTCTGCCGCCACCGGCTCCTCGCCGCCGTTAACAAAGCGGAACCGGAGGTGGGCTGCCACAGGGTCGTCGCCCCGCACGGGCCCAGCAAGGATGGACTCGCAGGCCGGAGATGCGAACGCGGTCTGCTCGATGCGCAGCGACCCCTTCTGCCACGCGGCATGGATGATCGGCAGGTAGCCGTCCTCGAGGAAGCGGCCCACACGAGGCAGCGCCTCCAGCCCGAACCGGTAGCACGCCGTGCCTTGCCCTTTGAGCTTCGGCGTGTCCCGCCCGGGAACGCGCGCCACGAAGTTGGGCGGGCAGAGCAAGTCCCCGTCCGGCTCCGCCCGGAACTTCTGGCGCGCGCCCTCGCACCCGAGGACGAAGTAGAACGGCCTGCGCGGGGGCATCGCCTCCATCGCACGACGATAGCTCTGCTCCGGCCTGGCCGCGACCCGATCATAGATGCTCTGCCCGCCGGCGCGGGGCCGGGGTGGCTCCTCCCCGAGCGAGGCCGGCCACATCGTCACCCCAAGGGCAGGTGCCTGCACGACCTCCCCGCGAGCCACTGCCTCCGCCAGGAACGAGAACCCCTGGCCGGGGCAGCGCACCGTCAGGATGGAGCGGTCCGGGTGATCATCACCCGCGCGGGCCACATAACGGACTCTCGCCCGCAGCGCATACCCGAGAGAGGGCCCTATCCAGGAAGCGGGTCCCGTGATCTCCGCTTGCGCCTCGCCAGGCAGCGGCGACAGAGACAGTACCTGGCAGTTGTGCCCCTCCAACCGCCCCTCGCCCGGGTGCGGCGCGCGCCAGTGGATGCATATCTCGGCCTCGGCGAGCGGTACATTCACCAGGGCCTGCACCTGCGCCGGCTGGGGGCTTCCCGGCGGGAGCACGACTCGCAGCTTCATGGTCCTGCGGAAGGTGACGCTGTAGCCACCTAGGCCTGGGAACTCGCGCGCGGCCAGAGGGCGGAAAGAGAAGAAGAGCGCCGTCTCCGCGGCTCGCGCGTCCGTATCGGCGTCCTGCCACTCGCCGTGATACCAGTCGTCGAGCGGCTGCCAGCCTGACCACCCCACGCCTGAGCCGCGCCGCTCCCAACGCGTCTCGGGCCACAATCGCCGCCAGTAGAGCACCCGGATGCTGTCCAGCGCGGGCACGCTTCCCCCCGCCGGGAAGTGCAAGGCGACCTGCACCAAATCGCGCGGCTCCTCCCAGCGGATCTCGACCACGTGCGGCTCTGCGGTCGCGGCCTGGTAGCCGAAGGCAACGATGTCGAGCGTGGCCTGCCTCCCCTGTGCGAGGGCAGAGACGCCCGGCTACTTCTCAGAGCGCGGCCCCGCCTCCTGCTCCCCGGCCCCACCCGCGTGCCAGCACCGCGCGCTCCGGGAGCGCGCCGGGGCGGCAGCACTGCTTCCAGGAGGGCAAGAGCCAGTCTCCAGGGCGCGGTGCGACTTGACAAGGCAAGAGCAGGTGCTAGACTAGAGCTGGCAGCAGGAGCGGAAATAGCTCAGTTGGCAGAGCAACAGCTTCCCAAGCTGTGGGTCGCGGGTTCGAACCCCGTTTTCCGCTCCATCCAGCGGCGGCGTAGCCAAGTGGTAAGGCAGAGGTCTGCAAAACCTCTACTCGCCGGTTCGATTCCGGCCGCCGCCTGAGTTCCTCGAGTTCCTCTTCGCCGCCCGCGCAGCATCCGGTTGTTGGGTCTTGATGGAACCGACTTGCGCCATACCAGATCCAGGTCGCCGACCGGTGACAGCACCTTGGCCTCGCCAACAAGGAAGGGCGCACAGAGCGCGGCCCGAAGGCTTTCTATGGTAGAATGACTGGCAGCGACAGGGAAGCCTGCAGAGCTGTCAGCTTCGTAGCACCGCGACCTAACAGGCGCACAGTTCACCAGCGGCCGAGCGCTCCAACCTCCTGAGCGCCTCAGGCGAGTGCTGGTGCATCGTGGAGGGCACACCACCCCATGGCAAGTGAGAGGCAGGGAGCGATGACACGCCGCGAGCTGCTATGTGCCGGGTTTCGAGCGGCCGCGCTCCTCGGGATGGCACCGGGCGCTCTTTCCGTGCTGCTGTCCGGATGCGGCGCCAGACGCAGCCGGTTGCAGCGCGAGTTCGTCAAGGGCTCATTGCGCGTCGCCCTTGATGCGGATGTGGAGACACTCGACCCGGCCATGCATCGTTCCCGCACCATCGAAGGCGTGGTCCGCAATATCTGCGACGGCCTGGTGACGCGGGATGCGAAGATGCAGTACGTGCCCCAGATGGCCCAGTCCTGGGAGACGCAGGGAGATTCGCGGTGGGTCTTCAAGCTGCGCCAGGGAGTGAGATTCCACAACGGCGATCCCTTCACCGCCGAGGATGTAAAGTTCACAATTGAACGCATCATCGGGGCCATCAGCGGGCTGCCTCCCTCTCCCCGCAAGGACTTGCTGGGCCCGGTCGCAGGGGTGGAGGTGATAGACAGCCATACCGCGGTGATCGTCACCGACGGGCCCTACCCGATCCTGCCCCAGAAGCTCGTGTTCCAGGAGATCTGCCCCAAGGCCTACTTCGAGCGGGTGGGCCCCGAGGAATTCGCGAGGCGGCCTGTGGGAGCGGGGCCTTTCCGCTTGGTGGAGTGGAGGCCGGGTGAGCGGACGGTGCTGGAGCGCTTCAGCGATTACTATGGCGGATCCCCCGACATCCCTCCGGTGGGGCCGGCGAAGCTATCCGGGGTGATCTTCAGACCGCTGGAGGAAACGGCGACGAGGTTGGCCTCACTGGAAGCCCACGAAGTGCAGGTGGCAGTCAATGTCCCGCCGGACCAGGCCCGGCAGGTCGAGCAGCTTGCCGGCGCTCACCTCTCGGTCGCCCAGGGGACGCGCACCCATTTCGTGGGCATGAACTGCGGTCGCAAGCCCTTCTCGTCGCGGACCGTCCGCGAGGCCATGCAGTATGCCATTGACCCCAAGCCGATCGTTGAACGCTACCTGCTGGGCCGAGCGAAGGCGCTCCCCGGGATGCTGGTGCCGATTGCCTTCGCCTGGGACTCCTCGTTGCCCGCTCCGCGGCAAGATCCAGCGCGGGCAAGATCGCGGTTGAGAGAGGCCGGATATGGGGGCGGACTGCAGGTCACACTCGATTGCGAGGCGAGCGACAAGCGTATCGCCGAGGCCATCGCCGGATCCATGAAGGCCGCCGGCGTGCGCGCGACGGTGCAGGTGTGGAAGAAGGACATCCTGCTTAACCAACTCCGGGCCCAGCAGCGCGATCTCTTCCTCACCTCCTGGGGAAACTCCAGCCTGGACCCGTCGGGGATTCTCCCGGTGCTCTTCCGCTCGGACGGGTACTCGAACTTCTTCGCCTACCACAACCCGGCGGTGGACCGGCTGCTCGACCAGGCCGACCGCGCCATGGACACCGAGGCGAGGCGCCGCAAGTACGTCGAAGTGCAGCAGATCCTGCACCGAGATGCGCCCACCTGTTTCCACTTCGCCTTGGAAGAGCTCTATGGGGTGTCCGACCGGGTGCAGTACTTCCAGGCCCGGCCCGACGGGATGCTGCCGATGCACGATGTCTGGTTGAAGGCTTGAGGGCAGACTACGAGATGCGGCTCCGGTTTCTCTCTCGCCGCGCGCTGCAGCTCATCCCGGTGCTGATCGGGGTGAGCTTCATCGTGTTTCTCACCATGCGCCTCACACCTGGCGATCCCGTCGAGCACATGCTCGGGCAGGCGGGTCGGGTGACCCCTCAGCAGATCCGCCAGCTTCGCTCGTACTATGGACTCGATCGGTCTCTGGGGATGCAATACTGGCTATTCGTGCGACACGCGGCGGGGGGGAATCTCGGCATCTCCTACAGCCACCAGGGACGCCCGGTCTCCCAGGTGGTGGCAGAGCGGATTCCCGCCACACTCGAGCTGACGCTGTTCGCGTTCGCGCTGGCCCTCTGCTTCGCCATCCCGGCCGGCATCATCGCCGCCCTCAGGCCGCACGGAATCTATGATCGAACCGCGACCTTGGGGGCACTGCTGGGGATCTCTTTCCCCGGGTTCTGGCTGGGCATCGTGCTGATGATCATCTTCGGGCTGAGGCTGCACTGGCTGCCGATCTCGGGCCGCGTCGCGCTCGGGCTCGCGCCTGAGCCTGTCACGGGCCTTCACAGCCTGGACGCGCTGCTCACCCGGAACATGCCCGCGCTCTGGAGCGCGCTGCGGCACCTGCTGCTCCCCGGCCTGGTGCTGGCAGCCCCCATGGTGGCCATGGTGATGCGGATGCTCCGCTCCTCCATGATCGGGGTGCTGCAGCAAGACTACATCCAGTTCGCCCGGGCGAAGGGCCTCCCGGAGACGAGCGTGGTGGGAAGGCACGCGCTCCGCAACGCCCTGGGGCCCACCATCACGGTCGTCGCCCTCTAGACCGGGTTGCTGTTGAGTGGCAACATGATCATTGAGACGGTATTCCAGTACCCGGGCCTGGGCAAGCTGGCGGTGGACGCCATCGGCGCCGCCGACTATCCCCTGGTGCAGGCGGTGGTGCTCATCTACGCGGTTTCCTATGTGATTCTCAACCTGGCCGCGGACATTCTGCAGATGGCGTTAGACCCCAAGCTTCGGACAGGTGGCAGCTATGGCGCAGTCGCTGGCAGATAGGCGGCCCAACGGGGAGATGGCGGCCGCCAGGCTGGGAACGATGCGGCTGCTGTTGGGCAACCGGGTGGCGCTCGCCTCCGCAGTGCTGTTGATTGCATTCGTGGCGATGGGGGTGTTCGCGCCTTGGCTGGCCCCCTACGACCCGAACCGGCAGCACCCGGAGGCGATCCGGACGGCGCCGGCCTGGCAATCTGACGGCAACCGCGACTTCGTGCTAGGTACCGACGGGCTGGGTAGAGATCTGCTCAGCCGCATCATCTATGGGGCGCGCGTGTCCATCGCCCTCGGCGTAGTCGTGGTGCTGCTGACCATGGTGGTGGGCTCCGGACTCGGCCTGCTGGCAGGGTACTTCGGAGGATGGCTGGACGCGGTGCTGTCGCGCGTGGCGGATACCCTGCTCGCCTTTCCTTTCCTGGTCCTGGCGCTGGCCGTGATGGCGGCCACCGGGCCCAACCTGATCGCCTTGGTGCTGGCGCTGGCTTTCAAGGGGTGGGTTGACTTCTACCGGGTGAGTCGCGGAGACGTGCTGGCCGCCCGCCATGCCGATTATGTCACGGCGGCGCGCGGTCTGGGAGCGAGCACGCCTCACCTGCTGTTTCGGGAGATCCTGCCGAACGTGGTTCCGCCGATCATCGTGCTGGCAGCCCTGCGCATGGCGACGGTGATCATCGCCGAGGCCTCTCTCAGCTTTCTCGGCATCGGCGTGCCGCCCAGCATCCCGGCCTGGGGCACCATGGTTGCGGACGGCCGGGCGGACATCGCCGCCGCTTGGTGGATAGCCACCTTCCCGGGCCTGGCCATCCTAGTACTGGTGCTCTCGGTCAACTTGCTGGGCGAGGGACTGCGCGACGCACTCGATCCGAGGATGAGCTTGTGATGGAGCCCCCTCTGCTGGAGGTCGCGGGCCTGCGTACGCGGTTCGATACCTACCGCGGGCCTCTCGTGGCCGCCGATCGCGTGAGCTTCGAGTTGCGCCAAGGCGAGGCCCTCGCGCTCGTCGGAGAAAGCGGGTGCGGCAAGAGCGTGACCGCCACCTCCATCATGCGCCTGGTCCGCCGACCTGGGCTGATCAGCGACGGCATCGTGCGCTTCCGCGGCGAAGACCTGCTCCGGCTTCCTGAACCAGCGATGCGCCGACTCCGCGGCCGGCGCATCGCCATGATCTTTCAGGACCCGCTTTCCAGCCTCAACCCCGCTCTCACTGTCGGAGCACAGATCATCGAATCGCTCCGCGTGCACGGCATTGCCCGTGGGCGGGAGGCGCGAGAGAGGGCCGTGAAGTTGCTGACCGCAGTCGGCATCCCCGGCCCCCGCGAGCGCCTTCGCAGTTACCCCCACCAGTTGAGCGGCGGCATGCGCCAGCGCGTGGCGATCGCGATCGCAGTCTCCTGCTCCCCCGAACTGATCATCGCTGACGAACCGACCACCGCCTTGGACGTAGCCCTCCAGGCCCGGATAATGGAGCTCCTGGCATCCTTGAGAGAGGAGCGGCGGCTCTCGATCATCCTGATCACGCACGACCTTGCCCTCATCGGCCAGTTCTGTGACCGAGTTGCAGTCATGTACGCAGGTCGAATCGTCGAGTATGCGGCCGTCGAGCAGCTGCTCGCCCGCCCCCTTCACCCGTACACCGAGGGGCTGCTCAAGTGCATCCCGCGGTTGGGCCGACCAGACATCCCCGTAACGCCGATCGAGGGAGTGGTACCGGACCTGGTCTCTCCGCCTCCAGGCTGCCGATTCGCGCCGAGGTGCCCGTACGTGATGGCGCGATGTGAGCAGCGCGAGCCGCCGGACTACCGACTGCCCGGCGGCAGGCTTGCTCGCTGCTATCTTCGTGAGGAGGGATCGGAGGGAGCCCCATGGCCGCCGGAGAAGCGCGGCTGATGAACGGAGACGGCCCCATGGTCCGGGTGGAGGCAGTGGCTAGACACTATCGCCTGGGCCGCCACGTAGTCCGTGCCGTGGACGGGTTGACGTTGCAGGTCATGCGGGGGGAGACCCTGGGTCTCGTCGGCGAGAGCGGCTGCGGCAAGAGCACTCTCGCTCGGATCATGTGCTGCCTGGAAGCGCCCACCGAGGGACGAGTGCTGCTGGAGGGACTTGACCTCACCGCCCTCCGTCCCCGCCAGATGCGCCCCCTGCGGCAGCGTCTGCAGATGATCTTCCAGGACCCCCTCGCCTCCCTCAATCCCTACCAGACCGTCGCGCGTATCGTCGCTCTCCCCCTGCAAATACGGGGGGGACTGACGAAGACTGCCGTCCGCGATCGAGTCGCTGAACTGCTGGGGACCGTTGGCCTGAGCGCGGCGCAAGCCCATCGCTTCCCCCACCAGTTGAGCGGCGGCCAGCGTCAGCGAGTCGGCATAGCCCGCGCGCTCGCGTGTGACCCGCGGGTGATCGTTGCCGATGAACCCCTCGCTTCGCTCGACGTCTCTGTCCAGGCCCAGGTTCTGCGCGTGCTACAGGAACTCCAGGAGCGCCTAGGGATGACTGCGGTCTTCATCTCCCACGACCTGAGCGTCGTTTCACACGTCAGCCATCGGATCGCAGTCATGTACCTGGGACGGCTCGTGGAACTGGGGCCGGCAAGAGCAGTGATTGACGAACCCAGGCATCCCTACACACGCGCCCTCCTGGCTGCCGTTCCCCGCATCGGCCGCGCAAGTCCGCTCCCCCCATCCCTGCTGGAAGGCGACCCTCCCAGCCAACTCGAATCCCCGCCCGGCTGCCACTTCCGCGCTCGCTGCCGTTTCCACCAGACGGAGGCATGCCACCAGACTGACCCAGAGCTCGAGACCCTCGAGCATGGACACTCCGTCGCCTGCCACTTGGCGAAGCGAGAGATCCACTAGCCTGTTCCAGCCGGCAGGACTCTATGTCGGTGTCAGCAGGAATCTCAGCATCGTTGAAGATGGCCGCTCGTCACACGCGCTTGCTCTTGGTGCGCGCCTCGGCTGAGGCCCGCCCTGGTGGGGCAGCGGTCATCGCGACACCGGGATGGCCCCGACGGTGACATAGATGGTTGCATGGCACGCCCGCTACCGACCCGCGACCTTTACGACCGCGGCACCCCTCCGCCCCTTCCCTCCCACGCACCGCAGCCTGACCCGCGACCACCTGGCCAGCGCTCTGCCAATCACTGCGAGGCGGGCCGCGACCTCCAGGTAGATGGTGCGATTCTGTCGTCGCCCCGGCCAGGCACCGACCTCGCGGGTCTCCGGACCAGGCTCCTTCTACCTGTGCCAGTTGCGTTTGCAGGCCGACCTTACAGGGTCCCGTGCATTGGCGTAATGGACAGCCCAAGCTGCCCCTCGGGAATGCGCCAGCCGTCTCAACAGAGACCGTGTGTGTTCGCTCCCCAATCGCAGGCGGCTCTGCCGGCGCCCGGAGGCCACAGCAGCACTGGTCCGCGCCTCGCCCCGATGGCAAAGTCATTCTACTGCGTAGATCGAGTAGGGGCCATCTCGAAAGGTGAGCGAGAAGCGCGGATCGCCCTGTAAGTACTCCTCCAAGGCCGGATTCCGTCTGCGATCCATCACGATATACGATGCTCTCAGATGGCTCTGTACGAAGGTGTACGTGGCCTCCTGGCTCCGTGGCCCGCACTCCATGGTCCCGCACGTGTGCGCCGCTGTGTCGTCCCTCTCAATATGGTGAGCCTTCCAGTAGAGCCCCTCGTCGTAGGCATACAGGAAGATGGGATCGAGCCCACTGACGTAGTAGTTCCGGGGGTTCCAGAAGAAGAGCTCGGGGAACATATCCCAGTTCACGTTGAACACGATCTCCCGGGGCCGGCTGTGCTGCCTCAGCCACTCGGCGCTGGCCTTGAGCCGCCGGGCATCCTGTGACTCCGCGGCCCCTCGCGCCAGCGGCGCGCTGAAGCCCTCCCACACCATCAGCGCGAACAACCCAGCGAGCGCCAGCGCCGCCACCAGCCGCGCCTCCTCACCCAACAGCCGCCCTGGGCTCTTTTCCCCAGGGTCCAGGGCACACGTGAAGGCCTTCCCAGCGAACACCACAGCGCAGGTCACCCACAGGGGCGTCGCCCGCTTCGTCGCCAGCACAGTGACGGCGAAGAAGATGACGGACAGCGCGAAGCTGCTCCACAGGAGAGTCCGGTCGTTGGGCGCGGCAGCGCTGCGCCGCGTAAGGGCCGCGAGAAGGAAGACAACCGAGATGATCGCCCAGAAGACTAGGAAGTAGAGGAAAGCGGCGAGCGCCGTCGGCGTCACTGGTTCCCACTCCCGCCCGAACGAGAGCGGCACCTTCGCGCGGCGCACAGCTTCGTGCACCACTGTCTGCAGGTAGACGATCTTCGCCACCCCGAGCGGGTTCGGACGGATCAGCCACCCCGCGGCCACCCCAGCCACCGCTGCGACCCATGCGTGCCACTCGCATCTTCGCTCGACGAGGCCCTTAGTGATGGCCACGACCATGACCACGGCCGCCACGATCGGAGAGATGTTGAGATGCACGAAGCCGATCGCGAAGCTGGACAGGAAGACGCCCCAGGCGCTGCCGGTGACCAGGAAGGAGAGCAGCAGAGCCAGGAACGCCATCGTCAGCGTCTGCGGCCTTGTCATGAGCACCGTGTACACGATCGGGGGAGCAGAGAAGAGCAAGAGGTACGGCCAGGCGAAGTGGTAGGCAACGCGGTGACGCCGCATCACGAACCAGACGACGATGAGAACGACGGCGGCCTCGAAGGCGGCCGCCAACTTGATGCCCAGAATCCCATCTCGCGCGAAGGTGAAGGGGATCAGCAGGAGGTGGAAGCCATAGCCGGTGTCTCCCGAGAAGCGGTTGAGCACCGAGTAGAAGATCCACGGGAAAGCCTTCGTGGCCAGCCCCTTCTCGGTATACAAGGCGGCATGGCGGAAGTGGTAGAAGCTGTCCGGATCTGGCACCCCGGGATACCGAAGTCGCAGGAAGAGGGCGAGCGCCACTGCGGCAGCCGTAAACGCGAGAAAGCGGACAGCGCCCCGGCCCGTCAACCGACGCAGCCAGGTTGCATTGCAGGCACCTCTGTCTTCAGTCGCGTTCGGTCCACCCTCCGCGCCCCGCTGTGGCCGGCTGCTCTCTACTTCCCTCGCCAACTGCTTATCCCCGCTCTCACGACGTGCTGCCCAGCCGCGCCGCGGCCACGTGCCCGCTCACGGCAGCGGCCTCCGCCGATGCCAGGGCCGCAGACACCGACTTTGACTCTCTTCCGTGCGAAGCGAGCCGCGTCCTTCGGTGCCGGCCATCTCGCAGGCGAGTCGCCTGCCTCTGGGGCGAGCGCGTGCAGGACTGGCTCTGTTGTCTCTGGAAGTACCAACCTCATCTGGCAAGATGCGCGCACACGGGGTGTGCATATCGAGGTCGCCGTGCCGCGCTGACGCTCCTCCATGAGGTCTTGGGTACGAAGCCTGCTTCTGTCCACCCTCCTCGCTGCTTCCCTGGGTGTCGTCGGCGCGGCAGCCGTCGCAGCGAAGGAGATCGGGGCCCAGGACTACCTCAGGCTTGGCCTTTGGCGCACTAGCGTCTGGCTTCTCTGCCAGCACACGCTGTTGGGTGCCGCGGCAGGGGCCGCAGCCGGTGTCCTCACGATCCTGGTGCTCGTCGGCTGGCCAGCGGCACTCTCGCTGCTTCCTGCCCGTTCGGTAGCGGCTCCGGTGAGGCCTCCCAGGAGAGCTGGCCCGGAGCTAGCGCCGCGTCTCGTGCTTCTCCTCGCCATCTGCGCCGCGGCGGTCGTAGCCATTGCGCCAATGGCCGGGCCGGTTCGCCTCGGCGTTCCGTACTGGCTCGCGACAGCAGCTTGCCTTGCTCTGTTCCTGGTCATCGCCAGCGGCTCAGTCGCGGTATCCTCTAACTCAGACGATGACCCCCCCCCGGGTTGGCTCGGCCTGGCCTGGCCCGTTGTCGTCGGCTCCGCCTATCTTGCGGCACTCGTGCACCTTTGGGCTCGCACTCAAGATGCCCGGCGCATGGTGATCCTGGCCGGCGTCGGCCTTCTGGCCGCCCTGCTCGGCTACCGCGTAGGCTACCGTCCCGCCCAGTCGCTGCTCGGCTCACTCGGGAGGGTCCTCGGAGGGAGGGTCCGTCTTTCTTCGGCAGCTCGGCTGTCTGCCGCGGTGCTGGCCTCCGCAATCCTTCTCTGCGGTGTCGGGTGGATGGTGAGACTCCAGGCCCGAGCGCGGGCCCATCGGACCGGCCTCAACGTGATCGTAATCGGGGTGGACACGCTTCGCTGGGACGCAGTCAGCTTGCACTCCCGGGACGAGCATGGCCGCGACCTCACACCCAACCTGAGGCGGCTGCTCGCACCTCGTGCGATCATCTTCTCGCACGCCGTCTCCCAGGCCCCTTGGACTCTTCCCGCGTTCGCCTCCATCTTCACAGGCCTCTATCCCGAGGAGCATGGCGCGGAGCACTTCGTCAGCAAGCTTGCGCCCGAGCAGGTCACTATCGCCGAACTGCTCCGCGAGGCAGGCTACCTCACCATGGCCGTGGTCTCGGGTCACTTTGTCAGTTCCCAGGTGGGCATGACTCAGGGCTTCACCCTGTGCGACGAGTCCCGGGTCGCAGAGGCCGCGGGGACCATCACCTCAGCCTACGTGACAGACCAGGCGCGCGCTCTGCTGGCAGCCCACCTGGATGAGCGGTTCTTCCTCTTTGTGCACTACTTCGACCCCCACCATGTCTACCTGGACCACCCGGAGTTCAGCTTCGCCGACTCCTCGGGCGGCGAAGCGCTTCGCGGGCCCCCCAATGCGGCGATGGTGCTCAGCAGGTATCGAACTGGCCCCCTTTCGCCTGCCCAGCGGGCCGCCGTCCGGGCCCTCTACGATGAGGAAGTCGCCTACACCGATCTGGAGATCTCCCGTCTCCTGGCCTACCTGGGAAAGGCCGACCTCTGGAAGTCCACCTGCGTCATCCTGGTCGCTGACCACGGCGAGGAGTTCCTCGACCACGGCTCGACTGGCCACGACAACACCCTATTCCAGGAGTTGGTGCACGTCCCCCTCGCTATCGCCGATCCTGCCCTTGCGGCTCCTGCGCTCATCACTCGTTCCGTCGAGACTAGGTGGCTCTTCGACACTATGCTTGGGGTCGCCCACGCTACTGCCCCTCGTGAGCAGCGGCCCTCCCACGCGTTGCTCGCCGCCAATGAATCTGACGAGTACCGTGTGCGCGCTGCCACTCACCCGATGCCCGAACTTGGCGATGGCGCGAGGCATCCCTGGCTCTCGTGTCTAGCCGGCCCCCGCTACAAGCTCATCAAGGACCACCTCGCGGGCAGTGTCACGCTCTTCGACTTGGCCACCGACCCGGGCGAGACTCGTGACCTGAGCGATGACAGGCCGGAGCTTGCCAGCCAACTCAGGCGCACTCTGGAGACGTGGGACGCCCAGGTGAGCAAGAGGGCCTCGACTCAACCGCCGCCCAGGATGACTGAGGAGCAACGGCGCCGCCTGAGGGACCTCGGTTATCTGTAGGGCCGTCGCTTCCGCGCCAAAGCGGCCGCGAGGGCGAGCGCTCCGCGCACAACTACCTCTTCTCCCAGCGCGGCTGGCAGTATCTGGAACTTGCCGCGCAGGGGAGGATAGACATACCGGTTCACCTCCCTGCGCAAGGGGTCCAGGAAGAGCGCCTCGCCAGCGTGAGGCACCCCGCCGCCGATGACGACGACACTCGGACCCAGCAAGGTGATGGCCTGGGCCAGCGCCCACCCGTAAGCGCGGATGGCGCGGCCCAGGACCTGTGCCGCCAGATGGTTGTTCTCTGCGGCTGCCTCGACCACCATCCTGGCAGTCAGCCGCTCGATCCGCCCCTGGCATCGCCGCATCAGATCTGCGACCGCAGTCTCGTCACCTGCTCCTGGGTCGCTCAGTCTGGCCTGGGCAGCGGCAGCAATCCCAAGTCCGCTGGCGAGCGATTCCACGATCTGCTCCGGGCTCTCTGCATCGAGCCCCGGGCGGAGATGCCCAATCTCGCAGACGACACCACTGCCGCCCGAGTAGAGGCGCCCGCCGATCACCAGCGATCCGCCGATCCCAGTGCCGACATTGCTGTACATCACGACTTTGTGACCCCGCCCGGCGCCGAACCGCGCCTCCGCCAGGCCCGCCAGGTCGGAGTCATTGCCGATAGCCGTTGGCAAGCTCAACACCTGACGGCACCAGTCGGCGAGCGGAAAGCCATCCCACCCCTCAACGTGGAAGCTGCGGATCGTCCGCCCGGTTGTCGGGTCCACCGGGCCCCCGAAGCCGATGCCGACGGCGGTCACGTCATAGCGCTGGACGAGCTGGCCTCCCATTTCCCGGATGATCTCGCGAATCCCCTCCCCGCCGCGAGCGCGGTTCACCTCCAGCCGCTCCAGGGCTGCCAGTCGCTGGCCAGGCGCAGAGCCCACACCGAACTGAAGCTTGCTGCCGCCGATCTCAATCCCCAGTAGCATGGCTAGTCGTCGCTCGCATCGCCGACTCTCTTTCGGCCGCCGATGGCTGCTATCCTCCCCCTCCCGCGGCGCCCGCCAGCCCGCCCCCGGGCCCGCCGGAGTGTGGCTAGGTCGGCTTTGCCGACCTAGCCGCTCGGGGCAGGCCTTCGCCGTCGCGGCCGCTCTAGGCCGCCGCTCGGCTCAGGATGACGCGACGGCCTCTCCGTAGCGCAGTTTGGGGTGACAGGCGGCCAGCGCCGCCGGTTGACTTTGCTGGCCGGATGTGCTATCGTTATCTTGCATGCAGACGGCCGCGAAAGGGCACTGATCGCTTCTGGGACCCAGGAGAAGGTCAGTGCTTGTCTCTTCATAGTGGCCTGCTGCGGGAGAAGTGTGGCCATCAGGGCAACGCAGCCCGATCCCCAGCACTCTTGACACAGCTCGGGCCGGGCGGTGTCTGGGCCGCGGCCCGCTGTGAGGCACGCGGCGCAGGCGCAGCCCGCCGCATCTCTGCTGGGGCTGACCACTGGGAGTAGACGCGATGGGGAAGCAGGAGACGGTCCTGACACCGGAGGGCCTGAAGAAGCTGACCGCGGAGCTGGAGGAGCTCAAGTCCGTCGAGCGCAAGCGCGTGGCCGACCGGATCCGGGAGGCCAAGCAGTTCGGCGAGATCGGGGAGAACTCCGAGTACGAGGCCGCCAAGTTGGACCAGGCCCACCTGGAGGGAAGGATCGAGGCCTTAGAGTACCTACTCCACAACGCCGTGATCGTGGAGGGGCCAGGCCATGATGGCCGGGTGGCCGTGGGCACGCGGGTGCAACTGCGGGATGCGGACACCGGGGAAGAAGTGGAGTACCAGATCGTGGGCGCGCTGGAGGCCGATCCCGGGGAGCATCGCATCTCCAACCAGTCACCCCTGGGGGAGGCGCTGATTGGCCACATGGCCGGAGAGAGCGTACAAGTGCAGACCCCCGGCGGGCCTCGGGGCTACCTCATCCTATCGGTCAGTGAGTGACGGGCGAGTGGCCAACACCCAGAGCGGGGGACCAGGGGACGAGCACGAGCTGGTCCGCCAGCGCCGAGCGAAGCTCGCCCGCCTGCGAGAGCTAGGCCGGGACCCGTTCCGGATCACCCGCTTCCCCCGCACCCACCTCGCCGCGGAGATCCACCAGCAGTTCCCCTCCCTCGAGAACACCAGCGTGCAGGTCGCAGGCCGCCTGGGGGCGCAACGCCGCCACGGCAAGGCCACCTTCGCCCACCTGAGAGATGTCTCCGGCCGGATCCAGCTCCTGTTCAGGGTGGATCGTCTCGGCGAGGAGAGCTACCAGGGGCTTGCCGACCTGGACACCGGCGATCTGCTCGGCGTGCAGGGAACCCTCTTCCGCACCCGCACCGGTGAAGTCACCCTCGAGGTGGCCGGGTACGTGCCCCTTGCCAAGGCCCTCCGGCCGCCTCCGGAGAAGTGGCACGGGCTGCGGGATGTGGAGATGCGCTATCGGCAGCGGTATCTGGACCTGATCGCGAACGAGGAGTCGCGGCGCCTCTTCCTGCTCCGCACCAAGGTGATCGGCGCCCTGCGGCACTTCCTGGATGGCCAGGGCTTTCTGGAAGTGGACACGCCCATGCTTCAGCCCGTCCCCGGCGGCGCGCTCGCCCGGCCCTTCGTCACTCACCACAACGCGCTGGATGTTGACTTCTACTTGCGCATCGCCACGGAGCTCCATCTCAAGCGGCTGATCGTCGGCGGCCTGGAGAAGGTGTACGAGATTGGTCGGGTGCTGCGCAATGAGGGCATGTCCACTCAGCACAATCCCGAGTTCACCATGCTCGAGGCCTACCAGGCCTACGCCGACTACCACGACATGATGGAGTTGTTCGAGGGGATGGTGGTGAGCGCAGCCGAGGAAGCGCTTGGCGGGCCAGGCCTCGTCTACCAGGGCCAGGCGGTGGACCTCACTCCCCCCTGGCGGCGAGCGGCCCTCTTCGATCTCCTCGAGGAGAAGGCCGGCCTCAAGCCGGAGCAGCTCTCCGACCCCGGGCGAGCCCGGCAGGCCTGCGCCGAGAAGGGACTGCCGGCCAGCCCCGACCTGCCGCTCAGCACCATGATCAACAACCTCTTCGAGGCCTTCGTCCAGCCCTCCCTGATCGCGCCCACCTTCGTCACCGACTACCCCACCGCCATCTCTCCGCTGGCCAAGGCGCGGCCCGACGACCCCACCCTCGCCGAGCGGTTCGAGCCGTTCATCGCGGGCTTGGAGCTGGGGAACGCGTTCTCCGAGCTGAACGACCCGGAAGAGCAGAGGCGGCGCTTCGAGGAACAGGTGCGGAGGCGCGCCGAGGGAGATGCTGACGCTCATCCCATGGACGAGGATTTCCTGCGCGCTCTGGAGTACGGCATGCCCCCTACGGGCGGGATCGGCCTGGGGGTGGACAGGCTGATCATGCTCTTCACGAACGCTCCCTCGATTCGCGACGTGATCCTCTTCCCGCAGATGCGGCCAGAGGGCTAGCCGGCCGGTCCTCGCGCGGGCAGGTCCGGGACCTGCCCCATCTGCCACCTGAGGCCTTCTCGGGCGCGTGCTGCGTCACTATCTGGTGAGCGACAAGTCCCTCCTGGAGAGGACGCGATGGCAGGTTTCCTTAGGGCAGCTTCCCACGGGCAGTGGGCGTTCTGGGACAACGTGGTCGCGGTCTGTGGGGCAGTCCTGGCGGCAGCGGCCGCGCTGGGACTAGTGGCCTGGTGCCGGTACCTGCGCCACAAGGAGACCATGCGGATGCTGGACCTGGGCGGCGATGCGCGCGCCAGCCTGGAAGCGAGGGAACGCTGGCAGGCGCGCTGGGGCCTGCTCTACGGGGCCAGGCTGATGCTTGCCGGGCTGTTCCTGTTCGCCGCCGTGCTTATCTGGGAGTCATACCAGACGACGCCCACGACGGTATGGCGCGAGCTGTTCCTTATGGCTGTGCTCTTCGTGGCAGTGATGGGCGTGGTCACGTTCGTCGGGTACAGCTTCTGGGCGCGCCAGCAGCAGGCGGCGGAGGGGGCTGTGCCGTCGGCCGAGGCGAAGGGCCGCGGGATGCGTGCGGGGATCCTCGCCGGGGCGGCGACGATGGTCCTGGGACTGGCAACACTAGTCGGGGTCTTGTTGTACGTCGACATGCAACGCGGGCAAAGACCGGGTGGGTATGTACCCCTGCCGGCAGGGCAAATGGCAGTCATCGGAGGAGCCGCGGCGTTCCTGCTGGTGATGGGCCTGGTCACCCTTGTCGCCTACTCGCGCTCGAGTCGGCGCAAGCCCGAGCAGTCGGCCAAGGGCCGGTCGGAGAAGTCCGAGGACTCGGAGCGGGGCCAGTGAGCGCGAGGGCCTGGTCTCTGCCCTGGTGCCTAGTGCCGGCGGGAGTGGGCCGCAAGGGCGACGGCAGTTCTGATCTTGTCGCCAGAGCGCGGCGGGGTGACCCCTCGGCCTTCGATGAGATCGTGCGCCGCCACCAGAAGCGGGTGTACAACCTCGCCTACCGGATGCTGCGCAGACGGGAGGACGCGGAGGACATCACTCAGGAAGCCTTCCTGCGCGCCTTCGCCTCCTTGCCCCGCCTCCGCGACGACCGCGCGGTGGGAACCTGGGTCTGCCGCATTGCCGCGAACCTATGCTTGAGCTGGTTGAGGTCGAAGGCCCACAGGTCGGAAGTGCCCTTGGAATCTGCGCCTCTGCCCCAACTGATGCCGGACGAGCAAGGGGCGAGCGCGGAGATCGTTCGCCGCACCCGCGCCGCCCTCGCCCGGCATCCTCCCGCCTATCGGCTAGCCATTGCGGCCTACCACCTGGAGGGATGCTCCTATCGGGAGGCCGCTGGGGTCTGCGGCGTGGGCGTGCCCACCTTGAAGACGCGGCTCTACCGGGCCAGGAAGATGCTGCGGGAGATGCTGGCGAGTTCGGTCTTCTGCGACCGGGAGGTGATGCCGTGAGGTGCCGGGAGGCTCGGGCTCACCTTCAGCCCCTCCTCGATGGCGCTCTTCCAGAGCCACTGCGCCCACGGGTTGAGGCCCATCTGGTTGGGTGCCGCGCCTGTGGCGAGGAACTCGCCGCGCTCAGATCCCTGCGCACCGCCCTATCTGCTGAGGAGGTCCTCGACCCGCCCAAAGGCATGGCCGCGGCGATCACGCGGAGAGCTATGGCGCGCTTGCTGCTCCGGCGCCGGCTGCTTGTCCCAGCCTGGTTGGAGGCGCTGACCTTCGGCGGCCTGGCGATGTCGCTCGCAGCGGCCAGCGCCTTCGTGCTTCTCCTGGCCGGACCGGCACTGCACATCGGCCTGTCGTTAGCCGCGGGGATCGGGGTAATCGCGCTGGTGGTCTCCCTCGGGCTGGCCGCGTGCGCGTCGTTCTTCTACCGTGCCTGATGGCCTTCGCAGGCAGAGCCAGCGCGGCTGGGCCGAGGCGCGCGCCAGACAAAGGGCTCGCGTGAACGCAGCCGGCTCGCTCAGACCGTCTCCGAGGCCTGGAGGATATGCGCGACGTCGCGGTAGAGCACGTCGCGCAGTTGCCCCTCAGAGGCGACAGTGAGACTGAAGTTGTCGTAGTACCGGAGCTGCCCGACCAGTGTCGCGCCGGACTTCAGGTGAACGATCACCCGAAGCTCTGGCGAGAGTTGGGATCGCTCGTGCAGCTTATCCCAGAGCTGGTCCTCCGGATCAGAGGAATGGTCGTAGATCAAGGTCGGCGGAGCCGGCGGCTTGGCCATCACAGCCTACCTTCCCCCCAGCGAGCTCCCGCGAGCTCTCCCGGGATAACGGATCAATGAGGCAGAGTTGCGTTCTGCTCGCCGATCGCGCCGGCCCGGCGCGGTGATGGAAGGTAGCCTGTCCTGTCGCCCTCCCGCCCCCTTGTCCAGCCTCGCTCGCCGGATTATAGCACCACCTCCCCGATCCCGCAAGCAGAATGTGGCGCTGGGTGTGACCGTTTTCAGTTGGTCCCTGGCTATGGTGTACCGGTCACCTGGCGGACCGGGTGGCTAGGTCGGCGTAGCCGACCTAGCCACATCCCAGCTTCGCCTAGGGACCACGGCGGCCCGAAGGCCTTAGCCGCTCCCACAAGCCGCGCGCCACCCCTGTGGGAGCCCCCTACTCGGGGCGATTGGGAAGTGTCTCCAACTCGGCCGGGAGAGGGGATCCCGAGGCGGGCGTGTCCCCTCGCCTTGCGCCCCTGGGACGCCCCTGCCCCGCGAGCATGGTGAGAAGGACCGGGCTCCCCCCCGGGCCCACTGCCCGCCAGGCGTTGACTTACGGCCGCCGCCTGGCTACTATGTCCCCGTCATGGGCTCAGACAACACGAACGCGGCCTATCTGGGCATGATGACCAAGGCCAAGCGCCGGCCTGGCGTTCGTGTGTTCGCGTCTTGTGGATGAGCCCACCCAAGTAACGAGAACCACGGCGCCAGACCGCAGCCAGCGCGTCTGGCGCTGCGTTTGTGCCAACCGCAGGGAACGGCGCGCCCCCGCGGACCCATCGGTCCGGGGCCGCCTGCCGGGAGAGTGAGGCGAACAGATGCTGTTGGGCACCCAGCGGATCAACGACAAGGGCGTTCTCGAGATCGGTGGATGTGAGGCCACCAAGCTGGCCAAGCGGTTCGGCACTCCCCTCTATGTGCTGGATGAGGAGTGTGTGCGGCAGGCCTGCCGCGACTACCGGCGCGCCTTCGAGTCCCGCTACCCCAGGGTCCACATCTCTTTCTCTGGCAAGGCCTTCATGACCATGGCCGTCTGCCGCATCGTCGCCCAGGAGGGCCTGGGGCTGGATGTCTCTTCTGGGGGCGAGCTGTACACCGGGCTGAAGGCCGGCTTCCCGCCCGGCCGCATCCTCATGCATGGGAACAACAAGTCTCGCGAGGAACTCGAGATGGCGGTGACCAACGGCCTGGGCCGGATCGGCCTGGATCACCTGGATGAGATCGGCCTGCTCCAGGAAGTGGCGAGCGCGCAGGGCGCGGCGGCGGAGGTGCTGATCCGTGTCTCTCCAGGCGTCACGGCCGACACGCACACCCACGTTCAGACCGGCAAGGTGGACACCAAGTTCGGCTTCAGCATCGTCGGCGGCGCCGCGCGGGAGGCGGTCGCCAGGGCGCTGGCCGCGCCCAATCTGCGGGTGCGAGGCATCAACTGCCACATCGGCTCGCAGATCCTCGACCTCGAGCCATTCCGCGAGGCGGCCGAGATGATGGTGGACTTCCTGGGTGAAGTGCGGCAAGAGTTGGGGGTGGTGCTGGAGGACCTGGACCTGGGCGGAGGCCTGGGGGTGTGCTACCGGCCCAGCGACGCCCCGCCCTCGCTCGACGACTTCGCGGAGCTGGTGACGGGCACAGTGCGAGCCCGCTGCGAGGCCCTCGGCCTCCCCCTGCCGCGCTTGATCCAGGAGCCGGGCAGGAAGCTCGTGGGGGAGGCCGGAACTACCCTCTACAGGGTCGGGGTGGTGAAGGAAATCGCGGGAGTGCGCACCTACGTGTCGGTAGATGGGGGGCTCTCGGACAACCCTCGCCCCGCTCTCTACGATGCCAAGTACAGCGCCATCCTGGCCAACAAGGCCGATCGGCCCTGCACCCGGAGGGTGACCATCTCCGGCAAGCACTGTGAGACCGATACCTTGATCCCGGATCTGGAGACTCCGGACATCGCCCTTGGGGACATCCTGGCAGTGCAGACCACTGGCGCCTACAACTACTCGATGGCGAGCAACTACAACCGCTTCCCCCGGCCCGCCGTGGTGGCGGTATCGGGTGGACGCGCAGAGCTGATCGTGCGCAGGGAGAAGCTCTCCGACCTGGTGCGCTGCGACCGGATCCCCGCACGCCTACTGCAGGGCGAGGAGCTCTGTTGAAGAGACCACCATGACCTTCCAGCTCATCACGCTGCTGACGTGCACGGCCAGCATGGCCTTGGTGGGGCTGGTCTACAACGCGCCCGCGGTCTACCTCATGGTGGCCGCGCTTTTCTCTATGCTCGTGGTGACCTATGCCAGCTCCCGGTTGTCGGCGCGCGCTTTGAGCTGGAGGCGAGACACCGCCGACCGGGTGTTCGAGCACGAGCCGGTCACCGTGACGGTCGAGCTGGCCAACCAGGGCCGCCTGCCGCGCTTCCTGCTCACCGTGATTGACCGGCTGCCGGAGTTCGTGCACTCCGACCAGCCGCCCGAGTTCGTGCTCCCCGCGCTCTGGCCGGGGGAGCGAGTGCAGTTCTCCTATCAAGCGCGGGCCCAGAAGCGCGGCGTCTATCAGCTCGGCCCGCTGCGGGTATCGGTGTCCGACCCGTTCGGCGTGTTCCAGCGTTTCGCTCCCATCGCGGCCCGAGCCGAGGCGGTGATCTACCCTCGCCCCGTGCCGCTCTCCGGCCTGGTGGCGAAGACCGGGGCCGATCCAGGGCTCTCCACTGGGGAGCGGGCGCGCTCCTCCCAATCCGGCCTGGAGTTCTATGGGATTCGCGACTACCAGCCCGGGGATGAGCTGCGGCGCATCCACTGGCCGGCCACCGCGCACCACAACCAGCTCACCGTGATCGAGTACGAGCGCGGGATCTCCCGAAGCCTGGCGGTGGTGCTCGATGCCCGCGCTGGGACGGAGTTCGGCTCAGGAGTGGACACTACCCTGGAGGTCGGGGTGCGCGCAGCCGCCTCGCTGGTGCACTGGGTGCTCCAGAGCCAGGGCAATGCCTACCTGGCGGTGGATTCGGCGGCGGGCCCGCGCTGGCTGGAGGTGGATCGAGGAGAGCGCGAGCCCGAGGTGTTGGAGGTGTTGGCCAGGGTGAAGGCCGATGGGACCATGCCGATCTCCCGGCTGCTTGATTGGGCCGGTGGGCAACTGCTGCCGGGCGCGAGCGCCTGCGTGCTGACGGCCCTCCCTGACGCGCGCCTGCTCAGCGCGGTGGTGCTGCTGGCCCGCCAGCAAGTGCGGGTCTCTGTGGTGCTGATCAACGCGCGCAGCTTCGATCAGCGCGCCCCTGCCCCGCTGGATATTGGCGCCTTGGAGTCGGCCGGCACGCTCATCGCCCGGGTCAACCGCGGTGACAACCTCGGGGAGGCGCTGAAGGACCTACTGGTGGAGGCCTACTAAAGAATGTCGCCCAAAGAAGTAACGGGCGACATTCGTCAGAAAGCTAGGAAACGCTTGACGAAAGGCGTTCGCGCAATGAAGTAACATTGCGCGA
>Ga0315307_1000012_pt1 | contig 72238 bp, 61 predicted proteins | sample TDP2_MG_FD_203079 | JGI IMG/M metagenome (GOLD analysis project Ga0315307, IMG submission 203079) | Freshwater sediment microbial communities from Lake Towuti, South Sulawesi, Indonesia - TDP2 | ecosystem: Environmental > Aquatic > Freshwater > Lake > Sediment | place: Indonesia: South Sulawesi...
CATCCCGCGCTCCAGGGCCGCCGAACACATCGCCGGGTACACGATCCTGAACGATGTCACGGCCCGGGACATCCAGAAGCGCGACCAGGAGGCGTCCAATCCGTGGTTCAGGAGCAAGAGCTTCGACACCTTCGCGCCGATGGGGCCGTGCATCACACTGCCGGACGAGATCCAGGAACCCTGCGAGCTGGACATCTCGCTGCGCGTGAACGGCGAGACGCGGCAGAGCAGCAACACGCGCGACTTGATCTTCAAAGTGCCAGACCTCATTCACTGGCTCAGCCGCTACATCACCCTGGAGCCGGGTGACGTCATCTCCACCGGCACGCCAAGCGGGATCTCAGCGATCAAGCCAGGCGATGTGATGGAGGCGGAGATCGAGCGCATCGGCGTGCTCCGCAACCCGGTGGTGGCGGCCCGATAGGTGACCCTCCGCGGGCTCGCCAGGCGCGGAGGCGCGATGGCAGCGGGCCTTCGGAGGGAGCACGACGGAAGGCTCCGTCGGCCTGAGCAGCTTCACTGCCTTGGCATCGGTGGCGACAGGCTGGGCAGTGGAGGGACCCCTGGCCGCGAGGAGGTGGGAAGGGCGGCGGCGAAGTGCAGATGACGGCTGATCATCGGAGAAAGGGGGAATTACTCAAGTGGCAAAGGTGCTTGTGGTCTACCACTCGCTGGGCGGGCAGACGAGGAAGATGGCCGAGGCGGTGGCGAAAGGCGCTTCCCGTGTGCCTGGGACGAGCGCAGTTGTCAAGACCGGAATCGAAGCAACCCTTGACGACCTGCTCTCATGTGATGGCATCGCGCTGGGCTCGCCGGACTACTTCGGCTACATGGCGGGCGGCCTCAAGGACTTCCTCGATCGGACTTACTATCCCAGCCAGGGCAAGGTTGCGGGCAAGCCGGCCGTGACTTTCGCCAGCGCCGGGGGGCCGCCGGATGTGGTCCTGGGGATCCTCGGTAAGGCGCTGGGGTGGTTCAAGCTGCGGAAGGTGGCCGAGTCTGTCGGCTCGTCCGGCGGGGTCACCGCGGAGACGCTGACAGCCTGCGAAGAGCTTGGCGCCAAGCTGGCGAGTGCCGCGGCGGAGAAGCGCTGAGCAGAGCGGGCGCACCCGCGGGCCAGGCGTCCCAGCATCAGGTACCGATCGAGCAGAGGGTCACATGCGGTTCGGGTGCTGCGTGAGCCCAGACCTGACGTCTGCTGCTGCCCGCGCGGGCTACGACTTCGTGGAGCTGCCGGTCGCAGTGGTCGCGCCCGAACGTCCGGAGGCAGAGTTCGCCGCGGTCCGGCGGGCGCTGCTTGCGGGGGCGCTCAGGCCCGAGGCGTGGCGGCTCTTCCTGCCAGCCGACCTGAAGGTGAGCGGGCCGAATGTGGACTGGGCCAGGCTGAGCCGGTATGTCTACACCGCGCTGCGGCGTGTCGCAGAGGTGGGCGGCGCAGTGGTCTGCTTCGGAAGCGGCGCCTCGCGGCAGGTGCCCGCGGGCTTCCCGGTAAGCGAGGCCCGGGAGCAACTGGCCGAGGCCCTGCGCGTGTGCGGGATGGTGGCGCACAGCCTTGGGCTGGTGATCGCGATCGAGCCACTGAGCCCGCGCCACTGCAACATCATCAACTCTGTCCCCGAGGCAGCCGCACTTGCTCGCTCGGTGAACATGCCCGAGGTCGGCGTATTGCCGGACGCGTATCACATGGCGCGAGATGACCAGTGCCCCTTCGACGTGGTGGATGCTGCCCAGTGGCTGGCCCACGTCCACGTGCCGGATGTTAGCGCGGCGGAGCCAGTGGGCCGCCAGTGGATCGAGGACTTCGTTGAGGCACTGCGCCTCGCCGACTACGACTGGCGGGTCTCGGTTGAGTGCGAATGGTCGCAGCCAGAGGTGCAACTTGGTATTGCTCTCCTCTCGCTACGCCGGTGCTTCGAGGAGACTCTGGACTGCGTGCGGGGCGGCCGTGGATAGCATCGCCTTCGCCTTCCGCGGCATCCGCTATGAGACGAAGCAGTCGCCGGATCTCTCATCGCGCCTGGCCCCGCCGTACGATATCATCTCGCCGGCGATGCAGGCCGAGCTGTACGCGCGCGACGAGTGCAACTTCGTCCGCATCGAACTTCCGGCTCAGAGCCAGGCTGAGACGGAGACCAACAACCGCTACACGCGAGCCGCCGAGGCCATCCGAGGATGGCTTGCGCGAGGTGTGCTGACGAGGGACAATCGGCCCGCCCTCTACGTGCTGGAGCAGGAGTTCGAACTGGACGAGCGGCTGTGGCGACGGCGCGGGGTGGTGGCGCTGGTGCGGCTCCCGGAACGGGGAGAGCGGTACGTGCTCTCCCACGAAGGGACTCTCCCGGCTGCGAAAGAGGATCGGCGCCGGCTGATGCAGGCCTCGCAGGCCATGACCAGCCCCATCCTAGTGATGAGTGAAGACCCTGAGTTGGAGCTGCTGGGGCTCCTGGACAGCCTGTCTGGTGATCCCGAGGTGACAGCCGTTGACTCTGATGGTGTGGGTCATCGCATGTGGGTGGTGCCCGATGAGGAGACGATCGGGGCGATCCGCGCCGCAGTGGGGCCCGGGCCGCTCTTCATCGCGGACGGACATCATCGGTTCGAGACGGCGCTGACGTGCCGCGGTGAGATGCGCGAGCGCTACCCTCAGGCCCCGGCGGAGGCCGGGTTCAACTTCGCGCTGGCATTGATCGTCAGCGCCGGGGATCAAGGGCTCAAGATTCTGCCCACCCACCGGCTCATCTCAGGCCTGGGCGAGGAGGGCGTGGCTCGAATAAGGAGCCGCATGTACGAGTGGTTCGAAGTCAACCGATGGCCGCTGGCGGAGCCGGAGGGCCTGGCCGGCCAGCCGTGGTTGGAGGGCTCCCCACCTGGCCGCCATGTGTTTGGGGCCTACTTCGGCGACAGGTACTACTACGTCTTGACCGCGCGGGCCGAGATGCTGCCGGCCAGCTCCTCGGTAGTCGGGTCGCTGGATGTGAGCGTTCTCCACCGCCATCTGATCGAGCCGGCGACCACGCAGTTAGGCAGTCGGGCCCTGATAACCTATGTGACTGATGCACAGCGGGCAGCGATAGCTGTTGCCCAAGGGGAGTATGACTGCGCGCTCTTCCTCCGCGCCACCAGGGTATCCGATGTTCTGGCGGCCGCGCGCGCGGACGAGCGAATGCCAGGCAAATCCACCTACTTCTACCCGAAAGCGCCGGCCGGGCTGGTGGCGAGCGACGCATCCCCGGAGCCCATCTAGCAGCGCGCGCCACGGGGCCCCGGCCCTGCGGGATGATGATGACGACCATGCCGGATAACCTCACGCCGATGCTGGCGCAGTATCGGGCGATCAAGCGGGAGCACCAGGACGTCATCCTGCTCTTCCGGCTAGGCGACTTCTACGAGATGTTCGGCGAGGACGCGAAGATCGGGGCCCAGGTCCTCGAGCTGGTGCTCACCTCCCGCGAGATGGGCAAAGGGCGACGCCTGCCCATGTGCGGGATTCCTTACCATGCGGCTGACCGCTACATCGCTCGACTGCTCGCCGCAGGCTACAAGGCCGCAGTCTGCGAGCAAGTGGAGGACCCCAAGCAGGCGAAGCGGCTGGTGAAACGAGAGGTGATCCGCGTCCTGACCCCGGGAACAGTGGTCGAGGAGCACTTGCTGGAAGAGCGAGCCAACAACTACCTGGCGAGCGTAGTGGAGGCAACGGACTGTTGGGGCCTGGCCGCGGCCGACAGCTCAACTGGCGAGTTCGTAGTCACCGAGTTTGCCGGGCCCCAGGCCTGGGGAGAGCTGTGCGACGAGCTCTCTCGGCTACACCCCGCCGAGTTGCTGGTGCCACAGGGAGAGCAGCGCGGCGCCGCGCTGGAGCAGTTGGTCCAGGCCCTCGGGGCCACGCTGACGACCTGGGAGCCCGAGAGTTCGCTCACCCAGACCGCGGCCGAGTACGTGATGCGGCACTTCGGGGTCAGCTCGCTGCGCGGCTTCGGCTGCGAGGATATGCCCGCGGCGATCGAGGCCGCTGCCGCCATCATCGCCTATCTCAAGCGCACCCACAAGTCTGGGCTGGAGCAACTCCGCGCGCTCCGCACCTACTCGCGGGACCAGTTCATGGTGGTGGATGCGACCACGCGCAGGAACCTGGAGTTGGTGGCATCGCTGCGAGATGGCTCCCCGCAGAACACACTCCTCTGGGTGCTGGATGACACGCTCACGCCCATGGGGGCGCGCCTGCTGCGGCGCTGGCTGACGGCGCCGCTCATGGAGGTGGGGGCCATCGAGGAGCGTCTCGACCGAGTGCAGGCCCTCTACGACGATCCCACGCTCCGCGCCCGGCTGCGCGCTCAGTTGCGGCAGATTCGTGACCTGGAGCGGCTGGTGGGCCGGGCGGCGGCCGCAGTGGCGACAGGTCGAGACCTGGCCGGGCTGCGCGACTCTCTGAAGCAGTTGCCGGCCCTTGCCGCGATCTTGGCGGAGCCCGCGGCGACTGGCGAAACCTCGCAGACGCGGCGCCGACTTGGGGAGCTGGTGACAGGCTTCGATCCGGTCGCCGACCTCTGCGAACTGCTCTCGCGGGCCCTGGAGGACTCGCCCTCGGCCTCCGTGCGGGAGGGCGGGGTGATCCGCGCGGGATACTCCAGAGAACTGGACGAGCTGCGAGCCGCGCGCACTCACGGCAAGGAATGGATCGCAGGGCTCCAAGAGCGAGAGCGGCAGCGCACTGGCATCAAGTCGCTGCGCGTCGGGTTCAACCAGGTCTTCGGCTACTACATCGAGGTGACCCGCCCCAACCTGCACCTGGCGCCTTCCGAATACCAGCGCCGCCAGACGTTGGCGAACGCGGAGCGGTTCGTCACCCCTGAGCTGAAGGAGTATGAATCCAAGGTCCTGGGCGCCGAGGAGCACATGCTCGCGCTCGAGCAGGAACTGGTGGCCGACCTGCGAGCAAAGGCAGCAGGGGAGGCGGATCGCGTCCAGCGCGCCGCCGAGGTCGTCGCGCAAGCCGATGTGATCGCCTGCTTCGCGGAGGTGGCGGCGCGCCATCGCTACGCGCGACCAACGGTCACCAGCGGTGAGGGCATTGAGGTCCGCGCCGGGCGACACCCGGTGGTCGAGCTGACGCTGCGCGACGAACGCTTCGTCGCCAATGACGCCCAGCTCGATTGCGGGGAGAACCAGATCCTGATCATCACCGGGCCCAACATGGCCGGCAAGTCCACCTACCTGCGACAGGTAGCGCTGATCGTGCTGATGGCCCAGATGGGCAGCTTCGTGCCGGCCGACGCGGCCAGCATCGGCCTGGTGGACCGCATCTTCACCCGAGTGGGCGCCTCGGACGACCTGGCGACCGGTCAGAGCACGTTCATGGTGGAGATGACCGAGACCGCGAACATCCTGCACCATGCCACCAGGCGCAGCCTCATCGTGCTCGACGAGATCGGCCGAGGCACCAGCACCTTCGATGGGCTGAGCATCGCCTGGTCCGTGGCCGAGCACATTCACAATGCCCCGCGGCTGGGCGCGAAGACCCTGTTCGCGACCCACTACCATCATCTCAATGAACTCGCGGAGACCTTGCCCCGGGTGAGGAACTACCGCATCGCAGTCAAGGAAAAAGGCGACCAGATCGTCTTCCTCCGCCAGATCGTGCCTGGTGGCACCGACCGCAGCTACGGCATTCAGGTAGCGCGGCTAGCCGGCCTGCCGCCCGAAGTGTTGGAGCGCGCGAAGCAGGTCCTCTGGTCGCTCGAGCAGCGCGACCACGTCGGCGCCGACCAAGTGCCGCCCGCGCCGCCGTCACACCCCAGGCCGGCATCTGACCAGCTCTCTTTGTTCGGGGGCGCGCCCGACCCGATCGTGGAGGAACTACGCCGCCTCGACGTTGACCATCTCACACCCCTCGAGGCCCTGAATAGGCTGGCTGACCTCAAGCGCAGAATCGAAGAAAACGCCCGGGCCCCTGGCCCCCGGCCCATGGGAGATGAGGAGGAGTGACCATGCCGGAGGATCGCAAACTGGTTCACGCGGTCGAGAAGACGCTCGCCGAGAACGAGGGGACCGAGGGGCTGGAGCATCTCCACATCACCGCCATCGCCGGGGTGGTGTTCCTCGACGGCGAGGTGGAGACGGAGGAGGTGCGCGACGCGGTGGTGAGCCTGGCGAAGGGGGTGCAGGGGGTCCGCCTGGTCCGCAGCCGGCTCCAGATCAACCCGGACGCTCGGCCCGGCGGCTGGCGCGAGCCGCATCGGCACGAGGGCTAGGTCCCGTGGCTCAGCCCGAGCCGGGCACAGGTTGCCAGCCTCTCGGCCGAGGGGGATGGGGACGGCAGGAGCGAAGTCCCGGCGGGCCCGCAGTTACAGCGCCTCTCCCAGCTCTACGATCGTGACTCCTGAGTCGCCTTCTGGATACTCCGCCAGGTGGAAAGAGCGCACCAGCGGGTGCTCTCTGAGCCGGGCGTGAACAGCCGCTCGAATCGCGCCTGTACCTTTGCCGTGTACGATCCGCACCTGCTCGTGGCGAGCCAGAGCCGCCCGATCCAGATAGCGGTCGAGCTCGTAGACCGCTGGCTCCGCTCGCAGGCCCCGCAGGTGCAGCTCGCGCGGCACGGGCCCGCCCTCCAGGCGAAGCTCGGGAGCGACCCGCGTCACGGTGACCAGCGGCTCCGGGACACGCGCCAGGTCTGACAGGTGCACAGTCACTCGCAGGATCCCCACCTGCACCTCGACCTGTCCCTCCTGATCCGGAGGTGAGAGCACGCTGCCGCGCTGGCCGATGCTGCGCACCACTACCGCATCGCCGGGCTTCAGCTCGCCCACCGGCTCGAGCTCCGGCTCGGCCGGCTGCTCCTCCTCTCCGGCCTCGGCGGCAGCTTCGGCCGCCTCCTGGGAGATTCCAGCCAGCTCTTCACGTGCCGCCCGCACCATTTCCGCGGGTTCCGGCGGCGCATACCGAGCTGCTTGCTCGGCCTCCCGCTCAATCGCCTCCTTCGCCGCGCGCGCCTCCTGCACTGACTGCCGCAGCAGATTCAGCAGGTCCTCTGTCCGCTGCTTGGCGCGCGCCACGACGCGGCGGGCCTCGTCCCGCGCTTGGGCGAGCATCTCCCTGCGTTCCCGCTTCAGCTCATCGAGCAGACGCTGATACTCGTCCCGGGTGCGCTCCAGTTCAGCTCGCGCCCGCGCCGCTTCCCGCCTCTCCTCGGCGAGATCCCTCTGGTCCTGCTCGGCGCGCTGGATGACCTCGTGCAAGGCCACTTGCGCTTCGCCCATCATCTCCGCGGCGCGCCGCAGCAGCGGGGAGGAGAGGCCGAGGCGAGAGGCGATGGCGAAGGCGTTACTGCTGCCAGGCAGGCCGATGCGCACCTCGAAGGTCGGCTCGAGAGTGACCGGGTCGAACTCGACGCTGGCGTTCTCCACTCCCGGCTGCGTGTAGGCGAAGGTCTTCAGTTCCCCATAGTGGGTGGTCGCCATCACCCGAGCACCGCGCCCCAACAGCTCCAGCAGCACCGCCTTCGCCAGGGCCGAGCCCTCGGCCGGATCGGTGCCGGCGCCGATCTCGTCGAGCAGCACCAAGGAATCGTCGTAGGCCTGGTTGAGCACACTGACGATCTGGGTCATGTGAGACGAGAACGTAGACAAGCTCTGCTGGATGCTCTGCTCATCGCCAATGTCGGCAAAGACCTGTAGGAAGATCGCCGCCCGGCTTCCCGGTTCGGCCGGGATGTGGAGGCCGGACTGCGCCATGAGGGTGAGGAGCCCGACAGTCTTGAGGGTGACTGTCTTGCCGCCCGTGTTCGGCCCGGTCAGGATGAGCACGTTGAAGTCGGAGCCTACCCGCACGCTGACTGGCACGACGCGGCCCTCCAGCAAGGGATGACGGGCTGCGGTCAGGCTCACCTGACCTTCCGTGTTCAGCTCCGGCTCTATCGCCTCCATCTCCTCGGCCAGCCCGGCGCGGGCGAAGATCAGGTCAAGCTCGGCCAAGGTGCGCAGCGAGTCCAGGATCTCCTCCCCGCGCTCCCCTACCCGGAGGCTCAGCCGCGCGAGGATGCGGCGCACCTCGTGCTCCTCGGCGGCCCTCTCCTCCCGCAGTTGGTTGTTCGCCTCCACCACCAGGAACGGCTCCATGAATACCGTGGCCCCGCTGGCCGACGTGTCGTGCACGATGCCTCGGAACTCGCCCTTGTACTCGCTCCGGATGGGCACGCAGTAACGCCCATTGCGCAGGGTGATGATTGGCTCCTGGATGAGGCGCGACATCCGCGGCGAGTGGATGATCGCCTCCAGCCGCTTCGCCACCGTGTCGTGGAGCCGACGCAGCCGCTCACGGATGGCCCGAAGCTGATCGCTGGCACTGTCCGTGACCTCGCCCCGGTTGTCTATGCTGCTCTCGATCGCTTCCTCGATCTCCTGGAAGACGCCGAGATCCTTTGCCCTCTCCGCCACCAGCGGGGCCTCCGCATCGCTGCTCTGGAGGAAGCCGCGCATGCGCCGGGAGGCGTAGAGCGTGTCGGCCACCTCGAGCAGGTCCCGAGCGGCCAGCACGCCCCCGCGGGAGGCGTTCAGGATCTGGGCGCGGACATCGTGCACGCCTCCCAGCGGCACCCGGCCGGCCTGGGCCAGCAGCGCCCTGGCCTGCGTAGTCTCTGCCAGCAGCCGGCGGACTGTCGCCAGCTCGATGGCCGGCTCGAGGCGCGCCGCCAGCTCCTTCCCTAGCGACGACGAGGCGTGCCCGCGCAGCTTCCCGCGAATGGCATCGTATTCCAGTACTCGGAGAGTTCGTAGGTCCATCGGAAGGGTCCGAGACTATCTGCTGTTAGTCTACCACAGCGGCGCGACCAGGGGAAAGAGGGACCTCGCCTGCGGCACACGGTGCAGGAGGCAAGCTCCTGCCCAACGAGCGCGCGCCTGGCCGACCGGTTACCTGGCTTCTCGAAGGCCCTGCGTCACCTGCTGGGCCGCCTTGCGCGTGCCCTCCTCCACCGAGACCTTGCCGATCCACATCAGGTCGAGCTGCTCCTGGATGAAGTGGCTCACGCGGTCCCAGTCGGGGATGTTGGGCGCGGCGTGTGCGTACTCGAGGGCCTCAACGAAGACCCTGCGGCGGTAGCTGGTCTTCTGCTCCAAGTATGGGCCATTGGCAACCGACTGGCGCGAAGGCTGCTTCTCCAACTCGCGGCCCATGGTCTCCTGCGCATGGGGGCCAAGCAGGAACTTGAACAGCTCCCATGCCTCCTGGGGGTGCTTGGTGCCTGCCGCGATGGCGTAGTTCTCGGTGCCGAGCAGGGTGGCGTGCTGTTTCTTCCTGGGCAGAGGGGCAATGTCCCAGCGCAGTGTCTTCGCCTCCTGCATCGCCTGGATGTCCCAGGCCCCGGTCTGGAACATCGCCACTTTGCCATTGGTAAACATGGCGATGTTCTGCCGCCTCTCGGCCATGGTGGTGGCCGGGCAGACCTTCCACTTGTGGCGCAGGTCAACCAGGAACTGCAGCGCCTCCTGGGCCTCGGGCCGGTCGAGTAGGCAGACCTTCCCGGTCGAGTCGAGGATCTCCCCGCCGTTCGCCCACACCCACGGATAGATGCGCGCCCCCCAGAAGTCTATCACGCACCCCATCCGCCGCTTCTCCGGATCGGGCGTATCCACGGTGAGCTGCTGCGCCGCGGCCAGATAGTCATCCCAGGTCCAGCTCGCGTCAGGGTAGTTGAGTCCCGCGGCATCGAAGAGGTCCCTGTTGTAGAAAAGCACGTAGACAGAAGTGTAGCGTGGCAGGGAGTACAGCTTGCCTTGATACCGGCACGTCTCCACCAGCCGCGGATAGAAGTCCTTCAGCTCGAACCCTGGGTCGGCCCTGATGAACGGCTCGAGATCCATCAGCGCACCATTGGCGGCCATAGGGATGAAGTAGGCGCCGTGGATGGACATCACATCTGGCGGATTGCCCGCCGCGACCATCGCCTGGAGCTTGTCCATGGCCCGGTCGCCCGGCTCGTTGACAATCTCCACCCGGAGGCCGGGGTGGTTTGCCTCGAACTGCTTGCACAGCCTCTGATTGGCGGCCAGCTCGGCAGGGCGAGTCCAGGTGAAGAGCGTGAGGGGAGTTTCTCTGCGGCCGCATCCGGGCGACCCGAGCGAGATGGCGGCAATGGCGGCGCCGACAAGTACTCTCCATCGCATCGGTCTAGCCCTCCCTCGGCCACCCTGGACCAGGTGGGCAGCGGTCATCTGCCGGGATCACCTCCTCCCGCTTGGGCCGGAAGCCGCAGCTACGGAACTCCTCGTCGCAATAACCCACGGCATAGGGATGGCATTTCACCACCATGTACTTCGCGATCAGCGGAAATAGCGGCTCGATCACGCGACGACACTCGCCCAGCAGCTCCCTAATCTCCCACTGGGCGCGGCTGCACATCCGCACCCGACACACGTGAAGGAGATTGCGGAGATTGGTGGTCCAGACGAGAGTGGTCTTCCCCGCGTTCGGGATGACGTACCGGGCGTCCTGCTGCGCTTGCTCGCCCTTTTTTCCCCGGGCTTTGAACTGATCCACGATCTCTCGGTAGTACGTTACCGTGTTCCCTACAACCCGCTCGAAGCGCCCGCCGTCCCCGGCGAGCGATTCGGGCTTCACGAAGTAGCCGGGGTCACCTACGTCCACATAACGCTGAGACTGCTGGTTGTAGGAGGCAATGCGGTGGCGCACAAGCTGGTGAGAGCAGGCGCGGCTGATGCCCTCGATCCCGAAGGTGAAGTACGGGTGCTCGAGAGTTGAGCCGTGGCCGTGCCGGATGAGTTCCTCGAAGAGCCGATTCCGCAGATCGTCCCGGTCCGCCCTTCGGTAGGCCTCTTCAGGGCTGCCCTTCTGATAGCAGAGCAGCGCCGCGGCCACGACCAGGCGCTCCGGCTGAGGGGTATGGGCCAGCAGTGTGACCTTCAACTGTGATCTCCCGTCGCGGAGGATTGAAGAGGAGGTTCGCTCGTGGTCGGCGCGATACCTACCACAGGGCCGGCCCGGGGCGCGCTCGCCCTACGGCCTCGCCGGCTCACAGCGAACACGTACGGGCGGCCCCTCCTCGATCTGGATGGCAGCGCGGCCCACGGCCTCGGCCACCTGGGCGGCTGACCGGATGTGATCTGTCACCCGGTTCGTGGTGAACTCGGAGGCTCCATCGGCCAAGGCGAGCCAGACGATGAGCTGATCGGCCAGATGGCTGTCCACGGCCCCAGGTCCGCTGAGTTCATCCAGCAGGGCCTGCGCCGCCTCCTTCCCTACCTCCTCGGCCCGCTTGCCCCGCCGCCCTAGGGCGCTGCCTCCCAGCCGCTGGCCGCTCTCGCACTCGGCCCAGAGCGCGATCCCACAGCCTTCGCTCCTGCCGGATAGCGCTACCTCCAGTTCGATATGCGCATCCGCATGGCCCGCGGCCCGCAGCGCGGCAGCGGCGGCGTCTCGCATCCGTTCCGCGATGTGTGCCGGAACACCCATGCTGAATGCGCGCCCTAAGATGCGCTTCACTGGGCCTCGCTCGGTCCAGTGGACGCCCCGGATGCCGGGCGAAGGCAGGATGCGAACGCGCACCTCGCCGCCACCCTTGGGGTAGAAGCCGCGTGCGATCACTTGCGCCTCGACTCGTGGCCCGAGTTCGGCCAGCCCGGGCAGAAACACGTGCTGGAAGTAGTCGAAGGGCGGTGCAAAAGGGACATCCGTGCCCCCGACGAGAGTCAGGCTCGACTCTCCTGGGGCCTGTCCGAGGGCGGGGAGCAGGCACTGGAGGACCAGGGTGAGGCTGCCCGCGGTGCCCACATCCAGCCGCCAGCCGGCCCGGCTCTCGACCCGGCCCGGCCATAACTCGATCTCCCGTGAGCCGATCTCTCCGCCGGTCAGCCTGCCGCGGCAAGCCTGCGCCACGGCTTGGATGGCCATCAGGTGTTGGGGCCGCAGGCCGGGCTGCGGCCGCGCCCCGCGAATGTTCGTCACCCGCACCGGCCGCTCAGCCACCGCGGCGAGCGCGATCGCGTTGCGCAAGATCTGGCCGCCGCCAGCAGCGCCGTCAATGGTGACCGGTTCAGTCATAGGAGAGACGCGGTTCGTAGGGCGGGAGCGCGTCTCCTGCCGTGCTAATCCGCGGGCATGCGCCGAACTGCACGCCGACATGCCTGCCCTACAGTCCTGTTAGCAACTCCTCGGCCTGGGCGACCGATTCCGCCAGCGCGTGCAACCCGCGATCCAGTTCCTCTTCGCGTATCGTCAGGGCCGGCTCGATGCGTATCACCTGCGGGTTGTTCAGCGTGTAGGCGGCAATGACGCGCCGCTGGGCCAGCCCGGCGATGACCAGGCCCGCGATGTCTGGGTCGGTGAACTCCACCCCGATTAGCAGGCCGCGCCCCCGCACCTCGGAGATGATCTCCGGGTGCTGGGACTGAAGGCCTCGGAGTTGCTCCAGCGCGCGGTCCCCCAGCCTCCGCGCCCGCGCTGGCAGGTCCATCTCCTGGATCGCCCTCAGCGCGGCGAGGCCGGCCGCGCAAGCGAGAGGATTGCCGCCGAGAGTTGACGAGTGCAGCAGGGGGTTCTTCTCCAGCGCGGCCCAGATCTCTGGCGTGCTGGCGAACGCGCCCAAAGGCATCACGCCCCCGCCGAGGGCCTTTGCGAGGCAGATGATGTCGGGGACCACCCCGGCCCGCTGGCAGGCGAACATCGTCCCAGTGCGGCCGAAGCCTGTTTGCACCTCGTCCAGGATGAGCAGCGCGCCGGCGCGGTCGCAGGCCTCACGCGCCGCGGGCAGGTACTCGTCCGGAGGAATGATCACCCCGCCCTCGCCCTGGATCGGCTCGAGGATCACGGCCCCGGTCTCGCTCGTCACGGCCGCGGCCAACGCGCTCGCATCGCCGAAAGGGACGTGCTCCACCCCCGGCAGGAGGGGAGCGAAGGGCTTGCGGTAGACCTCCCTGCCCGACACGCTCAGCGCGCCCAGGCTCTTCCCGTGGTATCCGCCTTCGGCGGCCACGATCCCCGGCCGGCCGGTGTGGAGGCGGGCGAGCTTGAGCGCCCCCTCGACCGCCTCCGCGCCGCTGTGGCAGAAGAAAGACTTGGAGAGATTGCCCGGCAGGATCGCCGCCAGCTCGGCTGCCAGGTCAGCCACAGGCTGGTCGAAGAGCACCCGGGAGGCCAAAGGCATGCGGTCGAGCTGGTCCTTGACCGCAGCCACAACCGTGGGGGGGCGATGGCCCAGGACAAGCGTCCCGAAGCCGGCGAGCAAGTCGAGGTACTCGCGGCCTTCCGAGTCCCAGATGCGCGACCCCTCGGCGCGCCACTCGACGGCCTCGAATCCCATGAACTTGAAGAGCGAGGCCAGTCCTGCGTTCACGTGGCGCTGGTAACGCTCAACGGTCTGCCCGAGGCCCACGTGCTCGCGGCAGGAGTCAGTGGTCACCTCATCGGCTCCGGGGCAGAGCGGGCAGGCACCGGCGCGGCGAATCCCCGGCCCACGGCCAAGTCGAGCTGCGCTACGGCGAGGTTGAGGCCATAGGTCGCCTGATTCAGGCGGGTCCTCGCGCCCTCGAGCGTGGCATCCGCATCGAGGATCTCGACACTCGTGCCCACCCCCTCCTGGTAGCGGAGGGTGGCTATGCGGTGGGCCTCCCTGGCCTGGTCCACCTCTTTCTGCGCGGCCAGCAACTGGGCGCGCGCCGCCTCCAGCGCGAAGTAGGCCTGCCTCACCTCAAGGCCGATCTGGAGCTTCAGGCTCTCCAGCATCTGCTCGGCCTCCCGCTGCCTCGCCTCGGCAGTGCGGATCTGCCCGGTCACCAGTCCGCCGTTGAACAGGCTCCAGTAGGCGGCGAGGGCAACGGTGCCGCTGCTCTGCGACACCACCAGCTCACTCCCAGGCTCAAGCCCGAACTGCTCGCCAGGGATGGTGGTCTTCGGCAGCACCGTGTAGCTGATGCTGCCCGATATGGTGGGCTGACGGGCGGCCCTCGCGATGAGGAGCTGGCCCTTTGCCGCGGCCACCTGGGCCGCCACCACGCCGAGGTCGGGGCGCTTGCCCAGAGCCTCCTCAGTCAGCTCGGCGAGGCCCACTTCCGCAGGGGCCACTGACGGAGGCGTTGACAGCTTCGTGCCGGCAGGGATCGCCACACCCAGGACCGTGCTCAGGCTGGCCCAGGCTGTGGCCCGGCCGGCGCCGGCCGAGATCAGCTCTTGCTCCACCCGCGCCACCCTGGCCTCCGCCGCAAGGACGTCGTACTGAGGGGCCACTCCTGCCTGATAGCGCAGCTTGGCGACACGGAGGTGCTCCTGGGCGGAGCTCACAACGTCCTGGGCCACTTTCACAGCTTGCTCTGCGGTGAGCACGCCATAGTAGGTCTGCCGCACTGCGAAGGCGATCTGCTGCCGTGTCCGCTGATAGGCTGCCTGAGAGCCTCGCAGTAGGTCACCCGCGGCGGCGGCGCCCTTCTGGGCGCTGCCGCCGGTGTAGATGGCCTGTGAGAGGGTGAAGTTCGTGGCGTAGGTTGTGCCCGGGCTCTGGAAGGAGAAGGGGGGCAGGTTCACCGGGGTGCTGCGCTGCGCGCTGACATCGAGCCGCGGCTGGAGCGCGGAGAGCGCTTGGGTCAACTGGCCGCGGCTTACCCACACACCTTGCTCGGCCACTCCCACGCCGGGGTTGTACTGGAGAGCGACCTCAATCGCTTCCTCCAGCGACAAGGTCTCCGGGATCACACCAGGCCGCGCCGGGGCGACTGCCCCCGCGTCCGGCGGCGCCTCCTCGGCGAGAGCCAGGCAACTGCTGGTCGCCAACAGGACCACGAGTATGACCTCGCACCATGGTACTGCTCTCATGCGCATTCTCTGCCTCTCTGACTTCATTGGCGCGCCAGCGCAGGCCAACGGCCGCGATGGCAGACACGTCTGACTTGGTTCTGCGGCGCTCCGGCCGATGCTGGCGTCGAACTTCGGCAGCAGCATCTCCAGGCCATTCTCCGAACGCGGGGCGCCTCCTGCCCCGGTAGGAGGGCGGCCGGGCCGCGCCGAAGCCTGGTCCCATGGACGAGTCGGCCAGCGTACACCTCGGAGATGAGGTCCAGATGCGGAAGCCTCATGCCTGCGGAGTCAACCGCTGGATTGTGATCCGCACCGGCGTTGACATCCGCATCCGCTGCGACCAATGCGGCCGGGCTGTGCTCATGCCCCGCACGCGGTTCCTGCGAGCGCGCCGCAAGACACTGAGAACCGGGCAGCCCCCCTAGCAGCGGCCTCCAGCGCGGCCGCCTGCCGGCTTGGCGAGCGAGCCCCTGCCTCAGGCAAGGCCAAGGCGCTGCTTGGTGTACTCGACCAGACCGCCTGCGGCGATGATCCCGCGGAGGAACTCAGGGAACGGCTCCGCCTGGTACTGCCGCTTCTGTGTCAGGTTCTCGACCCGGCCGCTCTCCAGGTCCACTCTCACCTCGTCGCCGGCCCTCGCCTCCGCCGCGGCCTCCGGACAGACCAACACCGGCAGCCCGATGTTGATGGCATTCCTGAAGAAGATGCGCGCGAAGCTTGCCGCGATGAGGCAGGCAATGCCGCTCCCCTTTATCGCAAGGGGAGCTTGCTCCCGCGAGCTGCCGCAGCCGAAGTTCCCGCCGGCGACCATGATATCGCCCGGCCGGACCCTGCGGGCAAACTGCCGATCAATGTCCTCCATGCAGTGGGCGGCCAGCTCGGCGACAGCGGAGGTATTGAGATAGCGCGCCGGGATGATCACATCGGTGTTGACGTTGTCACCGTAGCGGTGGACTCGCCCCCGCAGGACGCTCACGGCAACTCCTCCGGCCCAGCGACTCGACCCAGCACCGCGGAGGCGGCCGCGACTGCGGGCCCAGCGAGGTAGACTTCGCTCTCTGGATGACCCATACGGCCCACGAAGTTGCGGTTCGTGGTCGCCACCGCGCGCTCGCCCTTCGCCAGGACACCCATGTGGCCTCCGAGACAAGGACCACAGGTGGGAGTGCTCAAGGCGCCGCCCGCGGTCAGGAACACCTCGGCCAGCCCTTCCGTGATCGCTCGCAGATGCACCCGCGGCGTCGCCGGGATCACGACCAGGCGCACCGACGGATGCACCTGGCGGCCCTTGAGAAGCTCGGCTGCGACCCTCAGGTCCTCGATCCGGCCATTGGTGCAGGAGCCGATGACGACCTGATCAATGGGGACATCCCTCACCTGGCTGACGGGCTTGGCGTTTTCGGGCAGATGAGGCAGGGCGACCTGGAGATCAACCTTCGTGCAGTCAACCTCGACGGTCCGCGCATAGCGGGCGTCGGCGTCGCTCGCGGCAGGCTGATAGGGTCGAGAGGTCACGGATCGCATGTAGGCTTCGGTGATCCCGTCCGGGTTGGTGATGCCGTTCTTCGCGCCGGCCTCGATCGCCATGTTGCACATGGTCAGCCGGTCGGACATCGCCAGCCCCGCGATGGTCTCGCCGCAGAACTCGAGCGCCTGGTAGGTGGCCCCCGAGACCCCGATCAGGCCGATGGTGTAGAGGATCAAGTCTTTGCCCCCCACCCAGGGCCTCAGCCCGCCACGGTAGACGACCCTGACGGACTCGGGAACGCGCAGCCAGCACTCCCCGGTCGCCATCGCCGCGGCCAGATCGGTGCTTCCGACTCCGGTCCCGAACGCGCCCAGCGCGCCATAGGTGCAGGTGTGAGAATCCGCGCCGATCACGCACTCGCCAGGAGCGACCAGTCCCTCCTCCGGCAACAGCGCGTGCTCGATCCCTCCGCGGCCGACATCCCAGAAGTGCTCCACTCCCTGCTCGCGCGCGAACTCCCGCATGGCGCGGCACTGCTCGGCCGACTTGATGTCCTTGTTCGGGGTAGAGTGGTCGGCCACCAGGACCACCCGCGCCGAGTCGGCAAGCTTCGCGGCGCCGATCTTGCGGAACTCTTGGATGGCGATAGGGGCAGTGATATCGTTGCCCAGCATCAGGTCCGGCCGCGCCATCACGAACTGGCCCGGCCGGACCTGGTCGCGGCCCGAGTGGGCCGCCAGAATCCTCTCGGTGATAGTCATGCCCATGCCGGCTAGGCCTTCCTCCGTGCCCGCCGGCGCGCCGGCCGGCCGGGCTGGCCGACGCGCAACACCACCTTGTTCAGCGCCTGAAGATAGGCTTTGGCCGAGGCCTCGATGATGTCCATGCTCGACCCCCGGCCGGTGTGCACTTGGCCGGAGCGGTCGCTCACCCGCACCGTCACTTCCCCCAGCGCGTCCGTGCCGCCGGTCACGGAGCTGACGTTATAGTCCACCAGGCGATGCGGCAGCTTGACGATCTCATCTATCGCGCTATACAGGGCATCCACGCTGCCGACGCCGCTGGCCGCCGACTGGAATGCCTCCCCGTTGCGGCGCAGCCGTACCGTGGCCGTGGGGATGGTGGTGCCGCCGCTCACCACATGCAGGTAGTCGAGGTGGTAGACTTCGGGGACGCTATGCAGCTCGTCGGTGATAATGGATTCCAGGTCCTCATCTTGAACCAGCTTCTTCTTATCGGCCACCGTCAGGAAGCGCTGGTAGATCTGCTCAAACTGGCCGCTCTTGAAATGGTACCCGAGTTGGGCCAGCCGGTGCTGCAGGCCGTGACGGCCGGAGCGAGCGCTCAGGGCGATGCGCGACTCCGGGATCCCCACCTTCCGAGGGTCTATGATCTCGTAAGTCGTGCGCTCCTTCAGCACCCCGTCTTGATGAATGCCCGAGGAATGGGCAAACGCGTTCGCGCCCACGATCGCCTTGTTGGGCTGGACGGGGATGCCGGTCAGATCGCTCACCAAGCGGCTGGTACGGTACAGTTCCTGGGTGCGGATGCCGGTGGTCACTTTGAAGATGTCGGAGCGCGTGGCGATCGCCATCACCACCTCTTCGAGAGAGGTGTTGCCGGCGCGCTCTCCGATACCGTTGATGGTGCACTCGACCTGCTGGGCACCATTGCACACCCCGGCTAACGCGTTGGCCGTCGCCATCCCCAGATCGTTGTGGCAGTGTACTGAAAGCGTCGCCCGATCCATGCTGGGGACGTGTTCCATGATGCTGCGGATCAGCGCGCCGAACTCCTCCGGATAGGTATAGCCCGTGGTGTCGGGGACGTTGATGACGGTCGCGCCCGCCCGGACGATGCTCTCTATCACCCGGTAGAGATACTCGGGTTCGGCTCGGCCCGCGTCCTCCAGGAAGTACTCGACATCGCCGACGAACTTGCGCGCCAGCTTCACCGCCTCGATCCCCATCTCGAGGGCCTGGCCCCGGGTTTTTCTCAGCTTGTACTGGAGATGGACATCGGAGACCCCCAGGCCGGTGTGGATGCGCGGGGATTGCGCTCCCTTCAGCGCCTCCGCGGCCGACTCGATGTCGCTGCGCTTGGCGCGGGTGAGCCCGCAGATCACCGCAGTTCGGATCTCCCGGCTGATGGCCTGGACGGCTTCGAAGTCTCCCGGAGAGCTGGCCGGGAAGCCAGCCTCGATCACATCCACCCCCAGACGGGAGAGCTGCCTGGCCACGCGCAGCTTCTGCTCTGTGTTCAGGCCCGCTCCAGGCGATTGCTCTCCATCGCGCAGGGTCGTGTCGAAGATGGCTATCCTGGTCTTCCCGGTCTTTCTCTTTGGCTTCTTCGTGGCAGACATGCTAGCTCGCCTCCTACACGGGGATCGCGGCTCCGCTATTCGGCCAGCCAAGCCATCATCCTGCGGAGCTCCTGCCCCACGGCCTCGATGGGATGCGCGGCTGCGAGCTCCCGCAGGCGAGTGAAGACAGGGCGGTTCGCCTGGTTCTCCAGAATCCACTCGCGTGCGAACTCGCCGCTCTGGATCTCGACCAGCAGCTCCTTCATCGCCTCGCGCACCTCAGAGCCGATCACCAAAGGGCCGCGGGTCATGTCGCCGTACTCGGCCGTGTCGGAGACGCGGCGACGCATTCCGACGATGCCGTGGGCCTGGATCAGGTCCACAATCAGCTTCAGCTCGTGGAGCACTTCATAGTACGCGGACTCTGGCTGGTAGCCGGCCTCGACCAGGGTCTCGAAGCCGGCCTTGATCAGTTCTGTCACGCCGCCGCAGAGCACCGCCTGCTCGCCGAACAGATCCGTCTCGGCCTCTTCGGCGAAGGTGGTCTCAAGGACGCCGGCGCGGGTTGCGCCCAGCGCTTTGGCGTAGGCCAGGGCGAGCTGCTTTGCCTTCCCTGACGCGTCCTGGTAGATGGCCACCAGCGCGGGCACGCCCCGGCCCCTCTCGAACTCGGCTCGCACCAGCGACCCCGGCCCTTTGGGCGCCACCATGCAGACGTCCACATCACTGGGAGGGACAATCTGGTGGTAGTGGATGTTGAACCCGTGGGCGAATACAAGGGCCTTGCCGGCCTTCAGGTTGGGGGCCACCGCCTCCCGGTAGACGGCGGGCTGGACGTGGTCCTGTGTGAGCATGGGGATGAGGTCGCCCCGAGCCGCAGCCTGGGCCGCCGACATGGGCGAGAACCCGTCGGCCCGCGCCTTCTCCCAGGCCTGCGTCCCCTCTAGCTCGGCCACCACCACCTTCACGCCGCTGTCGCGTAGGCAGAGCGCGTGCGGCCGCCCCTGGATGCCGTACCCGATGATGCCGACGGTTCTGCCCGCCAGGGCCTTGAGATCGGCATCGCTGTCGGTGTAGAGCTTCGCCATCGTCACTCTCCTGATCCCATCCGGGTTGTTGATGCCTGCTGCTCCCGACGGCCGGGGGCTAACCTGCGCCAGAGCATGCCCACCGCAAGGCCAACCACAAGGCCGACCCCCGCGAACAGCGCGAGATTGACCAGCAGCCCTCGCACGCTGTCCAGGCCATACTCGCCGATGACGCCGTTGTAGGCCCGCCACATCGCCCAGACGGCGGGCCCGGCCAGACCGCACAGCAGCCCCAGGGCAAGTCCTGCCCAGAGGCGGTGTCGCAGCGTGCCGACCAGTGCCCCGGCGGCCAGGCCCAGGACCGGCAGCGCGATGGCGAGCAGCACGATGACGCGCTCGGCCTGCTCGACCGTCACCAGCTCCCGCATCTCTGCCATTGGCCCTCACCAGCAGGCATAGCAAGGCTCGCCTTACGATCAGGCCGTTCGCGCGCCCCGGGAGAGAACGATGCGGCCGGTGCGCATCATCTCCTTGATCCCGTACTTGCGCAGCAGGCCGATCAGCGCATCCACCTTGTCCGCGCCTCCAGTCACCTCGATGGTGAAGGTCTGGGCCGAGACATCCACGATGTTGCCGCGGAAGATGCTCACGATCTGCATGATCTCGCCCCGGTTGGCCGGCTCGGCCCCCACCTTGATGAGGGCGAGCTCGCGCATCACCACCGCCTCCTCCTGGTGGTCGAGGACCTTGATCACGTCCAGCAGCTTGTAGAGCTGCTTGCTGATCTGCTCGAGGATGGCGTCGGGGCCGTCCACCACGATGGTCATCCGGGAGGTCTCGGGGTCCTGGGTGGTGCTGACAGCGAGGCTGTCAATGTTGAACCCGCGCCGGGAGAACAGACCAGCAGTGCGCGCCAGCACGCCGGGTCGGTTGTTCACCAGCACCGAGATGGTGTGTTTCATCGGCCCTCTCCCGCCTCAGTCTACCAGCATGTCGTCCACGGTGCCGCCGGCCGGCACCATGGGCATCACGTTCTCGTCCCTGGCCACGCGGAAGTCAATCAGGCAGGGCCGGTCGTTCACGCTCATCGCCCGCTCGATCGCCTCCCTCACCTTCGATTCCTCGGTCACCCGCAGGCCTACTGCGCCATAGGCCTCGGCCAGCTTCACGAAATCCGGAGTGCCCACATCCAGGTCCACGTGAGAGAGGCGGTTCTTGAAGAACAGAGTCTGCCACTGCCTCACCATACCCAGGTAGCCGTTGTTGAGCACCGCGATCTTCACCGCGATCTTGTTGGCGACGGCCGTGGCCATCTCCTGGATGTTCATCTGGATGCTGCCATCGCCCGCGATATCCCACACGATGCGGTCGGGTCGCGCCAGCTTCGCTCCGATCGCAGCCGGGAACCCGTAGCCCATCGTCCCCAGTCCGCCGGAGGTGATGAACTGCCGCGTCTCGCGGCACGGGTACCACTGGGCGGCCCACATCTGGTTCTGGCCGACCTCGGTGGTGATGACGGCCTCGCCGTTGGTCGCCCGATGGATCTCCTGGATCACGAACTGGGGCTTCAGGCCGTCGCCCTTCCAACCCATCGGGTACTGACGCTTCCATTCCATGATGGTCTTGTGCCACTCGGGGTGCTTCGCCGGCTCGACCTTGCTCACTAGTTGGGCCAGGACGCGCTTGACGTCACCGACTATGGGCAAGGCCGGGGTGATGTTCTTTCCTATCTCGGCGGGGTCTATGTCAATGTGAATGAACTTCGCGCTCCGCGCGAACCTGTCCAGCTTGCCGGTCACGCGATCATCGAAGCGCGTCCCCACGGCGATGATCACATCGGCCTCGTGCAAAGCGTAGTTGGCATACGCGGTGCCGTGCATACCGGGCATGCCCAGGGAGAGCGGATGGTCCTCGGGGAAGCCGCCCTTGCCAAGCAGGGTCATGGTCACGCCCGAGTCGATCCGCTCGGCGAGGGCCACCAGCTCTTTCTGGGCCTCTGAGCTGTTCACGCCTCCGCCGCCGTAGATCGTCGGTCGTTGGGCCGAGTTGATCAGCTCGGCCGCGCGCTCGATCATCTTCGGGTGCCCGTTGACCACAGGGCGGTAGGCGGGAAGGTTCACCGAGTCGGGGTACTCGAACTCCAGGTCGGCTTGCTGAACATCGCGGGGTATGTCCAGCAGCACCGGCCCGGGCCGCCCGGTGCGCGCCACGTGGAAGGCCTCCTTCACCACCTGGGGGAGGATCGCGGCCTCGGTCACCAGGTAGTTGTGCTTCGTGATCGGCATCGTGATCCCGGTGATATCGGCCTCCTGGAAGGCGTCCTTGCCGATGGCGAAGGTCGGGACCTGTCCCGTGATCGCCACTACCGGGACCGAGTCCATGGACGCGGTGGCGATGCCGGTCACCAGGTTGGTCGCGCCTGGCCCCGAGGTCGCCATGCACACGCCCACCTTGCCGCTCGCCCGGGCGTAGCCGTCGGCCGCGTGGGCCGCTCCCTGCTCGTGCCGGACCAGGATGTGCCTGATGTCCTTGACGTCGTAGAGGACATCATAGATCGGCAGGAGCGCGCCCCCGGGGTAGCCGAAGATGACCTCGACGCCCTCGCGCCGCAGGCATTCAATCAGTGCTTGCGCGCCGGTCATCTTCATGGGTGTCGTCCTTTCCTCTCAGTGCTTGCCCGCTGGCCGTCGGCCAGCATCACCGCGCCCTGAGCCGCTGATGAGACCTGCGCGGCATAGCGTGCCAACCAACCCGTCCTGACCTTGGGTGGCAAGGGCTTGGCAGTCCGTGCGCGGCGGCGCAGCTCTTCCCCGCCCACGCGCACCTCGATCTTGCGCCGCCCTAGGTCAATCAGTATCTCATCGCCCTCCTTGAGCAGGCCAATGACTCCCCCCGCGGCCGCTTCTGGCGAGATATGACCCACTGCCAGCCCGATAGTCGCGCCGGAGAACCGCCCGTCGGTGATGAGCGCCACCGACTCGTTCAGGCCCGCCGCCGCGAGTTGGGAGGTCGGGTAGAGCATCTCCCGCATCCCAGGGCCTCCCCGCGGCCCCTCGTACTGTATCACCACCGTGTCCCCCGGCCTTATCTTGCCTCTGGTGATCGCCTCTGTGGCATCCTCTTCCCGCGTGAACACTCGGGCGGGGCCGACGAACCGGCGCATCCCTGGGGCCACCGCCGATTGCTTGACGACAGCGCCCTCTGGCGCCAGGTTGCCCTTGAGGATAGCGATCCCACCCTCCTTGTGGTAGGGCTTGCTGAGAGGCCGGATCACCTCTTGGTCAAGCACGCGCGCCTGCGCGGCGATCTCTTGGATGGGCCGGCCGCTCACCGTGTCCCCAGGCTCGAGCCGGCCGGCGATGACGTGCATCACCGCGGGCACGCCGCCGGCCCGATCGAGGTCTTGCATGGCATGGACCGCGGTCGGGCCCGGCAGCAGGTCCGTGATGTGCGGCACAGCCCGCGAGATCTCGTCGAACCAGTCAATGGGAAGCGCCACTCTGGCCTCGTAGGCGATGGCGGGAAGATGAAGCACGGTGTTGCTCGACCCGCCCAGTGCGTTGTCCACCCGGATGGCATTGCGGAACGCAGCCTCGGTGAGGATCGTCCGGGGGCGGATGCGCTTGCGCACCAGCTCGACGATCCGCACGCCACTCGCATAGGCGATCCGGCGCCGCTCCGCCGAAACCGCCAGCGCCGTGCCCGAACCCGGCAGCGACAGCCCCATGGCCTCGGTCAGGCAGGCCATGGTGTTGGCGGTATAGAGGCCCTGGCAAGACCCAATCCCGGGGCAGGCGGCCATCTCCAGTTCGGTCAGTTGCTCATCGCTGAGCAGGCCCTCGTTCCGCCAGCGGGCGCCATAGTAGCCATCGCCATAGACCACGTGTCCCCGCGCCAGGCGCTCGGCAAGGAAGGCCGCGCCCCGCTTGCCTGCTCTGCGGAACCTCTTCGAAACCCGCATCAGGTGCTCGGCGGTGCGGAGGCAACGGCCAGCCATCATCGGCCCGCCGGTCACCACAATCGCCGGGATGTTGACCCGGGCCGCGGCCATCAGCATGCCGGGCGTGATCTTGTCGCAGTTGGTCAGGAGCACGACGCCGTCGAACTGATGGGCCTGGAGCACGGATTCCACCGAGTCCGCGATCAGCTCCCGGGACGGCAGGGAGTAGTGCATGCCGCGGTGGCCCATAGCCAGTCCGTCGCAGATGCCCGGCAGGCCGAAGAAGAACGCCGTGCCGCCGCCTGCGAAGATGCCCCGCTCGATGTGGCGCTCCAGGTCGCGCAGCCCCACATGGCCTGGGATGATATCGTTCCAGCTCGTCGCGACAGCGATGAACGGCCGGCCCAGCGCGCTCCGATCCAGCCCGCATCCGTACAGCAGCGCGCGGTGAGGGGCTCGCGCCGGCTTCGCCTTGATGGTGTCGCTCCGCATGATCTCTCTTCCTCTCAGCCTGGGACAGGAGGTAGCTCCTCCCCCACTTCCCTGCCCCACATATGCACAAGCCTCTCGTCCCGTTTTGGGACGAGAGGCAATAATCTCTCGCGGTACCACCCAAATTGAACGGCGGCGGTCGCTGACGCGACTGCCGCGTCCCACTCATTGCGCGCTAACGGACGCTTCCGGCTCCGGCCTACTGGATGCGTTCGACCGGGCAGCTCTGGGGCGAGATTCGGCAGTTCCGCGGCACCGGCTCGCAGCCTCGACCGGCTCTCTGAGGCCTGCCTCCCTGCCTACTGCTCCCCTTCATCGCTTTTTCGATATGCCAGGAGCCGCGCTCCTGCCTGCTGATCACAGCAGCATTATAGCAGAGCGCAAGAGACCAAGTCAAGCGGTGTGAGGTCGCGGGCGTGACCGGAAAGCCTGGGCTGCCCCGTGCCGTCATCCCGAGCGGAGCACTGCGAACCCTCCGCGGAGGAGGGCCGAGCGAAGGGTCTCGCCCTTGATGTGTGATGGACAGGGCAGGTCCGCGACCTGCCCCGGCCGGCGTGGGTGGCGAGGTCGGCTGGGCCGACCGTGGCTAGGCCCGCCGGAGGCGGGCCGCTGGCTAGGCCTGCGGCCGCCATGGCGGTCGCTTCTGGCGACCTAGCCACATCCCGGCTTCGCCTAGGGACCATGGCGGCCCTTCGGGCCTAGCCACACGCCCGCCCTACAGCGGCAGGTCGAAGGCCTTCGCCACGTACACCGCCATCTGGTCCCGGGTACAGGTGCGCTCGGGGTGGTAGAGGCCGTCCTCGTAGCCCTTCACCACCCCCTCGGCGGCGATGTACTCGACCTGGTTGTAGCTCCAGAAGCTGCTGGGCACGTCGCTGAAGCTGGGCTCGCCAGTGGGATCAGGGATCGCGGCATCCCCTCCCGGCGCCACCATCCCCTGGGCCACGAACACCGCCATCTGGCCCCGGTCCACCACGGCACCCGGCTGGTAGCTGCCGTCCTCATAGCCCTTCACCACATTCTGGCTGACCGCGTACTCGATGTAGTTGTAGGCCCACTGGTCGGCCAGCACATCGGTGAAGGAGGGCACGGGATAGGCGCTCTTGGGCGGGACGTTCTCCTCCCCGCCGGCCAGGGCGCGGGAGATGTAGGCCGCCATCTGGTCGCGGGTGACTGGGTACTCGGGATGGTAGGTGCCGTCGAGGTAGCCGGAGACGATGTCGGCGGCGACGCAGGCCTCGATCTCCCACAGCGCCCAGTAGGGGTCCAGCCACGAGGATGGGACATCGGTGAAGTGACTGGTCGGCAGCGGCAAGGCCAGTCCCGCGAGGCCCAGCTCACTCAGCTGGCCACGCACCTCGTTCTTGGCGGGATCGCGGGAGACAGTCACGCTCTTCCACTGGCCCTGCCCCTGATCGTAGTACAGGATGGCGAGGTGACCCTCAGCCGCGCTGGCCACATCGCCCTCTGCATAGCTCATGGCAACGGCGGCTGGCCCGCTCACCTGCGCGGTGGTGCGGATCTCGTAGAAGTTCCCGACCCGCAGGTACGGCACCGGAAGCGGGGGCAGATCCTCCCGCCGGATGATGCTGGTCCAGCCCTCTTGGTTCACGTGTGAGAAGGTCACGCTGGTGTTGTTCACCTTGACCTGAGGCGAAACCGCGGAGGTGTTCGGGCCCGCCCAACTGAGCCAGTCATCCCAGACCGTGTCGGAGGTGAGCCGGGTCGTTTGGCCGGTCTTGAGATCATAGAGCCACACCTCGATCTGGTACCAGAACTCGGGGCCGTCCGGGTCGAATGGCAGCGCGGCCGCGAACGCTATCCTGTCGCCCAGCGGCGACCACTTCGATTTCCGCGGACCCGCCCACCAGCGAATCCGCGCGGCCCAGTCGGGGTCCGTGGGCGGGAAGTTGTACTTGGCGATGTGCGCCGCGAGATCGGAGTCCTTCAGGAACTGCTCCACGAGCACCTGCACATTGCTGCCGTCCGAGTTGGCCAGGCAGAGCTGGTCCCAGACGCCCGGCTCGCCGGACACCGTGTCCGGCAGCATCGTAGTGTAGACGATCCTCGACCCATCGCGTGACCACTCCACGTCCCGACCATCCACGCCCGGAAGGGCGCGGACGTTGCCGCCGGTGGCATCCGCGGTCAGGCAGCTTCTCCCCGAGCTCTCGCAGGCGATATGGTATCCGTCAGGGGCCCAGCTTGCGGACATCGTGAGGAACGTCGCCGAAGGGATCCATTGGTGGAGGCCCGTGCCCTCGGCCGCCATCAGCCACACCTGGAAGCCTGACCCGCATCTGGGCTGCCCCACGGCCGGAGCGGAGTGCTGGAAGGCGATCATGCGGCCGTCCGGCGACCAAGTGGGGTTGCAGTTCACGCCGCCGAGGCCCGCCGCGCCGGTGAGGTTGGCCGCGCCGCTTCCGTCGAGGTTCGCCACCCAGATATCCGCCGCCTCAGGATAGGGCTGGCTCGCGATGAGGACGCTGTAGGCCACCTTCGCCGTGTCAGGCGAAACGTCGGGGAGGTCAACCGCCCAGGGCACCGGCACCTTGTTCTCCGACGTGCCTTCCATGAAGTACGCGTGGCGGAACGAACTCCTGTCCCAGTACTCCACCAAGAGCTTGCCCTCGATCGGAACCCCTGCACCGCGCGCGGGCGAGGGTGCCCAGGACGCGAGGGCCGCCAGCAGGCACAGCATCGGGATGAGCCGCATGTCCCGTCCTCCACTCCGCACCTGGCGCGGCGCGCTGGCGCCGCTCCCACCGGCCTAGCGACCTTGCTAGACGGTTGGCTCGGTGCACTGGGTTGGGATTGCGGGCCTCACAGCGGCGGTCTCGACGAGGTACTCGGCCCGAGTGGAGACATTATACCACGTAAGGGGAGAAGCAAGCAGGCAAGGGGTTGGCATGGCAGCGCCGGCTGCGGGCTCTTCGAGTTCGCTCAGGGCAGACTCCGGCACGCCCGCCCTAGAGCCCCCTCAGTCCACGAGCCGGTACTTCACCAGGGTCCACAGCGCGACCACGCCGTCCCACCACCGGATTTTCTTCCCTGCGCCCACGCTGCGGGCCTGATAGGTGACCGGCACCTCGCGGATGCGGATGCCCCGCTTGCGGATCTTGGCCGTCACCTCCGGGCAGAACTCGAACCGCTGGCACCGCAGCGGGATGTCACGCAGCAACTGGGTGCGGAAGACCTTGTAGCAGGTCGCCTCATCGGTGATCCCTGCGCCATAGAGCAGGTTCGCGAGGAACGCCGCGATCCAGTTGAACACGCGATGCGGCCAGCCCATGCCCTCAAAGCGCGGAGCCCTGGTGCCATACACCACTGGGGTTTCGCCAGACAAGATGGGCGCGATCAGAGCGGGGTAGTCAGCCGGATCGTACTCGAGGTCAGCATCCTGAATGATGACGATCTCCCCGGTCACATCAGTCAGAGCGCGCCGGATAGCCGAGCCTTTGCCCTGGTTGGTGGGCTGACGGATGAGCCTGAGGTCCTCCCCTGCGAGTGACGCGACCAGCTCCGCGGTGCCGTCGCCGCTAGCGTCATCCACCACGATGATCTCCTTCTCCACTGGAGAGGCGCGGACGCGGACGATCGTCTCTGCGATCGTCTCACGCTCGTTGTAGACAGGGATGATGACCGAGAGCTTCACGCGGTTCGCTGGCAGGTACCAGGCATTGGCATATTCGGCAGGAATGGGGTCACGCCTACCGAACGATACTCCTGTCAAAGGGCGGAAGCGTGCTCAAGCGAACTTCCCGGGTCTTCTGGAAGTCTAATCGGGCAGGGCAGCGATCGGAGTTGGGTCCTGCGCCGCCGGAAGGTGACATGGAAAAGGCCGCGGTCTCGCCAACCCTGGTGGGAGAGCGACGTCTCCGCCTTGCGAAGGACAGCGACCTGGTGTCTGCCTGCGCGGCAGGGGCGCCGGAGGCCTTCAGGGAGCTGCTCGCCCGCTACCGGAGGTCCGCGCTGACGCTCGCCTACCAGATGCTGGGGAACGCCGAGGATGCCGAGGACGTGGCCCAGGAGGCCTTCGTCCGAGTCTTCCAGGCCATTCCTCGGTTCCGACAGGAGGCGGCCTTCCCGACCTGGCTCTACCGGATCGTGACCAATCTCTGCCTGGGGAGAAGGCGCAAGCAGCGGCCGCTCGTGGCGCTGGAGACGCTGCGGGAGCCGACAGGCCCTGACAGCCCTTCTCAGCAGGTGGCCGAGGGGTTGCTGGCTCGCCAGGTGCTCACCGCCCTGCCTCCGCACTTGCGGGCCGTGCTGCTGCTGCGGGAGCAGGAGGGGCTGAGCTACCGGGACATCGCGGGCGCGCTCGGCGTGCCGGTGGGCACGGTGAGGTCTAGACTGAGCAAGGCCCGGGCCTCGTTCCGGAGGCTCTGGGCCGAACTGTCAGAGAGCGGAGAAGGCAAGCAGTGACCTGCCGACTGTATGAGAAACAGCTCTCCCTCTACCTGGACGGGGAGCTGCCCGCGGCCCGGGCGGCCCGGCTGGAGGCGCATCTGCGGCTCTGTCCCCACTGCCGCGGCGAGCTGAAGGCGATGATCGGGATCGCGGATCACATCCGCGCCGCTTCCACCGGCCTGGAGGTGAGCCACGATTTTGACCAGCGGGTGCTGCGCGCGGTCGGCTACTGGGAGGTCACCGGCCGGAGGGTGGCCCGGCCGCGGTCACTTCTGCGGCCGCTGTTCTTCGTCGCGGTCGTGCTCCTGGCTCTCCTTGGGATCATCTGGCACTACCTCGCGCCGCCCCCCTCCAGGCAGCCGCAGCCCGCCGCCGCCCAGATCGCCCCTGCGCCCGCTGTCCCCGGGACCCCTGTCACTCCCCCCGGCCGGCGCCAGAGGTAGACGCCGCAGTGAGCGCATTCCGGGGCCGAGGGGGTGCTGCCGTGCGGCCGCCATGGCCGCGCTACCGCAGCGTCACCAGCACGATCGAGCGGGCCGGGATGCGGCCGCCGATTTCGCTGCCGGAGGCGCCCAGAGTGGCGGCGGCCACATCGCCATCCTCAGAGAAGGTTCGCCCGAGGAGCTGAATGGGGAGGTTTGGCGAAAGGCGGCTGGACCTCAGGCGAGTGGCGAAGTCGGTGGGCTGATCGTGGATGTTGGCGAGCACCAGAGAGATCCCGGCCCCCGGGGTGCGCCAGGCGGAGCCCAGCACAGGAGTGACGCTGCGCCGGACGGCCCGCCGATCCGAAGGAGCGGCCTGCGGCGGGTTGATCAGTAGCTCAAGCTCGATCGGCACGGCCTCGATGTCCAGGGGCCCGGCAAACTCCGAGAAGGGCAGCAGCGCGCCTACCCCCCAGGCCTGGGCCCGCAGCACAGTGGAGAGGAAGGCCAGCTTGCGGCGGTTGCTCTCATCGCGGGCCTGCTCTGGCGCGAAGCCGGAGAGCAAGAGCTGGTGGCCCCAGATGGCGGCGCGGGCTACCTCCAGGCAGAACTGTCCCTGGTAGTCGCGGGCCATCACGGCACCAGGCAGGCGCTGGTCAGGTTCTTCCCCCGCGAGGGGATCGAAGGGTCGGTGGTTGACTAGAGAAGCGCACGGGCCCACAATCGTCGAGTAGCCGTGGTAGACTGAGGCGAAGAGCGGCACAGGCGACCAGCCAGCCCCGAAACGGTCTGGCAGCAGCCCATAGCGCTCGGCCGCGGCGTGACAGGAGAGGAAAGCATCTACCAGGTCGAGGTAGGTTTCGACAGGGCCATCTGTGGCCAGGTGGAGGCCGCGGCCCAGCGCAGTCTTCGCCTCCGAGAGGAGGGCCCTCACGCCGGCCGACCAGACAACGGCTGTCGGCAGGCCGAGGTGGCCATGGTCGGGATCGCGGCACTCCAGCGGCCCGGAGGTTCCCAGGTCCTCCAGGTAGACCCCCTCCACTCTGCGCTGCGCCGCCTCCCGAGCCAGCGAAGCAAGCTTCTGCCGCCAGTAACGCGTCGAAGGGCACATGGCCACGAGGCCTTGGCGGTGCGCTTGCTGCGGCAGGGGCACGACATAGCACCCCGCTTGCTCCGCTTGCCAGGCCTCCGAACTTGGGCTTGCCAGCAGGCCGTTGAAGCTGAGCTGGGAGAGGACGCCGGCATCTGCGAGCTGCGCCTTGGCCCGCGCGAAGGCCTCCTCGCCATCTCGGGGAGGGAAGTAGTCCGGGTAGGCGCCGCCGCAGGCGCACTTGTGCCAGCAGCGCCAGTCCAGCTTGACCGGGACGTTGACGATTCGCTGCAGCTCGCGGGCCGCGGCAACCGCGTGACGCGCCTCACCCCAGTGAGAGAGCCAAAGGCCGTAGGAGCTGGTGAGGGCGGGCAGATCGCGCTCTCCTCCCCTGCCCCGGGCGCACCAGGCCTGATGAATCGCCCAGGAGCGGTACTGCTGGGCCACTTCGAACCAGTCACCCGTGACCAGCCCAAGTGCAGACAAATAGCCAGGAGACCAGTGCCCGTCGTTCCCGCGGGAGGGGTAGTGCGTCATCCAGAGAGCGAGGCGGCCAGAGCGGGGCGCGAGGGCGACGACCAACTCCTTCCTGCCGCCAGAGCCATCGGCGCTGCCAAGCCAAGCAGCCACTCTGTCGCCTAGCGAGTAACCGAATACCTGCATAGAGGCCGGCCCTGGGTAAGCTAACCTCCAGGACCGCGCCCCGTCGCTTCCCGAGAAGGCGGCCCGCGGATCGCGAATCGTCGCACCGCCGGAAAGCGGCACGAACACGGACTCCCCCGCGAGCAGGTCTGCTGTGCCCAGGGACCACAGGCTTGGGAAGGCAACCGAGCGCGCGCTCAGATGATGGGGAAGCTCGATCCGAAGCTGGAAACCCACCATGGGCGCGCCGGCCGGCAGGATCACGTCTGCGACCACCTGCCCGTCAACCGACTCGACGCCGACCCGCGGTCCCCGCCATTGGAGCCGCAGCCGGAGCTCGTCTTCGCCATCACTTGTGACCATGTGGCCGAACTCGACGCAGCCGCGGCTGCTCATCGTCGCCACACTCCCATCCTGGGTGGCGACCTCAAGTCTCCAGAGACTGCCCTCCGCAAGTGCCTGCGTCGCCTCGACCAGCTCAGTCTGCGTTCTCCGGTTGAGCAGGGAGATGATCGCGCCGTGGGTTGCGGCGAAGGCCAGGCTCAGCATCGGATTGCTGAGCACCAGGCGGTCCGGCTCCTCCCGGAAGGCGACCCGGCCGGCAGTGCCATCGGAGGGTAGCTCGCTATTGCTGTGGTGAGGTCTCACTCGCATGTTGGGGTCTACCCAGGCTGCTCAGGCTCCGTCTCGGCCTCGTCTGACCTGCCGGCACTGACGATCTGGCGTACCAGGCCAGCTCGGCTGTCAGCACGACGATACCGGGCCTCCAGCGCGCCAAGCACCTCTCGTACATGAGGGTCATCGGCCGACCCATAGACCACATGCCGGCCGCTGCCGAGAGCGAACCGCTCAATCAGCCCGGCCTGCGAAAGCTCCTCCAGAGCCGTCTTCAGCTCCTCTCTCGGCCGGCTCAACCGGACGCCGATCTCATCCGCGGTCTGCGCGGCGCCCGGGTGATCCTCGAAGTAGAGCAACACCTCCAACTTGAGGAGGCTGTTGATCGCGGTGCCAATGAGCAGATCGAGTTCGCTCTCCATGCGCGTGCACGCGGACGGTCGCCAGAGCACCGGCCCTTGCGCGATGGTCTCGCTAGGGCATCTCGCTCAGGATCTTCGCCAGGGCCTCGCCTGGGTTGGGGGCGCGGGTGATCGGGCGGCCGATGACCAGGTAGTCGGCCCCTGCCGCCACCGCCTGGCGCGGGGTGGCTATGCGCGCCTGATCTCCGGCGCTCGACCAGGCGGGCCGCACTCCCGGCGTGACTGCTAGGAAGTCCCTTCCGCAGGCCTGCTTGATCGCGGGCACCTCGTGGACCGATGCCACCACGCCATCCAGCCCCGCCTCCTGCGCCAGTCTCGCCAGCCGCGGCACGACCTCGGCCGACGACTCCCGGAAGCCGAGCTCCCGGCTCAGCTCCGCGTCGCTGAGGCTGGTCAGGATGGTGACGCCGACCACGAGTGGGGAAGGGAAGCCGGCCTCTGACGCGCCCCGCAGGACCGCTTCTTTGGCGGCCGCCATCACCGCGATCCCGCCAAGCGCGTGCACGTTCACCATGGCCACTCCCATCCGCCCGATGGCGGAGGCCGCGGCGGCCACCGTGTTCGGGATGTCGTGAAGCTTGGCGTCGTAGAAGACTCGCGCGCCTAGGTCACTCAACTCCTGAATGGCGCGGGGCCCTACCGCGTGGAACAGCTCCAGGCCCACCTTCAGCATCCCGACTTCGCGACCGATGAGCTTGGCCACTTCGAGCGCCGGCCGCAGGTCGGGGAAGTCAAGTGCAACGATGAGACGGCTGCTTGGACTATCCATGCCGAGCAGGATTATAGCACATCAGGGCGCCTCCCCGAGGCCGCCCAGAGCAGCGGGGTGTGACCCCGGTTCTCTGGTGAGCGCAAACCTGAGCATGCGTCGCCCAGAGGACCTGGCTCCCAGAGGCTCATGAGCCGCCCCTTGTGGGAGGCCCGTCTACGGGGTGATCGGAAACCCGTGATGCAAGGCACGCTCTACCTCAGGCCAGTTGGGCGAGAAACCGGGGGTCGGTGATGGCGTCGTCGTGGCTGAGCGCAACGATGAGGCCGATGATGCGTGCGGTCAGCGAGTCCATGCTCTCGGCCACCAGCGACTCGGTCGGCAGGAGCCGCGCCCAAGTCAAGTCGAGGCTTCGGCGAGACCGCTCTAGCAGCACTGACCCGCTGCCGAGGTGGACGCGGTACATGGCCCGTTGTCCCTCGACGATGACGTGCGGGCTATCGTCTCCGACGTATACCGAGGTCAGCCCCAGCGCGCGGGCCAGGTAGCGCACGAGCGTCGCCCGGAGCCGGCGCGTCTCCTCGGAGCTGAAGCCGAGCTCTCCGGCCCCCGCGCGGGAGACCAGCAGGTCAGCATCGCGCAGGGTCTCGCTGAGGAGGATGCCCGGTACCTGGGCCAGTCGGATCCGGCCGCCTCCGGCACTCTCCCACCAGACCGCGCCGCTGGTGACCGGCTCGATGCTCCCTGGCTCGGCGAGCTTGCGCCCGGCCCCCTCGTCCGGCCCCGCCCACTCGATGTGTGCAAGCAGGCCCTCTCCAGGCCACTCCTTGAGGGCGTCGCCGCGGCGCGGCGAGTAGCCGCGCCCTCGAAGCAGTGCGAAGGCGCGGCGCGCCACTAGCGGATACCCGGCGAAGCGCGAGCAGGCATCCGCGGCCCGTTCCTCATCCCCGAGCAGGTAGACCTCCCGGAACACCTGCTTGAACGGCTGCCCAATCCGCCCGTTGATCACCTGCTCCTGCCAGTGGTCGAGCGCACCGGACTGGAGGAGATGGAGGGGATGTGGGATGATGACCTGTTTGGCATCCGCCAACGCCTCGGCGGGGCGCTCGTCGTCATCGGCATCCTCGAGGGCAAGCTGGCGGGGCTCGCCGTCCACCGAGAGGACGAGGCGCGAGGCGACAGACCGCACCACCGGGTTGGCGAGCAGCACCGCGAAGTCTCGCCCCGAATAGTGCAGCCCCTCCACCATCACCTGCTCGAAGCGAAGGCGGAAGTAGCGATAGCTCTTCGCCAGCTCCGCCCGCGCCTGCCGGATGTCCTCGTACTCCGGGGCTGAGCGAACCACGGCGGGCAGAGAGGCCAGGCGGCGCGAGCCGGCATAGACATGGAGCGCCACCTTTCCGCGAGCCACGGAGAGACGGATGTGGTAGCCGCGGACATCCCACCAGACGCGCGCTCCTCTTCCTTCGAGCCCGGCGTCAGACCAGGCCGAAGCGAGGTCCACCCGCTTCTCCAGGCGGCCGAGGTCGGTGATCCCGGTTCGCTGCCGAAGCGTCTCCAGAGACTGCTGCGCCGCGTCTCGGATCACCTTGCTGCCAGCGCGGCTGAGACGAAGGAGGAGGGGCGCTGCCTCGGCCGCCTGCTCCGGCCAGAGGGCGAGCGCGCGCACCGCGGTCGGGCGGCCCCGTTCGGCCTGCTCGCGGATCAGCGGCAGATGCATCTGTCGGAGCGCGTGCACGTAGAAGAGGTTGTCCATGACCCGGTCGAACTCGGGCACGAGGCATTGCCGCAGGAACGCGCGAGAGCGCAGGGCATGGCTCTCAGGCCCGATGAAGTCGGGCGGCGGCTCGATGGAGCAGAGCGCTCCCGCTGCTAGTGTCATCGGATCACCCGCCGCCGCCACCCAAGGTTCGAGGAGGCGCTCGACCCAGGCCATGTCGAGAGGCGCATGGGGTGGCGAAGCTTTCAGCCAGTGCACGACGGACGCGTGTGCTGGAGCCGCTAGGGCGCGGCCCGCGGGCACAGCAAGATCGTGGCGCACCAGCGAGACCAAGCAGAGCACGATCGGAGGAAGCCCCCGGAGCCGATCGGCCAGACGCTCGTCGTCCCCTTCGACGGCCGAGACCCAGCGGACCACGTGCAGCGGCCACCACGAGTCCGGCTTCTGCTTGAGCTGGTCGAGCGCGTCCCACAGGTAGTCCTCTCCTGGGAAGTCCCTGATCCATCCGCCCGCCTCCCACGAGAAGCACGTTCCCGGCTGGTGGGCGACCTCGTAGATGAGCTGACGGTACCACTTAGTGAAGGTGGGATGCGACCAGAGGCCGAGGCGATCCAGCGCGGGCCGGTAGTCGTCTTCACCTTGCCCAGCAAGCGCTCGGCCGCACTCCAGGCAATCACGGAAGTCCGCCCAAGTCAGCCAGCCCCCGAGGAAGCATCGGAGGAAGGCGAGCCAGGTGGTGCGGTCGGCGCGAGCATCCTGCTCCGCAATGCCCTCGCGCAGACTGCGAAGCCAGCCCGAGCGGACGGCAGGCGTATCCGTGCCCATGAGCGCCACCAGGAGCCAGAGGCGCGCTTCCGCCTCGCTGCTCTCCAGCGCCCGCAGGACCGGCCCTGGCTGACCCAGGGGCCGGTGCGCGAGCAGCGCACAGAGCTGTTGAAGCTCAGTGCCGAGCGGGCGCTGAGCCGCGGCGACCGTCGAGGCGGCCACCTCCACCCATCCAGGGAGAGCACGATCCAGCGCGGCCGCGGCGCGGGCTAACCGCCGCACCGGACGCCCCTCGCGCAGCAGCTCCACGACCGAGGGGGGAAGGCCGGCGATATCCCTGCGAGCCGCTCGGCGCGGCCAGACCTGGTGCACGAGAGAGAGCAGAAGGTCTGCGCGCCGCGGCCCTTCCGGCAAGCGCACCTGTGCTCCGGTCTCGGCCTTGGGTGAGAATTCAGCCATGTCCATCGCAAGGCACGGGCAGGCGCTTTCCCCCTCCATCATGCCGAGGGAGGAGCGCTACATCTGCTCGGGCGCGGAGACACCGATGATGCCCAACACGATGCGAAGCACGGTGCGGGCGGCGAGCACGAGCGCCAGCCGCGCTCGCGTGAGCTCGGCATCGTCGTGGAGCACCCGGCAGTTCGTGTAGAAGCTGTGGAAGATGCCGGCCAGCTCCCGCGCATAGCGTGTCATCCGGTGCGGCTCGTACCGGACGGCACTCTGGCTCACCTCATCGGGCAGGTCCGAGAGCTTCCGCATCAGCGCCAGCTCATCTGGTTCACCGAGCCGGTCGAGGTTGGCCTCCGCGATGGCGGGAACAGCGATGCCCCGCGCCTCGGCCTCCCGCAGGATGCTGCAGATGCGCGCGTGAGCATACTGGACATAGTAGACGGGGTTGTCGGCGGCCTGCCGCTTCGCCAGCTCGAGGTCGAAGTCCAGGTGGCTGTCCATGGACTGCATCAGGAAGAAGAAGCGCGCCGCGTCCACGCCCACATCTTCCAGCAGGCCAGAGAGGGGAACGATGTCGCCCGCCCGCTTCGACATTCGCACCATCTCCGATCCCCGGAAGAGCCGAACGATCTGGTGGATCAGGATCTCGAACCGCGACGTATCGTAGCCAAGTGCCTGCACGCCCGCCTTCGTGCGACGGACGTGTCCGTGGTGGTCCGGCCCCCAGATGTCTATCAGCCGATCGAAGCCGCGCCCGAACTTGTTCCGGTGGTAGGCGATGTCCGCCGCCAGGTAGCTCGGCCGACCGTCCCTACGCACCAGCACTTGGTCCTGCTCGTCGCCCAAGTCTGTCGCCCGCAGCCAGAGCGCGCCCTCTGCCTCGTACGTGTGCCCGCGATCGCGTAGGGTCTCCACCGCGTCCATCACCTCGCCAGTCTCATAGAGCGAGCTTTCATAGAACCAGCGGTCGAACTCGGCACCGAACGCGCGCATCTCTTCCTGGTGACCTTCCACGATCTTGCGCAGCGAGTAGTTGTAGAGGGCCTGGCGGCGCTCCTCCTCACCGAGATGCAGCAGCCGGTCGCCCTCCTCCGCGATCAGCTCATCGGCCATGGTGATAACATACTCGCCCATATAGCCGTCCTCAGGCACCGCGGCTTCCCGCCCGAGCTGCTGCAGGTACCGGGCCCCCAGGGTCTCCGCGAAGCGCTGCACCTGGGTGCTGTTGAGCGCGTCGTTCACATAGTACTCCCGAGAGACCTGCCAGCCGATGCGCTCGAACAGGTTGGCGAGCGTGTCGCCGATGGCGGCGGCGCGGCCGTTCACGACCAGCATGGGGCCGGTGGGATTGGCGCTCACGAACTCGAGCAGGAGCGTCTTCCCCCCGCCGGTATCGGAGCGGCCGTACTCGTCGCCCTGCTCCACGATCTGGCGGGCCACGCCCCGGAGCCAGACTGGGGAGAGCGTGAAGTTGATGAAGCCCGGGCCGGCCACCTCCACCTTCGAGACCAGACCTTCCGGCAGCCGCAGGTGGTGAAGCAAGGCCTCCGCAACGGCGCGCGGTTGGCCGCCCACTTCGCTGGCCACGACCATCGCCAGGCTGCTGGAGAAGTCGCCGTAGCGGGGCTCCCGCGGCGTCTGGAGATCCCCCGCGACGTGCACACCACCGGGCAGGTCGCCCGCCCGCTGGGCCTCTACCAAGGCCTGTGCCAGCGCTTGGGTCAGCAGCTCTCTCGCCATCGCTCTGCTCTCATCACCTCAGCCGCGACCAGACCTCGACCAGCCACGGCGCGCCGTACTCGACCAGCGCGAACACCAGCGCGAAACCCAGCAGCACCTGCACGAAGCCCGTATTCCAGATGCGGCGCGCCGCGCTGGCCCTCGCTCCCGGCTGGGCCTGCACCCTGGCAAGCAGCACCTCCCCCACTTTGATCGCCGCCAGTAGCTGCCCATCGGAAGGCCCCCGGGTCGTCACCCACCGCTGGAGGCTGGAGCCCAAGCGCCGCCAGGTCAGCAGGATCACCACCACGATCAACAAGAAGGCCAGCAGCCACGAGCCTCCAGCCGCGGCGCTCGCGTTGCTCAGCAGCACCTCCCCGCCCATCCCGATCGGCACGAGCAGAGCCATCAGGTTCGTGCCGCACCGAGCATGGACGCGAGGCATCGCCCTCACCTTCTCCAGGGTCAGGTCCTCTCCCTCCTCGATAGCATGTACCACCATGTGCTCGGCAGCGTGCACCCCAGTGAGCGGCGAGAGTCTGAGCAGCACCAGGAACAGCAGCATCTGGAGCACCGCCAGCCAGCCCCCCATGCCCAGAGCCGCCGATGACCCCATCTGGGCCGCCAGCAAGGCCGGCAGCCAGTGCTCTGCCAGCTTCACGAGACCATAGATGATGCCATAGGCGAGCAAGTTGGCCGCCATCAAGACCACGCCGGTCATGCCCAGCGCGAGGTCGCCGCGCCCCGCGCGATGCCTGCCGGTGGTGAGGTGCACCCCAAAGGGAGTGGCCAGACCGGCGATGGCGGGGATGGGCGGCTGACCCACCAGGGCGGCGACGAGGTCGCGGCGGAGCACCATGCCGAGGTAGCGACCGTCATTGGCGATCACCGGCGCGGAGCCCGCGCGCCGCTCCTGGAAGAGCTCGGCAATCGAGGCCAGATCCTGGTCATGGCTGGCGATGAGCGTGATGGGCCGCATCAACTGCCTGACTCGGACGCTGGCCGCGGCAGCGGCCGGATCAGGCGCACCGGCGGCCAGCGCGGTGATGTCGGCCTCGTGAAGCAGGCCGACCAGCCGGCCGGCATCGGCCACCGGGAGCGCCGCCAGTCCCCGGGTCCGGAGCAGGCGGATCGCCTTCGCCGCCGGGTCATCCGGCGCCAGCGGAGGGGCTGACCTGATGAGGTCGCGCAGGTCGCCGAGGGTCATGACGGGGCCCACAAGTCGGGTTGGCTTGCCATGTCTGTGAGCACTATGCTATCATACCCCCTCGCAAGCGACAAATCGGGAGTTGTCTGCATGTCCAGACGCTGTGATATCTGTGGGAAAGGCCACCAGACAGGGATGAGCGTTAGCCACTCCCACATCCGCACCAAGCGGCGGTGGCTGCCCAATCTACAGCGCGTCAGAGCGCTGAGAGCCGGGCGCGTCGTCGCCCTGCGGGTCTGCACGAAGTGCCTCAAGGCGAACAAAGTCACCCGGGCCGCCTGAGAGCAGCCGCTCCTCAGAGTGCGTTGTCTCGCGGCCTGTCGCCCTCCCTTCCGGAGGGCGGCGGCTTTTCAAGGTCCAGGCGCAGCCGCTCCACCTCCTCCTGGGTCAGATGCCGCCACTCCCCGGGCTTGAGGCCCCCGAGCGTGAGCGGGCCGACCCGTGTCCTGAGCAGGGAGATGACAGGGTGGCCCACGGCCCGGAGCATGCGCCGGACCAGCCGCTTCCGACCGGATCGGACGATCACTTCGAGGTGAGAGCTCTCATCTCCGGCCCGCAGCACTCGCACCCGGGCGGGTCCGCTCGAACCGTCATCTAGCATCACCCCTTGCTTCAGCCGCTCGAGCGCCCGGCGGGAGGGCCGGCCCTTGACCTCCGCTTGGTAGACCTTCTCCACACCATAGCGCGGGTGGGTGAGACGCAGGGTGAGCTCGCCGTCGTTGGTGATGATGAGCAGCCCCTCGGTGTCCGCGTCGAGCCGCCCCGCGGGATAGAGCCGTGTCTTCGCCTCGCCGAGCACGTCCAGCACGGTACGCCGCCCGCGTGGATCAACCACGGTTGAGAGGGCACCGCGAGGCTTGTACAGCAGAATGTAGACTCTGGGCTCGGGGCGGAGCGGCCTCCCGTTCACCGCGATCCGCGCCACCTGCGGATCAACCGGGAGTGCTGGATCGGTGATCACCTCGCCGTCAACAGAGACCCGGCCCGCGCGGATCAAAGCCGCTGCCTTGCGGCGGGAAGCCGCGCCGGCCGCGGCGACGGCCTTTGACAAGTTTTGCACCAGTCCTGATCCCCAATGCCGTCACTGCCAGGGCCACGGCCACCGGGAGCGCCCAGGTCGCCACCACGATCACCCAGGAGCGCGGAACCGCGGCGGCGGCCAGCAGGGGCGAGCTGGCGATGGTCTGCTCTCCAACCACCAGGCGCGCCTCACCAACCACCGCGCCCTCTGCGAGAGGCGCTTCCACCGTCGGGAGCGTCACCCGGAGCTGGCCTGGGGCTGGCAGGCCAGGCCCGGTCACCTGCGCGAGGCTTTGCTGGCAGATGGCCGGGACGCGGGCCTGCCGGCCGAAGCGAACCTGGGCCTGGCCCACCGCATCGCCCCGACTGGCAAGGACGCGGTGGCGGTAAGCGGAGAAGCCGTACTCGAGGAGGGCGAGGGCTTCGCCGCACGTGTCTGGGCTGTCCAGCACGACCGCGATGAGCTGCCAGCCATCCTTCGTGCCGGAGGCCACCAGGCAGTGACCAGACTCGCGGACATAGCCAGTCTTCACGCCATCCACGTAATCGACGCGCCAGAGCAGCTTGTTGTGATTCTCGAGGGTGAGCGGGCCCTCAGCACGCGTGATGGTGCCCGTCTTCTGCGCCACCAGCTCGCGGAAGCTAAGATGCCTCATCGCCTGGCGCGTGATCAGCGCAAGGTCGTGAGCCGACGAGTAGTGATCAGGCTCATGCAGGCCGTGAGGGTTGGTGAAGTGCGTGTCCCTGGCGCCCAGGGCGCGCGCTCGGTCGTTCATCTGGCGACAGAACGCGGATACGCCGCCGGCCACATGGTCGGCGAGGGCAATGGCCGCCGCGTTGGAGGATTCGAGCAGGAGCGCGGTCAGCAGGTCGTCCAGGGAGAGCAGCTCACCGGCCTCGAGATCGAGCCCTGGGGACTCGACCTGGGCCGCGTCGGCGCCGACGATCACCGTGTCGCTGAGGCGGCCGGACTCGAGCACGATCAGGGCGGTCATGATCTTCGTGGTGCTGGCCGGAGGGAGGCGAGCGTGCATGGCCTGATCGAAGAGGACCATACCGCTATCGCGGTCCATCAGCACGGCCGCGCTGGCCTTGATTGCGGGCCCCTGCGTCCAGGCTGCTGTGCTGAGCAGGGACGCACAGAGAGCGACGGCAATGAAGAGGAATGCGCTGCGCCCGACTCCTGCGTGACTCATTGGCTCGACTGCTCCTGCGGCTCCAGCAGACCCGGTTCGCCGCTCGACTCAGGGTCCCTGTCCTCAGCGGATGACTGGGCGGCGCGGGCGTCGGTCTCATCTGCGGGGATGCTGTCGAGCCGCGGGAGGTCGTCTATCGAGTCCAGGCCGAACCTGCCGAGGAAGCTCTCTGTGGTGCGATAGAGCAAGGGCCGACCAGGGGCTTCCTTGCGGCCGGCCTCGCAGACCAGCTCGTACTGCACCAGCGTATCGAGGGGTGAATCCGAGCTGACTCCCCGAATGGCGTCTATCTCCGGCCGAGTGACGGGCTGTTTGTAGGCGACGATCGCGAGGGTCTCCAGCGCGGCGCGGGAAAGGCGAAAGCGTTCCGGCTCGTGAAGCCTCGCGACGTAGGGTCCATAGTCCGGGCGAGTGCTCACCTGGTAGCCGCCGGCGATCCTGGCCACCTGGATGCCCCGGCCGTGGTACTCCGCCTCGAGCTGGTAAGCCAGCGCCTCCGCTTCCCGCGGAGTCACCTCGAGGATCCCGGCCAGCTCCTGAGCGGAAAGGGGCTCGGCGGCCATGAAGAGCACCGCCTCCAGCGCGCACAGCTTGGCCCGCCTCTCGTCCTGGGCCGCCCCTGACTCCTCCGGGGGCTGGCCCTCCGCCTGATGGACTGACTCCGCCTCTGCGCTCAACTCCTTCGCTCCGATGCAGACGACCCTACGGAAGTGCTTCACCTCGAGGCAGACGGCCGTAGGGGGTAGACGCGGATCTCTCCGAACAGCCCTTCCTGCGCCACTCGCGCCCGGCCCAAGCGGATGAGCTCCAGCAGCGCCAGGAACGTGACGATCACCTCCAGCCGCGTGGCGCTGTCGTCGAAGAGCTCTGTGAACCAGATGCCTGCTCCTGCCCACCGGAGGCGCGCCGCAATGGCGGCGATCTTCTGTGCCACCGTGAACCGGGGCCGCATCACCTCGGCGGAGGGCGCCTCCTTGATCCGGTTCAGGATGCTCTGGAACGCGGCCCACAGATCGAAGGGGGACACGTCATTGAGCATCAGGTGGGAGCGCTGGCCGTCCCCGTTGCCCCCGTTGACCTCGCCGCGGGAGAAGATCAGCCGCTGGATCTCGGCCCGGGCCCGCAGCTCCTCGGCCACCACCTTGTACTGCTGGTACTCCAGGAGGCGAGCCGCCAGGGCCGCGCGCGGGTCGCCAACCTCCTCGTCCTCTCTCTCCAGCCGCTGCTCCTGAGGCAGCAGCATGCGGGACTTGATCTCCAGCAACTGGGCCGCCGTCACGATGAACTCACCGGCCACCTCGATGTTCAGCGACTCCAGGGTGGCGAGATAGCTGAGGTACTGGCCGGTGATATGCTCGATGGGGATATCGAAGATGTCTATCTGGTCCCGCTCGACTAGGTAGAGCAGCAGGTCCAGCGGCCCCTCGAAGGTGGGAAGCTTGACGGGATGCCCGACGAACACCCGATCCTCGGGGATCACCGGGCTCGTCGCCGCGCCTTGGGCGGCGGCCTGCGGGACTGCCATATCTATCTCCACTGCCGCGATTCTTGCTGCGAGGTCCGCTGTGTTCGGTGCTAATGCCCACACGCGAGGAGAGGCAGGAGGCAGGCTCTTGCCCTACTCAGGGCGTGGGTTCCCTATAGGATCTCCCGCATCAGCGCAATGGGCAGCCCAGGCCGCCTCTCCGCCATACACCCGCCGCCTCGGCGGAGGCGGTCTGCGGGGGCTCTGTGCGCCGTCTCTTGCATCACCATCATTGCGGCGACGCAAGAGGCGCTGTAGATATGCCTCATTCCGGCCCTGCTGTCCATCCGAGCGGAGCGGGCTCAGCGCAGCTTCATCGCCCGCCGGACCAGCTCCATGGTCTCCTGGGTCCTCTGGTGGGCGCGGCGGGCGCCCTCCTCCAGGATGGCGTCCAGGCGCGGCGGATCGGCAGCAAGGGCGGCGCGCCGCTCCCAGAGGGGCGTCAGGGCGTTCACCAGGACGTCCCCGAGCTGCTTCTTGTGCTCGACGCAGCCCAGCCGGCCGCCCTCGCAATCGGTCTTCGCTTGAGGGGCGTCTCCGGGCGAGTAGGCGACATGATAGGCATAGACGGGGCACTCGTCCGGATGGCCCGGGTCGCTCTTCCGGATCTTGGTGGGATCGGTGAACATGCGCCTGACCTTCTCTCGGACGATCTCAGGTGTATCCGAGAGGTAGACGCAGTTGCCGTAGGACTTGCTCATCTTGCGCCCGTCGAGCCCTGGCAGAACCGCGAACTCGGTGAGCAGGGCCTCCGGTTCGGGGAAGACCTGTCCATAGAGCTGGTTGAAGCGCCGGGCGATCTCCCGCGTCAGCTCCAGATGGGGCACCTGATCGCGGCCCACTGGCACGGCATGGGCCCGGTAGGCGAGGATATCCGCGGCCATCAGCACCGGATAGCCGAGCAGACCGTAGGAGGGGTTGGTGATATGCAACTGCTCCCGCTTCTCCTTGTAGGTTGGCACCCGCTCTAGCCAGCCCAGGGGCGTAACCATGGACAGCAAGACATGCAGCTGGGCGTGAGCCGGGACCCACGACTGCACCACCACCGCCGTCTTCTCCGGGTCAATGCCGGCCGCCAGATAGTCAATGGCGACCTCGCGGACACTGGCCAGGACCTCGCCGGTGTCCTCGAACGCGGTGGTGAGCGCGTGCAGGTCCACGATGCCGGCGTAGAACTCGTACTCGTCCTGAAGTCGCACCCAGTTGCGTAAGGCGCCCTCCAGGTTGCCAAGGTGCAGCGCGCCGGTCGGCTGCATGCCGCTGAAGATGACCCTCTTCTCTCTCCTGGACATAGCGGACGGAATTATAGCATGGGCCTTCGGGCCAGCGCAACCGACGCGATCGTCGGTCAACGCGTGTGTGCTCTACAGATTCTCTTGCATCAGGGGTCTTACCCTGATGCAAGAGAATCTCTCAGAAGGCCGCCAGACGCTTCCCCGGGGAGTCTCTTGAATCATGGTCTGTCACCATGATTCAAGAGACTCTGTATTACTGGCCCTCAGCTTCAAGGCGGCCTTCGAGTGTTTGCAGTGCCGATTCCAGGTGCTGCTGGCGGATGGCGTTGGTCAGGTCGCCGCGGGTCCGCTCGATGAGAGACCGGGTGACATCGGCAGTGCGCTTGAGTCCGCCGGAGATGGCGGTCGGGTAGTCAAAGGAGATGATGGCGTAATAGATCTCGTCCATGGCGGCCAGCAGCGACTCACCCCAGTTCATGTCGTTGTGGCGGATGCGGTCGAGCGCGTAGCGGCGGAGCTCGCCCACGGCCTCTCCCAGGCCGTTCAGATAGGCGGCATAGCCGACTCTGAGGTCATCGGGGTCAGGCAGGGGCTCGCCCCGGATGAGGGCATAGGTGAGGTGAGCTTCCGCATGCTCCTTCTGGGCGTCGTGCACGAAGCCGGCGTGGTACACATCCGGGTGCTGGGCCAGCCCGCCGTCCACCTCCTGGAGCAGCGCGGCGTTCTCAGCCATCAGCCCGCGTGCCTCATCGTACTCTCCCCGGTGGACCGCGCGAATCGCGTTCGCGCTGTTGCGGATCACCTCGCGGCAACGGGTCAGGCCGCGCTCCCTCGCCGCGTCCTTGGCCTCGAAGTTAGAGCGGATCTTCTCGCAGATGGCGTCTAGCTCTCGGAGCGCGCGTTCGGTCATAGCCAGCCCTCCTTACCTGATGTCCAAGCGCCGCATAGAACGCAGGCCCTCGCGCGCCACGACCACTGGGTCTTCCCGCCAGTACTGCTCGTTGTGCAGCTCCAGCGAGTAGTAGCCGGCATAGCCCTTGGCTCTCAGCGCGCCAAGAAGGGGCTCCAGGGGCAGCACGCCCTGACCCGGGTAGATGCGATGCCGATCCCGCATCTCGTGCCGCGGCAGCTCCATGCAGTCGCTCAACTGCACCAGCAGTATCCTGCTGCCGGGCACTGGCTCCAGCATCCCCGGAGCAGACCCGCCGCGGAAGAAGTGGAAGCTGTCCACCACCAGGCCGCCGTTCGGTGCCTCCGCCGCCTCCACGATCTGCCAGGCGGCTGCGAGCGTGTTCACCCGCTCGGACCCGCCCGCGAACTCCAACCCCACCTTCACCCCGAAGGGCCGGGCGAGTCGGCACAGCTCGCGGAACTGACGAGCGGCAGCGACCAGGTCTACGGCACCCAGAGCGGGCCACGCGATCACCAGCTCGCACCCCACGTTCGCCGCCAGCTCGAACGCCTGCTCCCCTCGCGCTGGCGGCACCGAGCGCGCGCCACCGTCGCCGTCCATCCAGCCGGAGATGCCGGCCAGCTCGGAGACGCTCAGTCCGCTCAGCCTCACTTCCTGAATCGCGGCCTCTCCCTGCTGCGACATCTCCTCCCAGAGCAAGCCGACCGCTCGGAACCCGCCAGTGGAGGCTGCGCGGAGCTTCTTCTCGAGGGGCGTGGGGCGGATAGTCGCCAGGTTGAGGGAGAGCTTGCTAGACATGCTCTGCTCCCCTGCTCTTGGGCCTAAAGGCCGGCTCCGCGTCGAGGACCACGCGAAGCTGGCGCATGTCCGCTTCCAGCCCATCTATCACGCGGGCCTGGTGGAGCGCGGCCGCGGGATGGTAGATCGGGAGATACAGGATGCCGCTAATGCGCCGGGGCTTCCCGTGCTCTCGGCTGATGGAGAGACGCTTGTCAATCAGCCACTGGGCGGCGAATCGGCCGAGGGTGCAGATCACCTTGGGGGTGATCAGGGCGATCTGCGTCAGCAGGTAATCGTGACAGGCCCCTATCTCCTCTGGCAGTGGGTCACGGTTGCCAGGCGGGCGGCACTTCACGAGGTTGGTGATGAACACGTCGCGCCGTTCGATCCCAATGCCGCGCAGCAGGCTGGTGAGCAGGCGACCCGCGGCGCCCACGAAGGGTCTGCCCTGCTGGTCCTCCTCTGCGCCTGGCGCCTCCCCGACGAACATGATGTCGGCGTCAGTCGCGCCCTCGCCCGGGACCGTGTTGGTGCGGCTACGAGAGAGCGCGCATAGGCGACAGCGCCGAATCTGCGCGTGCACCTCCTCGAGAGCTGTCTCTCCCTCAGAGAAGGCCAAGCTTGCTCAGCTCCTCTCGCAGCGCGCCCCGGCAGCGCTCCGTCGCCGGCAGCAGCGGCAGCCGGACCTCTGCGCTGCACAGCCCCAGCATCTCCATTGCCGCTTTGACCGGGACCGGGTTGACCTCCGCGAAGAGGGCCTTGGCGACGGGAAGGAGGCGGAAGTGGATCTCCCGTGCTTCTGCCACCCTCCCCTCGCGGATCAGCGCCACCATCTGCCGCCATTCTCGCGGCAGGATGTGTGCGTCGGCGAGGATGCCGCCGACCCCGCCCAGGCAACAGATGGCGAAGGTCATATTCCCGTCGCCGCTCAGCACCGAGAAGCCGGGCTTGGCCAGGCGAAGGATCTCGATGACCTGGTTCAGGTCGCCGCTCGCCTCCTTGATCCCCACGATGTTCGGGACTTGAGAGAGCTCCCTCACCGTCTCCGGCTCCATGTTGACACCGGTGCGCTTAGGGATGTTGTACATGAGGAGCGGCAGCGAAGTCATCTGTGCGAGCTTCGTGAAATGTGCGATCAGGCCGGCCTGGCTGGGTCGATTGTAGTAGGGGCAGATGACCAGGGCGCCGTCGGCACCGGCCTGCTCGGCGTGCCTGGTCAGCGCGATGGCCTCGGTGGTGCTGTTCGAGCCTGTTCCCGCGATCACCGGCACTCGTCCGCCGACGTGCTCGACGGTCAGCTCCACGACTCGCCGGTGCTCTTCATGGCTCAGGGTGGCCGACTCCCCAGTGGTGCCGCAGGGCGCCAGCCCGGTCGCGCCCTGCGCGATCAGGTAGTCGAGCACCCGTCGCAGCGCCGCCTCGTCAACCCCCTGGGCCGAGAAAGGCGTGATGTTCGGCACGAAGATGCCGCTCAGGTCCAAGGCCATGCCTCTGACCCCCTGGTCGCGTCAGATCGTCACCTAGAGGATGAGCTCTCGGTGCAGGCACTCCACCGCCTTCCTGCGGTCGGCCTCTCTCACCAGATAGGAGAGGCTGATGTCGTCCCGGTTGGTCCCGTGCACGCCGACCCCCGCCTTGGCGAGGATTCCCTCCGCCTGGACAGCCCAGGCGTCCAGGCGCTGTCGCAGCGCCTCCCCCACCAGCGAGACCAGCGCGAAATCGCCACTGCTGACCACCGCCTTCGCCCCCCGCTGGGCGATGATCTCCCGCACCGTCCGCTCCACATCCCGGTACTTGACTGGCCGCACCGCGAACCGCACCCCGGCCGCCTCGGTCGTCACCTCGTAGAAGGTGAGCCGATGGCGCTCCAGGCGCTCCGCGATCTGCAGCGCCAGCCTCTTGCTGGCTTTGTCGAGGTCGAACACCAGCAGCCGCGGCTGGTCTACGACCGCAGTCACCCGGTCATCGCGGGGAGACTGAACATGGGAGCCAATGCGCGTGCTCGGGCTCCCCTCACCCCCCCGGAAGTTCTTCACCACGATCGCGATCCGATGCCGGCCAGCCATTTCCGCAGCCTGCTGCTGAAGCACCTCTGATCCCAGCCGCGACATGGAAACGCACTCGTCGTAGCTTAGCTGGGGGATGGTGCGAGCCGCGCTCCGGTTCTCCAGGCTGACCGGATTGGCCGTCATGATCCCGTTCACTTCCTTCCAGATCTGAAGCGGCTCAACCTCCAGCTCCTCGCCAAAGGGAAGCTTGGGGGTCTCGTTGATCACCCGCGTGAGGGCCACCGCGGTGTAGTCGCTGCCGCCCGCCCCGAGGGTGGTGATCTGGTGGACTGGTGTGACGCCCTGGAAGCCCGCCACAAACACCAGGTACCCGTCCTGGAGCGCAGCGAGCAGACGGCTCGGTTCGATCTGCACGATGTGCGCTTGGCCGAAGTAGTCGTCGGTGATCAGGCCCGCCTGGCCGCCGCTGAAGGCGATGGTCTCGTAGCCCTTGGCGCGGAGCAGGTGGGCCATCGCCACGGTGGACATGATCTCGCCGCAGGACATCAGCAGGTCCAGCTCCCGCGGCTCGATGGCCGGGTCAATCCGCCGGACCATCTTGACCAGCTCCATCGTGGAGTAGGGCTGCCCTTCCCTCCCCATCGCCGAGACCACGACCACGGGGTGCAGGCCCCGGTCCCGCGCCTCCATGATCCGCTCCGCCGTGACGAGCTGGTTGGGCTCCGACTCCACACAGGTGCCGCCGAACTTCTGGACTACGACCTTCATCCCGTCACAGACCTCCCGCCTCTCTGGCATCACCGCAGTGGCGGCGATGCAAGGGGTCTCGTCAGTGGCGCGCCTGGAGCAGCCCCATCTCGATCATCTTCTCTGCGATCTGTACCGCGTTGAGGGCTGCCCCCTTGCGGAGATTGTCCGCGACGATCCACAGATCAAGCCCATGGGGCACGGTCGGGTCCTGCCGGATCCGGCCCACGAACACCTCATCCCTCCCCGACGCGCCCAGGGGCAGCGGATAGCGCGAGTTGGCCGGGTCGTCTATCACCACCACGCCTGGCGCGCGAGACAGGATCTCCCGCGCCTGCGCGGCCGTGATGGGCCGCTCGAACTCGAGATTCGCCGCTTCCGAGTGGGCGTTGAAGACAGGGACCCGCGCCGTGGTGGCGGTGATCCTCAGCTCGGGCTCGCCCAGGATCTTGCGCGTCTCGTTCACCAGCTTCATCTCCTCCCTGGAGTAGCCGTCCTCGCCGAACGACGAGATCTGAGGGATAACGTTGCCGGCTACGGAATGCGGGAACAGGGAGGGATCACTGACGAGCTCCTCTGCGCCCTCTGCCGCGGCCTTCAGCAGGGCGTGCAGACGCTCGCCCGGTTCCCCGCTCTCCATGATCGGCGCGAGCCGTGCGTCCATCGCCGCCATCTCTCGATAGAGCTGCTCGGCCGGGTCTGTGCCCTGCTTGGAGGTGCCGCGCCCGGACACAGCCTGGTATGTCGCGACAACGGCCCGCTTGAGGCGGGCCGCGTCGTGAAGAGGCTTGAGCGCCACCACGAACTGGATAGTCGAACAGTTCGGGTTGGCGATCAGATTGTGGTGGTTTCGGAGGGCCTCGGGGTTCGCCTCAGGCACCACCAGCGGCACCTGTGGGTCGAGCCGGAATGCGTCGCCGTTGTCTATCACGATGACGCCCTGCTGGGCCGCGATGGGGCCGAAGTGCCCCTCGCGCTCGTCGCCGCCAGCGAACAGGGCTAGGTCTATGTCGCGGAACGCGCCCTCGCTGATCACCTCGACGTGGTGGCTCTTGCCATCAACCACGATGTCGCGCTCGCGGGTGGCCAGCAATCGCAGCCTCCTGACCGGGAAGCCGCGCTGCTCGAGAACGCGCACTATCTCCCGGCCGACCGCGCGGACACCCACCACCGCGACGCGGTAGCCTTGGGAACTGATGGCCATGCAACATCATCTCCGGCTTCTCTGCCCGGCGATGATAGCATCCCGCGTCTGGCACTGTCAAGCAAACGGCGGCGCTAGGAAGGGGTTGGTTGCCTAGCAATAAAGCACGGCGAGGAGGGCGTCACTCCTCGCCCGCGGCAGCAGTCTCCGGGGGTGGAGCCCCGCGCTCACCCGCTCCCTCGGCCGGCTCTCCCGCGGCTCTGGCAAGCCGCCTCAAGCCCTTGCATTCCGGGTACCCGGAACACCCAAGGAAGGGTCCGAAACGGCTCCGGCGCATCACCATGGGCCGGCCACAGAGCTCGCACATCTGGTTCCCGGCGGCCGCCGCGGCCGCTGCCTCCTCCTCGGGCAAGGGCCGAGTGCTCCGGCACTTGGGGAAGGCCGAACAGGCGAGGAACCGCCCCCGCCGGCCCGCCCGGATCACCATCGGGCTGCCGCACTTCCCGCAGGTCTGACCGGTGGGCTCGGCCGCAGCCCGCCTCCGGCCGCCTCCGCTGGGCGCCTCCGAGCCAGGTGCGGGCCTGGTGTTCCTGCACTGCGGGTAGCCTGAGCAAGCAAGGAAAGGCCCACGGCGCCCGACCCGCAGCAGCATCGCGCTGCCGCACTTGTCGCAGATCTCATCGGTTTGCGCAGCCTGGACGCTGACATGCTGCATGGCCGATTCGGCCCTGGCCAGCGCCTTCTCGAAGGGCGTGTAGAACTCCCGCAAGGTGCGCACCCAGTCCGCGTTGCCCTCCTCGATCAGATCGAGCTTCGTCTCCATCCCGGCGGTGAACTCGACATCCATGATATCGGGGAAATGGGCGACGAGCTGGTCCGTGACCACGAAGCCCAGATCCGTCGGGTGGAACTTCTTATGCTCCAGGTAGACATAGCCCCGCTCCTGGATAGTGCCAATGATCGGGGCATACGTGCTCGGGCGGCCGATGCCCTTGGCCTCTAGGGCCCGAACCAGGGTGGCCTCAGTGTAGCGCGGGGGCGGCTCCGTGAACTTCTGCTCACTCGCCAGGGCGAGCAGATCGAGCCATGTCCCCTCCTTCACCTCAGGCAGCGTGACCTCCCTTTCCCGGGTCGGGTAGACCACGGCGAACCCGGGAAAGAGCACATGTACCCCTCGGGCGCGCAGCAGGTAAGGCCCGGCCGAGATGTCAATGACAGTGATCTCCAGGTGCTGTGCGCTCATCTGGCTGGCCATAAACCGCGACCAGACCAGCCGGTACAGCTTCACCTGCGCCTCATCGGTGAGGATGGCCGCCACCTCGTCCGGGGTACGGGCAGGAGCTGTGGGCCGGATGGCCTCGTGCGCCTCCTGCGCGCCGCGGCCGGAGGGGTAGCGAGGAGGAGCCTCTGGAAGGTAGCTGTCGCCGAACTCGCGGGCGATGGTTTCACGCGCCGCGGCCACTGCCTCCGCCGCGACCCGGGTCGAGTCGGTCCGCATGTAGGTGATCAGGCCAAGATGCTCGCCGGCCAGCTCCACGCCCTCGTAGAGCGCCTGGGCGACGCGCATCGTCTGCCGCGCCGAGAAGCCCAGTCGGTTGGCCGCGTCCTGCTGCAGCGTACTGGTGGTGAAGGGCGGAGGCGGCCGGCGAAGCTGGCGGGTGGTCTTCACACGTACCACGCGCAGCGGCGCCTCCCAGATCGCATCGGCTGCCTGCCGCGCCTGGTCCACGTCCTGGATCCTGATCTTGGCGCCGTCTTTGGCCACCAGCTTCGCGGCGAAGAGGTCCTCCAACTCGCTGGGCGTGACGTGCGCCGTGAGGTCCCAGTACTCCTCAGGGACGAAGGCCTGGATCTCCCGCTCCCGGTCACAGATAAGCTTGACCGCGACGGATTGCACTCGGCCCGCGCTCAGCCCCCGCTTGCGCAGCTTCTTCTGAAGTAGCGGGCTGAGCGTGTACCCCACCAGCCGGTCCAGGATGCGACGCGCTTGCTGCGCGTCCACGCGCTTCATGTCAATGCCGCGCGGGTGGCGCAGCGCCTCCGTCACCGCGCGGCGGGTGATCTCGTTGAACTCGATCCGCCGCGGGTCCCGGATCTTCAGGGCCTGGGCAAGGTGCCAGGCGATGGCCTCACCCTCCCGGTCCGGGTCGGTGGCCAGGTAGACCTGATCCGCTTTCCCCATGGCTTCGCTGAGGCGATGCAGCACCGGGCTCCGCTCCTTCAGGGTCAGGTACTTCGGCCTGAAGTCGTGCTGGATGTCCACGCCGAGACCGCTCTTGGGCAGGTCCCTGACGTGTCCCAGGGAGGCTTCGAGCCGGAACTCCCGACCCAGGAACTGGCCGATGGTGCGCGTCTTCGCCGCGGACTCAACTATGATCAGCGACTTCGCCATGAGTAATCCCTGAGTGTGAGAGCAGGCACCACGGCACGCCGGGCGGCCTACTCTTATAGTACCTCAGAACTGACGCGGGGCAACACGCGACTCGCAACTTGGCGGGGACGACAGCCAGCCCTGCGGTAGGGCTGGGAGCACAGGACAGCCTATCGGACACGCATGTACATGTTGCCGGGCAAGCGCCGCACCAGGCCCTTCAACTCGAGCATCAGCAAGCCAGCGCTGGTTCGCGGGGAGGAGAGCTGGCAATGGTGGATGATCTCGTCCACGTGCTTCTGCTGCAGCGAGAGCACGTTCAGGATGGAGCGCTCGTCCAAGGTGAGGCCCGCGTCCGCCGCTTCCTCGACCTGCGGCTCCGGCCCGGCGGCGACTGGCCCCTCCGGAAGATCGAGCTCCTCCACGATGTCCTCCACCGATCCAGCAAGGCGGGCGCCGTCGCGCAGTAGGGCGTGGGTGCCCCGGCTCATCTCACTGTTGATGCTCCCTGGCACCGCGAACACCTGCCGCCCCTGGTTGGCCCCCAGCTCGGCCGTGATCAGCGCGCCGCTGCGCTCTCCGGCCTCGGTGACCACCACGCCCAACGCAAGGCCGCTGATCAGTCGGTTGCGGGCCGCGAAGCGGTGAGGCCGGGCCGGGGTGCCGAGGGGAAGCTCGCTGACCACCGCTCCGCTGTGGGCCGCCTGCTCTCGGAGTTCCATGGTCTCGCGGGGATAGGGCACATCGAGGCCGCAGGCGAGAACGGCAATAGTGCGGCCCTTGGCCGACAGCGCGCCTCGATGCGCGGCCGCGTCTGCGCCCACCGCTATCCCGCTCACCACGGTGATGCCCCGGGCGGCCAAGTCTCGGGCCAGCGTCTCGGAGACGAGCCGTCCATAGGGTGTCGCGCGGCGAGAGCCCACGATTGCCACACACCTCTGGTCGCGCGGCTGGAAGCCACCCCGGACGAAGAGCAGCGGCGGCGGATCGTAGATCTCCCGCAGGTTCGCGGGATACTCGCTGTCACGAATAGTCACCAGACGCGCCTCGAGCTTGGCCAGCTTCTCCAGATCGGCCCGGTAGTCGCGTCTTGCCGCCTCGGCAATGCGCGCCAGTTCCGACGGGGTCAGCCTCGTCGCTGCGGAGAGAGCCGAGGGGCCAGCCGACGTGATCACGGTCGGCGACTCGAAATGGTCCAGCAGGTCGAGGGCCGCGCGCGGCGGAAGCTCGGCAGCGTTGAGCGCCAGCCAGGCTTCCTGCTCAGTCACCCCTGCCTCCCCCTCGGCCTGGCGACCACGCCGGCTACCTGGGCTGAGCGGCAGTGCGACCGCGGAGGGTGCCGCTGGTGACGGTCCCGCGCTGACGCATCATGCTCGGCCTCTCGGCTTCAGGCGGCGCGGCGATGCTGGAGTCCGTCAGGAAGCTCCACTCGATCGAGCCGGAGTTGCCACGGTAGTCCTTGGCCGTGGCCTTGACGATGTGGGGCCCTTCCTTCAGCGAGGCGGGCCGCACAACGCCGACCCCCGAGGCCACCTCCAGCTCAACGTCCATAGGTGTGCCGTCAACGGTGACCTGGATGGTCGCTGGGTCTACCCCGGTGCCTCCGTCGGTCACCGCGAAACTGATCTCCGGGGTCACCTTGCTCGACAAGCCGTCTCCCGGCTCGGGCCTGAGGCTGCTGAACATTGGCCCCGCCGGGTCCGGAGCCGAGGAGGTGAAGCAGTAGAGGTCGCCGTCGCCAGTGAGCACATACAGGGAGCCGCCGGCGGCCACAATAGCGGTGTAGATCCCATAGGTCGAGGCCTCGTCAAGCCCCTGGTCCGGGGCGATGCAGCGGTAGCACCACAGCTCGGTCCCGCTGTCGCGGTCCAGCGCATAGACCAGCGAGTTCCCGGTGCCCGCATAGACGGCCCTGCCCGCCAGCAGCGGGGGCGCAGTGGCAGCCCCCATCACCTGGAGCCGGACACTGCGCTGGGCGCGGCCGGAGCGGCCAAGCAGCACATACACGAGTCCATCCACTCCAGGGACATAGAGCAGGTCGTCCACCACACTGGGCGGACCGCCAATGCCCACCGGCATCTGCGCGCTCCACGTCACTGCGCCGCTGCGGCTGACGGCCACCAGCGTCTTCCCGCTCGCCACGATCACGCGTCGCCCGGCGAGCACGGGAGGGAAGGCGTTGGGCCCGGTTCGCAGCGGCGCCGTCCAGCGGTAGCGCTCGGCCTCCGCGTCCACGCACTGCAGGGAACCGTCCTGGCAGAGGAAGTAGACCATGCTGCCATCCGCGACCGGAGTCTCGCTGACCGGCGCAGTGAGGCTGCACACCCACTTGGGCTGGCCGCTGCTGGGGACGATGGCATACACCATGTCTTGCGCGCCCACGATCAGCAGCTCACCCAGGAGAAGGGGATCGGCTCGAAGCGGGCCCGCCAGCGTCTGACGCCAGGCCTGCTTGCCATCGCTTGCCTTCAGGCCATACAAGCCCGAATCGTCAGCTCCTACGACGATCAGGTCCTGCACTGCCACTGGCCCGGTGGTGACGCGCACCTCCTTGGCCCCGAACTTCCACTCCTCGGCGCCGGTCACCGCGTCGAGGCTGTGCAGCACCCCGTCGTTGACCACATAGACTCGGCCCGAGGCAATCACCGGCGCCTTGTTGTTGGGGTCCGCGCCCATCGAGCAGACCCACTGTACCGACAGGGGGGGCTTGAGTTCGGCCCCGCCCGCGGCCATCAGTGCAGCCACCTGGAGCGATGCAGCGAGAGCCAAAAGGGTCGCGCAACGGAACACTCGCACTGCCATCCGGGCCTCCTCTACCGATGTCCTTTCAGGAATCCTCAGCAGGGCTTCCCAGGGCAAAGCCGCGGCTCACCAGGCCTCAGCCTGTCACAGCTCGTCCCCAGCCGATGTCGCCGGATTATAGCACAGCCCCAGGAGCGGCAACAACCCCCGCCGGCCGGGATGGGTTTCCCTGGCGGCATCCTCCGCACGGCATGGGGCGTGGTGGCAGCCGTCATCGCCGCATGAACAGCGCCGCCCCCAGGATCAGGCCAACTGCAGCGGCCGCCCACACGTAGAGGATCGTGCCCCGCAGGATCTGCTGGACGTCGCCGCCCACGTAGTTCGCGATCCAGACATTGTGGGTATTCGTCGGGTCGCAGACCCCCTGGATCTGCCCGACCGAGAGCAGCGCGGCCATCACTGCCGCTGGGCCCAGGCCCGGCGCGGCGGCCATCATCGCGGCCAGACCGAAGCCCATTCCCCACACGTTCAGCGGGCCCCGGTAGAGCGCCAGCGGGGCGAGGACCGTGAACACCAGCACGTAGCCGACGCGAGACCCTGGTAGGATGGCGGTGAGGAGCGGCCGCACTTGGTCGAGGACCAGCGGGTGCGTGACCGCTTTGATGAGCATCCCGATGCCTAGCATCAGAGCGACTGCGGGGGCCACCGATCCGATGCCCTCCACGATGCTGCGCGCCAGGAGTTGGACTCGGCCCTGCGGCGGCCGAGGCGAGAGGGCCAGCCCATAGGTGATCCCGATCAGCATGGCGGTCACGATCGGGAACTCGAAGGGGCTGCTCGGCTTCACCCTCAGGTTGTAGAGGCCAAAGCCCAGGACCGGAAGGAGCGGGATGACTGGCGTCAGCAGCGTGTACCAGGGCACGAAGCTGCGCCCCGCGGCCGGCTGGGGATCCTGCCAGAAGCGGCGCAGTCGCGCGGGCCGCAACTGGATGGTGGCGAAGCCGACAGTGGCCGCCGCCATGATGCCGGCGAAGGGCGCCGCGAAGGACAGGATCGTCCCTGTCGGGAGGGCGAGCGTGTCCTTGTAGAGTTGCCAATTGGTGAGGTTGAAGACCCCTCCCAGGCTCATGCCGAGAAGGAAGAGCGATCCCACCGTCAGCCCGGGCACGCCCAGCGCGAGCAGGATCGGGAAGACGATGGTCGCCACCATGATCACCGCACCCAGGCCGCCGAGGGTGGTGAAGAGCAGGGCGACCACGGCAGTGAGCAGCAGCGACAGCGCCAGCGGACGATCGCCACCCAGCTCGCCCGCCTTCTTCACCATGGTCTCGGCGACGCCGGTCTTGGCCACGATCTCGGCCAGGATCGCGCCCATGATGGCAGTGGCGTAGGCCTTATGGAGGTAGAAGGTGCCATCGCTGACAATGAGGGCGAGATCCCGCCAGGGCAGGCGCGCCACAAGCGCGATCCCTACGGCCATGAGCGGGAGGGCCACCAGCGCGGGCAGGCGGTTGAGGTACATCAGCGCCGCCATCACCGCGAAGATCGCCAGCAGCGCGAGAGCGATTCCCATGACTCGGCGCTCCTCCCTACCGCCCTTCCGCGAGCGGAGCAGTGGAGCCGGGGCGGTGGCTCTGCTCGCGGCGACACCCAGGCTGCGGCCCGGCAGGGATGTACGGGCCCGGCCTGTGTCAGGCGCCGAACTTCTCCTGGACGCCCATCAGATTGGTGAGGATCGGCATCAGGTCTAGGCCGCGGATGCGTGCCAGGGAGCCTGCTGCGACCGCGCGCTCACCGAAGGTGAGCACAGCATCGGGCCTCACCGCGGGCCCCCGGATGGCGAGGGGCACGGTGTCCCCGGTGTGGTCGCGGAAGCCGACCGGTGTGGTGTGATCCGCAGTGATCGCCAGATGCAGGTCGGCCGGCCCATGGTCGAGCATGTAGCAGGCGAGCCGGTCGAACTTCTCTGCTGCCCTGATCTTGCTGGTTGGGTCGTCGTCGTGGCCGCCCAGGTCGGGAGCCTTGAGGTTGCAGAGCACCAAGTCGTGGCCGGTCAGCATCTCGACCACGGCTTTGGCGAGAGCGAACTCGTCGGTATCGGCTCCGCCGGTTGCACCTGGCACTTCGGGCACGGTCATCTCCAGGAAGCGCCCAATCCCCTTGATCAGACCGGTCTCGGCCACACATGCGCCGGAGACACCGTGGCGCTTGGCGAAAGGCACAAGGTGGGGCGCGACGCCCACCCCGCGAGGGAGTGCGATGTTGGCCGGGAGCAGCCCGGCCTGCCGGCGAGCGCGGTTCACCGGGTGGTCGTTCCACAGCTCCCAGGAGCGGAGCACGAACTGGTTGAGCACGCGGGCCGTCTTCCGGGAGGCCTCGTCCTTACCCACCGCGGCGTGAGGGGGCAGCTGGTCCGCGTGTGGGTCAACATCGCTCACCTGGTGGCCCAGGCCCGGCCCTCGCAGCGCGAGCCCGGCGCGGTGCTCGACTGACTCCTTCAGATAACAGGTCACACCCTCGATGGTCGTCTCGTTGAGCGCGCTCGCCAGGTCCGCGGTGCCCTCGGAGATGCGCCCCGCGCGGCGGTCCGCCACCACCGCGCCGGTGAACTGCCCGTCGGCAGTCAACCTCAGGTCGCCCTCGATGCTGGCGAAGTTGCAGCGGAAGCAGATATCCCCGCCCTTCACCTCCATGCCAATGCCCAGCACTTCGAAGGGCCCGCGGCCGGTGTAGTTGCCCGGGTTGAAGGGATCGTAGCCAAGAATGGCGAGGTGAGAGGTATCGCTCCCCGCGCGGATGCCAGGCGCGATGGGGTCCATCTGACCGCACTGGCCCTCGGCCGCGATGCGGTCGAGGGTGGGGGTATCGGCAGCCTCCAGGGGTGTGCGACCATCCAGTGCCGGCACGGGACGGTCGGCCAGCCCGTCGCCGATCAGGATGACGCCTTTGGTTCGCATGCTCGCGTAGCCCTCCGGGATGCTTCGCTTCACTGAGATGACAGCGGGCAGCCTAGCCCGGCAGCACGATCTTCCCCAACACCACGGCGCGTCCCGCGCCGGTCACCCGGGGCAGGTTGGCAGGCCGGCCCAGCATGGTCTCGTGGCCCAGCAGGGCGAAGGCGAGCGCTTCCTTGGCCGACCCGCGGATGCCGAAGTCCTCGTGCAGGTAGATGGCAACTCCAGGCAGGCGGTCCTGGAGCATCCGTCGGAGTGTGGTGTTGTAACTTCCGCCTCCCCCCAGGATCACCTCGTTGACCACGTGGTAGGGCAGGATGAACTTCCGGTAGGCAGCGATGATAGACTCGGCCGTGAAGGCGGTGGCAGTGGTCAGCAGGTCTTCGGCGGAGACGCCGGTGGCCTCCGCCCGCTCGAGCAGTTCGCCCACGAACTGCCCTCCGAACTCCTCGCGGCCCGTGGACTTGGGCGGCTGGCGGCGGATGAAGTCGTGCCCCATCAGCCAGTGGAGCAGGCTCTCGTCAACCCGGCCCAGCGCGCTGAGCTCGCCATCCCGGTCGAACGACACCTCGCCGTGACTGAAGGCCGTGACCAGCGCGTCTGTAATCATGTTGCCGGGCCCGGTGTCGAAGGCCATCACGTCGTCGAGGCCGCCGCCCGCCGGCAGCAAAGTGACATTGGCGATGCCCCCGATGTTCTGGACGAGACGGGTCTTCTCGGGGTGCCTGAAGAGCGCGTAGTCGGCATATGGCACCAGCGGCGCGCCCTGCCCGCCGGCGGCCACGTCGCGGGCGCGGAAGTCAGCGACCACCACCAGGCCGGTCAGCTCGGCGATCACGGCCGGCTCACCGATCTGAAGCGTCGAGCCGCCAGAAGGATCGGCATAGCGGCTGCCCGGGGGGAGATGGCAGATGGTCTGCCCGTGAGAGGCGATCAGGTCCACGCCGCCAGGCTTGAGGTCCCGGCGCGCCATCAACTCGAGCGCCGCCTCAGCGAACAGCCGGCCCAGGACATAGTTCATCCGGCACACATCGGCGACAGGAGCGTCGAGCGCGAACAGCGAGACGATAGCTCTCCGAACGGCCTCCGAGTAAGGCCTCTCCTCGTAAGCGATCAGGGAGGCGTTGATGCTCTCGCCGGAACCCGAAAGCTGCACCAGCGCAGCGTCTATGCCATCGGCCGAGGTGCCTGACATCAGGCCGATGACCGTGTGGACCTCCTTGCGCGCATACTGAGAGAGCAAGTCCATGCTTACTCACTTACGCACTTACTCACGGCGCAGGTCACACACACTGGTGCCCGGATAGTAGGCGGCCAGGATCTCGGCCGCACTCTCGCCGCTCTCTGCCCGTCCCCGTGCCCCCCACTGGCAGAGCCCGATGCCATGTCCGTGTCCCACCCCCCGGAGGACGTAGGCCTGGGGCCTCCTCCGCCGGTCCGTCTCGACCGCCAGGGTGAAGACAGTGCTCCGCAGCCCCCGGCCGTCCGCGCGCCCGCTGCCAAACAGCCAGCGGATGGCGTCACCGCGCACTCTGTAGACGCCTGTGCTCGTCTCCGCCTCTAGCCACTCGACGCGGGGGCCGTTCCGCTCGGCCACGCGCAATGACCGCAGCCGACCGGCCCTCAGCCCTGGCTCGCCCAGTACAGCGCCCAAGTTAGCCGCGATGAGCCGCTCCGCCTGCTGGTGCGAGAAGCGCCTCTGCCACCCAGCCTCGTGGCCCTGCCTGCAGTAGGGCGACCCAGCGCCCTCCCACCCATGGTCATCGCCGCCGCTGAGGTACGGCAGCAACTTGCCCTGGCGGACCTCCCAGGCGGGGGCTGTTGCCCCACCACACGCTGAGTGGTAGAGGGCATCCACCAGCAGGCCGCGCCAGGCCAGCACTTGCCCGGCCGTCTCGCGCGCAGCCCGGACCGGTGCCGAGCCAGGGGCGGGCGAGCCGGCATATGCCTGGCAGTGCACCTGGGCGCAGAGGTCAGCGCCGCGATCTTCATGGTCGCCGAGATGGAAGAGCGCGTAGCTGCGGGCCGCGATTGCCTGCGCCTTCATTGCCTCCAGCGGGAATCCCTTCGGCATCTCGGCCGCCACCACCCCACCGACGTAGGACTCCAGCTCCACTTGCTCGACCACTCGCAGGCTGCCACTCACCGCGCTGAGCACCAGGGCCCCCGGATAGACCCCTCGCCGGCCCAGCCCGGCCCGAGAGGAGACTATGGTGCGAGCCCCGGGCTTCAAGGGCCTGAACCGCAGGCTGTCGGCGGCGACCCTGGATCTCCCGAACCGGGCTGTCACCTGGCCGCGCGCCTGGCGAAAGACTACGTCGGCGCCGGCAGCGATGGTCGCCAGCCGGGCCCCGGTTTGGGCATCTTCGATCACAGCAGGTACTGACGAGCGAACCGCGATGGCGGGAGCGGCCTCCAAGAGGAGCACTCGCACCAGCCGCTCGCCCGTCGCGTACGAGCGGACCTGCCCAACCAGGACTTCCTTGGGCAGACCACCGGCCGACCCCAGGTGCCAGCAGAGCAGCGCTGCCAGCGCCAGAGGAGCCCCGGTCACCTGTGCCTCTTCCCACGCTCGCGCAACCACGAAGGCAGATCGGCGATGGAGTCCATGACCACATCAGCGCCCGCGTCGAGCAGGCTAACGTCGGGGCTGTGACCGGTGCGCACCCCAATGCAGAGACAGAGTCCGGCGGCGCGCCCGGCCCGCATGTCGTAGGGGTGGTCCCCAACCATGGCGGTGCGATTCGGGGTGCGGCCGATGGCGACGAGGGACCGGTGCACGTGATCGGGGTCTGGCTTGGGGCGGGGCACATCGTCCCGGGTCAGAAGCACATCATATGCACAAAGGTGTCGCAGCACGACCTCGGCTGCGGCGCGGCAGTTTCGGGTGATGAGCGCGATAGCGAATCCGCGCTCCCGAAGATCCTCCAGCGCCTCCGCGGCGCCGGAGACGAGCTGGGCGGCCTCGGCTGCTTGCGCCTCAATCGCGACGATCACGCGCTCCGCCTCCTGGCGGAAGCCGGCCCCCTTCTCCTTCAGCTCGGCTGCGATCATCGCGACTTGCTCGAGAACCCCTGCCGCACGCAGTTTCCCGGTGTCGAACCCCCATTTCTCCGCCACCCGCTTGACCGCGGCGCGCATTGCGCGGAAGTCAATGGGACAGGTGGCGACGGTGCCATCTACGTCCAGAACCAGTGCGTCAACGCGGCAGCGAGCTGATCGCTCAGCGTCCACCCGTGGCCCTTCGTCCCTTCGCCCCACTCATTCGGGCTCCCGCACGATCAGGATGGCGTTGTGGCCGCCAAAGCCGAAGGAGTTCGACATCGCGATCCGCACCGGCGCCTCCCGCGCCTGCTGCGGCACATAGTCGAGGTCGCAGTCAGGATCAGGGTTCTCCAAATTGATCGTCGGCGGCACCACCTGGTCGCGGATGGCGAACAGGCAGGCGATGAACTCCACCGCGCCGGCCGCGCCGAGCATATGGCCGGTCACTGACTTGGTGGAGCTACAAGGAACCTGACCGGCCCTTGCCCCGAACACTCGCTTCAGTGCGAGCGTCTCTGCAACGTCCCCGACATCCGTCGAGGTACCGTGAGTGTTCACGTAGTCCACTTGATCGGCGCTGATCCCTGCGTCGGCGAGCGCGTTCTCCATGGCGCGCGCCATCCCGTCGCCGTCCGGGCAGGGCTGGGTGATGTGATAGGCGTCCGCGCTCATGCCGTAGCCGATGATCTCGCCGTAGATGCGCGCGCCCCGGCGTCGAGCACGCTCGAGCTCCTCGACCACGACCACTCCAGCGCCCTCAGCCAGCACAAAGCCATCTCGATCCCGGTCGAACGGCCTGCTTGCCGCTGGCGGATCGTCATTGCGTCGAGACAAGGCTCGCATGGCGCAGAAGCCAGCCAGCGCGGTAGCAGTGACGTCGGCCTCGGTGCCGCCAGCGACCATCACATCGGCGTCCTCTCGCTTGATGACCTCGTAGGCCTCGCCGATGGTGTGCGCGCTGCTCGCGCACGCAGTGGCGATGGCCAGATTGGGCCCCTTGGCCCCGAGCATCATGGCGACCCGGCCCGCGGCGATGTCCAGGATCAGCATGGGGATGAAGAACGGGCTAACCCGGCCGGGCCCCCGCTCCAGCAGCGTCCGGTGTTGGTCCTCCCAAGTGCTCGTGCCCCCGATGCCTGAGCCCAGAAAAACGCCGACGCGCGTCAGGTCTGTGGCGCTAAGGTCAATCCCGCAGTCGGCCACGGCCATCTTCGCGGCCGCGATCGCAAGCTGGGTGAAGCGGTCGCAGTGACGCGCTTCCCTCGCCTCCATCCAGACGGTTGGGTCGAAGCCCTTCACTTCTCCCGCGATCCGCGAGGCGAAGCCCGAGGGGTCGAAGAGGGTGATGGGGCCGATGCCGGACCGGCCGGCGCGCATCCCCTCCCAGGTCGGCTCAGCGCCGATCCCCAAAGGAGTGAGCGCGCCCATCCCGGTGACGACGACGCGCCGCTTCATCTCTGCTCCCGCCGGTGACCAGGAGGCAGTCGCGCGTGCGCGACCGCACTGGCCACGGTCGCGCACGCCGGCGAACCTACTAGGCGCCGGATCGCTTCGCCTCGACGTAGTTCACCACGTCGGCGACGGTCTTGATCTTGTCCGCATCCTCTTCTGGGATATCAGGCAGCTCGAACTTCTCCTCCAGGGCCATCAGCAGTTCGACCAGAGTCAGCGAATCCGCTCGCAGGTCCTCCTCGAAGGAGGCATTGGTCGTGACGATCGCCTTGTCCACGCCCAACTGCTCCGCCACCAAAGTTCGCACTTCCTCCAGAAGAGCTTCGTCCATCGCCACTACCTCCCTCAGCACCCAAGGATGTCTTGGATCAGCGTGATGCGCAGCCCAGGCCGCTTCCCACGGATGCGCCAGCGCTCTGGACAGAGGCGGCCTGCGGGAACTCTGTGCGCCCTGTCTTGCCGTACCGTCCTTGCGGCGATGCGAGACACGCTCTAACGGTTCACGCGGCCGGCGGCCATGAGCGCCACGCCCTCGGCTCCGCGACTGCTACCTGTCGGAGAAGAGGGATATCACATATGCATCCCGCCGTCAACCTGGAACACCTGCCCAGTGATATAGCGGGCCGCCGGAGAAGCCAGGAAAGCGACCGTTTCCGCGACATCCTCGGCCGTGCCGAGCCGGCCCAGGGGGATGAGAGCGGCCAGCTTCTGCCTCGCCTCCTGGTCCAGCGCGTCGGTCATGGGCGATACGATGAACCCCGGCGCAATAGCGTTCACGGTGATTCCCCGCGGCGCTAGCTCGCGCGCGGCGACCTTGGTCAGGCCGATCAACCCGGCCTTGGAGGCCGCGTAGTTGGCTTGACCGGCATTCCCCATGAGGCCGACCACGGAGGCCATGTTGATGATGCACCCCGAGCGCTGGCGCAGCATGGGCCTTGCCGCCGCGCGCGTGCACAGGAAGGCGCCCGTGAGGTTGACGTCAAGTACGCTCCGCCACTGTTCATCACTCATGCGTACCAGCAGTTCGTCCCGCGTGATCCCCGCGTTGTTCACCAGAATGTCGAGGCGCCCGAGGTCGGCGACCGTCTGCCTCACCATTGCCTCCACCTGTTCGCCCTCCCGGACATCAGCCGCGATCACCAGCGCTCTGCGGCCCATCGCACGGACCTCGGCCGCTACTGCCTCCAACTCCTGGATGCCCTCCTCGATGTCGTTGAGCGCGAGGTCCGCGTCTCGCGCCAGGCGAAGGCCGATCGCGCGGCCGATGCCACGCCTCGCCCCGGTCACCAGGGCCACCGGAGTCACAGGCGACTGGTCGTCCTGCGGGTTGCTCACTGTGCAAGCTCCTCAACCACGGCGTGCAGCTGGTCTGGCGTCCCCACCGGGAGCGCGCGCACCTCCGAGGAGATCCGCTGGATCAGCTTCGTCAGTACCTGGCCCGGGCCCACTTCCAGGAACAAACGCGCGCCCTCGGCGATCATCCGCCGCACCGACGCGCTCCACAGCACCGGGCTGGTCATCTGCCGTACCATCGCCTGTCGCGCCGCTTCCGCGTCCAGCACTGGCTCGGCCGTCACATTCACCACCACCGGGACCTGCGGCGGCCTCAGCGGCAGCTTTCGGACCAGATCGGAGAAGGTGTGGGCAGCGTCTTCCATGAGGGGCGAGTGGAATGCGCCCGACACCCGGAGAGGGACCGCCCTCCCCCCGGCCGCCTTCACCGCCGCGGATACCCGGTCCAGCGCGGCCCACTCGCCCGACACCACTGCCTGGCCAGGCGAGTTGTGGTTCGCGACCACCAGCACCTCACGGCCCCGCGCCCGTTCGCAGATCTCCTGCACCTTCGCGTCTGGCAGGCCGATGGCAGCCACCATCCCTCCCGGCCGGCGCTCCCCGGCCTCCTCCATCAACTCGCCGCGACGGCGGACCAGGCGCACCGCCTCCTCAAACTCCAGCACGCTCGCAGCGACCCAGGCCGAGAATTCCCCCAGGCTGTGGCCGGAGACCATCTGCGCAGTTACCCCACGCTCCCGCAGCACCTCCAGCCAGGCGACGCAGGTTGCCAAGAGGGCAGGCTGCACTACATCGGTGCGCCTGAGCAGCGCCTCGCCGCCGCTGGTGCAGGCTCCTGCCAGATCCAGGCCCAGCGCCTCGCCCGCCCGCGCGAAGAGCGAGCGAGCGGCAGGCTCCTGGTTGAGCAATGCGGCCGCCATGCCCTGCCGCTGTGAGGCCTGCCCAGGGAAGACGAACGCGACCCCGTCACAGGGTCGGCTCACCACCGCATCACCACGGTCCCCCAGCTCAGGCCGGCACCGAAGCTGGAGAGCATCACGCAGTCGCCGCTGTGAATGCGCCCCGCGCGCACCGCCTCATCCAAAGCCAGCGGGATGGAGGCGGCGGAAGTGTTCCCGTAGCGGTCCACATTGCGGACGAAGCGCTCGAAAGGGATGTTCAGCCGCTTCGCCGCGGCGTCAATGATGCGCAGGTTGGCCTGATGTGGGATGACCACCGCGATGTCCGCCATGGACAGGCCGGCGCGCTGCACCGCCTCCTCCGAGGACTCCACCATCGCCCGCACCGCGAACTTGAAGACTTCGCTCCCCACCATGGTGAGATAGTGGAGCCGGCTAGCCACGGTCTCCGCGGTGGTCGGCATCCTGGATCCGCCGGCCGGCACTTTCAGAGTGTCAGCATTGGTCCCGTCGTTCCCGAGCGAATAACTCAGGATCCCGTGGCCCTCTGGCACCGGCGCTACAATGGCCGATCCCGCGGCATCGCCGAAGAGCACACAGGTGCTCCGGTCCTGCCAGTCGGTGATCTTGGACAAGGTCTCCGCGCCAGTCACCAGCGCCCGCCGATAGGCGCCGGTCCCCACCATCTCGCGCGCCACCGCCAGCCCGTAGACAAACCCGGTGCATCCCACGAGCAGATCGAACGCGGTCGCTCCGGCGGCCCCAAGCGCTTGCTGCAAGACGGAGGCGGTGCACGGGAAGAACATGTCTGGCGTGACGGTGGCGACGATGATGAGGTCCATGTCGTTCGCCTTCAGGTCCGCTCTCTGGAGGGCGATCCGCGCACTCTCCAGAGCGAGATCGGAGGTGGCAACATGCGGCTCGACGATGCGGCGCTGCTCAATGCCGGTGCGAGTGCGAATCCACTCGTCGGAGGTGTCCACCATCTTCTCGAGGTCGAAGTTCGTAAGGACGTGAGGAGGCGCGTAGGAACCAGTGGCGATGATCCCGACCGGGGCTACCGAAGCTCTCAACCTTGGGGCTCGCTTCACTGATCTGCGCGGTCGGCCGCGACCCTCCTGGGCGAGGAGACCGCGGCCTCGGCGAACGAGGAAGCCAGCTCGTCAACGACGTTCTGCTCGCCTAGTTCTTTCCCCACGCGGATGGCGTTCTCGATCGCCGCGGGCGAGGAACGCCCATGGCCGATTACCACCACCCCGTTGACACCCACCAGTAGCGCCCCGCCGTGCGAGGCGTAGTCGAGTTGGGCTGTCAGCTCGCGGAGCGCCGGCCGCAGCAGCCAGGCGCCCAGCCGGTAGCGCCAGCCCGCGGCGATGCGGCTCTTGAGCATGTCCACGAACAGCTCGGCATAGCCTTCGGCCGCCTTGAGGAGCACATTGCCAACGAAACCGTCGCACACCACCGCGTCCACAGAACCTCGGGCGACCTCCTTGCCCTCCACGTTGCCGATGAAGTTGATGGGCGAGTCACTCAGCAGGGCGTATGCGCGCTTGGTGAGCGCGCTGCCCTTGGAGGGCTCTTCGCCGATGTTCAGCAGACCGACCCGGGGCCTTTCCTTGTGCAGCAGACAGCGCGCGTAGATGGAGCCCATGACAGCGAAGTCGCGCAGATGCTCGGGCCTGGCCTCAGCGTTGGCGCCGCCATCGAGCACCACCACGGTGCCGTGGCGGTTGGGCAGCAGCATCGCGATGGCGGGCCGCTCCACGCCAGGCAGCATGCCCAGCCGGAGCACGGCCGCTCCCACCACTGCCCCGGAGTTGCCGGCTGAGACCACTGCTTGCGCCCGGTTCTCCCTCACCAGGTTCGTCGCCACCATGATGGAGGCGTCACGCTTGCGCAGCAGAGCCGCACCCGGCGACTCGTCCATGCCAATGGCGTCACCGGCGTGCACGATTTCCAGGCCGGCCGGCAGCGCAGCGCGGCCTCCCAGCTCAGCTCTGACTTGGCGCTCGTCACCAACCAGCAGGACGGAGACCTCGAGGCTGCGCGCTGCCTGCGCCGCGCCAGCGACCGTGGCCTGGGGCGCGTTGTCGCCTCCCATCGCGTCCAGAGCGACCCTGGTCACGCGCGACTGCCCTCCTGGACGCCTGCGCCTGCCGGCGCCTTAGGTCCGCCCACGGTGGAGATGGGGCTTGACCGTGAGCACATTCTCGCCCCCGTAGTTCCCGCACCCGGGGCATGCTCGGTGCGGCAGCTTCAACGCCCGGCAATCGGGGCACGGTACCAGAACAGGCCGCTTCAGATACCAGTTCGCGCGCCGCTTGCCCTGGCGGCTGATCGAATGTCGTCTCTTAGGTAGGGCCACTCGTCCATCCTCTCCATCACCCGCTCACCTTCGGCCAGGCTCTCCCTCCGGCCGGTCCGACTGCCCCGCAACATACCCCTTCAGCTTCTCCCAGCGAGCATCCTCAGGCTCAGCTTCGCACTCGCACTCGCCTTCGTTCAGGTTCTTGCCGCAGTGAGGGCAGATGCCGCGGCAGTCCGGCCTGCACACGAAGGCCATCGGCATGTGAGTCGCGAGATGCTGGCGCACGAACTCGGTCCCGTCCAGCACATAGTCCGAGATGGCCGAGGCCTGGGGCTCATCCCGATCTATCGTGTCCACGTCCGGCGCGGTGGCCTGGGAGGCGAACTCCTCCTCCACCTCCATCTCGATGGGATGCTCCGCCTCAGCCAGACACCGCCCACAGGTCAGCCGCACCACTGCCCGCAGTCTCCCTCTCACCAAAAGGAGCGAGCCCGTGTTCTCCACTGTCAGCTCGCCCGTCACCGGCCCGGCGGAGGAGATGCCCTCTGTCGGGGCCAAACGCTCGGAGATGGAGTAGCGGCCGCGCGCGCCCGGCGTGCCTGCGATGTTGGCTAGGTCTATCTTCACTTTGCTGGCCTCAGGCATCGCGCCCGGGGCTGACGGCCGACGGTGCGCCGCCCTTCTATCATACACAGGGCCGGGGGCTTGTCAAGCAAACGCCGCCCCTGCGGCTGCTACCTGGCCCGCGCTCCCCCCTGTCGCTGCCAGGACTTGGGTCTGCCCGTAGAGGGTCCGCACCACACGGATTCTCCTGCATGAGGAGTGTTACGCTGACGCAAGGGAACCCGTCATGTAAGAGATCCTCTGTGTGCGCAGAGGATTAGCGCGCTCGCCAGGGAGCCAACCCCCTCGCCGCTCTACTCCTCCTCTTCCTCCGCAGCCGGGCTGGGAGGTTCGGGGGCCTGGGGCTCGACTTGCTTCTCCAGGCGGGAGAAGAACCTGGCCAGGTCCGGCGGGTAGAGCTGCTTCTCCACAAACCACTTCTGCGACCACTCGGGAGCCGCCCGCCGCATGTAACGGTCCGGTTTCCAGCGAGCAATTAGCAGGCAGTCGCCCTTCTCGGTCTGCACCACCCGCTGCTTGAAGGTCAAGCCGTCGCACATGGCATCGGGCAGATCCAGGCTGTGGTAGATGCCGAGGGCACTGCTGCCCACATAGATCACCGCGCTGTCGTCCACCTCGCTGACGTGGTAGGCATCAATCTCCCGCTTGACGATGCTCTCCTTGCGGGTCATCTTCGGGGCGGAGAAGCGCTGCATAGGGCCCACCGACTCGTCTGCGAGTGCTCGCTTGGCTAGATCCTGTGGGTTCAACGGACTCCCTCCTGTCACTGGCGCCCTCAGGCCGGAGCAGCGCCGGCTGCGGCACCCGTGGCAGCAGTATTCGTCGCCCCCGAGCCACTGCCCTTCCCGGCCTAGGGCCAAATGTGCGGAATCTCAGCCCGTCGGCATCGCTGCGGCCACTGCGAAGTGCCGGAAGACCGCCCTGGCCGTTTGCTGCAACCGGCCCGGCGTGACCGCCTGGGTCCCCTCGACATAGCGCAGGCCGAAGTCAGTCCCCGGGCCGAGGACCTCGTACCAGGCGAGAGAGTATGCCTGGTCCTTCTGGCGCTGGCGAGCCAGCGCGTAGCTCCCCAGCAGGTAGCGCTTCGCCCTGCTCAGCTCGGCCTCCGACACCGGCTCCTCTGCCAGGGCCTGGAGGGCCGCCAGTACCCTCGTCTTCACCTCCTCCACCCCGTCTGGTTCAGTGATCACATAGACAGCGATATGGCTCGGGCCCGCGAGGGTCGGGTAGAAGGAGGAAACGTCATACACCAGCCCGAGCTCCTCCCGCAGCTTCTTCGGCAGGCGCGCCCCGGCCCGGCCGCTCAACAGGCTGTCAATGAGCTGCAGTTCGTAGTAGCCTGGCGCGGCTGCGGCCGGCGCGGGAAAGCCGATCATCAGGTGGGCCCGCTGGCCCGGCACCTCGCGAGCGATCACTCGAGGGGCCGACAGCGGCCGCACCGTCTCGGCAGGCCGCGGGGCCCCGGCGCCGTCGGCCCAGTCGGCGAACGCCCGCTCGGCCGCTCGCAGCGCTCGGGCCGAGGTTACGCCGCCGCAGATGGCAAGCACGGCACGCCTGGGCTGGTAGTGGGCGCGATGGAACCAGACGAGGTCATCACGGGTGAGAGAGGCGAGCGATCCGATCTCGCCAAACACGGACCGGGCATACGAGTGGCCCTCATAGAAGGCCTCCCGAAGGGCCAGATAGGCCTGTTGGAACGCGTCCTCCTCGCCTGCCCGCACCATGTCCAGCGCCGCTCGGCGCTGCCCGGCAACCTCATCGGCGAGGAAGGCCGGATGGCGCACCATATCGGCCAGCATGTCCAGTGCGAGCTTGAAACCCTCGGCCGGCACAAGGGCATAGAGTTCCACGTAATCGAGACCGACCGAGACGTCGGCGGTGCCGCCTACCGCGGAGAGCCGGCGCCCCATGCTGTCACCAGCCTCGGTGGTCGTCCCGCGCAGCAGCAGGCGCTGCACCAGGTAGCGGATGCCAGCTTTGCCGGCCGGCTCGTCCGCGGAGGTGATGTCGAGCAGGAGCTCGATCGCCACAACATCGGTGCCGGGGTCCGGCTTGGCAAGGACGCGCATCCCGTTGGGCAAGACGACGCGCGCCACCTCTTCGCCGTGCGCTGACGGCGCGAGCAGCAATAGCCCCAGGAGGAGCCAGAGCGGCCTCATGGGGCGGCCTCTCCCGGCCGCATGATTACCCAGGTCGGTTCCCCGGCGTACCAGGCGGCCATGGCTGCGATGTCGGCGGCAGTGATCGCTTGCACCCGGCTTAGGTAGTGGGTCGCGGCCTGGTAGCGGTCAACCGCCTCGTAGAACCCGAGCGTGCCCACGCGGTCGGCCGGGGTCTCGTTTGCGAATGTGTACTCAGCGGCGAGCAGCCGCTTGGCAGCGACCAGTTCACCGGGAGACACCGGCTCTCGGGCGAGGCGGGAGAGCTGCTCGCGGACCGCTTCTTTCACCGCCTCGATGCTGCTCGGGTGGCTGATCGCCCAGATGCCGAAGATGCCGCGTTCGCGCTGGGTGAGGAAATCCACGCCGATCCTGCGCACGAGGCCGCGGCTGACCTGCAGCTCTCGCACCAGCCGCCCCACTTGCGGATGGCCCAGGATGGTCGCGAGCAGGTCACTGCTGCACACCGGGAGGTACGGTTCCTGAGCGGGGCGTCCCTCGGTCGCGCTCCGGGCGACAAGCGGCTCGCGCTCATATACCGCAGGGCCCACGAACGCGGCCATCAGGTACGCCTCTCGCAATGGGGTCTCGACTGCCCGCTCCTCGGCCCTGGCCCGGCGCTCGATCGGGACGGTACTGCGCCGCGGGAGGGCCGCGGGAGCCGCCGCGCCAAAGGCTGCTCCCACCTCGCTCACCGCGGCCTCGAATCTCACCTGTCCGGCGATGACCACGGCCATGTTGTTGGGCACGTACCAGTCGCGGTAGAAGATAGTCAGCGCAGCGCTGTCCAGGCCGGCCAGCGACCCTTGGGTGCCTTCGATGTGGTGGCCGTAGGGATGGTCAGATCCGTACACAGTCTCGAAGGCGAGGTCGTTGAGCGCAGCCCGCGGGCGATCCATCCGCGTCGCCGCCTCGTCTAGGATCAGCGCGCGCTCCCTCGAGACTACGGCCTCATCGAACTCCCGCCGCAGCGTCATCGCGGCCAGGGCGCGCAGCGCCACCCCAAGGTCCGTCGGCGGGACCGTCGCGTAGAACCGTGTGAGGTCGCGCAGCGTGCCGGCGTTCGTGACTCCGCCCGCGTCCTCGACCAGAGACCGCGGATCCGCCTCGGGACTGCCCACCCAGCAGACGTGCTCGAGCAGGTGAGCAAGCCCGCCCTCACCGGGCGGATCGTCTGCCGAGCCCACTCTTACCACTACCTCGACCGACACCACCGACGCCGCCTTGTCCTCGCAGACGATCACGCGAAGACCGTTGCCCAGGACGCTGGACTCGACTGTCCGCGGGTCGAGGACGGCGGCCCGCAGTGCGCTCGCGAAGCAAGTAGGCGCTGCCAGGCAGAGCAAGAAGGCAATCAGGCCGCGGCCGGGCCGCGCCCGGGCCCGCGTGCGACGAGCGTGCTCTTCCGAAGGGGCACTCACGCCAGTCTATCGAGCTGCTCCCGAGTGATTGCGCCGGGCGGCGTCTGGCCGGAGATGACCATCTGGACGTTCCGCACCATTCCCAGGCCCATCTCCCAGTAGCGCTCTCGCACCGGCCCGGAGATGTGCGGCGTGAGGATCACGTTGGGCAGGCCGCGCAAGGGGTGCTCGCGGGGCAGGGGCTCTTCCGGGTCGAAGACATCGAGCGCCGCGCAGAAGCGTCCGGTCTCCAGTTCCGCGACCAGAGCATCCATGTCTATTAGCGAGCCGCGCGCGGTGTTCACAAGCACCGCGCCCTCCGGGATCATCCTCAGGCGCGGCGCATCCAGAAGATGCCGCGTCGAGGGAAGGCCGGCCGCATGCAGCGAGATCACCCGGCAGGTGGTGAGGATCTCCTCAAGGCCGGCCAGGCGGGCGCCAGAAGCCCCCAACGTGCTCGGGTCCACGTAGGGATCGTAGACCAGCAGCTCGACGTTGAACGGCTTCAGCAGTCGGGCGAACTCCCGGCCGGTGGCCCCGAAGCCGATCAGCCCAACCCGCTGTTCCAGCAGGGTGCGGGGCGACCCGAGGCCTTCGTCGTGCCATCCCCCGGACTTGAGCACCCGGTCCCGGCCGGTGAGGCTGCGCAGACAGGCCAGACTCAGGGCGAGCGCCATCTCGCCAACATAGCGGGCGATGATTCCTGCCGAGCCAGTCACGACGATGCCCCGATCGAACACCGCGTCACTGACATAGGGCTTCACCGTGCCCGCCGCGTGGGCGATGATCTTCAGCTTCGGACCAGCCGCCACCACCTCGGGGGTGAACCGCGGTGAACCCCACGTCGTGATGCAGCCGACGGCGTCAGCTGCGCGGTCGCACAGCTCTTCCTCCGTGAGGTTGCGGCCCAGGTCGTTGTAGCGGGCCTCCGCGAAGCGCTCCAGCTCGGCACACACCTTCTCCGGGAAGATGTCCTGGAACAGTTGCCCATGCGCGAGCACCAGCACGGCGGGACGAGAAGCCATTGCTCACATTCCTCCTGAACAATCCGGCTCACCACACGCTGAGCCTACTGAGTCTCGCCTGATGGAGTGAGCCGGGACTGACGCACAACACCTCAGGAAGCTCCACGAACCCCCTGCCGCCCTCAGTGTAGTATGTGAAGCGCAATAGGGCGCAGGCTAGTGCGCTCACGCGCCTCTTTCCACGGCCGTCGCTGCACTCCCTCTCCCCTGGGGCAGAGCGCGGCCGCGGCAGGAAAGGCTCGATCCTACGCAAAAGCAGGACATGGGGGCAACGGGCTTCCGCGAGCTCGCGGCGCCGTGAACGAGCAGAATGGGTGGAATCGCCAGGTGTAGAGGGCCGGGATGAGCGTGGTCCCCAGGTGTAGATCGTGCGGCGCGTTCGTCCAGGAGCAGGACCGCTTCTGCTGGTCGTGCGGCCTGGACCTGGGCGCGGCCGGGAAGCCCGCCGCGGCTCGCACTCCTCTCGCGCGCGAGCTCGACCCCACGGTTCAGCTCATGCTTCGTCGCGTCTTCCTGGCGCAGCGGCGCGGCGACCTGGCAGAGGCCGAGCGGTTGGTAAGGGAGGCGCTTGCCGTTCAGCCGGAGAGCGTGCCAGCGCTCAGTATGCTCTCGGAGATCCTGCGGAAGAGGGGCGACCTGGTGGGGGCGGTGGACGCGGCCCAGCGAGCCACGGACGCGGCAGCCGCGGGGCGCGACGCCGCGCCGCCTGGGGCACTGCGGCGGGCCCGAGAGGAGCGGGCCCGGATCCAACAGAGCGTAGTGGACGAGCTGGCGGAGCCGTCGCCAGTCAGCCGCTCGCATCCCCTCACCCTGTTCACGGCCTCTGGCCTGGCCTGGCATCAGAGCGGCCGCTTCCATCTCGTCCTGGTTGGCCTGGGCCTCATCGGGCTGGTGCTCGCGCTCATCTCGGTGGTCCGCGGCGGCACGGTGGGCTACGTATGGTTCGCGGTCAGCCTGGCATCGGCAGGATGGTGCTACCACGAGGCGGAGAGGCGCAGGGAGTCAGGGCTCTTGTGGGGCCCATTCGTGCTGTGTCTTGGCCCCTTTGGACTTGCTGTCTACCTGCTGACGAGGTACTGACGGGGCCTCCCGGCCACAGCAGCATCGAGGACGAGAGTGATGCAGACCATTGGAGTCTTCACAAGCGGCGGCGACGCGCCCGGCATGAACGCCTGCCTGCGCGCAGTGGTGCGCAGCGCG